>Ga0213872_10001806_pt1 | contig 13315 bp, 13 predicted proteins | sample VelepicomBERX_R2_FD_160071 | JGI IMG/M metagenome (GOLD analysis project Ga0213872, IMG submission 160071) | Rhizosphere microbial communities from Vellozia epidendroides in rupestrian grasslands, the National Park of Serra do Cipo, Brazil - RX_R2 | ecosystem: Host-associated > Plants > Roots >...
CGGTGCAGCAGCAGGAACAGCTGGCGCAGCGCGCCCTGGCCACTGCGCACCGCTCGCAGGAACTGGCCGAAAAAGCCTACAAGGCCGGCCTGACCGACGCCGTCGGCGTGGTCAACGCCGAGCTGCAAGTGCTGGGCGAAGAACAGCAGATGGTGCTGGTGGCCGGACGGCAGCTGGACAATTTTGCGACACTGATGGCGGCGCTGGGTGGTGGCATGAAACTGGATTTGCCGTGATTTGTACGTAGTCGATAGTACAATCGAGCCTTTCGTATGACAGAGGAGACAGGCAATGAGTAGTTTTGAAGCGACCAAGAAGCGCCTGAAAAACATCCATAGCCGCATGCCGGATTTTCCGGAAGATTTGATGCGCTTGCTGCGCATGACGTACCACATCCAGAAACGGATGAAGGATTTGAGTAACGCTGCGTTGCGCAAATACGATCTGGTCGATGCCAGCTACATGGTGCTGGCGGTGCTGTACGGCTCGGACAACGAGACCTCCACCGCCACCACGCTGGGCGAGGCATGCATGGAAAAACCGGCCAACCTGACGCGCGTCTGCAATGACCTGGAAGCCCAGGGCCTGATCGCCCGCGGCAACCGTCCCGGCGACCGCCGCTGCGTGATGATCACGCTGACCGACGCCGGACGCCAGTTGATCGAGCAGGTACTGCCGGAAGTATGGAGCGCCACCACGCGCGCCTACGACGGCTACAACGCCGACGACATCAAGCAGCTGGAAGGCCTGTTTAAACGACAGTTGGACAATTTCGAATCACTGACATAACTCACTGACACCATGACGCCCGAACCCGCTCCCGCCACCCACAACAACCAGGCCCGGAGCGCGGTCCAAACGGGCGTCAGCTGGCTTGCGCTGCAATGGCGCGGCTGGGCCGCCAGCGAGGGCGAACGCCTGATCTTCGTGGCCAAATGCATGGCAGCGGCATTCACCGCACTGTGGCTGGCTTTCCGCCTCGGCCTCGATTCCCCCAACACCGCCATGACCACCACCTTCATCCTGGCCCTGCCCAGCAGCGGTATGGTGCTGGAGAAGGCTTTCTATCGTCTGCTGGGCACCGTGGTGGGCTGCTCCGCCGCGCTGCTGTTCGTGGCGCTGTTCCCGCAGCAGGCGCCACTGCTGTTCATCGCGCTGGCGCTGTGGGCAGGCATCTGCACCTGCGGCGCCGCCATGTACCGCAACCAGCAGTCCTACAGCTTTGTGCTGGCCGGCTATACCGCCTGCATGATCGGCATTCCTTCGCTGGACCATCCTACCGCCGTGTTCAACCTGGCCGTGACCCGTTTGACGGAAGTCGGCCTGGGCATCATCGTCGCCTCGGTGGTACACGACGTGCTGTTCCCGCGCCACGCCAACCGCCAGGTGATGGTGACGGTACAGGCACGCTACCAGCGTTTTATCGCCTTCTGCAGCGAGGTGATGGAGCAGCGCCTTGCCCCGGCCGAGGTGGAGCTGAACCACCTGCGCTTTGCCGCCGACATCGCCGCGCTGGAATCCGGCCGCGCCGCCGCTTTCTTTGAAGCCGCCCACTCGCGCGCCCACACCCGCCAGCTGCATGCCTTCAACAACGCCTTCATGACTGCGCTGACCACCTTCTACACCCTGCACCGCCTGACGCACCGCCTGCATGCCGCGACCGCATCGCCAGTCGTCACGCTGATAGAGCCGTTGCACGCCATGCTGGCTGCCGCTCTGCGCGCCGAGCTGTCGGCTGGCGTACCGGCACCGGACTGGCAGCGCTTGCAGACCGATCTGGCCTCCGGCATCGCCGCCGCCCGCACCGCGCTGGGCGCCGTCGAGCGTCCGGTGCAGATCGACTTCGACACCGCCGTCGAGCTGCTGGAGCGCTTTGCCCGCGACATGGCCGCCTTCGTGGCCCTGTACCACGGCCTGGCCCAGCAGCGCAAAATGCAGGTCAGCGATCCGGTGGCTTACCATCCCAAGACCCCGCCCGGCCTGGTGCTGGCCAGCGGCGTGCGCGCCGCCTGCGCCCTGCTGCTGGGCGCCGCCATCTGGTACTGGCTGGACTGGCCTTACCTCGGCACCGCGCTGGTGATGACCGCCGTGTTCAGCGCCCTGGCTTCCTCCTCGCCCAAGCCGCTGGCCATGATCACCGGTGTGCTGATCGGCTTCTGCCTGGGCGCGCCGCTGGCCTTCATCACCGAATACTGGTGGGTGATCCGCGCCAACGACTACCCCATGCTGGTGCTGGCCGCCCTGCCCATCTTCGCGCTGGGCTGCTATCTGACGTCCGATCCCAAGCGCGCCGGCATCGGCGTCGGCGTCACCCTGTTTGCCGCCCAGGTAGTGGCCCCGCTGAATCTGATGCACTACGACGGCGAGGCCTTCCTCAGCAACGAACTGGCCCTGATCGCCGGTGTCGCCCTGGCCTTCGTCATCTTCTCCGTCATCCTGCCCGAGCACACCATGGGCCAGAAAGACCACGTCGCCTCCGCCCTGTGGCGCGAAGCGCTGGGTGCCGCCAAAGCGCCACTGTTCCGCCTCAAGCACCGCTTCGACAACCGCGTGCGCGACCTGCTCAGCCAGCTGAACGCCGCCGCCGGTCCCGCCCCAAGTGCCGAAGCCCGCGCCGTGGTGCGCCAGGGCCTGACCCTGCTGGAACTGGGCCACTCCGTGATCGAGATGCGCCAGCTGATCGACGTCTCCGCCCCAAGCCCCGCGCGCACTGCCCTGGCGCTGTGTGTGCAGCAGCTGGCCGCCTACTTCCGCGCGCCCGACCAGCGCCACGGCGCCGCCGTCCTGTCAGCCGTGCTGGACGCCGGCCCGCCCGTGCGCGCCGCCCTGGCCGGGGAGCAGGACGCGGCCCGCAAGCTGCGCCTGCAAACCGCCCTGACCGACCTGCATTCCATCTACACCTCGCTGCTGGACCAGATGCCCGCAGCTCCGCTTGGAGAATCCGACCATGCCTCGTGAAATCGCCATCTTCGGCGTGCTGCTGCCCGCCATCCTGCCGCTCTTCCTGGCCAGCCTGCTGATCCAGGGTGCGCTCGACTGGGTGCTCGGCCTGGCCGGCGTATACCGCCGCGTATGGCACCCGGCCCTGGTGCGTCTGTGCCTGCTGGTCTGCATCTTCGCCGCCCTGATCGGCGCCTACTATCAATAATCACATCAACGGAAGCTATCGTGAGCCTATCTAAAATTGTTCGTTTTCTGATCACTGCCTTGCTGGTGGGCGCGGCCCTGTGGATGGGGCGCGGCGCCTGGGATCATTACATGGAATCGGCATGGACCCGCGATGGCCGCATCAAGGCCGACATCATCAACATCAGCGCCGACGTGGCAGGCACCGTCACCGAAGTGCTGGTGCATGACAACCAGCTGGTGCAGCAAGGCGACATCCTGTTCGTGGTCGACAAAGAGCGCTACGAAAACGCCCTGGCGCAAACCAACGCCCAGCTGTCCGCCACCCAGGTGGAAAAAGGCCGCCGCAGCAAGGAAGCCAGCCGCCGCGCGGGCCTGGACAGCAGCGTGGTCTCGGCCGAAAGCCGCGAGACCGCCGAATTCGCCGTCGGCACCGCCTCGGCCCAGTACCAGTCCGCCGTCACCGCGCGCAATCTGGCACAGCTCAACCTCGAACGCACCGTGGTGCGCGCGCCAGTCACCGGCTATGTCACCAACCTGAATGTCCATGTGGGCGACTTTGCCGCCGTGGGCGCCGCCAAGCTGGCGCTGATCAACCGCGAGTCCTTCTACGCCGTGGGCTACTTTGAAGAGACCAAGCTGCCCCTGCTCAAACTGAACGATGCGGTGGAAGTGCGCCTGATGAGCGGTGACGTGCTGCTGAAGGGGCATATCGAAAGCATCGCCCACGGCATCACCGACCGCGACGCCCCGATCGGCCGCGAGCTGCTGGCCGACGTCAACCCCACCTTCAACTGGGTGCGCCTGGCCCAGCGCGTGCCGGTGCGGATTCACATCGATGACGTACCAAAGGGACTGGAACTGGTGGCGGGCACCACCTGCTCGGTGGTGCTGCCGGGTGTGAAGAAAAACTGATCAGCGCGCGCCGGCAGCGTCCACGATGGCGCCGCTGACGTAGGAGGCATGTGGCCCCAGCAGCCACAGAATGGTTTCCGCAATCTCTTCCGGCTGGCCGCCACGGCCCATCGGCACGCTGGCTTCCATCTTGGAGACGCGCTGCGCATCGCCGCTGTCGGCATGGATCCCGGTGAAGATCAAACCGGGACGCACGCAATTCACACGAATGCCCTCGCCAGCCACTTCCTTGGACAGGCCCAGGGTCAGCACATCGACCGCGCCCTTGGAGGCCGCATAGTCCACGTACATATTGGGCGAGCCGACCCGCGACGCGCCGGACGACACATTGACAATGGCGCCACCATGACCGCCGCGCGCAGTCGACATGCGCTTGACCGCCTCGCGGCAGCACAGGAAATAGCTGATGACATTGGTGGTGAACATGCGCTGCAGGCGCTCGACCGGCATATCCACCAGCCGGCTCTGGGGCGCCACCACGCCCACGTTATTGACCAGGGCCGTGATGGGTCCCAGCTGCTCATCGATCGTGGAAAACATGCGCAGCACATCGGCTTCCACGCCCACATCGGCCTGCACGGCGATGGCGCGGCCGCCTTCGGCCACGATGCGCGCACGCAGCGCCTCGGCCGCCGCCGCATCGCTGCGGTAGTTGATGCAGACGGCATAGCCGCGCCGGCTGGCCAGCAGCGCGGTCGCGGCGCCGATGCCGCGGCCGCTGCCGGTCACCAGAAGGACTTGTTGCGCCGTCACGGTATCAGCGGTCCGGGCTGGTGTGCATCAGCGCATAGCCGACGTTCTGCCACCAATGCTCGCGCGCCTGTACCGTACGCAGGCACTTGAAGTCGATTTCTTCCTTGAAGACGCGGTCTTGGCACTGCTTGGTGACCAGCGCCTGGCGCTGATTCTCGGCGTTGGCCAGAGCGATCAGCAGCCAGAAAATCACCGCGCACGCCACCAGGAACAGGCTCCAGGCAAAGTGGTTGACGTAGCTCTTGTTGTACAGCTTGCGTTCGTCGGGACCGGACTCGCTGTACATCTTCATCACTTCGCCTTCAGCATCGGCTTGTTTCTCGTTCATGATACTCACCTCGCTCACTTCTTCGCTGCGCGCTCCGCAGCCGATTTGGCGACCAGCGAATCCATCACATTGAACAGCGCGGCAAAGGCAGCCGGTTCGGTCGACAGGCCATGACCCGCCTGGGCTGGCGAAGTGGTGTAATGGCCGTCGATCACGATGCTGGGCGCACTATCCAGTTTATATTGATTGGCCAGTTGCTGCGCGCGCTTCAGCTTGGTCTGCACGCCAAAGGAATTGAAGGCTTCCAGGTACTTGGCCTTGTCGACGCCGTTCTTGACCACAAAGTCCAGCAGCGCCTGGTCGGTGTTCAGGCGGTTACGGTTGACGTGGATCTCGTGGAAGATTTTTTCGTGCAGGCCGCTGCCCAGCGCGTTCATCGCTTCCAGGGTGAAGAAGGCCTTGGCCTGGGCGTCGTCGCCCATGTGGATGCGGCGGAACACGATCTTGTCGCCCTGCTTCTTGACCCAGTCCGCCAGGCCAGGATCCAGCGCGTTGCAGTGCGGGCAGTGGTACATGAACACTTCCAGCACTTCGACTTTCTTGCCGGTGTCCGGACGACTCGGCAGATCCAGCGTGTTGAAGTCGACGCCGTTCTTGAATTCGGCAGCGGAAGCGCCGCTGGCGGCGGCAACAAAGGCCAGGGTAGCCAGCACAGGGCGCAGGAAGCTCAGGAAACGCATGGTGATCCTTCTCGTAGAAAGTGGCAAACAAGGTGCAAACGCCGGGAGATTACCACTTTTTAAGGGCCGCCTTAAAGGGCAATCCCGAAATTCTCAACTTTGGCGAAAAATTAAGCCCGCTTTAATTAAGGGCCAGCCTTGTCCATGGCTTGCAAATCATTAGTACATTTTTGCAAGTTTTATATTATAGAAATATAAATTGACAACTTTTTATTACCAAGAATACATTAACGATTCTTCCCACCACTACAAGGAAAATCCATGAGATTGATGAAATTTGTTGCCGCCACGCTGCTGAGCATGAGCGTCATGGGCGCGGCCCATTCCGCCAACATCTCGCTGTCGCCGACCGATAATTACACTGTGGCGATTGTCGATGACTGGGATCATCCATTTCAGGTCTGGGCCGACGGCACCTATGGCGGCGACACCAACTGGGGTAGCTTTTCCATCGTTGACCGCTTCCAGCTGCCGGCCTTCACTGCCGGCACCAACGTCACCAGCGCTGATTATGTGCTCCATGCAACTTCGGCCCCCGAAGGCAGCTTCCCCCATAGCGTCTATCTCACGTCCAACACCTGGCAGGCTAGCGACGTTGATTCTGGCATCCTGCCCCAGCCCCAGGGGGCCCCGCTGCGGTCCTTCCAGATCGGTTCAGGCCAGGACATGCATATCGACCTGACCAGCGCGGTCAATGCCGCCTACCACGGCGATGGCATCATCACCATTCTGATTGCGAACTCCGACTACCATTACAACGGCCAGGACTTCGACAAAGACAAATCGCTAAACCTGACGATCTCCGCCGTACCGGAGCCTGAAACCTACGCCATGATGCTGGCGGGTCTGGGCATCATGGGCATGCTGGCACGCCGCCGCAAAACGCGGTCCTGAGCCAAACTCAGGCGATGGCCCCCGGTCAGCGGGCTGGCGTCCATCGCCTTTATTAGTGAGTGAGTATTTTTTTGAAAACTTTATTTAATAAATATATTTATTGACAATTTTTCGCCCCTAAACCATAGTATCCATCCGGCTTATCGGTGCATTCCGCGCCCTCCGTTTTTAAGGACTGCTCAAATGAACACGGTCTTGACGAACCCAGCCAATCTTAGCAATGCCGTATTGACGCCAACGGAAAACTGGACTTTGGCGACCATCGGCGACCCGATCACCCCATTCCATGTGGAGCCGCAAGGCAAAATCGCCGGCGACGTCAACACTGGCATGTATTCGATCTTTGCCCGTTTTGTGCTGCCAGCCTTTACTTCCGGCACTTACATCAACAGCGCCGACTTTATCCTGCATGCCGAGTCCGATGCGGAGGGCAGCTATCCACTGAGCGTCTACGTTATCGCCAATACGTGGCAGGTGCGTGACATGACGAGAGACAACGTCCCGCGTGCCAGCGGAACGCCGGTACTGTCCTTTACCGTTGCAAACGGCCAGGATGCGCGCCTGGACTTGACCGAGGTGGTCGATGCCGCCTATCGGGGCGATGGGGTGATCACCCTTCTCGTCACCAACGCTCAATTCCAACACAACATTCAGAACTTCGCGCCGGCTAAGGCACTGAACATTTCGGTATCGGGGCCGTCTGCCGCGCCCTGATCAGGGCGCGCCTGATGGACGCTTGCCTTCCGGCCTGCGTCCACGGGCGATTTCCAGCTTTTCGCACAGCACCGCCGTACCCTCGGCGATGCGCGGGCTGGCGCGGGTCAGCAGTTCGCTGTCCAGCATGAAGAGATTGTTGCGCTGGACCGCCAGCATGGCGCCGTACGGCTTCCAGATATTGATGCCGCTCTCCGCGTCGTGACGCTCGCCACCCAGGATGGCTTCCGGATTGGCCTGCACCACCGCTTCCGCGCTGACCGACGGCGCCACCACCTTCAGTCCCGCAAACACGTTCACGCCGCCGCACACGCGCAGCGCATCGCTGACGATATGTTCGCCGTTCAGCGTGAAGATGGGCTTTTCCCAGATCTGGTAGAACACCCGCACCGGCGCCTTCTGTGCATAGCGCGCCGTCAGGGCGGCGATCTTCTGGCGGTAGTCGGCTGCCGTGGCCTGCGCGGCGGATTCGGTGCCCATCAGCTGGCCCAGGCGGGTCAGGCTGGTGGCCACATCCTCCAGCTTTTGCGGCTCGCTGTAGTACATCGGCACGCCCAGGCTTTTCAGCTGCTCCAGCTGGCGCGCCGTGTTCCCGCTCTTCCACACCACCAGCAGGTCCGGCTTGAGCGACAGCACGCGCTCCATGTCGATCTGCTGGTTGCTGCCGATGAGCGGAATGCGCTTGGCCGCTTCCGGATAGTCGCTGTAGTTCATGGCGCCGACCACGCGGGCGCCGCCACCGGCTGCAAACAGCAGCTCGGTGATGTGCGGCGCCATCGAGATCACGCGCTGGGCCGGATGCGCCAGCGTGACGCTGTTGCCGGCGTCATCGCGCACGGTGACGGCACACGCTGACGCGGACGCCAGCATCGCACAAGCGAACAGGAAGCGGCCCGTCTTCATCAGAAGTCGTAGCGCGCCGACAGTTTCAGCTGGCGGCCATCTGCAGGATAGATGCCGGCCTTGCAGCTGAAGGCTTGCGAGTTGTAGTGCTTGTCAGCCAGGTTCAAGCCGCTGACGGCCACTTCCCACTGGCCGAACTTGCGGGCATAGCGCGCATCGAAGGTGGTAAAGCCAGGCATCTCGGCGCCGCAGGTATTGTCGAAGTCAGAACCGTAGCGCTGGTGATCGACCCACTGCGCGCCAAAGTCGGCGCTCTGGCCGCTGGTTGGGGTCCAGCTCAGGCGCGCGTTCAGCAGATTGTTCGGCACCAGCACCATGTCCTTGCCGTTGTTAGGGCCGTCGGTGAAATCAGCCTTGACGTGCTGGTAGTGCGCGTTCAGGCTCCAGTCGGCCGCCAGCTTGAACTGGCCTTCCAGCTCGATGCCCTTGCGCTGGGTCGGATCCAGGTTGGTGTTGGCGCCGTAGCCTCCATTGGCGGTCGGATCGTAGAAGATCTCATTGGTCAGCTTGTGGCGGAACAGGCGTGCGGTGATCTGCTGGCCGGCGATGGTGTAGGTCGCGCCCAGTTCCAGGTCGTGCGAAGTCTGCGCCTGCAGCGGCACGTTGGCGTTAGGCGTGTAGCCGTTTTCGTCCGAGTTGGCCACGCGGTAGCTTTGGCCAGCCTTGGCGTAGACATTCAGTTCCGGCACCAGCTTGTAGCTGCCCAGCAGATCCCAGGCGTTCAGGCCCTGGTTGATGCTGTAGTTGGCGGTGGTGTACGGCACTGGGTCGAAGGAGTTCTTGTCGAAGAGCTCGCGGCGCACACCGGCGGCCAAGCGGCCTTCGTGGGCGGCGTCGAAGCGGATTTCGTCGCGCAGGTAGAGGGCTTTGGAGCGCTGGGTCGCATCGGCTTTCGAGAAAGGCGCGCCGGCGAATACGCCGTCGGTCACGCGGTTCCAGCGCATGAAGTCAATACCGGCGACCACTTCATTCAGCATGCCAGCGACATCACTCACCTGGCGTACGCGCGGCGAGAACTGGGTCTGCTTGCTGTCGTACTTGGAGGTGGAGTCGCCATAGGACGAGAAGTAGTTGGCGCGCGAGGTCTTTTCGCGGTGCGACAGCTCAGCGGCCACTTCCCAGCTGCCGATATGGCGGTCGTAGAAGGCGCTGACGCGGTCGGTGTCCAGCGAGCCATTGTCGCGCGGAGTCAGGGTCTGGCGCGGATTGGCCTGGAACTGCGCCTCGGTCAGCGAACCGGCAAAGCCGGCGGTCTGGCGGGAGCCGTCGTAACGCACGCCCATACGCGAGCTGCCGTCGAACCACTGCAGGCCGCCGCTGAAGTTGGACAGCTTGAAGTCGTTGTTGTCGCGGTAGTTGTCGGTACGCTGATGGCCGCCCGCCAGGTCGATGGCGAACTTGTGCCAGGCCTTGGCGTAGGAAGCGCGCGCTTCGCCGTCGCGGAACTGGCCCGCTTCGGCAAACACGCTGCCATGGCTGGTGTTCGGCACGGTGCGCTTGGTGACGATGTTGATCACGCCGCCGGTGGCGCCTTCGCCATACAGCACGCTGGCGCCGCCACGGGTGATTTCAATATGGTCCACCGAGTCGATCGGGATCGACGACAGGACGGCGTTGGCCAGCTCGTTTTCCGACATGCGCACGCCGTCCACCACGATCACCATGTTCTGCGAGCTGTTGGTGCCAAAGCCGCGCAGATCCAGGCTGAAGTCAGGGCTGCCGTCCAGGCTCTGGCGGCCGTACACGCCGCCCACTTTACGGATGGCGGCGTTAACGTCGCTGACGCCGGAGCGGCGGATATCTTCCGCGCTGATGATGGTGGCGCCGATTGGCGTCAGCGCGGCATTGCTTTCAAAGCGGGCGCCGGTGATGACGATCGGGGCCAAGGCTTCGGAGACTTGAGCGGTAGCAGGGGCGGCGGCAAAAGCGGCGCAGCAAAGGGCGACGGCGGCAGCCATCGGCGAACGGGTAGCGTTGTGCATGAGGTTTTTTAAATACGTATAAGTGCCTCCATCTGCGTCCCCGCAGATAGGAAGGGAACGAAAGGCGCAAAGCAAAAAAAAAATGCTAAAGACGCGCGCTTCCACCAGTCTGGCCGGTATCCGGGCTTGCAGGGCAAACTGGCTCGCCTTCCTGCGCATTCGCGCCGTGGCACTTGATCCAGCCGGCCGTCCAGGGTGAGGACGACGCCTGCATTACCGTTGCGGGGGCAGCGCACTTTGGCCTGTTTCACGCATGCGAACAAGGCTCTGTGCTTCCCGTTTAACTGCACGCGTGGTCACGCGCGCGGGCACCAGAAGCGGGCATTATACGCGCTTTCGGGGCGATCATTAACAAAGGGGTAATGCTGCCAACAGCTTCCCTGGATTGATAAGTCGGGGTGGCGCCCATATAGTAGAAGGCAGATAATTGTCTGGAGCAGTCCATGAGCACCTCGGTTAATACCCTTCCAACCTACTTCCTGTCGCACGGCGGCGGTCCCTGGCCTTTCATGATGGACCAGGTCGGACACCTGTACCGCAAGCTGGACGATTCGCTGAAAGACATCCCGCGCCAGCTTGGCGTCACGCCCAAAGCTGTGCTGGTGGTGACGGCACACTGGGAAGGCCGCGACTTCATGATCTCGTCCAGCGCCAAGCCGCCGATGATCTACGACTACGGCGGCTTCCCGCCGCACACCTACGAGGTGCAATACCCTGCCCCGGGTTCGCCGGAACTGGCCGCACGCGTGCAATCGCTGCTGGAAGCTGGCGGCCACAAAGCCCTGCTGGATGGCCAACGCGGCTTCGACCACGGCACCTTTAGCGCCCTATATCCGATTTATCCGTCGGCCGACGTGCCGATCGTGCAGCTCTCGCTCAAGGCGGGCCTGGATCCCGCCACGCACCTTGCCGTAGGCCGCCTGCTGGCGCCGCTGCGTGAAGAAGGTGTTCTGATTATCGGCAGTGGTCTGAGCTATCACAACCTGCGCGCCTTCAACGCGCAAGGCGCGGCGGCATCGCACCAGTTCGACGACTGGCTGCAGCAGACCATGGCCCTGCCATCGGCCGAGCGCTCGGCACAGTTACTGAAATGGGAACAGGCGCCTGCCGCCCGTATGGCGCACCCGCGCGAAGAGCATTTGCTGCCGTTGATGGTGGTGGTCGGTGCGGCGGAAGGCGAAACCGCTGATATGCCCTACCACGAAGACGCCTTCATGGGCAGCCTGGCCGTATCGAGCTTCCGCTTCGGCCAGGGCGCAGCGTAACGTCAGGTGCCGCGCTTGCCGCGCGCGGCCAGTTCCGCTTTCTCGGCCGCTTTGGCGGCCTTTTCTGCCAGGCGCTGTTCTTCGGCGACGGCGAATTCTTCCAGGCGCACCTTGCGCGTGGCCGGGTTCTCCAGCGAGATGCGGCCCAGCGCGCCGCTGCGGTAGTCCAGCAGCAGCGTGTACGAGGCCTTCTCGAAGTCGTAGTCCCCGCCCTTGATGCGGAAGCCGCGCTTGGCAGCGATACCTTCCACCACCGCGATGCCGTCCATCGACTCCAGATCCTTGAAGCCATAGCGCGCCACCAGCAGCTGCGGATAGAACTTGATCAGTTCCTCGGCCAGGAAGGTGGCCACCTCCTCTTCGATCACCGCATTGGTGCCGACGGCGTGGCTGGCGGCCAGCATCAGGCCATCGCTGGGCAGCGCGATTTTCGGCCACAGCATGCCGGGTGTATCGACCAGCACCGTATTCTTACCCAGGTAGATCTTCTGCTGCGCCTTGGTCACGGCGGGTTCGTCGCCCACCTTGGCCACGCGTTTTTTCAGCAGCGCGTTCATCAGGGTCGATTTGCCGACGTTGGGAATCCCCATGATCATCAGACGCAGCGGCTTGGTCGGCACACCGCGGTGCGGCGCCAGCAAGCGCGCCATCTCCGGAATGCGCGCCACGTCGGCGGGCTTCTTGGTGGTCATGGCATAGGCAGTCACGCCTTCCTGGGCGTTGTAATAGGCCGCCCAGGCGGCGGTGGCGGCCGGATCGGCCAGATCGACCTTGTTGAGGATCTTCAGGCAGGGACGCTGGCGGAATTTGCGCAATTCTTCCACGATGGGATTGGTGCTGGCCTCGGGCAGGCGCGCGTCGACCACCTCGATAACCACATCGGTGTTCTCCATCTGCTCTGCCGCCTTCTTCTTGGCGGCGGCCATATGCCCCGGGAACCATTGAATTGCCATAGTCTTGCCTTAAAAATCACACTCGTAATCCGCTATTTTACCTCCTGAGCGGCTCAGAGTCGGATATGATTGGGCGCTTTAAACCTCGGAGTGCTGAAAAGATGAGCGCTGCTGTACCGTCCAATCCCAAGGAAATCACCCTGCGCGGTGTCATCCTGGGCATCCTGATTACGCTGGTATTCACCGCCGCCCAGGTCTATCTGGGCCTGAAAGTCGGCCTGACCTTCGCCACCTCCATCCCCGCCGCCGTCATCTCGATGGCCCTGCTGAGCGCCTTCAAGGACGCCTCGATCCAGGAAAACAATATCGTCCAGACCATCGCCTCTTCGGCCGGTACACTGTCGTCGGTGATCTTCGTGCTGCCAGGCCTGCTGATGATCGGCTGGTGGGCGCACGTGCCGTTCTGGCCCACCTTTGGCGCCTGCGCCATCGGCGGCGTGCTCGGTGTGATGTACACCATGCCGCTGCGCCGCGCGCTGGTGTCGCAGTCCGACCTGCCCTATCCGGAAGGCGTGGCCGCCGCCGAAGTGCTGAAGGTCGGCATGGCCTCGCGCTCCGGCGCGGAAGAAGGCAAGGCCGGCCTGTGGGCCGTGATCTGGGGCAGCATCGCCTCCGCCGTCTTCGCCGCCGGTTCCGCCGCCAAGGTGATGGCCGGTGAAGTATCGATCTACTTCCGCACCGGCGCCGGCGCCACCGGCATGGGCGCCGCCAGCTCGCTGGCCCTGATGGGCGCGGGCCACCTGATGGGCATCACCGTCGGCATCGCCATGCTGGTCGGCCTGGTGATCGACTGGGGCGTGCT
>Ga0213872_10001807_pt1 | contig 13310 bp, 6 predicted proteins | sample VelepicomBERX_R2_FD_160071 | JGI IMG/M metagenome (GOLD analysis project Ga0213872, IMG submission 160071) | Rhizosphere microbial communities from Vellozia epidendroides in rupestrian grasslands, the National Park of Serra do Cipo, Brazil - RX_R2 | ecosystem: Host-associated > Plants > Roots >...
AATCGTTGAGCAGATAGCGCGTCTCGAAGTTGTCCGTCGCGTCGAGAACCAGGTCGGAGCCTGCCAGCAGTTCGCCGATATTCTCGGGCGTCAGGTCTGCGACGTGCGCCTCGACCGCAACCTCGGCGTTGAAGAGCGCGATCTTTCTTTTTGCCGCTTCGGACTTCGGAAGACATTGGCGGGCGTCGGCCTCATCGAAGAGCACCTGGCGCTGCAGATTACTCTCCTCTACGAAGTCGCGGTCGATCAGTGTAAGCTTCCCCGCTCCGGCTCGAGCCAGCAGGCTCGCGGCGGCGGCTCCGGTCGCACCACAACCAACGATGGCAACGTGCGCGGCACGAATCTTCTCCTGTCCTGACACGCCGATACCCGCAAAAAGCACCTGCCTTGAGTACCGCTCAGAAGAAAATTGAAGGGGCCGGATTTCAGTCGGCATCGCCATGAGTCTAATCAGTCTTTAGTATAGAAGTCGGTTGCGGGATGCCGCCTGCCCGCAGTGGTGCTCTGCTCCCCAAACACCCCGCATCTTAGAGTTTGCAGGTGCCAGGTTAGCGGCGCGCCGACGTTGTATCACAAAGGCGAATACGAGGGCTGATTGGCTTTTTCGGGAATATGTGGCGGTCCTCTCTGGGGCAGCCGTATATGGGATAGCCGCATGTGGGCCGCTGGCAGGGGTGTGCGGGTTGCTATCGCCGCCCTGCTGTCTTTGGGCTGGTGTGCGTCCCTGCCGGGGATAGCGCAGGCCGTTCCTCCGGTCTCCACACCGGGCAACCCAACAGCGCCTCCGTCCACAGCATCCAATGCGGCGCCCGACAGCCTGCGCTCCTGGGAGGGGCTTCTCGTAACAGCAGTTAGTTTTGAAGGGGTGGACCGCCTGCGTCTGGAGCCGCTTCCCGCCCAGCTTCCACTCCAGCCCGGCAAGCGTCTTGATCCGAGCGATGTGCGGCAGAGTCTGCGAAGACTTTTTGAGACGGGACTCTATAAGGGAATTGAGGTAGAGGGGATCCGAAACGGCGACCGGGTAACCATTATCTTCAAGGGCACTCCCACACTTTTTCTCGGACGTATCACCGTTGAAGGCGTCAAGAGCGACCGCCTTACGAGCCAGCTGGTGCATGCCACGCGCTTCAATCCGGGCTCGCCCTTTACTGATACGAAGATGGGACAGGCCGATAACAACCTGCTCGATCTGCTTCAGGACCACGGCTATTACCAAGGGTCTGTTGCCCAGTCCACAACCATCGATGCAACCGACGCACAGATCAATGTTCACTTTCACGTTATAACCGGCAAGCAGGCCCGGATCGGTAACGTAAAGGTGGACGGCAACCCGGGGATGTCCGTTGAGACATTCCGCAAGAAGGGAAAACTGAAGCACGGAGCGAAGGTCACGCACGATACCGTGAGCCGCGCACTCTCGGGAGTTCAGAAAGCCTACCGGAAACAACAACGCCTGGAAGGAAGCGTCGCCCTTGAATCGAAGAGCTTCGAGAAGGAAACCGGGTTCCTTGACTATGGATTCCAGGCAAACCAGGGTCCCGTCGTAACCATCCGGGTTAACGGCGTAAAGCTGAGCAAAGGCAAGGTGAAGAATCTTGTGCCGGTTTACCAGGAGGGCGCCGACGATGAGGATCTGCTCAATGAGGGCGACCGCCGCCTCCGCGATTACTATCAGCGGGACGGATACTTCGACGTAAAGGTCACGCATCAGAAGACCGAGAGTCCCAATCTCACGCTGATCGAGTACACCGTCAACCTGGGCCAGCGTCAGAAGGTCGATTCCGTGAAGGTGACCGGCAACAAGTATTTTGGAAGGGATATCATCGAGCCCCGGCTGGGCGTGGTGAAGGCCAATACTTTTCAGCGGCATGGAAGCTACAGCCAGGCGCTCTTGCAGGCCGACGTTGTCAACATTACTACGCTGTACAAGAGCAATGGCTTCGACGAAGTAAAGGTAACGCCCGTCGTTAAGGATCTTCCCCCCAGCAAACCGGGCGACAAGGACCCGGGACTCACAGTGACCTATCAAATCGACGAAGGGATACAACAGAAGATCGGCCGGTACGAGGTCAACGGCAATGAACGAATACCCACCAGCGAGTTGAAACCTCTCCTCAACCTGGAATCTGGCCAGCCTTACTCGGCCGCCGCAATTATCGGCGATCGGGACTCCATCCTCACCTACTACTTTAAACACGGATTCAGCAAGGCATCGATTGCGATAGAGCAGAACACTGAGAAGAACAACCCCGATCTCACCGATGTAATCTTCAACGTCTATGAAGGCAACCAGACGTTTGTCGACCGCGTGCTCATCTCGGGGCTGCACTACACCCGGGAGTCCACTATCGAGCCGCATATTCTCCTGCATCCCGGCGATCCGCTCGACCAGTCGGCCCTCTTCGACATGCAGCGTCAGATGTACGATTTAACACTATTTAATGAAGTCAACACGGCAGTCCAGAATCCCGCGGGCGACCAGGAGCGCAAGAACGTGCTGGTTCAATTCACTGAGGCGAAACGCTGGGACATCGGCTATGGCGCCGGGTTCCAGATCCAGACGGGAAATCCTCAAACGAACTGTCCCAACACCGTCACGCTCGTCCAGGAAGGTATTAACCCCGCCACGTATCAAGGCTGCGGAACCAACGCAAAGACCGGCGCAAGCGCGCTCGTTCAGTTCGATGTCTCGCGTACGAATCTGCGGGGCACAAACAAATCTATCACTCTGCGCACCCTGTACGGCTCTCTCGAGCAGTCGGAGACCCTTATCTACTCGAGTCCGCACATTTTCAATGATCCCAAATGGGATTTTTCACTTAGCGGCGGTTACACCAACGCGCAGGACATTACGACTTTTGCCTCATCGCGACTTGAAGGAAGTGTCCGGTTCACGAACAGGCCTTCGTTGCCGAATACGCTCATCTATCAGTTCATATACCGTCGGGTCAAAGTCGACCCGAACAGCGTGCAGGTGCCACCCGATCAGATCCCGCTCGTATCTGAGCCGGTCCGGGTGGCCGGCCCTAGCTTCACTTGGATTCGCGATACCCGTCGCCCTACTCCGCTCGATGCTCACTTCGGCACATACACGAGTACTCAGGAATTCTTCACAGATAATGTGTTTTCGGCCGAAGCAAACTTCAACCGCCTGGACATCACAAATGCCAGCTATTACAGCATCGGGAAAAAGGGATTCGTAATCGCCCGGCAGACGCGCTTCGGCTACGAGCGCTCCTTCGGTGAAGATCAATTTCGGTATATACCTCTGCCCGAGCGCCTGTACGCCGGTGGCGCACAGTCTCTGCGAGGTTTTTCCCTCAATTCCGCCGGTCCCCGCGATTCGCTCACCGGATTTCCTGTCGGCGGAGCCGGCGCCTTCGTCAACAACACCGAACTCCGTTTGCCGAATCCAACGCTGCCGTACTTCGGCACAGCCCTCGGCTTCGTGATTTTCCACGACACCGGAAATGTATTCAACAATTCTTCCGACATCTGGCCCAGTCTGATCCGTATCAAGCAGCCCCACAGCTGGACCTGCAAAATTCTCAACGAAGAACTCCAGTCCCAGATCACCCGCCATTCCAGCACAAATCCCTACGGGTTATGCGACTTCAACGACTTCTCCCACGCCGTCGGCCTGGGGCTGCGCTATCATACCCCCATCGGACCGGTGCGCTTCGATTTCAGCTATAACCTGAACCCGCCCATCTATCCGGTGATCATTACGTACGGGACGCAATCGAATGGCCAGCCGATTCCCGCCCACGTAGGCCAGGCCGGACACTTCAACTTCTTCTTCAGCATCGGGCAGGCATTCTGATGAGGAGCGCGTTCGGGCTTGCGGCCATCCTTGCGATTCTCCTCTTATTTGCGCCTGTCATGCGCGGACAGCAGCAGACCCCTGAAGAACCGCCGGCAGGAAAGCCTGTGGTACTCGATCGTGTGGTAGGGGTCATCAATGGAGATGTCATTCTCGAGAGCGACGTCAATGAAGAAATGCGTTTCGCGAGTATCGAGCCCTTCTCCCTTGCGCGGGATCTCGATACTCCCAAAGGTGCTGCGCGCCGGGTGGCCAACCGTATGCTCATCCTGCAGCAAATGAAGGAGCAGAATCAGCTCGGCATAAAAATCACGGATGAAGAAGTACAGAAGGCAATCACGGATGTTCGAACGCATACACCTGAGTGCCGCAAATACCACTGCACCACAGAGGAGGGATGGAAGGCTTTTCTCGATGCGCACGGTCTCACCGAACGCGCGGTATTCGACCATTGGCGGCAACGGCTGGAAATCCTCAGGTTCATCGACCTGCGCTTTCGAAGCGGAATCCGCATTTCGAGCCAGGAGATACAGGACTACTACCAGAAGTCGATTGTGCCCGTCTATCAGCGTCAGAATCAGAAGCCGCCACCTGTCGGTGAGATTTCCGAGCGCATCCAGGAAATCCTGCTGCAGCAGCATGTCAACGGACTCCTTCAGGACTGGCTGAAGAGCCTTCGCAGTGAAGGCAGCGTGCAGATTCTCGATCCCGCTTACAGCGAAAGCTCCGGCAACGCATCGGAGGAAGATTGAGCACCGCGCAAAATCCCGTCCCCTCCACGTCCGGCTCGCGCAGGTCCGTTCGTACTCATTGGTGGAAGGCTGTCCTCCTGTTCCTGGGTTCGGCCGCCCTTCTCCTGATAGGCCTCATCTGGTACACCGGCACGCAGCAGTTCGAGAATCGCGTGCGTAGTGAGGTCGTTTACGTCCTGGAAAGCGCCACCGGAGGACGTGTCGAACTGGGGTCGTTCTATTGGCGGCTGCTGCATCTTGAGCTCGAAGCTGACAACCTTACGATCCACGGGCTAGAGGGACCTGATGAAGCCCCTTACGTGCATGCTCAACGTGTTTACGTGCGCGCCAAATTCATTACCTTCTTCCGCCCGAAGATCGGGCTTAACTACCTTGAAATCGATCGGCCCGCGGTTCATCTCATCGTCTATCCCGACGGTTCGACGAACCAGCCTCACCCCAAAGTTCCTTCAAAGAGCAATGAGCCAATCACGAAGACGATCTTTGATCTTGAGGTGAATCGCGCCGTGCTGAACGATGGAGTCGCGCTCATCAACGCGCGCTCCATCCCATTCAATCTAGCCGTCAATAATGTTGCTACCACTATTACCTATCAGCCTGCTGCTCCAGACCACCCGGAGAGATACGATGGCTCAATCCACCTCGAAGACATCAGCGCACAGCGCGGTGGCGCCTCGCCGGTGCACTCCAGTCTCGATCTTCACGCACAGCTCCAGCGCGACGCGGTAAACATTTCATCATTCCGCCTGGTTACCGGGCCGGATACGCTGCAAGGCAGCGCATCGCTCCAGAATTTCACCAATCCGCAGTGGAAGGCGTCCCTCGATGGCAGTGTGGATGCCCGGATCGCAGTGGCGCTCGCACCTATACCCGGGCTCGAGAAGGGCATCGTGCAGCTTCGACTCACGGGGCAGGGAAACAAGAACACCTTTGCGGTTGACGGCGAGTCCACAGTAAAGGAAGCCGCTTACCGCACTGGAACCGTGTACCTCCAGGGCGTCACTGCCAGGACCTCGATCCATCTCACGCAGGACGAACTGACGGTGGCCAATGCCCAGGCCCGGTTAGCCACAGGAGGCACAGTAGAGGGGAGTCTCCGCATCCTCAACTGGGCAGCCGGCGCTCCTTCCGTTGCTGAAAAGCCTTCTGCCTCTACGAAAGCCGGCAACCCAGCGCAATCCGGCCCACAGAACACGCCAAATCAGCAACAGGGGATTATCCGCGCCCGCATCGATCGCATGACCATTCCATCCATCATGGAAGTGGTAGCTGCACGGAAATATCGCGAGCTGGGATTTTCTTCGGTTGTGAGTGGGCCGGTTACTCTCGACTGGACAGGCAGTACCGATAGTTTCGTTTTGGGCGCCCGACTGGCCCTGGTCGCTCCGCCGACTCCACCCCCAGGCGAGGTTCCGCTGAATGGCACCATTGATGCGCAATACGTCAATCCCATAGGTGCGGTGAAGATTCGCACCTTCACAGCTCAAACTCCTGCCACCCAAATTCAGGTTACGGGAGCACTCGGCGTTTATCCGCTGAGCCGCGCCTCGAAGATCGACGCGACCCTCTCCACCACAAATCTTGGCGAATTCGACCGTACCCTCACAGCCCTGGGGCTCTCATCAAATGGACAGACCGGCATCAAAGCCATCCCAGTAGCGCTGCACGGTCAGGCTGCATTTCAGGGAACCGTGACCCGCAGCCTGCTGTTGCCGGATGTAAAGGGCCATCTCAGCGCGACCAATTTCGACCTCACATATAGTTCCGCTGCGCAGCAGACTTCGCCGCAACCTGTGCTCACGAGTTTGCAGGCACAACCTGCAGCTCAGCCATCCACCCCTGTACCCCTGACGCATACCCTTCACTGGGATTCAATCAATGCGGATGCCGAATACGCTCCTGAACTCATTACCGTTCGGCAGGCCGCTCTCGTGCATGGCCCGACTACCATTCAGGCCTCGGGAGAACTTCACGCTCATCAGGTTGGCCGTCACCATCTCGCTTTCGATCAGGATTCGGCTCTCCGCCTGGATGCCGCAGTGCATGACGCTGCAATCGGCGATGTCCTCCAGGCCGCGGGCGAAGGCTTTCCCGTTTCCGGCACGTTAAACGCAGAAATGCACGTGCGCGGGCAGATCAACAACTTGAATGGCGGCGGTCATCTTGCTCTGCAGGGCGGAGAAGCCTGGGGCGAACCTTACCGCAGTCTTGTCTCCGATTTGCGCTTCGCAGGCCGTGAAATTTCCGCGTCCAACCTCGTCTTCCTGCTCGACGGCGGGAAAATACAAGGGAGCGGCTCCTACAATCCCGTATCCGAAGGCATCCGCTTTTCGGCCCAGGGCGCAAACATCGATCTTGCCCATCTCCAACACCTAAAAAGCACCACCTATCCCATCAAGGGAACGGTCGCCTTTGAAGCTCACGGCAGCGGGACAGTCAAGGACCCGGAACTGGAGGCCAATCTTCATGTAATACACCTCAGCCTGGCCGAAGCCAGTACCGGATACATCGACGTGGCGGCGCATACGGTATCCGGCAGGCTTATCCTCGGGATGAACGGCAAAATGACCAATGCCTCGTTCCAGGGCCAGGGTCAGATTCAGTTGAGTGGGGACTACCCGGCAGAAGGCCACGTCACCTTGTTGAATCTCGATGTCGATCCGATTCTGCAGGCCTTTAATATCCGCCGCATAAAGGCCCATTCGTCCATTGCAGGAAACCTACAAGTTGCCGGGCCGCTGACGCGTCCTCGAGAAATGCGGGGCGATGCTCTGATTGAGCAGCTTTCACTCTCTCTGGCTGGCCTTCCTATCCGCACAGAAGGTCAGCTTCATGCCACGCTGTCCAACGGACGCCTTCACCTCGACCCATTCCATGTGGTGGGCGAAGATACTGATCTTCGCGCCCAGGGCTCCGTCGGCGTTCTCGATGGCTCCCGCAGTCTCGACCTCCACGGCAACGGTTCCATCAACATGAAGGTCGCACAAACCTTCGACCCAGACATTGCGTCATCGGGGCATGTCGATTTCAACGTCGACGCTACGGGCACATTTTCTGCCCCCGGTCTCACCGGACAGGTTAGGGTCACGAATGTCAATGTCGCGCTCCAGGATTTCCCCAACGGCCTGAGCCAGATGAACGGAACTCTTCAGTTCGACCAGGATCGGCTGGATGTCAAAACCCTCACTGCTGTCAGCGGCGGAGGTAAGCTGCAACTGGGCGGTTTCATCACCTACCAGCAGGGCCTGTATGTCGATCTCACCGCGACGGGCAAAGATGTCCGCATCCGCTATCCGCAGGGAGTAAGCTCGATGGCCGACGCCAAGCTGCACCTGCAGGGAACACAGTCGTCGATGCAACTGAGCGGCTCCGTAACGATAACGCGCTTCGCAATCAGCAGCGACCTCGACCTGGCGTCACTCAGCTCCAGTACTTCTACGGTCACCCTGCCACCGAATCCCAATGCTCCATCCAACCGTCTGCGTCTGGACATTCACATCCTTTCCGCTCCACAGCTCGATTTCCAGAATTCTTACGCCAAGCTGGCCGGTGACGTCGATCTTCGCATTCGTGGAACCCTCGCGCAGCCGTCGCTTCTCGGCCATATCGCTATCACCGAAGGCAACGCCACCTTTGCGGGCACCAAGTACGAGCTCCAGCGTGGAGACATCTACTTCACCAACCCTGTCCGCATCGAGCCGCTCATCGACCTCACCGCCACCGCTCGCGTCGAAGACTACGACATCACCATCGGGCTGAACGGAACACCCTCGAAACTCAATCCCACATTTCGTTCCGAGCCGCCACTCTCTGAGCAGGACATCTTCTCCCTGCTGGCCATGGGACGCACCCAGGAAGAGCAGCAGATCTACTCCATGCAGCAGCAGCAGGCCGGGGTAAACACCACCGCCGACGCATTGCTCGGCGGCGCATTGAACGCCACGCTCAGTAGCCGCATGCAGAAACTCTTCGGCGGCGGCAGCGTGAAGATCGATCCGACCTTTGTGAGCGGCGTGGACAACTCGACTGCGCGCATCACCGTCGAGCAGCATATCGCAAAGGACGCAACCCTCACCTACGCGACTAACGTGAATTCCACGGCCCAGCAATTCATTCAGGGACAGTACAACCTTACACCGACAGTTTCCGTGCTGGCCGTCCGGGATGAGTCCGGTGTCTTCAGTCTCCTTGTGAAAATTCGCCGTCGCTACAAGTAGCGCAAAGCGGCGTTGGCCCTGCCTGGATTTTCAGATAAGATGGCATCCCACAATGGTTTCGTCCGCATCCGTGGGTATTGGACCAATCCAATCGGCATCCCTTCGTCGTTCTCTTGCGAGGTGGGAAACGCCGCCATCATGGAGGAACTTTGAAAGTGAGAAGGATCATTCGCAATCTCGTTCCCGTTGTCGCAGGATTTCTGCTTCTTGGCGCACCTGCTACGTTCTCGAAGCATTTGATAGCAGCAGCTCAGTCGCCCGAAGACAATAATCTTCGCGCCGAAATCATGAATAAAGCCCTGAATAAATCGCAATTTAAAAATGTTCAGGTTTCTGTTGCAAATGGTGTTGCAAACCTCACCGGCACCGTCGACACCTTCTATTGGAAGCAGGAGGCCGACAAGCGCGTCCATCGCACGAAAGGCGTCAAGGCCGTGGACAACGAAATCGAAGTTGCCGGTCCCGAGATCTCCGACCAACAGTTAGGACAGAAGCTCGCAACAGCCATCGCATATGACCGTGTCGGTTACGGAACAACGCCGTTTAATGCCATCACAGTGAGCGTCAATAACGGAGTCGTCACCCTCGGCGGTACGGCCTATGGCCCAGTCGACGCAGATTCCGCTGTGGCCGTTGCCGAGAACATGAAGGGCGTGAAAGATGTCATCAACAACATCTCGGTCGATCCCGTTTCGCCGATGGACGACCAGATTCGCCGCGCAGTCTATCGCGCCGTTTACGGCTTCCCGTCGCTGAACCGCTATGCCATTAATCCGGCACAGCCGATCCGTATTTCGGTTCAGAACGGCAATGTGACGTTATTCGGAGTAGTAGACAACCAGGGCGACAAGGATGCAGCCGGGATCCGTGCCAATACCGTCCCGGGTGTCTTCAAGGTAACCAATGACCTGCAGGTCGCTAGCCAGCCCCAGGAAAAGTAGCTGTTACATTCGCTTAAACCCGGCGCCTCTCTCAGGCCCGCTGCCGGTTTGACCGAGGCGCCGGACGGCCGAAAGCCGCTTCAAGCAGCTTCCAATAGGACACCGGCATGAGCCGTGCGATAGCTGAGACCAGGATGGCGTCGGACCCGATCAGTACACGGTTCGCTCTCCGCTCAATTCCTCGCACGATCGCCTCTCCTGCGGCCTGAGGTTGCAGGCGTAGTGCACGCCTGCTCCACGCTCTCATCTCCTCGATTTCTTCGGAACTTATGGTCGGTGCAATCCGCGCTTTGTCGGCGATGGAGGTCGCAACGCCTCCGGGATGAACGACCGTAACGCTGACGTTCGAGCCTTTCAGCTCATGGCGCAGCGCTTCGGAAAATCCCCGGACAGCAAATTTGCTTGCCGCGTATGCAGCTTGTCCGGGCGGCGCAATAATCCCGAACACACTGGACAGGTTCACAATGCGCCCGTCGGGGCTTTGGCGCAGCAGCGGCAGGAAGGCGCGTGTCATGCGAACCATGCCCCCGAAGTTGATATCGATGAGCCACTCAAATTGCTCCTCGGTTACCTGCTCGAAGGTTCCCGCAAGCGCTACTCCGGCATTGTTAATAAGCAGATCGGCGCCCCCGTGCCGGGACCAAATTGCAGGCGGCAGAGATGCGATAGCCTCCCGGTCTGCAACATCAACTGTGTGATTGCTTATGCGAATGCCGCTGGTCTGCACGAGACTGGCGGTCTCCTCGAGTCCGCCGGGGTCGATATCGACGAGCGCAAGGTTGCAGCCGCGTCGAACAAGAGACCCTGCGATGGCGCGTCCTATGCCTGAGCCAGCCCCGGTTATCACAGCAGTTCGGTCCTTTAGCTGCATCCGATGGGCCATCCCGAACCTCCTCGATCCGCATTCTCAGGCTTTCGCGAGCGTTGCGCATCGCCCGGTCTTTCGGCCGAAATGCATCGTCCCGTCCAGAATCCGTCCGTAGCGCAACGTGATCAGGTCGCGTATGTAGTTCTGGCGCAGCCGCCAGGGCCTGCGTGAACCTTGGCGCGGCAGGTGCGGCAAGGCCCGCTGCACATATCCCGAGCTGAAATCCACAATCGGCTCCTCGCCTGTATCGGAACCGTTTCGCAGGGGCAGGCAGTAGTCATAACCCCGCCGGTCCATATACTTCAGCAGACGGCACACATAGTCCGCAGTCAGATCGCACTTCAGTGTCCAGGACGCATTGGTGTATCCGATAGCTGCCGCCATATTCGGCACATCGCTCAGCATGATGCCCTTGTATAGCATCTTCTCGCGAAGATCGACCGGTTCGCCGTCGACCTTCAACTCGAGACCGCTGAAAATTCGCATGACCAGGCCTGTTGCCGTTACGACAATGTCCGCATCGAGTACCCGGCCGGAGCGCAACCGCAGTCCCGAATCGATGAAAGCCTCAATCTGATCGGTAACGACCGAAGCTTTGCCACTGCGCACGGCAAGGAAGAAGTCCGAGTCGGGCACGAAGCACATGCGCTGGTCCCACGGATTGTATTTCGGCGTGAAGTGCTCGGAGTAGCCATCGCCCAGGTGTTGCCGCACCCCCTTCGCGATGAGGCGCTTCATTATCTCTGGCCGTTTGCGGGACAGGTTGAAGAAGAACATCGTAACCAGCACGTTTTTCCAGCGCGCCAGCGAGTACGCAGATTTCATCGGCAGCCAGCGGCGCATCCGCGTCGCAATAAGGTCTTCCGAAGGCAGCGAAAGAAGATACGAGGGAGAGCGCTGCAGCATCGTGACGTGTTCTGCGCTGTGCGCCATTGCCGGAACCAGCGTGACCGCAGTCGCGCCGCTGCCGATGACCACGACCCGCTTTCCCGAGTAGTCCAGATCCTCTGGCCACTGCTGTGGATGGACCAGAGTTCCCGCGAACCGCTCTAAGCCGGGCCATTCCGGTTTGTACCCTTGTGTGTATTCGTAGTAGCCGGTGCACAAATACAGAAACTTCGCGCGAATCCGCGATATCTCTTTTTGCTCTCCAACTTCCGCCTCGATTGTCCACACCGATTCCTCCGAGGACCACGAGGCGCGCACGGCGCGATGCAGGTATCTAATCTTTTCGTAAACACCGTAGTCTTGCGCGGTTTCGGTGATGTATCGAAGAATAGATGGCCCATCCGCGATGGCCTTCGCTGCCCGCCACGGACGAAATCTGTATCCCAGCGTGTACATATCTGAATCGGAGCGAACCCCTGGGTAGCGGAAGAGGTCCCATGTGCCCCCAAGACGCTCGCGCCCCTCGAGAATGACGAACGTCTTTTCCGGTAGATTGATGCGGAGATGGCAACCGGTCCCGATGCCGGACAGACCCGCTCCCACAATCACCACATCGAATTGCTCCGTCTCAGGCGTCGCAGTCATCGGTCCGGTATCGGGATACTAACGACCATCAGAAGTCCTTGTCCATCGATCGCGTCGCCCAAAGCGGCGCCTGACTTTGCAGGCCCGCAACTGTTCCGAGCCGCAGCTTCACTTAAACGGTCCAATGCGCTAGCCTTTCAGCTTCGAATAAAACAACAACTCAAGGAACATTTATGAAAATCGTGACTGCTCTTGCCGGACTTTTCCTGAGTGCCGCGACGCTGTATGCGCAGACCGCAGTGCCTCCCGAAGACCCAGCCATTCGCTCACGCGTCGACGCGATCATCTCCAAAATGAGTCTCGAGGAGAAGATCGACTACATCGGCGGCACCGGCTTCGCTATCAGGGCGATGCCAGATCTGCACCTGCCCGCATTCGAGATGTCCGACGGTCCCTATGGAGTGCGCAGCAACCTGGGGTTCCCGTCCACTACGTATGCAGTCGGGATCGGCCTCGCCGCGTCGTGGGACCCCGAGCTCGGCCAGCGTGTTGGGGCGGGGATCGGCACCGATGCGCGCGCGCGGGGAATCCACTATATGCTTGGCCCCGGCGTGAACATCTACCGCTCCCCGCGCAATGGACGCAATTTCGAGTACTTCGGCGAAGATCCCTTTCTGTCCGGCGCCATCGACGTCGGCTATGTCCAAGGCATCCAGCAGCAGGGCGTCAGCGCCACCGTGAAGCACTTTCTTGGCAATAACTCCGAGTTCCTTCGTCACGATTCCGATTCCATCATCGACGAGCGCACCCTGCGCGAAATTTATGAGCCGGCGTTCGAAGCCGCTGTCAGGCGTGGACACGTGGGCGCCATTATGGATTCCTACAACCTCACCAACGGCCAGCACATGACTCAGAACGGCTACTTCAACACTGATGTGGCTCGCAAGCAGTGGGGCTTCAACGGTGTGATGATGTCCGACTGGGTTGCGACCTATGATGGAGTCGCCGCGGCCAACGGCGGTCTCGACCTCGAGATGCCCACCGGCGCTTTCATGAATCGCAAGAACCTGCTGCCTGCCGTCAAGGCCGGCACCGTCACCGAGGCTACCCTCGACGACAAGATCCGCCACATCCTCGAGACGGCCGCTCGCTTCGGATGGCTCGACCGCGATCAGGCGGACCTGTCGCTCTCAACCTATAACGGACGTAACCAGCAGGTCGCGCTCGACGCCGCCC
>Ga0213872_10001808_pt1 | contig 13304 bp, 8 predicted proteins | sample VelepicomBERX_R2_FD_160071 | JGI IMG/M metagenome (GOLD analysis project Ga0213872, IMG submission 160071) | Rhizosphere microbial communities from Vellozia epidendroides in rupestrian grasslands, the National Park of Serra do Cipo, Brazil - RX_R2 | ecosystem: Host-associated > Plants > Roots >...
GATCTCGGCCTCTTGATCGTCGATGAGGAGCAGCATTTCGGCGTCGCCCACAAGGAGCGGCTGAAGGCGCTGAAATCCGACGTCCATGTGCTGACCCTGACCGCCACCCCGATTCCGCGCACCCTGCAGATGGCCTTGTCCGGCATCCGCGAGATGAGCGTGATCGCCACCCCGCCGGTCGATCGCCTGGCGGTTCGCACTTTCGTGCTGCCCTTCGACGGGGTGGTGATCCGCGAGGCGATCCTGCGCGAGAAATATCGCGGCGGGCAGATCTTCTATGTCTGCCCGCGTCTCCAGGACATGCCGCGCGTGCAGGAACGGTTGGAACAGCTGGTCCCCGAGATCCGCATCGCCGTCGCCCATGGCCAGATGTCGCCGACCGAGCTGGAAGACACCATGAACGCCTTCGGCGAAGGCGCCTTCGACGTGCTGCTGTCGACCAATATCATCGAAAGCGGCCTCGACATGCCGCGCGTCAACACCATCGTCATCCATCGCGCCGACATGTTCGGGCTGGGCCAGCTCTACCAGCTGCGTGGCCGCGTCGGGCGCGGCAAGACGCGTGGATATGCCTATCTGACTCTGTCGCCCAACCAGGCGCCGACTAAATCGGCCGAGAAGCGGCTGCAGGTGATGCAGACCCTGGACTCCTTGGGCGCCGGCTTCATCCTGGCCAGCCACGATCTCGACATCCGCGGCGCCGGCAATCTGCTGGGCGACGAACAATCCGGCCAGATCCGCGAGGTCGGCGTCGAACTGTACCAGACCCTGCTGGAGGAGGCGGTGGCGGCAGCCCGCGAAGGGGCGGGGGACGGCAAGCTGCCCGACAGCGACTGGTCGCCGCAGATCGCGCTGGGCATGGCGGTGATGATCCCCGAGACCTATGTCGCCGATCTCTCGGTGCGCCTGGCGCTCTATCGCCGCCTGGGCTCGCTGACCGACCGCGCCGAGATCGAGGCGCTGGCTGCCGAGCTGATCGACCGCTTCGGCAAGCTGCCGCCAGAGGTCAACAATCTGCTCAAGGTCGTCACCATCAAGGCCTTGTGCAAAACCGCCGGGGTCGAGAAGGTCGATGCCGGGCCGAAGGGCGCCGTGGTCACCTTCCGCAACAATCAGTTCGTCAATCCGCTGGGACTGGTCACCTGGATCAGCCGGCAGCTGGGCATGGTGAAGCTGCGCCCCGACCACAAGCTGGTGTTCCAGCGCGCCTGGGATGATCCGGCGGCGCGCCTGAAGGGCGTCACCGAGATGATGGAGACCATTGGCGAGCTTGCTACGACTTAACGCGTGATGCACAGATGTGCATCACGCTGCAGCGGGGTAGCCTACCCCGCACCCTCGGGGTCGTCGCTGCGCTCCTCCGAGCGCGCTGACTTATTAATGGTTCATATTTTGGACAGCGCGCTCTAACCTTCGGGTATGGACCGCGAAGACGAAGCGCTGGGCCTGTCGGCCCCGATCACCCGCCGGGACTTTCTCAACCAGACGCTGATCGGCAGCGGCGCCGCGCTGATGTCCGCGGCCTGTCCCGCCCATGCCTTGGCCGAGGATTTCACCGGCTACGGCGGGATCGGCGACTATGCCGCGTCGAACGGCAATACCGAGGCGGTGATGCGGGCGGCGCATGCGATGCGCGACGGCCTGTATGACGGACGCCCGGCGAAGGATGTCGGCGACTATTATGTCGTCATCGTCGGCGGCGGGCTGACCGCCTTGCTGGCGGCGTACGAAATCGCCAAGGCGACTGGCGGCAAGAAGCGCTGCCTGATCCTGGAAAATCACCCGGTGTTCGGCGGCGCGGCCAAGCAGAACGAGGTCGAGGTCGACGGCGTTCGCCTGATCGGCCCGCAGGCTTCGAACGATTTCCTGCCGCCCGAGCCCGGATCGGGGACTCAGCTCGATCGGCTATTCGACGAGTTGGCCATTCCCCGCCGCTACGATTTCCAGGACTGGCCGGCGGAATTGAAGGCGCTGCGATTCGCCGCCGACAATTACGAGAACATGGATGGCTTTGGCGAGGCCAATGTCGACGTCGCCTATTGGTTCGGCAAGCAGGGCTGGCGCGCCAATATCTGGGCCGACGACCTCGCCTCGGCGCCGTTCTCAGAGCAGGTCCGCCGCGATCTCCTGACCTGGCGGCGCACCACCGGGCGCGACGGTCCGGAAGCACCGGAAATCCTCGATCGCATGACCTACAAGCACTATCTGGAAACCGTCAAAGGCTACCACCCGGAGGTGACGCGCTTCGCCGAGCCGATCGTCGGCCTGCTGGGCGGCGTCGGTGCGGGTGCCGTGTCGGTCCGGGTCGGCCATGCCTATGTCCGCGATCCCGAGCGGGCCGCCTTGTCCTTCCCCGGCGGCAACAGCATGCTGAGCCGGTATCTGGCCCATGCCGTAGTGCCCGGCGCCATCCCCGAGGGCAGGGATTTCCCCGGAATCGCCAATGGCGGGATCGATTTCGCCGCCCTCGATCGGCCGGGACAGCCGACCCGCATTCGCCTGCGAAGCACCGTGCTGCGGGTCGAGCACGATCCCGCCGGCCAAAGCGTCTTCGTCACCTATGAACGCAGCGGCGCGATCGAACGGGTGCGCGCCCCCGCCGTCATCATGGCGACCGGCGGCTGGGTGACGCGCCGGGTCGTCGCCGATCTGCCGGCGGAGCTGCGCGAGGCGTATGCCGCGTTCCTCCACGCGCCGGCCCTGGTGGTCAATGTCGCCTTGCGCAATTGGCGCTTCCTCTATCGCCTGAACGCCACGGCGGTGCGCTGGATGGAGGGCGAGGGGACTCTCGGCTTCTGCGCCAATATCCGCCGCTCGATGATCGTCGGCGGCTATGCCCCGCCCTTGCATCCCGACAAGCCGGCCCTGCTGACCTTCTATATGGGACATTGGGGTCCGGGCGAGGATGCGCGGACGCAGAGCGTCGCCGGAAGGATGAAAATGCTGGCCACAAGCTATGGCGAGTATGAGCGGACGATCCGCGCCCAGATGACCGAGATGTTCGCCGGCTCCGGCTTCGAGGCGAAGCGCGACATCGCCGCCATCATCCTCAACCGCTGGGGCCATGCCCGCATTATCCAGCCGCCGGGTTTCTATTACGGCACGGACGGTAAACCGAGCCCGCGCGAGGTGGTGGCCAAAGGCTTCGGCCGGGTGATCATCGCCCATTCGGAGCTGAACGGGGCGCAGAACTATGCCGGCGCCTTCCAGCACGGCAAACGGGCGGCCGAACAGGTCATGGCCTTTCTCTGATCAAAAATCCGGCCGCGACAGAGCTTCGGCGCTGACGTCGGTCCAGGCGCGCGCGGCGAAGGAGGGGTAACCGCCGCGGCGCCAGGCCAACGACATGTTCACCTGGATTGAGGGGGCGGTCAGCCGCACCGGAACCACCTTGGCCGGATCGAACAGGCGGAACACCTCGCGCTGCAGAATGGCCACCCCCATGCCGGTCTCGACCATGGTCTGGAACAGATCCCATTGCGAACTGTGTCCGACCTCTTTCGGGGTGAACCCGACCTCGCGGCAGCGCGAGCGGATCATGTCGGGCAGCATGAAATCGTCGGTCGGCAGCAGCAGGCTCTCGTCCTTCAACTCCGCCAGCGCAATGCTCTCGCGTCCGGCCCAGCGGCTATGCGGCGACACCGCGACCGCCGCTTCGCCGCCGAACACATGGCGGGAATCGAACAGGCCAGCATCCACCGGTTCGACGATCATGCCGAGTTCGATCTCGCCGTTCAGGAGGGCCTGGGCCATACGCTTGCTGCCGCATTCGACCACGGTGAGGGCGATGTGCGGATAGCGCTCGCGGAAGGTGCGAAGAACGCCGGTGAACAGGGCCGAACTGACCATCGGGGTCAAACCGACCTTGAGGGCGCCGCGAGTCAGACCCTTGAGTTCGGCGATCTCGTCGCGGGTCGAGCGGACCTGTTCGAGAATGCTGCATCCCCGTTCATGAACGATCTTGCCGATATCGGTCGGCCACACGCCGCGGCTGCCGCGGACCAGCAGCTCGGATTGCAGTTCATCCTCGAGTTGACGGATCATTTTACTGAGGGTCGGTTGAGTCACATGCAGTATTTCCGCGGCACGCGTGAAATTTTTTTGCCGGACCACCTCAACGAAATAGCGTAACGCTTTGAGATCCATCTGCTATTCCATTTTAGAATTGCAGTCATAGAGATATTTCATTTTATCTATGGTAACGCCACTGTCAAATTCTGTGCGCGGTTGGCAACCGGAGGATGCACAGGATGACCGTCCTAGCCCCGACGAACTGGAACCGGACTCTAACCACCAAGGAATGGACCAAGCCGTTGGCCGTCCAACAGCACCGCTGCGCCGACCTTCTCGAGGCGGCCCGCCCGGTTCTGTCCCAGCTCGGCGAAGTCCTGGTGAAGGCTGGAGCGATCGCGTTGCTGACCGACGCCGAAGGCCTGATCCTGATGGCCGAGGGCGACCCCGAGACCATCGAGCGGGCCCGCGCGAGCGGCTTGGCCGTCGGCAGCCCATGGCCCGAAGATAAATTCGCCTCCAGCGCCGTCAGCGCCACCCTGGCGGCGGGCAAGCCGGTACAGCTCTGCCCCCATGACCGCGCGCCTGCGGCTTTCACCCCCTGGACTTGCTCGGCGGCGGTGATCCGCGATCCGGTCGACGGCGAGACCCTGGGCGTGCTCGATCTCTCGCGGCCTGGCGGCGAACCCAACAGCTATTGCCTGACCCTGGTGGCCGCCGAAGCGCAGCGCATCGAGACCAATCTCGCCAAGCTCGACGCCGAACGCCACACCAAGCTGCTGTCGCTGGCCTTCAGCGACACGCGCCGCTGGATGGATGGCGGCGTGGTGATCTTCGATCCCCGCGGCCGTCTGGTGCATGTCAACCGCCACGCCGCCTGCTTCCTGGCCGATCGGCGCCTGCCGGCCGATTTCTGGCAATCCCAGGCAATACTGCGCGTGGTGGCCGGCGAGGAGGGGGGCATCCCGGACTGGCTGCGGCGTGACTGGTTCATGCCGATCGTCGATGACGACCGCCGGCTGGGCACGCTGCTCGTTTTGCCCGCCGTGACACCGGCGAAGCCCGCGGACGGACGGCCGTGCAGCCCGCTGAGGCGTATCGTCGGCGAGTCGCCCGCGATGCAGACTGCCAAGGCGCGGGCCGAACACCTGGCCGGCATGGCCCTGCCGGTGCTGCTGCTGGGCCCTACCGGCGCCGGCAAGGAGGTATTCGCCCAGGCCATCCACGAGTCCGGCGGCGGCAAGGGTCCGTTCCTGCCGATCAATTGCGGCGCGATGAGCCGCGATCTGCTGGCCGCCGAACTGTTCGGCTATGCCGACGGCGCCTTTACCGGCGCCCGGCGCGGCGGCATGGCGGGCAAGTTCGAAGCGGCCGACGGCGGCACGCTGTTCCTCGACGAGATCGGCGAAATGCCGCTCGACCTCCAGGCCCATCTGCTGCGGGTTCTCGATGATGGCGTGATCTACCGGGTTGGCGAGTCCAAGCCGCGCCGGGCCAAGGTCCGCATCATCGCCGCCACCAATCGCGACCTCAAGGCCGAGGCGGCGGCGGGACGGTTCCGCCTCGATCTCTTTTATCGTCTGGCGGTGGCGCAGATCACTCTGCCGTCCCTGGACGAACGGCGCGAAGACATCCCGGCGCTGGCGGCGCATTTCATCCGCCTGGCGGCGCTGAAATACGGCATTCCCGAGAAGCCGCTCGGGCCCGGCGTCGCCGAGGCGCTGCAGGCCCATGACTGGCCGGGCAATGTGCGCGAACTACGCAACGCCATCGAGAGCATGATGGCCTTCGCCACCGGTCCCGCCCTGTCGGTGGCCGACCTGCCCGAGGATGTCGCCGGCCGGCCCGATGTCGGGCCCCAGGGTGACATCGCCCTCAAGGATTACGAGCTGACGGCGCTGAAGAACGCCATCGACGCCGAACACGGCAATCTGACCCGCGCCGCGGTCCGGCTGGGCATCGCCAAGAGCACCCTCTACGAAAAGCTCAAGCGTCACGGCCTGTCCCGCGGGTGAATGCGACGATCGTCGCAAACCGTTCGGATCCCGGACGGTGCCGCAGGCGAACCGTACGGCAATCCTCCGGCCGCTTTTCGCCGGTTTAAATTAAACTAATTAAAATCAACCGGTTGCGTGGCTATACGCATCTGGCACGGCATTTGCGCTGCGATACCAACGGCCATTTGCGGCGCGGAGGATGGAATGCGGTTTCTCGACCATATCAAGATCACCCACAAGCTGAGCCTGCTGGTCGGCCTGTCGGCGGCGGCGCTGCTGTTGACCGTCATGCTGGCGGCCAACTCGCTGCATCGCGAGATGGTCAACGAGCGGACCGCCGGCCTGAAGAACATCACGGACATCACGCTCGGCATCGCCGAAGCGCTTCAGTCCCGGGTCGACAAGGGGGAGCTTACCTTGGATCAGGCCGAAGAATCCTTCCGCCGCGACCTCGATGCCGCGCGCTTCGGCGATGACGGCAATTATGTCGCGGCGGTGCGGATGGACGGGCGCTATGTGGCCTTCCCACCCAATCCGGCCGAGGACGGCACCAGCGCCCTCAACAAGCTGGACGGCAAGGGGCGCCCGCTGCTGCGCGACATGGTTGAGATGATGAAAGGCGCCGACGCCGCCACCATGGACTACTATTTTCCCAAGCCGGGCGGCACCGAGCAGATCCGCAAGATCTCCTATCTGAAAAAGTTCGCCCCTTGGAACATGTTCGTCTTCACCGGCGTCTACATGGACGATCTCGAGACGCAATATGAGCGGGTGATGGGCGGATTGGCCCTGGCCGCCCTGGCTGTGCTGGCCGTCACCGTCGTTTTCGGCCTTGTGGTGTCTCGCAATGTCGGCCGCCCGCTGGTCGGGCTCGAGAAGAAGATGGGCCGTCTGGCCGAGGGCGATCTCGCCATCGAGGTCACCGAGGCGTCGCGACGCGACGAAGTCGGGCTGATGGCCCGCGCCGTCGAGATCTTCCGCGCCAACGGCGTGGCGCTGGAACGCATGCGCCAGGAACAGGAGGAGATGAAGCGCGCCGCCGAGATCGAACGCAAGGAGGCGCTGCGCCGCCTGGCCGACGACTTCCAGCAGGCCATCTACGGCATCGTCCAACAGGTCACCACCACCGCCCAGACGCTGGAATCCTCGGCCCAGAATCTGACGGGCACCGCCGAGGAAACCGCCCGCCAGGCGACATCGGCGGCCGGCGCCGCCGAACAGACCGCCAGCAATGTCCAGACCGTGTCGGTCGCGGCCGAGGAATTGTCGGCATCGGTGGCCGAGATTTCGCGCCAGGTGGTGGCCTCGTCGCGCATCGTCGAGCGGGCGGTGCATGAATCCGACTGCACGGCGCGCGAATTCGCCGGCCTGACCCAGTCGGCGCACCAGATCGGCGAGGTGATCGGCCTGATCCAGCAGATCGCCGGCAAGACCAACCTCCTGGCCCTCAACGCCACCATCGAGGCGGCGCGGGCCGGCGAAGCCGGCAAGGGCTTCGCCGTGGTGGCCACCGAGGTCAAGGATCTGGCGCACCAGACCCGGCGCGCCACCGAGGAGATCACCGGCCAGATCAACGCCATCCAGCAGGTGGTGGCCCAGTCCGCCGACTCGATCCGCACCATCGGCAGCAGCATCGGCGAAGTGGAAAGCGCCACTACCACCATCGCCGCCGCCATCGAGCAGCAGGACGCCGCCACCAAGGAGATCGCCCGCAACGTGCATGAGGCCTCGGCCGGCACCGGTGAACTGTCCGGCAGCATCGCCGGAGTCACCGAGGCCGCCGGCATCACCGGCGTGGCCGCCACCACGGTGCTGACCGCGGCCGGCGTGCTAACCGGCGAGTCGCAGGACTTGAAGCAGAAGGTCGACGATTTCCTCGCCAAAATCCGCTCTGCCTGAGGAGGCTCGCGATGGATGACTTTCAGGGTCCCGCTTGGGAGGAGGTGGATCACCGCCTGGGCCAGATCATCGACGCCAGCCCGTTGCCGACTTTCGTGCTGGCCGAGGATCATACCGTCACCCACTGGAACCGCGCCTGCGCCGACCTCAGCGGCGTCGAAGCCGAGGCCATGGTCGGAACGCGGGACGCCTGGCGGGCCTTTTACGCCTCGCCGCGGCCGGTTCTCGCCAATCTGGTGCTCGACGGCGCCGATGCCGAGGTGGTCGCCTCGTTCTATGGCGGCAAGGCCGGCCAGTCGGCCGGTCCGCGCGGCGGCTGGGCGGGGGTCGACATCTACAGCCCGGAGCGCAAGAAATGGTTCTCGCTGACGGCGGTGCCGCTGTTCAACCGCAGCGGCCGTATCGCCGGCGCGCTGCAGATCGTGCGCGACATCACCGCCGACAAGTATTACGCCCACGAACTCGAATATCGCAGCACCCATGACGGGCTGACCGACCTGCCCAATCGCACATTGCTGACCGACCGCCTGGATCATGCGCTGCGCGTCGCCGAGCGGTCGCGGCGGCCGGTCGGGGTGGTCTATATCGGGCTGGACGGTTTCAAGCTGGTGAACGAGGCGTTCGGCCACACCATCGGCGACCAGTTGCTGAAGGAGGCGGCGCTGCGGCTGAAGGGCTGCGTGCGCGACGGCGACACCGTAGCGCGCTTCGGCGGCGACGAATTCGTCATCCTGCCGGCCGAGACCCCCAACCGGCAGACTCTCGCCGCCCTGGCGGAACGCTGCATCGAAGCGATAGCCGCGCCGTTCCAGCTCCAGGGGCATGATCTCTCCGTCACCGCCTCGGTCGGGCTGTCGCTCTATCCCGAGAACGGTTTGAACGGCACCCTGCTGCTGAATGGCGCCCGCAGCGCCATGCATCTGGTCAAGGCGTCGCGCAATGGCGGCGGCCATCTGTTCTTCGACGGCAGCGTCGGCCGCGAGGCGCGCGAGCGGGCGACCATGCGCTCCGCCCTGGTCAAGGCCCTGGGGCGGCGCGAATTCTTGCTGCATTACCAGGCCAAGGGACGTCTCAGCGACGGCTGCATCACCGGTTTCGAGGCGCTGCTGCGCTGGATGCCGACATCCATCGGCACCGTGTCGCCGGCGAAATTCATCCCCCTGCTGGAGGAAAGCGGCCAGATCGTCGAGGTCGGCGAGTGGGTGGTGGCGGAATCGGTGCGCCAGTCCTTGCGCTGGAAGGCGCTGGGGCTGACGGCCGCGGTCAACATCTCGGCGCGCCAGTTGTGGCAGCCCGACCTCCCCGAACGCATCGCCCGCATCCTGGAAGAGCAGGGGGCCAGACCCGAGATCCTCGAACTCGAGATCACCGAGAGCATGCTGATGCAGGATCCAGAACAGGCCATCCGCACGCTGCGGGCCCTGAGCGACATGGGGGTGCATCTGTCGCTGGACGATTTCGGCACCGGCTATTCGTCGCTGTCCTACCTCAAGCGCTTCCCGATCGGCACCATCAAGGTGGATCGCAGCTTCGTCTCGGAGGTGACCACCAACCGCGACGACCTCGAGATCGTCCGCGCCATCGTCACCATGGCCCGCAGCCTGGGGCGCCGCACCATCGCCGAGGGCGTCGAGACGACCGAGCAGCGGCGCATCCTGGCCGATCTCGGCTGCGACGAGATCCAGGGCTATCTGCTGAGCCGTCCCTTGCCTGAGAAGGAATTCGCCGTTTTTCTGCAGAACCGAAAATAACTCCCTCTCCCCTCGTGGGAGAGGGAGGGGCCCGCGAAGCGGGAGGGTGAGGGGGCGTTCGGTTCAGATCCGCCTTCGGCGTAAATACCCCTCACCCCGACCCTCTCCCACAAGGGGAGAGGGAGAAATGACTAGCGCGACGCGGCTTCGAGCTGCGCTTCGCGGGCGATGTCCAGCAGCCGGGCGATGATCTCCGGCTCCTGCGCGCCGGCGATGGCGTATTGTTCCTCGAAGATGTAGCAGGGCACGCCGCTCACCCCCAGGCGATGCATGCGGGCGTTTTCGGTTTCCACCTGCAGGATGCCGGCGCCGCTGCGCAGATAGCTGTCCACCTCGGTCGGGTTGAGACCGTGCTCCTCGGCGATCTTCACCAGATTGGCAATGTCGCCGATGTCGACGGCCTGGACGAAATAGGCCTGGAACAGCGCCTCGACGATGTCGCTCTGATGGGCGCCGGCGAAGTTGATAAGCCGGTGCGCGTTCATGCTGTTGGGCATGCGGCGGATGGCGTCGAAATTGAAGGCGATCCCTTCGCCCTGGCCGGCCTGCAGGGCCGCGGCGTTGATGCGCTGGATGCGGTAATTGCTGCCGAATTTCCGTTCGAGATAGGCCTGGCGGTCGATGCCGCCCGGCGGCAGCTCGGGATTGAGCAGGAAGGGACGCCAGCGGATCTCGGCGGAGACGTCGGGACGCTGGGCCAAAGCCCGCTCGATCCGGTGCTTGCCGATGAAGCACCAGGGGCAGACGGCATCGAAGACGATGTCGATCCGCATCGCTGTTCCTCCTCAGTCCACCATCGCCTGTCGCGCTCGCGCGATCAGACTGGCGGTGGTGTCGCCGTCGGTCAGTTCGGCGCTGCCGACCCGGACCCAGACCTTGACCGGCTCATAGACGTCGCGCACCGCGAAATCCGTATAGGCCAGGACCCCGGCGATGCGGTTGATCACCAGCGACGCCTCGGATTCCGGGCTGTCCGGCAGCAGCACGACGAATTCGTTCTCCTCGTAGCGCGCCGTCATGTCCTCGACCCGCAGCAGGCCGAGAATCCATTGCGACACCTGCAGCCGCAGGTGATTGGCCTGCTCCTCGCCGAAACGCTGGCGGATATTCTCGACGTCGGGCACGCGGAAGAAGCCGATCGACAACGACCGCCCGTGGTTCAGGGCATAGGATACCCGCTGGTCGGCATAGGCGTCAAAGAAAGGGCGGCTGTAGACGTCGGTCGCTGCGTCGCGGATCTGCGGCCGCTCGGCCTCGCCCAGCACCTCGCGGATCAGCCAGCGATGCTTCTGCCGGCGCACCATGAACATGGCGGCGTTGTTCAGCTCGAACGGATCGGCCGGATCGGGGAAATAGTTGGACGCGCCGTGCTTATACGCCGCGTCTTCGTCGACCACCGCGGGATCCGCCACCATGATCACCGGCAGGTTGAACAGCCGGGGATTGTTGCGGAGCTGGATGCAGAGATCGAGATAGCGGGCGGGATTGCCGTTGGGGCGCATGATCGCCGCGTCGTAGTTATGCTTCGCCAGCTCGTCCTCGACCTCGTAGGGATCGCCGACATGGGCAAGCTGGGCATTGGGGAATTGCTTGGACAATTCGTCGCTGGCGACGCCGATCAGCAGGATGCGGTCCTTCTGATCGTATTTGCGGCGCGACGGGCGGGGTGCGATGGCGACGCCGAATTTCTGCGCCACCAGGCTGCGCTGCAACAGCTCGGTCTGCATCGACGCCAGGCGGACCAGCGGCCGCAGCCTGGCGATCAGCTTGGTCTCCGAAATCGGCGGCGTCATCACGTCGCTCATGCCGGAGGCCAGCGCCCGGGTCAGCAGCTCGGAGGAGGATTCGTTGGACAGCAGGCACACCGGAATGTCCGCCGTATTGGGCGAGGCCTTGAGCATGCGCGTCAGCGTCATCGGATCTCCGCCGCGGATCGAACCGCCTAGCAGAACGATGTCGGGCCGTTCCTGCTCGGCTTCGGCCATCGCCTCTTCCTGGCTGGTGACGATATGCCCCAGATATCGGTGACGCTGCAGCTTCGTGAGCAAATCATCGCCGAAACTGGGAGAATCGGTCGCGATGAGAATATTCGCCAGGTGGATCATATGGCCGGAATCCCGCCGAAATTACGCTGCGCAGAAATGTACCATAGCAAGTTTCAACGGGATCAGGGAGAGGGGAGGTAAAATCATATGACGATGATTTACCCGCTATTGCGGCGCAACGCGGCGCGCGTTATTTCGTTGAGCCATGGATTACACGGCCTCGAAACTGCTCGGCCTGCTGACCACCAGCGGGTCTCTCCTGACGCTGTCGCTGCTGATCGGACTGGCCCTGTTGTGGAGTCGGCGCTGGCGGTCGGGGCGCACGGTACTGACCGCCGTGCTGCTGGTTCTGGCGGCGGTGACCTTCCTGCCGGTCCAGCCGGCGCTGACCGGATTGCTGGAAAACCGCTTCCCGCAAGCGCCTAAGCTGCCCGATCATGTCGACGGCATCATCGTGCTGGGTGGCATGATCCGCCCGGTGGTCAGCAAGGCGCGCGGCCGTCCGACCGTGAACGACGCGGCGGAACGGCTGCTGGAAGGAGCCCATCTGGCGCATCTGCACCCCGAAGCCGCGGTGCTGTTCACCGGCGGCAGCGCCAATCCCTGGGACCCGGAGGCGCGCGAATCCGATTTCGCCGGACGGGCGCTGACCGAGATGGGCGTCGACCCGTCGCGGCTGATCCTCGAGGACCGCTCGCGCAATACCTACGAGAATGCCGTGTTCAGCCGCGCCCTGGCGCCGGACGCCGGGAAGGGGGCCTGGATCCTGGTGACCTCGGCCGCCCACATGCCGCGCTCGGTCGGGGTGTTCCGCAAGGCGGGCTGGAACGTCATCCCCTGGCCGGTCAACTATCTCACCGGCGGCGAGCCGGAATGGGCCAATGAGGATGTGGCGATCCAGCGTCTCTACTTCCTCAGCCACACGCTGCATGAGTGGGTCGGGCTGGCCTATTACCGCCTGCGCGGCTGGACCGACTGCCTGTTTCCCGGACCCCGCTGATGCCGGTTGCCAGCCGCAATCGGGCATGGCACAAGAAGCCCATGCGTACCGTTGTGATTTTGTTGCTGGCCTTGCTGCTGGGCCTTTCCTCCTCCTCCCGCGCCGCCGACGCTTTTCCCGACTGGCTGGCGGCGGTGAAAGCCGAAGCGGTGGCCAACGGGATCGATCCGGCGGTGATCGAGCAGGCCCTGGCGGACGTCCAGCCGATCGACCGGGTGCTGGAACTGGACCGCAAGCAGCCCGAATTCACCATGACCTTCGACGAATACCTGTCGCACACGGTCAGCCCCAAGCGCGTGGCCGACGGACGGGCGCAATTGGCGCAGAACCGCGCGGCCCTCAAGCGCATCGGCCATCAGCACGGCGTGCCGGCGCAGCAGCTGGTGGCGATGTGGGGTATCGAGAGCAATTTCGGCCAGAACACCGGCACCTTCGCCGTCATTCCGGCGCTCGCCACCCTGGCCTATGACGGGCGCCGCAGCGCCTATTTCCGCACCGAGCTGATGAAGGCCCTGACCATGGCCGCGCGCGGCGTGCCGCCGAAGAACATGCGCGGTTCCTGGGCCGGGGCGATGGGGCAGTGCCAGTTCATGCCCTCGAC
>Ga0213872_10001809_pt1 | contig 13303 bp, 16 predicted proteins | sample VelepicomBERX_R2_FD_160071 | JGI IMG/M metagenome (GOLD analysis project Ga0213872, IMG submission 160071) | Rhizosphere microbial communities from Vellozia epidendroides in rupestrian grasslands, the National Park of Serra do Cipo, Brazil - RX_R2 | ecosystem: Host-associated > Plants > Roots >...
CAGCCCTTGGCGGCGGCGCTGGCCGATGCCGCCGTCAATGTGAAGAATTGCGGCATCTGCGGCAATCTCGACAGCGTCGATCCTTGCGCCATCTGCGCCGATCACGGGCGCGACGCCGGCGTGATCTGCGTGGTCGAAGACGTCGCCGGACTATGGGCGATGGAACGGACGGCTCTGTTCAAGGGTCGTTATCATGTGCTGAACGGCGTGCTGTCGGTGCTGGACGGGGTGGGGCCCCAGGATCTCGGCGTCGACCGGCTGGTGGCGCGGGTGAAGGCGACCGGGGTCGCGGAAGTGATCCTGGCGATCGGCGCCACCATTGACGGCCAGACCACGGCGCATTACATCGCCGATCAGTTGGCGGAGTGCGGCATTACCGTTTCCGGATTGGCGCAAGGCGTGCCGATGGGCGGCGAGCTGGATTTTCTCGACGACGGCACCATCGGCGCCGCGCTCAGGGCCAGACGGCCGGTCTGAGCATCGCAATTTCGCCGCTTTTTGTGCTAAAATAGACCCGGACGGGGGTCCGTTTATCAGGTGTTATCATGAAGTCAGCTTTTGCGATTCTGTCCATGGCCCTGCTGCTCGCCGCTTGCACAAGCACCATGCGGGCGGACGTGACCCAATTCAATTCCCTGTCGACGCCGCCGGCCGGGAAGAGTTTCGTGGTGGTCGCCGAACCCAACCAGACCGGCAGCCTGGAATTCAACCATTATGCCGGGCTGGTCGGCGCCGCGCTGCAGGATCACGGCTTCGTCGCCGCCCCGCCCGGAGCCAAATCGGATCTGGTGGTGCTGGTGCATTATGGCAGCGCCGGCAACCATACCGAAATCTATGGCGAGCCCTATGGCTGGGGATGGGGTTGGGGTGGCTATGCCGGCTGGGGCTGGGGCGCCCGCCGCTACGGACCGCCGATGTGGGGTCCGGAACTGGAAAGCCGCACCTTTTACGGCGAGATACTGGAAGTCGAAATCCTCGACGGCGCCGCCTGGCGCAACAATACCCGCACCATGATCTATCAGGGGCGTGCCGTCGGCGATGCCACCGTGAACGAAATCTCGGCGGCGGTACCCACCCTGGTGAAGGCCTTGTTCCTTCACTTCCCCGGCAATAACGGCGCCACCGAGCGGGTGGAAGTGCCGATGGTCACGGCAAAGGCGGGCTGAGATGGCGTTACTTCCGATTCTGGTGGCGCCCGATCCGCGCCTCAAGCTCAAGGCTGTGCCGGCGGCCGAGGTCACCGACGAGATCCGACAATTGCTCGACGACATGCTGGAGACCATGTACGCGGCTCCCGGCATCGGCCTCGCCGCGCCGCAGGTCGGTGTCAGCAAGCGGATCATCGTCGTCGATATCTCGCGCGACGAGGAACCGAAGGCGCCGCTTTGCATGGTCAATCCGGAACTGGTCTGGCTGTCCGACGAGGATGCTGCTTACGAGGAAGGCTGCCTGTCGGTGCCGGAGCACTATGCCGAAGTGGTGCGTCCGGCCGCCATCCGGGTCGCCTATCTCGACCGCGACGGCAAAAAGCAGGAACTCGAGACCGACGGCTTGTTGGCCACGGTGATCCAGCATGAAATGGATCATCTGGACGGCATCTTGTTCATCGATCACCTGTCCAGCCTGAAGCGCAACATGATCCTGCGCAAACTGGTCAAATCGCGTCGCCAGGTGCCGGAACCGGTGTCTTGAGTCTGCGTCTGGTGTTCATGGGGACGCCGGATTTCTCTGTTCCCATCCTTAACAACCTGATCAAGGGCGGCCACCAAGTGGTGGCCGTCTACAGCCAACCGCCCCGTCCCGCCGGGCGCGGCCAGCAGCTGCGCGCCTCGCCGGTGGCGGAAGCCGCCGAACAGGCGGGGATTCCGGTCCATACCCCGAAAAGCCTGAAATCGGCGGAGGAGCAGGCGATTTTCGCCGCGCACAAGGCCGATGCGGCGGTGGTGGCGGCCTATGGGCTGATCCTGCCGAAAGCCATTCTCGATGCGCCCCGCTTGGGCTGCATCAATGTCCATGCCTCGATCCTGCCGCGTTGGCGCGGCGCCGCGCCGATCCAGCGTGCCATCGAGGCCGGCGATCAGCGGTCCGGCGTCACCATCATGCAGATGGATGAGGGGCTGGACACCGGAGCCATGCTGCTGTCGGAATGGGTTGAGATCGGGCCGGAGACGACCGGCGGTCAATTGCATGACCAATTATCGGCGGTGGGGGCGCGCCTGATCCTCGACGCCATGGCCAAGCTGGAAAAGGGCAAACTGGAGCCGATGCCCCAGCCGGAGGCCGGCGTCACCTACGCCGCCAAGCTGCAAAAGGAGGAAGGGCGCATCGATTGGCGGCTGCCGGCCGCCAAGCTCGATCTCAAGCTGCGCGCCTTGACGCCTTGGCCCGGCATGTGGTTCGAGCTGAAGGGCGAGCGCTTCAAGCTGGTGTCGGCCACCCCGGTCCGGGGCCGCGGCGAGCCGGGAATGCTGTTGGACGGCGATCTCACCGTCGCTTGCGGCGAAGGCGCGCTGCGTCTCGACATCGTGCAGCGGGCCGGCAAGGCGCCTTTGGCCGCCGACGATTTCCTGCGCGGTTTTCCGCTGGTCGCCGGCACCAAGTTCGACTGAGATGCCGCGCTACAAGCTGCTCATTGAATATGATGGGGCCGATCTGGTCGGCTGGCAGCGTCAGGATAATGGTCCATCGGTGCAGGCCATCCTGGAAGCCGCCGGCGAGAAGCTGGCCGGCCACAAGGTCGAGATCATCGGCGCGGGACGCACCGATGCCGGCGTGCATGCCACCGGCCAGGTGGCGCATCTCGATATCGACAAGGATCTGCGTGCCGATTCGGTCAGGGACGGTCTCAATTACTGGCTGTTCTTCGAGCCAGCACCGTCGCCGGTGACGGTGCTGGCCGCCGAACTGGTCGATGATGATTTTCATGCCCGCTTCTCGGCGATCGGCCGGCGCTATTGCTATCGCATCGTCAATCGCCGCGCGCCCTTGTCCCTTCAGCGCGGCCGTGCCTGGCAGGTGGCGAAGAAACTCGATGCGACAGCCATGCATGAGGCGGCGCAACTTTTGATTGGCCACCATGATTTTTCCACATTTCGCGCCGTAGAATGCCAGGCCAAGACGGCGATGAAGACCTTGGACCGTTTGGACGTGGAAAGGGCAGGCGACGAAATCCTGATCCATGCCGCCGCGCGGTCCTTTTTGCACCACCAGGTGCGCAATATGGTGGGCAGCCTGAAATGGGTGGGCGAGGGGCGGTGGAGCGCAACCGATCTGAAGACCGCCTTGGATGCCCGTGACCGGCGCGCCGGCGGACCGACGGCGCCGCCGGACGGGCTGACCCTGACAGGCGTCGTCTATAAGGAGGAAGCATGAGCAGATTAGTCTATGTTCCGATCGCCATGTCTTTCGCCGTGATGGCGCTGATCGTGGCCAATATGTCGTTTCATCTCAATCCGCTGCCGATCCATGACGAGGGCGCCATCGACCATATCGGCATGCTGCTCTATTGGGGGCAGTTGCCGCTGATCGGGCTCTATGTGCTCAGCAATCTCAGCCACCTGAGGAAGATCGCCACCCGACTGGCGGTGCTGGCCATCCTGTTCGCCACCGTCACCGTGGTGGTGTGGGGCGAAAACCAGACGGCCAAGGCCGCCGTCGCCGAACGCATCGCCGCCAATCAACCGATGGCGGGCGGAGAAGCGGCGCTGCGAAAAGAGATCATTCCGGCGCCGGATAGTCTGACCTTCAAGGGCGTCGACAAGATCGGCTGGGACATCTATGAGGCCCGGTTTCCCGATCACAGCCAGGAATGGCGGATCTTCGTGACCCCCGACGGCAAGACCGCCGGCGTAACGCATTTCGACGCGCAGGGCCGCTGCTGGTCGACCGAACCTTACGAGTGCCGTTAGAGAGCGGCCGCGGTCTGATCGATCAGATAGCCGAGCAGGCAGTCGATCAGAGCGAAGGCGAAGGCGGTGCCGCTCGGCACCCCTAAACCGCGGCGGGCCAGGAACCAGTCATAGGTCAGCTCGACTCCCTGCACCACCAGGAAAAACAGGGTAATCATCCCGTCCGCCTGCGCCTGCGGCACCAGTTCCAGCAGCAAAAGCGGCAGCCAGATGAATTGCAGGACAGTGCGGAACCAATTATAGGCGACCATATAGCGGTAATAGTTCGGCCAAACCCCGAACACATCGGCGAGGCGCACCATCAAGAGCGGATAGGCCAGCCAGGCGATGACGAAGGCAACCGCCTGCACCATCAGGAAATGCTCGGCCTTGTCCTCGGCGAGGCCTTGCAGCTGGATATATTGCGCCAAGGCCCAGATCGGCAGGCACCAGAAGGCGGCGGCGAAGGACCGCCAAAAGCCCTTGCGGCTGGCGTCGAAGAACAAAAAGCCGCGCTCGTCGAAATGGCAGAGCTGGCGCAGGCCTTGGAGCAGCAGCATGTTCAGCCGAAATAATCCTGGAGGATCGCCAGATAGATGGCGGTCAGAGCCTCCAGATCGGCCAGTGCCACCCGCTCGTCGGCCTTGTGCATGCTTTGGCCGACCAGTCCGAATTCGGCGACCGGACAGGCATCCTTGATGAAGCGAGCGTCCGAGGTGCCTCCCGTGGTGCTGAGTTCCGGGGTGCGCCCCACCACCTTTTCGACGGCGCGGCTGATGAGAGCGGAAAGTTCGCCGGGCGGGGTCAGGAAGCTCTCGCCGGAAATCTCCACGTCCAATTGATAATCGCCGCCCACCGCGTCGCATTTTTTGCGCAGCCAGGCTTCGATCTCGGCGCCTTTGTGCAGATCGTTGAAGCGCACATTGAATTTGGCGGTGCCGCGCGCCGGGATCACATTGGTGGCGGGATTGCCGACATCGATCGAGGAGATCGCCAAGGTCGAGGCCTGGAAATGATCGCTGCCCTGATCCAAGGCTTCGCTCGACAGAGCGTGCAGCATGGCGACCAGGCGCGGCAGAGGATTGTCGGCCAATTGCGGATAGGCGGTGTGTCCTTGCGTGCCGATCACGGTCAGGGTGGCGTTCAGGCTGCCGCGCCGGCCGACCTTCACCATCTCGCCGAGGGTCCGGGGATTGGTCGGTTCGCCGACCACGCAGACATCGATCTTCTCGCCGGTCTCGGCCAGATGGCGCAGCACCGCCTTGGTGCCGTCGAGACCGCGTCCCTCCTCATCGCCGGTGATGAGCAGACTGATCGACTCGCCGGTGCCGGCAAATCGTTCCACCGCCGCCACAAAACAGGCGATGGCGCCCTTCATGTCGGCGGCACCGCGGCCATAGAGGAAGCCGTCGATCACTTCGCCGGCGAACGGGTCCACCGTCCAGCCTTGTCCCACCGGCACCACGTCGGTATGGCCGGCGAAACAGAAATTGCGCCCGGAGGTGCCGCGCCGCGCATAGAGATTTTCGATCTGCGGCCGGCCCTGTTCGGCGCCGAACGCCAGGCGCTGGCAGGTGAAGCCGAGATTGGTCAGCGCCCCTTCCAGGACCGCCATGGCGCCAGCATCGGCCGGCGTGACGCTCGGACAGCGGATCAGCGCCTGTGCCAGGGAAAGCGCGTTCAATCGCGCAGCAGCTCGTTGATCGAGACCTTGGAGCGGGTCTTTTCATCGACCCGCTTCACGATCACCGCGCAATAAAGCGACGGACCGCCGGACGCGCTCGGCAGGCTGCCCGGCACCACCACCGAATAGGCAGGCACCCGGCCGATAAAGGTTTCGCCGGTGGCGCGATCGACGATCTTGGTCGAGGCGCCGAGATAGACACCCATGGAAAGAACCGCGCCCTGCTCGACGATCACCCCTTCCGCCACTTCGGCGCGGGCGCCGATGAAGCAATCATCCTCGATGATGACCGGACCGGCCTGCAGCGGCTCCAGCACGCCGCCGATGCCGGCGCCGCCGGAGATATGCACATTGCGGCCGATCTGGGCGCAGGACCCGACGGTCGCCCAGGTGTCGATCATGGTGCCGCTATCGACATGGGCGCCCAAATTGACGAAAGACGGCATCAGCACCACGCCCGGCGCGATATAGGCCGAGCGCCGCACGATCGCACCGGGAACCGCGCGAAATCCCGCCTGCTTGAAGCGCGCCGCGGTCCAGCCGGCGAATTTGCTCGGCACCTTGTCATACCAGGTGGCGCCGCCGGGACCGCCCTCGATGAGCTGATTGTCGTTGAGCCTGAACGACAGCAGCACCGCCTTCTTGGCCCATTGATTGACCTGCCAGACCCCGTCCTTCTTTTCGGCGACCCGCTCGCTGCCGTCATCCAGCGCATCCAATATGGCGTCGACCGCGTCGCGCACCGGGCCTTGCGTGGTGGAATCGATGGCGGAGGGATTGCTCCACGCCTCTTCGACGATGGCGATATGGTTTTGCATAAGATTTCTCCGCGGTCAGGTCGTGGCGAACCTTACTGGAACGCGGGATTCCAGCCAACCCGCCAAATCGTCGGTGACGTGATCGATCTGGGCGATGATCTCGGCATCGGCGTCGAGCCCGTCGGGATGCGGGTCTTGCCGCACCCACACCGTGGTCATGCCGAGTTCGCGGGCGGCGGTCAGATTGCGGGCCAGATCCTCGATCATCACCGCCTTGGCGGCGTCGATGTTGAACTGGCCGACGATGCGGCGATAGGTCTCGATCGCCGGCTTCGGCACATAATCCGCTGCCTTGATGTCGAAAATGTCGTCGAAATGCCGCGCCAGGCCGAGCCGCTGCAACACCTTCTCGGCATGACGATAAGAGCCGTTGGTGAAGATGAATTTGCGGCCCGGCAATTGTCCCAGCACCGCGTCCAGCCGCGGCGCCGGATCCAGCACGGTGTGATCGATATCGTGTACGAAGGCCAGGAACTCGTCCGGCGACATCCCATGCACCGACATCAGCCCGCGCAAAGTGGTGCCATATTCGCGGTAATATTGCTTCTGAAGCCTATGCGCCGCATCGACTTCGAGATTGAGATGCTGCGCGATGAATTGCTTCATCCGCTTGTCGATCTGCGGAAACAGGCTGCTCGATGCGGGGTAGAGGGTGTTGTCGAGATCGAACACCCACGCTTCGAAGCTCACTCCGGGTCGCGCCTGATCAGGGTGCCGGCGCCATGCGGAGTGAACAGCTCCAGCAGCATGATGTGCGGCACCCGGCCATCCAGGATGACGGCGGCCTTGACGCCCCTCTGCACCGCTTCCAGGCAGGTCTCGACCTTGGGGATCATGCCGCCCTTGATGGTGCCGTCGGCGATCAGGGCGCGGGCCTGGCTCTCGGTCATGTCGGGGATCAGGTTACCCTGCTTGTCGAGAACGCCCGGCACGTCGGTGAGGAACAGCACGCGCTGCGCCTGCACCGCGCCGGCGATGGCGCCGGCGGCGGTATCCGCATTGATATTATAGGTTTCGCCGGATGCGCCGACCCCGGTCGGCGCCACCACCGGGATGATGTCGGATTTGTGGAAGTGCGTCAGCAGATGCGGATTGACCTCGGAAGGTTCGCCGACGAAGCCGAGATCCAGCACTTTCTCGATATTGCTGTCAGTGTCCTTCACCGTGCGGCGCAGCTTGCGGGCGCGGATCAGCTGGCCGTCTTTTCCCGACAGTCCCACCGCGAAGCCGCCGGCCTGATTGATGGCGGTGACGATCTGCTTGTTGATCGAGCCGGCCAGCACCATCTCGACGATGTCGACGGTGGCCTGATCGGTGACGCGCAGCCCGTCGATGAACTCGCTCTTGATCTTGAGCCGTTCCAGCATGGCGCCGATCTGCGGGCCGCCGCCATGCACCACCACCACATTGATCCCCATCTGGCGCAAAAGCACCACGTCGCGGGCGAAAAGCGTACCCAGGGTGGCGTCGCCCATGGCATGGCCACCATATTTGATGACGAAGGTTTCGCCGTGATGCTCGGACAGGAAGGGCAGGGCTTCGGACAAAGTATGCGCCTTGTCCAGCCAGAAGCGGCGTTCATCCTCGCGGTTGGCGCGGTCTTGAATGGCGTCGCTCATCTCGAGTCCTCCTCCTCTTTGGTGAGCGCCGTCAATGCGGCGCGCAATTGGGCGATTCCCAGACCGGCTTCCGAGCTGGTGGCGATGATCTGCGGGAAAGCGGCGGGACGCCGCTTGATGTCGTCCAAGATCTTGGTCGTCAGACTGTTCAAGGCCGACGGCTTGATCTTGTCGGCCTTGGTGAGGACGATCTGATAGGGCACCGCCGCCTTGTCCAGCATGGTCATGACCTCGAGGTCATTCTCCTTCAAGCCGTGGCGGCTGTCGATCAATACGCAGGCGCGGCGCAAGGATTGGCGGCCACGCAGATAATCATTCACGAAGGCGGTCCAGCGCGCGATCTGGTCCTTCGGCGCTTCGGCATAGCCATAGCCGGGCAGATCGACCAGGGTCAGCCGCTGATCCAGATCGAAGAAATTGATCTGCTGGGTGCGGCCCGGCGTGTTGGAGGCGCGGGCCAGATGATTGCGCCCGGTCAGCGCATTGATCAGCGACGACTTGCCGACATTGGAACGGCCGGCGAAGGCGATCTCCGGCGCGCCCATCGGCGGCAAACTCTCCATCGACACCGCCCCGGTGATGAAGCGGCACTCCTTGGCGAACAGCAGGCGCCCGGCTTCTTCCAGGGCGGCCTGCTTTTCGGCGTCTTCATCGCTCATCAGGCGTGGCGCTTCATCATGAAATATTGCTGCGCGATGGCCAACATGTTGGACCACGCCCAATAGATCACCAGACCGGCCGGGAAGCCCGACATGGTGAAGATGAAGATCAAGGGCATGAAGGTCATCATCTTGGCCTGCACCGGGTCCGGCGGCTGCGGGCTCAGCTTCTGCTGGATCAGCATGCCGGCGCCCATGATGATGGCGTAGATGCCGATATGCAGGAAGCCCGGCGGATCCCAGGGGATGAGGCCAAACAGATTGAACACCGTCAGCGGATCGGGTGCCGACAGGTCCTTGATCCAGCCGAAGAACGGCGCATGGCGCATTTCGATGGTGACGTAGAGCACCTTATAGAGCGAGAAAAACACCGGGATCTGCACCAGGATCGGCAGGCAGCCGCTGACCGGATTGACCTTCTCGCGCTTATAGAGCGCCATCATCTCCTGCTGCAGCTTGGGCTTGTCCTCGGCATATTTGGCCTGCAGCTTCTTCATCTCCGGCTGCAAAGACCGCATCTTGTTCATCGATTTGTAGGAGCGGTTGGCGATCGGGAAGAAGGCGCCCCGGATGATCACGGTCATCACCAGGATGGCGACGCCGAAATTAGGGATCTGGCTGTGGATGAAGCGCAGCAGATAGAAGAAGGGCTTGGTCAGGAAATAGAACCAGCCGAAATCGATGGCCCGGTCGAACAGCGGAATATTGTACTGGCTGGCATAGCCGTCCAAAGACGACAACACCTTGGCCCCGGTGAAGAGATGGCTGGTGACCTCAATCGAGCCGCCGGCCGGAACCCTCTGGGCGTCGCCCAGCCAGTCGGTCTGGTAGCGATCGATGCCGTCGGTCTGGCGCCAGGAAATGCGGCCTTCGAAATGCTCCGATTGATCCGGCACCAAAGCCGTCAGCCAATATTTGTCGGTGAAGCCGAGCCAGCCGCCGGTGCTGGCCTGGCTTATCATATGCTCGTCGTCGCGCAGCTTCTTGTATTTGACATCCTTGAGAGTGCCGTCGAGCACGCCCTGCGGACCTTCGTGCAGGATATAGATGTCGGCGATCTTGGGCGTGCCCCAGCGCGACAGCAGGCCGTAGGGGAACAAGGTGATTTCGGCGCCGCCCTGGTTCTCCACCCGCTCGGTGATGGTGAACATCGAATTGTCGTCGACCGCGATCTTGCGGATGAAGCGCAGGCCCTGGCCGTTGTCCCAGCTCAGCGTCACCGGATGATCGGCGCTGAGAGTGTCGCTATCGGCCGTCCAATTGGTCTCGGCGGTGGGCAGCGCCAGCTTGCTGTCGCTGCCGCCCACCCAGCCGAATTCGGCGTAATAGGCGCCGACCCCCGCCGCCGGCGACAACAGTTTGATGTTGGGGCTGTTGGGGTCGGTGGTCTCTTGATATTTGGTCAACGAAATATCGTCGAGGCGGGCGCCGGTCAAGGCGATCGAGCCAGACAGCTGATCATTGCTGATCTTGACGCGGGGCGCCGCCATCAGGCTGACCAGCTTGTTCTCCGCCGGAGCGGCGGCCGTCACTCCCGGCTGCGGCGCCTGCGCGGCGACCGTCTGAGCCTGTTGCACCGGATGGATCGGAGCCTTGGTCGGCCACAGATATTGCCAGCCCAAAAGGATCGCGCCGGTCAGGACGATGGTCAGGATCAGGTTACGATTTTCGCTCATTATGATTTTTCTCAGGTGTGGGGCAAAGGAGGAACCGGGTCGTAACCCGATCCGCCCCAGGGATGGCAGCGCAGAACTCGGCGCAGGGTCAGCCAGCTGCCGAGCAGCGGGCCATGCAGGGAAATAGCCTCATAGCCGTAATGCGAACAGGAGGGAACATAGCGGCAGCGATTGGCCGGCAGCAAAGGCGCGATGGTCCATTGATAGAGGCGGATCAGCGCCTTCAGCACCAAACTAATCATGTCTCGTTCGCCTTTGGCGCCTCTCGCGCTGCACCCACACGTTTTAGCGCGGTTCTCAAATCCTGCAACAAAAGAGCGTAGGGGCGGCGCAAAGTTTCCGGCCGGCCGATCAGTACATAATCGTGGGAAGGTTTGGCTTCAACGCCGATCACGGCGCGCGCGGCTTCGCGCAGGCGGCGTTTGGCGCGGTTGCGTTCAACCGCGTTGCCGACTTTCTTGCTGCAGGTGAAGCCGACTCGAATGTCCGGAGTCGCAGGATCGACGGCATCCGCCGCTTGTAAAATGAGCCCAGGGGCGGCCCATTTACGCCGGGTGGCAGCGACTCGCAGAAATTCCGCGCGTCGCTTCAGCCGCCCGACATCATCTCGCATAATGCGAGATATTAGGCAGACAGGCGCTTGCGGCCCTGGCGACGACGATCGGCGATCACGCGGCGGCCGCCGACGGTGGCCATGCGAGCGCGGAAGCCATGACGGCGGGCGCGGACCAGCTTGCTGGGTTGATAGGTGCGCTTCACTTGAACGAACTCCGAAAATCAGGAGGAAGCTGTATAAGGAGTTGTCTTACGCGAGTCAATCGTCACGTCACGGTTTTTTTGGGAAAAGCGCGCCATGCCCTGGAATCCGGAAATCTATCTGAAATTCGCCGATCACAGGCTGCGTCCCGCTCTCGATCTCCTCGGCCGGATCGACCTCGACCGTCCGAAGATCGTCTATGATCTAGGCTGCGGCCCCGGCAACGTCACCGATTTTCTGCATAGGCGCTGGCCCGAGGCGAAGATCACCGGCATCGACAATTCCGCCGAGATGCTGGCCCGCGCCGCCAAAGACTATCCGCATATGGCGTGGCGCCAGCAATCGATCGCCGAGTGGCGTCCCGATCAGCCGGCCGACCTTATCTATAGCAATGCGGCATTGCAGTGGCTCGATGATCATCCGCTGCTATTCCCGTCTTTGTTCGAGGCGTTGGCGCCGGGCGGGGTGCTGGCGGTGCAGATGCCGCATAATTTCGCCCAGGCCTCGCATGTGCAGATGCGCCATGCCGCCGAAGCGGGGCCATGGGCCGACAGGCTGAAGCCATTGCTGCGGGCCGAGCCGGTGGCGCTGCCCCAGGATTATTGGCGGATGTTGGCGCCGCTCGGCGCCGAACTCGACATCTGGGAGACCGAATATCTGCACGTGCTGGAGGGCGAGGACGCGGTGCTGACCTGGATGGCGGGCACCACGCTCAGGCCGTTATTGGCGGCGCTTGGACCCGCGGAAAGCGAAGCCTTCATGGTGGCGCTGCGCAAACGTCTGGCCAAAGCCTATCCGCGCCAGCCGAGCGGCGTCACCTTGTTCCCGTTCCGCCGCTTGTTCCTGTTGGCGCGGAAGGTCATACTCTGAACGATTGGAAGAATGGGGGGAGGCCATGATTTCAAGACAATCCCTATTTGCGCTCGCGGCAATTCCGCCGGCGCTGGCGGTAACCGGCGATGCCAGCTTGCTGCTGACCGCCAAGGCCAGCGGCGTCCAGATCTATGCCTGTGATAATAGCACCTGGAAATTGAAAGCGCCGGAAGCCACCCTTGCGGACGAGACTGGCAAGCAAATCGGCAAGCATTATGGCGGTCCTTCGTGGGAATTGGCCGATGGCAGCCTGATAACCGGCGAGTTGCAGGCCAAAGATCCCGGACCCAATGCCACGGCTATTCCCTGGCTGCTGCTAAAGGTCGCCAGCAATAACGGCAAGGGCAAGCTGGCCAAGGCCACCGCCATACAGCGGGTCGAGACCGAGGGCGGGGTGGCGCCGGCGCAAAGCTGCCAGATGGGACAGGAAATTCGCGTGCCTTACAGCGCGACCTATCTGTTTTATGGCAAAGGGTGATTGCGCCTCTCGGGAAAGTAATTGATTATCCCGATAAATCTGAAATTTGGGAGATCATAGGGTGAATCATAAAGATCACCGTAATGTCGGCGCTCTGCTCGCCGTCGATTCGCCGGAATTGCAAGCCAGTCTGATCGAAGCCTTCGCCGGGGTGGAAATTCCGGCGCCGAAAGTGGCGACCAGCGCCCGGCAATTGCACGAGATGCTGGCATCCTCCAATCTCGATCTCATCGTCATGAGCAGCGTGATCGACGGCGCCTACGTCGCCCCCATGATCACCGAGATCCGCCGCGGCCGTCTGGGGCCGCATCCTTTCCCCATCGTGGTGGTGCTGGTGCGCGACGCCGACCCGGCCTCGATCCGCCAGGTCAGCAATTGCGGTCCCGACGACATCGTGCCGCTGCCCTGCGCGCCGCAGGATCTTCTGGACCGGATCAATGTCTTCCTGGCGGGCGCGCGGCGTCCGCTGGTGGTCAATGACGGCTATGCCGGTCCCGAGCGGCGCAACAAGCCGCGCGAGGATTAATCGCGGACGAGCGCAGCGAGGACCCCGCGAAGCGCGGGGGTTTGGGGACTGTGGTCCCCAACGCGTGCGCCAGCACGCACTAATCTAATTGCAGCAGCAGCGCCTTGAGATAGGCGCTTTCCGGAAGACTCGGATGCAAGGGGTGGTCGGCGCCTGCGCCGGCAACCCTCAGAATTCGTCCCGATCGCCCCGCATTGGCCAGCCCATGCCGGACTTCCTCGGCGAAATTCTCGGCGCTCATATGGTGCGAGCAGGACGCCACCAGAAGGAAGCCGTTCGGCGCCACCAGCGCCGCGGCCAAGCGGGTCATCTTGCGATAGCCCTTG
>Ga0213872_10001810_pt1 | contig 13295 bp, 13 predicted proteins | sample VelepicomBERX_R2_FD_160071 | JGI IMG/M metagenome (GOLD analysis project Ga0213872, IMG submission 160071) | Rhizosphere microbial communities from Vellozia epidendroides in rupestrian grasslands, the National Park of Serra do Cipo, Brazil - RX_R2 | ecosystem: Host-associated > Plants > Roots >...
CGGGCTGCTGAAAATGATCGGCGTTACAGTGCTGAAATTTCCATTCCCCGGGTTCAGATAGATCGCGCTGGGGGCTTCCGCGACGCCGGCATTGGGATTGTCGGTATTGAACGAGCCCAAGAGAAGATCATCCAAGCCATTGCCAGTGAGATCGACCAGCAGAGCCGTGGGAAACAAGCCTCGCGATATTTTTGGCAGATAGCTCGACGAGACATTGGTGAAGGTTCCATCGCCGTTGGACAGGAAATATTCATCGGTGTTTCCCGCCTGGCTGTAGGCATTGCCCAGAATGACACCGATCTGCCCGCTGGAATTGATGACACCCGAGGTGGCTATATGTGAATTGGCCGAGTACTGAGGCAAATTGCCGGTGGCGTCGACGAATTGACCCGTCGATGTCGACAACAGAAGCGTAGTGAGGGCGCCGGGATAGGGATAAGAATCGGAACCTTCACTCGAAAGCAGGAGGTCCGGGGTGCCGTCGCCGTTCAAATCCACGACGTCCGCATAGACCGGATCGTAAAGATTGGGAACGGCGCCGCTAATGATATTGGCCGTATCGTCGAAAAAGGAACCGGTCGCCGCGTTATATTGAAGAATCTGCACCGGCGCCGGCTGGCCGTAACTGGGGGATGTTCCTGCCCACCATTCCACGACCAGATTCAAGGTTTTGCCTGAATTGGTGTAGAACGGGGTTATGTTGTTGAGCCAGGAATTGCCGGCCGGCGGAGTTATTTGGTAGGTCGTGACGCCGTTCGTGCTCATCGTGATATCGTCTCCCGTGAGTCGAATTTCACTTTATGGCTGCTGATTTGGAGCGAGCGCCCCGCGGCGGGAAAGCCTGACTACACCTATTAGTGGTATCTTACTTCAGTTGGGATCGTCTGAAAAGCGTCAGGGAAGAACCGGCAGAAGCGGCTTGCCGGGATCGGGTGGCGTATGCGCCGTATTCAAGGTGATTGCCAGGAAATCGTAATAGCCGTTGGTGCCAGCCATATCGATCACGCCCTGTTCGCCGAACAGTTTTTTCGCTCGCTCATAGGTGGCGTCGCTGACCTGTCTGGTCTTATGGATCTCGGTAGAGAATTGCCAGGCCGCCTCTTCCGCCTCGCTCATGCCGTCGGGATGACGGCCCAAGGCGATGGCGTCGGCGATCGATTGCTTGAGACCGGCTTTCAACGCCAGCGGATAATGGATCTGCCATTCCACCTGCTGGGTCCATTCGCGAGCGGTAATCAGGATCACCATCTCGTTGACGGCCGGCGGCAGCGAATTCTTATAGCGCAGATAATCGCCCATATTTTTGGCGTCGAGCATCAGCTCGGGGCTGCGCAGCAGCGGCACGAAGGGACCGAATACCGGTACCTTGCGGGTTTCCAGGAAAATCTGCGCCGCCGCCTTCTGCTCCGGCGTCATCTGCTCGGGTGCGATCGGCGGCAGGCGGTCCTGGGCGGAAAGCGGCCCCGCCGCCAGCAACAGGGCAAAGGCCAAAGCTTTCCGCATCGGACTTACTCCTTGAGGTCGGACGCCATCTTCATCCAGACGATGCGGTCGGGATCCAGCACGCGGCCATCCTTGCCGTCATCGCCCTTCTTGATCTCGTCGACATGTTCCATGCCGTCGATCACCTGGCCCCAGATGGTGTATTTGCCGTCGAGCTTGGGAGCCGGCGCCAGGCAGATGAAGAATTGGCTGTCGGCGCTGTCGAAGGCGGCGGCGCGGGCCATGGAGACGGTGCCGCGCTGATGCAGTTCGCCGGAGAATTCGGCGGCCAGCTTGAAGCCTGAACCGCCCATGCCGGAACCGGTGGGATCGCCGCCCTGCGCCATGAAGCCGTCGATCACCCGGTGAAACGGCGTACCGTCATAAAAGCCCATGCGCACCAGCTGCTTGACCCGCATCACCGTGCGCGGCGCCAGATCCGGCCGCATCTGGATCAGCACGCGGCCGGTCTTCAGCTGCAACACCACCGTGTTCTGCGGATCGGCGATGGACGCCGCCTGAACGGAGGCGGCGAACAATAGGGCCAAGACCAGAAAGGCGCGACGCAGCATGCTCAGGCTCCGACGTCGGCGGCGACGCGCATGGAAATGATGGCGTCGGGATCCTTCACCACGCCATTGGCCAGCGAATTGCCCTTCTTGATCTGGTCGACATATTCCATGCCTTCCACCACTTCGCCCCAGATGGTGTATTGGTTGTCGAGCGACGCCGCCTTTTCGAACATGATGAAAAACTGGCTGTCGGCGCTGTCCGGATGCTGAGCCCGCGCCATCGAGCAGGTGCCGCGCACATGCTTGGCGACGCGAGAGAATTCGGCCTTCAGCTTCTGGCCGGAACCGCCCATGCCGGTGCCGGTCGGATCGCCGCCTTGCGCCATGAAGCCCTCGATCACCCGGTGGAACACCACCCCGTCATAGAAACCGTCGCGCGCCAGCTCCTTGATGCGCGCCACATGCTCGGGCGCCAGATCGGGCCGCAGCGCGATCACCACTCGACCATCCTTGAGGTCGAGATAGAGGGTGTTTTCCAGATCGAGATCGCTCATCAGACTTTTCCTTTCATTGCCCGTCGGCCCAGCGCGCCTTCAGCCTTTCCTGCACCAATGGTGAAACAAAGGATGAGATATCGCCACCTAACCGTCCGATTTCCTTCACAAAACGGGAAGAGATGAACTGACAGCGTTCCGACGCCATCAAGAACACGGTTTCCACATCCGGATTGATCCGGCTATTCATGCCGGCCATCTGGAATTCATATTCGAAGTCCGACACCGCGCGCAAACCGCGGATGATCACGTCGGCGCCGCAGCCGACCGCGAAATTCATCAGAAGATTGTCGAAGGGGCGCACCTCGATGGGTGCGCCGGATTTGGTCTTCCAGCCGGCGATGTCGTCCTGCACCAGCGCCACCCGCTCCTCCACGGTGAATAGCGGGCCTTTGCCGGCATTGCTGGCCACCCCGATGATCAGACGGTCGCACACCCGCGCCGCCCGCTGGATGATGTCCTGGTGGCCATAGGTGATGGGATCGAAGGTGCCCGGATAGATGGCGATGCGCGGCTGCCCCATATCTGTCCCTCTATTATTCTTCGGCGCCCTCGGTTGAGTCCGGAGTGTCGCCCTCTTCCTCGTCGCCATTCTCGCCATTGCCGCCGAGATCGGCCAGACGCGCCACTGACACCACCGATTCGTCCTCGGCGGTCCTGAGCAGCATGACGCCTTGAGTCTTGCGGCCGACGATGCGGACATCGTTGACCGAAGTACGGATCAGCTTGCCGGCGTCGGTCACCAGCATCACCCCGTCCTCATGCTCGACCGGGAAGCTGGCCACCACTTTGCCGGTCTTCTCGGTGATCTCCATATTGGCGATGCCCGAGCCGCCGCGCCCGGTGACGCGATATTCATAGGCCGAAGTGCGCTTGCCGAAGCCATTGACGGACACGGTAAGGATTTCCTGCTCTTGCGCCGCCATGGCTTCCTGCTGTTCGGCCGGAAGCGCGCCGCGGGCATAGGCGTCCCGCGTCTCGCTGTCGAAATCGACATGGTGCAGCATCGACATGGAGATGACGCTGTCGCCCTCTTCCAGACGGATGCCGCGTACGCCGGTGGAGCTGCGGCCGGCGAAGACGCGGACCTCCGGCACCGGGAAGCGAATGCACTTGCCGTCATGCGCCGCCAAAAGCACGTCGTCCTGCTCGGAACAGGTCTTCACCGAGATCAGCTGATCGCCTTCATCGAGCTTCATGGCGATCTTGCCATTGGCGCGGATATCGGTGAAATCGCTCAGCAGATTGCGCCGCACATAGCCCGACTTGGTGGCGAACATCACATGCAGCTGGCTCCAGCTCTCCTCATCTTCCGGCAGCGGCATGACGGTCGAGATGGTCTCGCCCTGATCGAGCGGCAGCAGATTGACCATCGCCTTGCCCTTGGATTGCGGCGTGCCGAGCGGCAGGCGATAGACCTTCATCTTGTAGGCGATGCCGGTGGTCGAGAAGAACACCACCGGAGTGTGGGTATTGGCGACGAAGAGTTCGGTGATGAAATCCTCTTCCTTGATCGCCATCGAGGAACGGCCTTTGCCGCCGCGGCGCTGGGCGCGGTATTCGGACAAAGGCACCCGCTTGATGTAGCCGGTGTTGGTCACCGTCACCACCATGTCCTCGCGGGCGATCAGATCCTCGATATCGACCTCGAACTCGCTTTCCTCGATCGAGGTGCGGCGCGGCGTGGCGAACTGGACCTTCATGTCCACCAGCTCTTCGCGCAGGATCTCATAGAGACGGGTGCGCGAGCTGAGGATCAAAAGATACTCGGCGATCTGCACGCCGATCTCGTTCAATTCCTCATGGATCTTGTCGCGTTCGAGGCCGGTCAGGCGATGCAGGCGCAGATCCAGAATGGCCTTGGCTTGGGCTTCCGACAAGCGATAGCGGCCATCGACCACGTCGCGGCCCGGCTCGTCGATCAGCTTGATCAGAGGTTCGACGTCGGCGGCCGGCCAGTCGCGCGCCATCAATTGTTCGCGGGCGATATTGGGGTCCGAGGCGGCGCGGATCAGCGCGATCACCTCGTCGATATTGGCCACCGCGATGGCCAGGCCGACCAACAGATGGGCGCGCTCGCGGGCCTTGCCCAGCTCATAGACGGTGCGCCGGGTGATCACTTCCTCGCGGAAGGCGATGAAGGCGGCGATGATCTCGCGCAGCGTCATCATCATCGGACGGCCGCCATTCAGCGCCAGCGCATTGACGCCGAAACTGGTCTGCAGCTGGGTGAAGCGGTAAAGCTGGGCTTGAACCACATCCGGCACCGCGTCGCGCTTCAGCTCGATCACCACGCGGACGCCGTCGCGGTCCGACTCGTCGCGCAAATCGGCGATGCCTTCGATCTTCTTGTCACGCACCAGTTCGGCGATCTGCTCGACCAGGCGCGACTTGTTGACCTGATAGGGGATTTCCGAGACCACGATGGCGGTGCGGTCCTTGCGGATTTCCTCGAAGGCGCAGCGCGCCCTGAGCACCACCGAACCGCGGCCGGTGGAATAGGCCGAGCGGGTGCCGGAGCGGCCCAGAATCACGCCACCGGTCGGGAAATCCGGAGCCGGCACATAATTCATCAGCTCTTCGAGGGTGATCTCGGGATTGTCGATATAGGCGCAGCAGGCCTCGATCACTTCTCCCAGATTATGCGGCGGGATATTGGTGGCCATGCCGACCGCGATGCCGCCGGCGCCATTGACCAGAAGATTGGGGAACCGCGCCGGCAAAACCGTCGGTTCGGACGAGCTGTCGTCATAATTCGACTGGAAATTGACGGTTTCCTTGTCGATATCGTCGATCAGGCTATGGGCGGCGCGGGACAGGCGGGCTTCGGTATAGCGCATCGCCGCCGGCGGATCGCCGTCCATCGAGCCGAAATTGCCCTGACCTTGGATCAGCGGCAGGCGCATGGAGAAATCCTGCGCCATGCGCACCATGGCGTCATAGATCGAGCTGTCGCCGTGCGGGTGATATTTACCCATCACGTCACCGACGATGCGGGCGGATTTGCGGAACGGCTTATTGAAGTCGTAGCCACCTTCCTTCATGGCGTAGAGGACGCGGCGATGAACCGGCTTCAAACCATCGCGCACATCCGGGAGTGCGCGGGACACGATCACACTCATGGCGTAATCGAGATAGGAGCGTTTCATCTCCTCCTCGATGGTCACCGGCGTGATGTCGAAGGCGGGAGGCGTCGCGGTGGTGCTCAATATTTGTATCCGGCTTTTCTTGGAAGGGGTCGATAACTAGCAGATATCGTAGGGGCTCACAAGGCAAACCCCCAATCTATTGAAAGTTCACCTCCACAGTGACATGCGACAGTCCGTGGAAGCGCGACAACAGCTTGTGATAATACACCGGCTCCCTGCCCTTGTCCGTGGTGATGACCGACATCATGGCTGCCAAATGGCCAGGACCCAGGCGCCAGACATGCAGATCCACCAGCTTGTCGCCGGCCTCGGAAATGGCGGTGCGCACCTGGTTGGCCATGGCGTCGTCGGGCCGCACATCCATCAGCACCGAACCGGCATCGCGGATCAGCACGAAGGACCAATTGGCGATCACCACGGCGCCGATGACGCCTGCCAGCGGATCCATCCACATCCAACCGAAAAATTTGGCCAGCAGCAGACCGACGATGACCAGTACCGACACCGCGGCGTCGGCGATGATATGCAAATAAGCGGCGCGCATATTGAGATCGCGGCTGTCTTTGCCGCCACGATGGTGCGCATGCTCTTCATGGTCGTGATCATCGTGACCATGGTGGTGATCGTGGCCATGATGATGGCCATGGCTGTGCCCATGATGATCGCCGGACAGCAGCCAGGCGCTGACGATATTGACCGCCAGCCCCAGCAAGGCGATGGGAAGCGCCTCATTGAAATCGATGGGGACCGGCTCGATGAAGCGGGTGATCGCCTCATAGGCGATCAAAAGCGCGATCATCGCCAGGATGATGGCGCTGGAAAAACCGGCGAGATCGCCGAGCTTGCCGGTGCCGAACACGAAGCGCGGATCTTTGCAATGTCTGCGTGCATAGGTATAGGCCAGAGCGGCGATCAGCATGGCGCCGGCATGGGTCGACATGTGCAGGCCGTCGGCGATCAGCGCCAAAGAGCCGAACAGGCTGCCGCCTATGATCTCGGCCAGCATCATCACGCTGCACAGGATGATGACGGCCCAGGTCTTGCGCTCATTCTCCTTGTGGGCGGCGCCAAGAAAGACATGGTCGTTATAGGACGCGAAAGGGTGGTCGTAATAGTCGCTCAAGGCCGCCTCATTTGAAATAGCTGTGCACGATATCGATCAGTTGCTCGCGGGCATCGCCCACATCTTCGGCGGGGTCGTTATTGACCACCTCCAGATGGGTGCGGATATGGTCTTCCAGGACAACCGCAAGAAAACCGTTCATGGCGCCGCGGCACGAGGTGATCTGCTGCAGCAGATCGACGCAGCTGCCCTCCTGCTCCACCGTCCGCTCGATGGCGTCGAGCTGGCCTTTCAGCCTCCTGACGCGGTTCAGCAGCTTCTGCTTTTCGTGCGCGATATGTCCCATGATGTTCGCCCGCAATATAGTATAGGGGGGTATACTATCAGGGCAAGTCGCCTCGCGCAACGGCTGCGTATACAAACTTTACCGAGTATGGAAAAATGCATGCCGCCTTCAGGGGGGAAGGGCTGCCATGCAAGAAGCCGCCATTATTGCGAAGAGCCGCCCGTTCGGCTTCGTCGACGCCATGTGGTTTCAACTGCTGACCGCCGCCGTCATCGTCGCCAATGCCGCCTATGTGACATTGGACTCTTACGGTGTGCTGCCGGAAGCGGCGCAGCAGGTCGATCAGGTGTTTCTCCTCTATTTCTGCGCTGAGATGGCGCTGAAAATCGCGGCGCATCGCGGCCAATTCTTCAAGAACGCCTGGAACATCTTCGATTTGCTGGTGATCCTGCCATCACTGATCCCGGCGCTCGGCGTGCTGTCGGTGGCGCGCATTTTCCGCGTCATCCGCCTGTTGCGGCTGGTTTCCATGTTCCGTTCGTTCCGCGACCTCACTACCGCCATGCTGCGCTCGGTGGCGGATGCGGTCGGGATGTGCGGCATCATCATCTGCATCAATTTCGTGTTCGCCGCCATCGCCCATGCCGCGTTGAAGGAGATCGACCCGGATCATTTCGGCGATCTTGGCTTGGCGATGCTGACGATGTTCCGCTCCTTCACTTTCATGGAAGCGACAAATATCGTCGACGGCCTTTCCGACGCGAAGCTGTTCGCTGGAATATTGCTTTTCGCCTATTACTTCGTAATGACTTATCTGATCCTGAGTTTCTTTGTCGCGATCGCCACCTACTACATGTACAACGTCATGGACGAACGTTACGCCGAAAAAGAAGGCCAAGAACAGCCCGACGACATGCAGCAGCTGAAAAATGAAATCGCCGAGATGAAGGCGATGCTCCAGCAATTGACCAGCGAGACGAGGACCAAATGACCGCCCATAAAGCTCACGAAAATCATGAAAAGACCCACCACGCGCATCATGGCGGCGGTCAGAAATGGATAGCCATCATGATCAGCGTGCTGGCCGCCTTGCTGGCGCTGGACGAGCTGGGCGCCAAGGGCTCGCAGAACAGCGCTTTGGCGCTCAATATCGAACTCAACGACATCTGGAATTTCTATCAGGCCAAGGCGATCCGCGGCACCGTGCTCAGGACCGGCGCCTCGGCCTTGGAATTGTCGATGCCGTCCGACCAGAAGGCGCAGGCGCAGGCCAAGGATTGGAAGGAACTGGCCGACAAATATGACAGCGATCCGGAAGGCGGCGAAGGCCGTAAGGAGCTGATGGTCAAGGCCAAGGAAGCCGAACATCACCGCGACCATGCCTTGGGCGCCTATCATCTGTTCGAATATGGCGCCGCCATTCTGGAAATCGCCATCGTTCTGGTCTCCGCCGCCATGGTCACCGAGATCCTGCCTCTGGCCTATCTGGCCGGCGGTTTCGGCGTGATCGGCGCGGCGCTCGGACTGCTTGGCTGGTTGGCGCCGGAAGTGGCGCATATGCTTTAGCCGGCTAGAATGCATTTCACCCATGACAGACATAGGAATTCCGGGCTTCCCGGCCTGATCCTCGCCATCTTGGTAAATGGCATGCTGATGGCGGCGGCCTATATCGCCACCGAGCATAGCTTCTCCTGGCTGGCGAGCGCCCGCGCAGGCCTGCCGGTGTGGAAGGGCTATGTCCTGCCGATCGCCCAATTCCTGGCGTTCGGCTATTTGCTGGATCGCGGCTTCCGCTTCGCGGTGCGGCATATCGACAGCGCCAAAGGTCCGGGCGCCCGTCCCTTCCCGCGCCTCGCCGTCCAGCTGGTGCAGATCTTCATCTATTTCCTCATGCTGGCGGGGGTCGCCACCAAGATCTTCGACCAGTCGGTCACCGGCATCATCGCCACTTCGGGCATTGTCGGGCTGGTTCTGGGTTTCGGCCTGCGCGGCCTGATCGCCGATCTGTTTTCCGGCATCGCTTTGCATCTCGATACCGAATTGAACGTCGGCGATTGGATCGATTTCTCCTATCGCGGCAAGGAGATGTCCGGGAAGCTGCAGGATATCCATTGGCGCAGCGTCATTTTGCATGACCGCTCCGGCAATGTGATGATGGTGCCGAACAGCGAATTCGCCACCGCCGTGGTCATCAACCGCTCGCGGCCCAAGGATCTGGCCGAATATTTCGTCTCTATCGCGCTCGGCAATGAATATGAGGCCGGCCGGGTGCTGGCGGTGCTCGAAGCGGTGCTGCAGATGCTGAAGGACAATCGGCTGGTGGCGGCCAGTCCGCGGCCGCGCGCCTTGGTCAATAAGATCGAGGGTGGGCTTTTGCATTACCGCATGTATTTCCACCTGACCGCCGATCCACGCGACATCGAGGAGGCGCAAAGCGCGGCGATCCGCCATGCCGTGCAATTCCTGAAGGCGGCCGGCATCTATATCTATCCGCTGCTGCCGGGCAATTACGCCCCCGACAAGCTGCCGCCCGACCGCCTGCAAAACGAGGATGTGCGCTGCCGCATCCTGGCCGGCGTGCCGTTGTTCCGGGCGCTGACCGAAGGGCAATTGCATAAGCTGGCGGAGGGCATGGAAGTGCGGCGGCTGGTGGAAGGCCGCGTCATGATGCGCAAGGGTGAAAGCTCGGACTGCATGTATGTGATCGCCGAAGGCGCGCTCGAGGTGATGGCCGAGCTTGGCGACAGCATGACGGTGATCGCCACCTTGTGGCCCGGCGAATGGGTCGGCGAGATGTCGCTTTTGACCGGGGAACCGCGCAACGCCACCGTGGTGGCGCGCGCCACCAGCGTGGTCTATGTGATCGGCAAGCCGGTGATGGCCGATCTGTTCGAGCGCAATCCCGAGCTGATCCCGGTTCTGGCCGAGATCGCCGGCCGCCGCCGCAAGGCGCGCAGCGACGGCACCCGCGGCGACCTACCCACCAACGACGCCGCCAAGACCAATTCGATCGTCGCCCGCATCCGCGAATTCTTCGGATTGGTGGTGGCGCAATGAGGCGCCCTCTCCTGCTCCTCGCCTGGCTGGCCGCCGGCGGTTTGGCGGCGCAGGAGGAAGAGGCCGAGAAACCGCCCGCCCCGCCGGCGCCGCCGGCAACGGGCATGGCGCTTTATGAAAGCGACGACCTCGCTGTCCACGCTGATTTCAAGGCCGGCGGCGCCTTCATCACTTTGGATCAGGCCAATTTCGGCACCGGCGTGCTGTCGCGCCGCACCGGCAGGCCGATCATCGATCCGCAATGGGCGGAGGCCTACGGCAAGCCGATCGTCACCTTGGAATCCGGCAATTTCTATGGTGGCACCGCCTTGGTGTGGGCCGGCACCGTCGGCAGCGGCGACGCCACCAATGTGCCCACCGATGGCCAGCTCGGCACCCAATTGTCGAATGGCGATGCCGGCCATGTCGATCTCGAGCAACTCTATGCCGGCTGGCGCAGCGGGCCGGATGCCGGCCGCACCAAGGATGGCATCGACATCTCGGCCGGCCGCCAGGATTTCGTGGTGGGCGACGGGTTCCTGATCAATGACGGCAATCTCGACGCCGAACGCGAGCGCGGCTTCTATGTGGCGCCGCGCTCGGCCTGGAATGAAAGCGTCATCCTGCGCTCGGCCCTGCTGCCCTTGCGTGGCGACGTCTTCTATCTGAAATCCGACAAGCTGACCGGCGAAAGCCGGATTTACGGCGTCAATGTGGAATGGATCGATCCCGATCTCGGCACGGTGGGCGCCGGCTATATGCGGACCCAGGCGCGCTCCACCGGCAATGACCGCAACGCTCAATGGGTCGATACCCGCAACAACATGCATGTGTTCGATCTGCGCGGTCAGGGCAATCCGCTGGCGGCGCTTCCGGACCTGTTCCTGTCCGCGGAATATACCTATGAGAATAGCGGCGAGCGAGCGCCCAACTCGATCCTTGCCGATGGCTGGTATGCCGAGGCCGGTTATAAATTCTCCACCCTGCCCTGGACCCCGACGCTCAGCTATCGCTACGCCCATTTCAGCGGCGACAATGCCAATACGGACCATAATGAATCCTTCGATTCGCTGTTCTACGCGGCGTCGGCCACCCGCGGCTGGGGCACCTGGTACATGGGCGAGATCACCGGCCTTTATATGCTGTTCAACAGCAATGAGAACGTGCATATGCTGCATCTGAAGACGGCGCCTTCCGATATGGTGAGCGTGGGCGGCATTTTCTATGTTTTCAGCTATGACCAGAGCAATAGTGTGGAAAAAGCCACTGGCGGCACCGGAGTGAAAAGCGCGGCGTTCGGCAAGGAATTGGACATCTATTCCGACTGGACCATCAGCGGCCAATGGTCGGCCAGCGTGGTGGCGGCGCATTTCTTCCCGGACGCCGGCGGCATCGAAGCCTATGGCAATTCGCGCGGCAGCAACCTTCTCGAGATGATGGTGAGCTTTCAATGGTAGATCTGACCGAACGCCAGCAGAACTGGTTCGCCAAAGTTCGCGAAGGCATCCTGCGCGACACTGGAAAAACCATCGAGGAATGGGCCGAGATCGCCCGTACTTGCCCGGAAACCGCGCATCGCAAGCGCCTGACCTGGTTCAAGGAACGGTTCGGCATCGGCCAGAATCAAGCCAGCCAGATTCTTGACGCCGCCTTTCCGCCCGAACCGGCGCCGGATCTATGGCAAGACCCCGCCGCCAAGCATCTGTTCGAGCTGGTCAAGGCGCGCATCCTGACCCTGCCCGGCGTGGTGGTCGGCGAACGCAAGAGCTTCACCGGCTTTTATCGGGAATTCCAATTCGCCGCCATGCGGCCGATGAAACAGGGGCTGTTGCTGGGATTGCTGGTGACGCCGGATCATGACCCGCGTCTGCTGCCCGCCGGCAAGGAAGGTTGGTCGGAACGGCTGAAGAGCAAGCTCCAGATCCAGGCGGAGGCCGATATCGACCACCGCCTGGATCCTTTGATCAAAGCGTCCTGGGAAGCGTCCTAGTTCATTTGGGTGAAATTCACCGGAACCGGCTGGAAGCCCTTGCCGTCGGCGTGCAGATAGAACAGGCCAGGGAACGAGATGTGCGGGGCGCCGAGCATATAGCCCTGCTTGGCGGCGTCGGCGAACAGCTTCTGGCGCTCTGCCAAGGCCGCCTTGCTGTCGCTGTCGAAGGCGATGGTGACGCCGGGGTCGGCGAACTGCACGGCGCCGACATGGATCAGATCGCCGATCAGCACCAGCTTCTGCCCCTTGCTGCTCACCACATAGACCGCATGACCGGGGGTATGGCCGTGCGCGGCTTGCGCAGTGACGCCGGGAACCAGCTCGACCCCGCCTTCGAACGGCTTGAAATGGCCAAGCGCCTGATAGGGGGCGATGGCGGTCTGGGCCGCCTTGAAGCCGCCTTTCATGTCCGGCGCCACCTTTTCGGCATTGGCGGAATTCAGCCAGAAATCCGCCTCGGCCTTGTCGGCGCGCAGGATGGCGTTGGGGAACAGAGCCTGGCCGCTGCCATTGACCAGCCCACCGATATGATCGCCATGCATGTGGGTGATATAGATCTCGTCCACCTGCTCCGGCTGGTAGCCGGACGCCTTGAGATTGGCCACCAGTTTGCCCAAGGTCGGGCCGAACATGGCGCCGGCGCCGCTATCGATCATCACCAGCTTGGCGCCGGTGTTGATCAGGAAGGCATTGACCGAGGTCTCCACCGGCGCGCTGATATGCGCCTTGGCGAAAGCGGCAGAAAGCTCTTCCGGCTTGACGTTGGTCAGAAGCTTGTCCATCGGCAGATTGACGGTGCCGTCGGACAGCGCCGTCACCTCGAAATCGCCCAGCATCATGCGGAAATAGCCGGGAGCCGGCGTCTTCGCCATTGGCGCCGCGGCGTGAACCGCCGAAGCGGCCAGGCTGGCCAGCAACGCGGCGACCCGGACGGTTTTACTTAAGAACATGAGATCCCCCTAAACTATCTAGTCCATGGCCATATGGTGGCTTATTGTCGGAATTCAAACGAAGCTTTTGTGGACACCCTATGTTTCTTCACATCAAGTCGCTTCTCAATCCGGACGAAGTCGCCCGCCTCAATGCCATCGGCTCCGAGGTCAAATTCGTCGACGGGAAGCTGACCAACAGCACTCATCCGACCAAGCAGAATTTGCAGGCCGCCCGCGACGGCAACGCGCTTTACTCCGAGTCGGTGCGGATCGTCGCCAATGGCCTGA
>Ga0213872_10001811_pt1 | contig 13292 bp, 10 predicted proteins | sample VelepicomBERX_R2_FD_160071 | JGI IMG/M metagenome (GOLD analysis project Ga0213872, IMG submission 160071) | Rhizosphere microbial communities from Vellozia epidendroides in rupestrian grasslands, the National Park of Serra do Cipo, Brazil - RX_R2 | ecosystem: Host-associated > Plants > Roots >...
CCTCTCCTTCGCTGAAGTCGGCTGCGATGACAGCAATCTGCATGACCTGCTCCTGAAAGATCGGCACACCCAGCGTACGCGCCAACGCTTCGTGCAAGCCCGGAGGAAAGTCGACCAGCGCCGGGTCCATGCGCCGCTGCAGATAGGGATGCACCATGCCGCCCTGAATCGGCCCCGGCCGCACCAGCGCCACCTCGATCACCAGGTCGTAGAAGCGTTGCGGACGCAGGCGTGGCAGCATGCTCATCTGCGCGCGCGATTCGATCTGGAACACGCCGATGGTATCGGCCTGGCACATCATCTCGTAGGTGGCGGGATCTTCGGCGGGAATGTCCTGCATGCTGAACGGCTCGCCGTGCCGCTCGCCCAGCAGATCGAGCGCGCGCCGCAAAGCCGTCAGCATGCCCAGCGCCAGCACGTCCACCTTCATCAGGCCCAGCTCCTCGAGATCGTCCTTGTCCCACTGGATCACGCTGCGGCCCTCCATGGTGGCCGCCTCGATCGGCACCAGGCGCGACAACCTGCCATGGGCGATCACAAAGCCGCCCGGATGCTGCGACAGATGGCGCGGAAAGCCCAGCAGCGCCACCGCCAGCGAAGCCCACTGGCGCGCCATGCGCGACTCCGGATCGAGCCCGGACTCGGCCAGCCGCGCCAGCAGATCGTGCTTGCTGTCGAACCAGCGGTGCGACTTGGCCACCTTCTCCACGATCGCCAGATCCACGCCCAGCGCCTTGCCGCTATCGCGCAGCGCGCTCTTGGGCCGGTAGCTGATCACCACCGCCGCCAGCGCGGCGCGGTCGCGGCCGTACTTCTCGTAGATGTACTGAATGACTTCCTCGCGCCGCTGGTGTTCAAAGTCCACATCGATATCCGGCGGCTCGTTACGCTCCTTGGAGATAAAGCGCCCCGTCAGCATATTGCTGCGCTCCGGATCGACCTCCGTCACGCCGAGGCAAAAGCACACCACCGAATTGGCCGCCGAACCGCGCCCCTGGCACAGGATTTCCTGCGAACGGGCGAAGCGAACAATATCGTAGACCGTCAGGAAGTACGGCTCGTATTCAAGCTCGCCGATCAGCGCCAGCTCCTTTTCAATCTGCTCCTGCACCTTGGCCGAGACGCCCTGCGGGAAGCGGCGGTGCGCGCCACGCCAGGTTTCCTGCCGCAGATAGGTGGCGGGCGTATGCCCCGCCGGAATCAGTTCATGCGGATATTCATAGCGCAGCTGCTCCAGATTGAAGGTGCACAGCGCCATGATGCGCAGCGTTTCCGCCAGCGCCTCGCGCGTGTAGAGATTGGCCAGCCGCAAGCGCGAGCGCAGATGCTGCTCGGCGTTCTGCGACAAGGCATAGCCGCACTCCCCCACCGCCTTGCCCAGCCGGATGGCGCACATGGTATCCAGCAGCGGCTTGCGCGAGCGTACGTGCATGCACACATGGCCCAGCGCCACCACCGGCATGCCATGCTGGGCCGCCACCTCGCCAATGCTGAGGCGGTGCGCTTCGTCATAGGCGCGCTGCAGCAGGTTCAGCCCCATCCACGAGCGGCCGGGAAACAGCGCCGCCATCCAGGCCGCCTGCGCGTGCAGCCGGTCGATATCGGCGCGCAGATGGGCCGGATAATGGGGCAGCAGAATCAGCAGGCAATCCGGCAGCCCGCGCAGGTGCGCGCGCTCGGGCGGCGGCGCGGCGATGTCCTCCATCGTCAGCAGATAGCTGCCCTTGGCCACGCGGTTGCGCCCCAGCGTGATCATCTCGCACAGATTGCCGTAGCCTTCGCGGTTCTGCGCCAGCGCGATCAGGGTCAGCGGCGCGCCGCCATCGGCCGCCTGCAAGCGGAACCAGCTGCCGATCAGCAGCGGCAGGCCCGCCTTTTTGGCCTCGGCGTGAGCACGCACTACGCCCGCCAGCGAGCATTCGTCGGTGATGGCCAGGCCCGCGTAATCCAGCTGCACGGCGCGCGCCACCAGCTCCTCGGCATGCGAGGCGCCCTGCAAAAACGAGAAATTGGTCAGGCAAAACAGCTCGGCGTACGCCGGCAAGCCCGCCGTGCTTGGGGCAGTCATGATGGATGGAATACTGTACGTTTATACAGTATATTACATCATAATCCCGGCGCGGACTTGCACACATCTTGTAACGTTTTCTTACATTCCTCTAACTCACGACAACGCGGCGCCGCTCTACACTCGATTCTGCACTGAATCACTGGAGCAAACATGCGCCGCGCCCTCATCTCCCTGTTACTGCTATCGCTGCTGCAAACGGCAGTGGTCACCGCCGCCTACGCCTCGCTGGGCGCCAAGCCGTCCCAATTCAGCAGCGCGCAAGTGCGCCAGGGCGCGCGCAGCCTGGCCAGCGCCGACAACGGCACAACGCTCAACTACAGCGTCACCGAAACCACGCTCGATACTGGCACCGTGGTGCGCGAATACGCCGACACCGCAGGCAGCGTATTTGCCGTCAGCTGGAACGGCCCCTTCCTGCCCGACCTGCGCACCCTGCTGGGCGAGCACTTCGCCACCATGACCAAGGAAGCGGGCAAGCATCCCAAGGCCGGACACTCCCAGCTGGCGGTCGATAACGGCGACGTGGTGATCGTCTCCAGCGGCCATATGCGCGCCTACAGCGGCAAGGCCTGGATTCCTGGCGCGCTGCCGGCGGGCTTCTCCACCGACAGCATCGAATAAGCCAGGGGGCCCGGTATGAACCAGCGATGGAACGTCCACGCAGGCGCCGCCCTGTGCCTGGCATTGGGCCTGCTGCTGAGCGCCTGCGGCGGCGGTGGCGGCGGCAGCACCAGCGCCACCAGCAGCACCATGGCCACGCAAGCCGCAGCGGCAGCCACGCCGGTGGTCAGCATCAGCGCCTCGCCCACCGCCACCACCACCGGCCAGCAGATCACGCTGAGCTGGAACGTCAGCAATCCCACTGCCAGCACTTGCACCGCTTCCGGCGCCTGGAATGGCACGCTGGCCACCAGCGGCACGCAGTCGGTGACGGCGGCCAGCGCCGGCACGGCCACCTACACCCTGACCTGCGGCGGCGTCTCCAACAGCGCCAGCGTGACGGTGACCGATCCGCCGCCGGCGCCCACCGTCAGCGCGGCGCTCAGCAACAGCACCACGATAGTGGTCGACAACGGCCCCACCGGCGCCAGCGCTGGCATCAACACGCCTTTTGTCAGCGTGACGGTCTGCCGTCCCGGCACCAGCATCTGCCAGACCATCGACCACGTGATGGTGGATACCGGCTCCTACGGCCTGCGCCTGCTCGCACCGCTGAACGCTTCGCTCGCCCTGCCCGCCGTCCAGACGCCATCCGGCGCCGATGCCGCCGAATGCGGCCAGTTCATCAGCGGCTATACCTGGGGCGCGGTGCGCCAGGCCGACGTCAAAATCGCCGACGAAGTCGCCGCCGGCATTTCGATTGAAGTGATCGGCGATACCGGCAGCAGCTACGGCTCCGTGCCTGCGGCCTGCAGCAGCGTGGGCAACAATATCGGCACCCTGACTGCGCTGGGCGCCAAAGGGATCCTGGGTATCGGCATGTTCAAGGAGGACTGCGGCGCCGCCTGCGTGCGTTCCACTTCCCCCGGCGCTTATTACGGCTGCACGGCCGGGGTATGCGGCGGCAGCGTGATGCCGCTGGCCTCCCAGGTCAGCAATCCGGTGGCCTCCTTCGCCGTGAACAACAATGGCGTGCTGCTGGTGCTGCCAAGTGTCGGCAGCTCCGGCGCGACCTCGGTGAGCGGCTCGCTGATCTTCGGCGTCGGCACGCAGAGCAATAACGCCATCAGCACGGAGAAGGTCTACCTGGCCAACAGCAGCGGCAACTTCAGCACCACCTACAAGGGCCGGGTGTACAGCGCCAGCTTTATCGACAGCGGCTCGAACGGCTACTTCTTCAGCGACAGTACCCTGCGCAGCTGTAGCGTCAGCAGCGGCTTCTACTGCCCTGCCACGACGCAGAGCCTGAGCGCGCTCATCGCCTCCTACGATGGCAGCAGCTCCGGCACGGTCAGCTTCAGCATCGTCAATGCGGACAATCTCTCCGCCAGCATCAACGCGGCGCAGGTCGGCGGCACGCTGGGCAGCCCGACCAGCCGCACCGCCAGCAACGCCTTCGACTGGGGCCTGCCGTTCTTCTACGGCCGCCGCGTGTTCGTGGTGATGGACGGCGCCAGCACGCCGCAGGGCACGGGACCGTACTGGGCCTATTGAAATGCCCCGCAGGATTCAGAGCTTTTTCATATCGATTCAGACCGATCGCATATAGATGCGATTTGTGGTCGTCTTGTCATCGCGCCGTCATTTACCACAGTTACAGTCGCCCCTCGATTTTTCCCCTTCACTTTTTGAGGTAGCGATGAAAATTAATCTGGTCATGCTGGCTGCACTGACTGCGGCTGGCCTGGTAGGCTGCGGCGGTTCCGACAACACCACGTCCACCCCGGCGATCCCGGAGGGCACGACCGTCACCCTGGCCCTGCTGGAGACCACCGACATCCACGCCAATGTGATGAGCTACAACTACTACGCGCTGGCCGAAGACACCTCGCTGGGCCTGGAACGCACTTCCACCCTGGTGCAGGCAGCGCGCGCGGAAAATCCCAACAACCTGCTGCTGGACGACGGCGACGTCATTCAGGGCACCCTGCTGGCCGACCTGCAAGCCGTGAACAAGCCGGTGGCCTGCTCCGAGACCATGGCCGTCCACAAGGCCATGAACGCCATGAAGTACGACGGCGGCGGCTTCGGCAACCACGAATTCAACTACGGCCTGCCTCTGCTGAGCCAGATCACCAACACCGACTTCGGCGTCACCGGCGTGAGCAAGCCGGCCGGCACCTGCGGCGGCCCCACCTTCCCCCTGGTGCTGAGCAACGTCACCAGCGTCGCCAGCGGCAAACCGATCGTGCAGCCATACACCCTGCTGCCGCGCACCTTCGCCGCCACCACGCCGGACGGCAAGGCGCTCAACGTCAACCTGAACATCGGCATCATGAGCTTTGTGCCGCCGCAGATCCTGGAATGGGACGCCAAGAACCTGGCCGGCAAAGTCGCCGTCAGCGGCGTGCAGGAAGCGGCCAAGCAGTACGTGCCCGAAATGCGCAGCAAGGGCGCCGACCTGGTGGTGGCGCTGTCGCACGGCGGCCTGGATACCAGCGCCTACAGCCCGAAAATGGAAAACGGTTCCTACCACCTGACCACCACCGGCATCGACGCCCTGCTGATCGGCCACTCGCACCTGATCTTCCCGAAGGGTAAAGAGACCGGCGCCGCTGCGCTGGATCCATCGTTTGCCGCGATTCCGGCCAGCGCCAACGTCGACGCCATCAACGGCTTCGTCAACGGCGTGCCGACCGTGATGGCGCAGAGCTGGGGCCGTCGCCTGGGCATCATCAAGATGACCCTCAACTACACCGGCGGCAAGTGGGTGGTGCAGCCAACCAAGACCAGCGTGGAATCGCGCGGCTTCAAGTACACCGACGGCGCCACCGTCGTCAAGGCCGATGCCTCCATCGCCCCGCTGGTGGCCACCGAACATAACGCCACCATCAGCTACGCCAGGCAGCCGCTGGGCGTGACCACCGACTTTGAAATGTCGGCCTACTTCGCCCTGGTGGGCGACGTCTCGGCGATCCAGCTGGTGAACCAGGCGCAGATCGACTATGTGAAGAAGTTCATCGCCAACAGCACCGACGCCACCATTTCGGGCTACAAGAACATCCCGGTGATCTCGTGCAGCGCGCCGTTCAAGGCCGGCCGCAATGGTCCTTCCGACTTCACCGACGTCGCGCCGGGCGCCAGCGCCGCAGCGCCAATCGGCCTGCAGGTGCGTAACCCGGGCGACCTGTATCTGTACTCGAACAACAACCTGCAAGCGGTGAAGATCAAGGGTTCCGACCTGAAGAACTGGCTGGAAGCCGCCGCCAAGCAGTTCGGCCAGATCGACCCGGCCAAGACCACCGAACAGGATCTGGTGCCGTCGTACAGCACCATCTACAACTACGACGTGTTCTACGCCGAAGGCAACGCGCTGACCTATCAGATCGACGTGACCAAGCCGGTGGGCAGCCGCATCGTCAATGTGCTCTACCAGGGCAAGCCGGTGGCCGACACCGACGACTTCATCGTCGCCACCAACGACTACCGCGCGGGCGGCGGCGGCGCCGTGCCAGGCATCGACGGCAGCAAGACCATCATCAAGTCGCCGGACGCCAACCAGTCCGTGGTCAGCAACTACCTGATCGCCCAAGGCAGCGCCAGCGGCAAGGTCACGCTGGCCAACAACGGCAGCGCGCGCAGCTGGAGCTTCGTCAAGACCAGCACCGCCGGTCCGGTGATCCTGCGCTCGGCGCCGGGCCACCTGGCGCTGGCACAGAGCAGCGGCATCCAGAACATCACGGCGGAAGGTGCGCAGGATGCCAGCGGCTTTGCCAAGTATGCAGTGGACCTGAGCAAATAAGTAAGGAAGGGACGGGCCGCAAGGCCTGTCCCGTGAATCGATATGCGTATCAAGAATGCGGCCAGCCTGACGCTGGCCTTTATCGCCAGCGCGGCCGCCCTGATCGGCTGCCAGTCGCCGGAAACCGCCCCCGCCTCGGCCGAGATCGAATCGGTCTCGATGGTCGCGGCGCAAAAACACGATATGCAGGCGGAGCGCCGCCTGCGCAGCTGGGCCGTGCAAGGCCTGCCCGTGGCCCAGCGCGAACTGGGCCTGCTGTACCAATCCCGTCCAGAGCAGCGCGAGGAAGCGCAGCAGTTGCTGGAACACGCCGCACAAAAAGGCGATACCGAAGCCGCCTTCCAGCTGGCCGAGCTGCTGCGCGTGGGCGCGCCAGGCCGCGTCGCCGCGCCGGAGAAGGCCCTGCCGTGGTATCGGCAGGCTGCCCTGCAGCGCCACGCCCGGGCCGCGCTGGTGCTGGGCATGCTGTTCAATAACGGCGAAGGCACGCCGCGCGACCTGAGCGAAGGCGCGCACTGGCTGCAGGTCGCCGGCGAACTGGGAGACGGCCACGCCATGTTCCTGCTGTCGAACGCCTACCGCGAAGGCCGCGGCGTGGCGCAGGACGCGGTCCAGGCCCGCAAGCTGCTGGAGGAAGCCGCCGAACACGAATATCCACCGGCGCTGCAGGAGCTGGCCATGACCGTCGAGGGCGACGACAAGCTGCGCGCATCTCATCTGATGAAGGAAGCCACCGAGCACCGCCACAATAACTGGAACCGCTTCTGAGTTCGTGGGACAGCGCACAGACGCTGTCCCGGCCTTTTCCTAGACTGGTCCCATTTCCCCCACCAGCCAAGGAGCCGCGATGAGCACCACTTCGCAAACAACGGACAAATCCACCCAGCGCAGCGCCGCCGAACCCGATGACGCCCTCAGCCTGCTGAAGGCCGACCATGACAAGGTCAAGGCGCTGTTTGAGCAATACGAGGAACTGGGCGAACGCGCCCACGTCGGCAAGCAAAAGCTGGCCCTGCAGATCTGCACCGAACTGACCAAGCACGCCACCATCGAGGAAGACATCTTCTACCCCGCCGTGCGCAACGCCGATCCCGACAACGCCGACGCCGTCGACGAAGCCCTGGTCGAACACTCATCCGCCAAGGATCTGATCGCCCAGCTGCTGGCGATGGACTCCGGGGAAGAACTGTTCGACGCCAAGGTCAAGGTGCTGTCGGAGCAGATCTACCACCACATCGAGGAAGAAGAATCGGAGATCTTCCCCAAGGCGCGCCAGTCCGGCCTGGACCTGGAAGACCTGGGCCGGCAAATGGCCCAGCGTAAGAAAGAAGTGGTGATGCCGCCGCACTAGTGCGGCTTAGCCGCCCAGCGCCGCCAGCTCGCGCTGCATATTGCCCACCGCGCGGACGTTGTAGTGGTCGGAGAAGTAATGGTCGCCAAACAGCTGGCCTGCTTCCGCCTTGCGGCACAAGTGGGCCAGCGCACCGCCGCGCTGGCGGGCATATTCGGCGTCCGGCAAATGAATGTACTCGCGCCGGATCGCGGCCTTGTAATTCCCGTACACCTCATCGTCCTGGCCCAGGATGGCCAGGTCCACGCCCAGCATGATGTCCTTCAGGCGATGGGTGATGGCGGCTTCCTGGAAGTGGTCGGTGGCGCGGATCAGCTGCGCCGCGTCGTCCGGCTGCGCGGCCAGGCCGCTGCCGAGCCACAGCTGCGCGCTGGCTTCCTCGTTGGTCTGCACGCGCTGGCCGCCGCCCTGCGCATACACCGCGTCATGGAACCAGAAGGCCTGCTTGACGATGGCCACGTCGGCCGGATCCGGCTGGGTGTTGGCGGCCCACACGCGGATCTCGCTCAGGCCGTGCACCAGGTGGTCGAGGTTGTGATAGTAGCGCTCCGCGCCGCCGTACACGGTGGGGCCGGTCAGGCGCGCGAACCACTGCTCGGCATTGCTGAGCGCCGCGCCATCGAGCTTGTCGTAGCCCCACAGCGATTCCCATTCCTTGCGCAGCCAGCTCAGCACCCAGGCCTGGTAGGCCGGACCGGGCACGAATTTTTTCATGATCCAGTTCCAGCCGATCGGCCCCTCCAGCGCCTTGACGAAGCTGGAACTCACCGAACCCAGGTCGCGCGGCGGCATGACGAAGATAGTCTTCAAGCCTTGCAGCACGTCGACGTTGGTCTGCTGGATCAGGTTTTCGTAATCGAAGTCGGAGGTATTGCGGATGCCGCGGATCAGGCACTCGGCGCCATGCTTGCGCGCCGCACGGGCCGTGTAGTCGCCCTTGACCACCACCACCTGCACGTTGTGCCAGCCCTGCTCCGCGCAGCTTTGCAGCACGATGTTGGCGCGTTCCTCGGCGGTGAACTGCGGCTTCTTGGAAGGATTCTCGGACAGGAACACCACCACCTCGTCCGCCAGGGAACGGGCTTCGCCGATCACCCACAGGTGGCCGTTGGTGATGGGGTCCAGGGTGCCGGAAAATCCGATTTTCTTCATCTGCCGCTCCACAGCGATAATAAAACAGCCATTCTAGCCGGGAGCGGCGGGCAGCGGGTAACTATGCCGGGAATTCCACCCTGACCTTCAGGCCGCCCAGGCGTTCGGAGCTGTCCAGCACCAGCCGGGCGCAATGGCGTTCGGCGATCGATTTCACGATGGCCAGCCCCAGGCCGCTGCCGCCCGCCGCGCTGCCGGGCACGCGGTAGAAGCGGCTGAACACCAGTTCACGTTCCTCCGGCGAGATGCCGGGGCCGGAATCCTCCACGCACAAATCGGCGCCGCCGTCGGTCCGGCGCAACACCGCCATATCGACGGTGCCCCCGGCCGGCGTGTACTTGATGGCGTTGTCGACCAGGTTACGCAGCAGGATCACCAGCGCGTCCGGCTGGCCGCGCACGCTGGCCTCGTCGGCCTGCTGCAGGCCCAGGTCGATCTGGCGCGCCGCCGCCGTGCCCACCATCTCGCCCAGGGTGCGCTTGGCCAGGTCGGTCAGGCTGACCGGCTCCAGCTTGATCTCGGTGGCGTTGTTGGCCTCCTGGCGCGCCAGCACCAGCAGCTGTTCCACCAGCCGGGTGGCGCGCTCGATGCCGGCGGTCAGACGTCCAATCGCAACCTTGCGGGCGCCGTCATCCGGCGCCCGCTCCAGGCTGAGAATCTGCAGCTTGAGCGCGGCCAGCGGCGAGCGCAGTTCATGCGCCGCATTGGCCACAAAGGCCTGCTGGGCGTCGAAGGCGGTGCGCACGCGGCCGAACAGCAGGTTCAACTCATGCACCAGCGGCAGCACTTCGTCCGGCAGCCCGCTTTCCGACACCGGCGACAGATCGTCCGCCTGGCGCGAGGCCACCTGGCGCCGCACCCGCGACACCGGCGCCAGCGAGCCGCTCACCACCCACCACACCACCAGCATCAGCACCGGCGCCATGATGGCGATCGGCCCGACGGTGCGCAGCGCCAGCGTACCGGCCATGCGCTGGCGCACCGCCAGGTCCTGGGCGATCTGCACGGTCTGATTGGCGGTCTGGATCGAGAAGATACGGTAGGTCGCGCCCTTTACCCGCACGTTGGAAAAGCCCAGCACGGCGCGCTGCGGCAAGGCCGTGCGCGACTGCGAGCGGAACACCTGCACGCCGTCCGGGGTCCACACCTGCACCACCAGGTCGTCGTTGTCGTTGTCGGATGAGGGATTGGGGACGCCGTTGGTCATCGGCACCCCGGAGCGCAGCGAGAACGCCATCTGCTGCATGTGGTAGTCGAAAATCTGGTCGGCGTCGTACAGCGCGCTGCGGTAGGCGATCATGGCCTGCGCCAAAGCAGCCATGGTGATGGCCGCCAGCAGGAACCATAGCAGGCGGCCGCGCAGCGAGTGGGTGGGCAGCTGGGGTACTTTGGGTACGCGCACCCGCATCTTCATAGCTTGGGCACCATATAGCCGAGGCCACGCACGTTCTGAATCAGGTCACTGCCCAGCTTCTTGCGCAAGCCGTGGATGTAGACTTCCACCGCGTTGCTGTTGACTTCATCCTTCCAGCTGTAGAGTTTTTCCTCCAGCTGGTGGCGCGACAGCACGATGCCGGGGCGGGCGATCAGCGCTTCCAGCACGGCCCATTCACGCGCCGACAGGTTGACCTGCTTGCCCTCCGCGATCACTTCGCGGGTCTGCGGATTGACCGTGACGCCCTTGTGCTCGAACACCGGCTCGGCGCGGCCCGCCGCCCGGCGCAGCAGCGCGCGGATGCGGGCCAGCAGCTCGTCCAGGTCATACGGCTTGAGCACATAATCGTCGGCGCCGGCGTCCAGGCCGGCGATGCGCTGCTCCTTGGCGTCGCGCGCGGTGGCGATCAGCACCGGGGTCAGCTCCTTGCGCGCGCGCATGGAGCGCAGCACGTCCAGGCCGTCCTTGCGGGGCAGGCCCAGGTCGAGCAGCACCAGGTCGTAGTTCTGGGTTTGCAGGGCCGTATCGGCCATGGCGCCATCCTTGACCCAGTCCACCGCGTAGTGCTCGGCCCTCAACAGGTCGAGCACCACTTCGCCAATCATCGTATCGTCTTCTACCAACAGCAAGCGCATCTTTGTTCCTTAAAATTAACCCAGTCGTACGGGAATGAAGATCTTATCCTCCCCGCGCTGGATCAGCAATGCCACCGACTTGTCGGCCTTGGCGACCAGCTCGCGCACCTGCTCCACCGAGTTGACAGGACGGCCATTCACCTGCAGCAGCACGTCGCCCGGCTGCACACCGGCGTTGGCGGCGGCGCCGCCGGCATCCTCGATCAGCAAGCCGCTGGGCAGGCCGGCCTGGCGTTTTTCCAGCTGATCGAGCGGGCGCAGGGACAATCCCAGGCGCAGCTTGGCGCCGGGGGGCGCTTCGCGGTCCTCGGCCGCCACCTTGTCGCTGGCATTGCCCAGCGTGGCCTGCACATCGACCGGCTTACCCTGGCGCCAGACTTCCAGCTGGACCTTGTCGCCCGGCGCAGCCAGGCCGACGATGGCCGGCAGGTCGCCCGAGCCGACGATCTTCTGGCCGTTGATCTTGCGGATCACGTCACCCGACCTGAGGCCCGCCTTGTCGGCCGGGCCGCCGCGCTCCACGTTGGAGACCAGCGCGCCTTCCGGCGTCGGCAGGCCGAAGGAATCGGCAAAGCCCTGGTTCACTTCCTGCACCGTCACGCCCATCTTGGCGTGCACCACCTTGCCGGTGCTGACAATCTGGTCCTTGATCTTGGCCGCCACCTCGATCGGGATGGCGAACGACAGGCCCTGGTAGCCGCCGCTCTGGCTATAGATCTGCGAGTTGATGCCGACCACCTCGCCGCGCGTGTTGAACAGCGGGCCGCCCGAGTTGCCGGGGTTGACCGCCACGTCGGTCTGGATGAAAGGCACGTTGGAATCGTCCGGCAACGAGCGGCCCTTGGCGCTGACCACGCCCGCCGTCACGGTGCTTTCCAGGCCGTAGGGCGAGCCGATCGCCAGCACCCATTCGCCGACCTTGAGGTCATTATTCTTCGCCAGCGGCACCACCGGCAGGTTCTTGGCGTCGATCTTCAGCACCGCCACGTCGGTCTTGGGATCGGAGCCCAGCACCTTGGCGCGGAATTCGCGGCGGTCGGTCAGCTTGACCGTCACTTCGCGCGCATCGCGCACCACGTGGGCGTTGGTCAGGATCACGCCGTCCTGGCTGATGATGAAGCCGGAGCCGATGCCATGGGTCGGCACTTCACGCTGGCGCATTTGCGGGCCCTGGCCCTGGAAGCGGCGGAAGAATTCAAAGAATGGATCGTCGCCGAACGGGTCGCCGCCGCGCGGGCCGTGCGCCATTTCGCCGCCGTCAAAACCGGTCTTGACGGTGCCGGTGACGCTGATGTTGACCACCGCCGGACCATTATGGGCGGCGATGGTGCTGAAGTCGGGCAGCGCCATGACAGGCGCCGGAGCTTGCGCGCCAGCGGGACTGGCGGTAGGCGTCGCGGCGACGACTGGCGCGGCGCTTGCGCCCGCAGCGGCGGCATTGGCGATTTGATTGTAGAACACCGCGGTCGCAGCTCCCGCACCCAGCAAGCCTGCGGCAGCCAGGGTCACTGCCAGCTGCTTCACGGTGATTGCTCTCAGAGTAGTTTGGGACATTGCAGCACTCCTGATTGAATAAGGTTTGTTGATGCATTCAATATGAGGCTTAAAACTTAGATGCCGCTTAACTTTTCTGCGGCTGAAAGCAAAAGGCCGGGAACACCCCGGCCTTTGGTAATGCTATGGCTTGTCAGCCGATTAAGCTGTGATTAAGCAGCCACGCGCTGTTCCAGGGCAGTCACGTTCTCAGCGCCGTTGATGACGATCTTGCGCGGCTTGAGGGCTTCCGGCACTTCGCGCACCAGTTCGATGGTCAGCATGCCGTTTTCGAAGGTCGCGCCGGTCACTTTCACGTGGTTGGCCAGCTGGAAGCGCTGCTCGAAATCGCGCGCCGCAATGCCGCGGTGCAGATAGGTGCGTTCCACGCCGTCGCGCTGCTTGCGGCCAGTGATCACCAGCGATTCGCGCTCGGAGGTGATGTCGATTTCTTCGCGATTGAAACCGGCCAGCGCCATCACGATGCGGTACTGGTCTTCCGACACCAGTTCGATGTTGTACGGTGGGTAGCTTGGGGTGGCGTCGTTGCGCTGGGCGTCGTTGAGCATTTGGGCCAGACGATCAAAGCCGATGGCGGAACGATACAGTGGGGTCAGGTCAAAAGTACGCATGATTTTATCCTTTCAATTTAAGCGATAAGGTCCGGCGGTCCCCTTTTGGGCAACCGCTGAATCCAATCTAGGGCTGACCAA
>Ga0213872_10001812_pt1 | contig 13290 bp, 14 predicted proteins | sample VelepicomBERX_R2_FD_160071 | JGI IMG/M metagenome (GOLD analysis project Ga0213872, IMG submission 160071) | Rhizosphere microbial communities from Vellozia epidendroides in rupestrian grasslands, the National Park of Serra do Cipo, Brazil - RX_R2 | ecosystem: Host-associated > Plants > Roots >...
GCTCGACTACATCGGCCGGGTGACGCAGACCGGTGTGTCCACCGACGCCGCCTGCGGGCTGATCCAGAACACCATCCAGTCGCAAAGCGCCATGCTGGCGACCAGCGAAGTGTTCTGGGGGGTGTCGATCCTGTTCCTCGGCCTCATCAGCCTGATCTGGCTCACCAAGCCGCCGTTTGGTGTGGCGGGTGGGGGGGCGGGCGGGCATTGAGAAACATCGTTCGGATCAGCGCACGTCACCGGCCCCGTTGTCTGCGCCCCGGCAACGGGGCCGCAGCGTGTGCAATCGATCAGGGAAAGCCCGATGGGCCGCCTGATTCCATCGATCTTTCAATCAGTTAGAATGGCAGCGGTTCGTCAGGAAACCCGCCCATGCCCATCACGATCTATCTGCTGTTCTGCACCGTCGCCCTCATCGCCTCGCTTACCCCCGGCCCCGCCGTCATGCTGGCGATCCGCAACGGCGCCAACCACGGCTGGCGCAACGCGATTCCGTCCTCGCTCGGCAATATCTCCGGCCTCTTTTGCCTTGCCTGCCTCAGCATGGCGGGCCTTGGCGCGCTGATGAAAAGCTCGGCCGTGGTGTTCGGCATCGTCAAGCTCATCGGCGCCGGCTACCTGATCTACCTCGGCATCAAGCAATGGCGCAATGCCGGCCAAGCCACCCAGCGCGAGCAGCATGCCTCCAAGGCGGTCGGTGCCCGTGCGCTGTATACCGAGGGCCTCCTGCTCGCGCTGACCAACCCCAAGGCCATCCTGTTCATCACCGCGCTGCTGCCGCAGTTCATCAGTGCCGAGGCCAGCCTCGCCCGCCAGTTCCTGATCCTGGTTGGCACCTTCATGACGCTCTCCTTCAGCGCGCTGATGAGCTACGCCACGCTGGCCTCGGTGGCGCAAGACCGCTTCCTTGGCCTGTTGCGCTCGCGCGGCTTCAACCGGGCGACGGGGGCGTGCTTTGTGGGGTTGGGGGTGTTTTTGCTTAGGTTGCGGCGGGTGGCGTGATTCGGGGTAAAGAGAGCTCAAAGTTGTCGAGCGTTGTCGGCATCAGATCGAAGGTTAGCGAAACTGGACTTAGCTATCTGGTGCTATGGTCCATCCAGCCTCTGTCGCCAATCTAGCTAGTGCTTCTTTAAGCTTCTTGAATTGGCTGTCTGATTCAAAATTGGGATGCGCCTCAATCTGCGCATGCGCCAGGTTTTCCGGCTCTCCATCAGGGTTATCTTGTTCAATAGGACGAGGATGTACGTCCACAAGTCGCTGATTGTTAAATACCTCGTCGGAGGTTGTTCGGACTTGATGCGCCACCAGGGTTACTACCCCATTGGCACTGTTGCTTCGAGTTTCGTTCGGCGAGGCCCGTAGGACAGCCCGGTCCACAGATGGTTTTCGATCGCGCGAATTAAACGCGGTACTTGAGAATCGTAATATGCCACTCTGTATGGAATGACATCCAGGGGGTACTCGCCGGAACAGCCCCTCGTCGTCAGCGATAATCTCAGCCGAATTATTCAACTATTCAACCACTTCCAAAGTGAAGCAAACTGTGTCGTAGAAGCGGAGAAGGCGCCTACAGACATATCGGTGTCGACTCTGGGTCCCCATACAGTCACAAAACTGTCGTTCTCCGATCCAATATAGAGCGTAAGCTTGCGCTCATCTTTCCACCACTCGAAAACTACCTCACCATCTTCACTCGCTGAGACATGTGGATTCCCCCATGGGTTGTTTGCGAGCAACCCAGCGCCAATCTCCCCACCTTTATGAACAGTTACTTGGCGGTAGAGCGACTCAGCAACGCCATCAGCCCTTAAGATCGCAGTCCGATTTGGCGCAGCACTTCCTGCTCCATCCCAATCTTCTTCAAGCTGTGCAAGATCAAGTATGGTTTTGCGCGTTGGGTGAAGTACAGTGCGTTCTTGACCACTAACGTCGATTGGCATCAGCGCCATTCGAGCTGGAGTAGAAACTGCATATGGGGATATATCTTCGTAACGAAATCTCATTGGAATAGCCTCCTTGTGTTATCGCAGATGCCATTTTCGAAAAATTCGTTTTTGCGGTTTCTAAATTTTTCTAGCACATCCCAAATTTCTTCGGAGTTGAAATCTAGTTCGATAGGTGTGTTGATGTCGATATCAAATAATACTGTGATGCAATTCTCGGCTGTCGAGGGTACCAATCCTTGATTGATAATAGTGACAGCATTCTTGGCAAGATCTTCTTGTGGAAATCGGAGTTGCATAAATGCACCATTCACAGTCTGCTGCATATGTTGTGGGACATATGGATAGAGCGTGAAATAATCCTTGAAATCGAAGCTGTCGCCAGGAATATTTATTTGATTGACAAATCTTAGACCAATTCTCGTGACTGATTCGAATTGGAAATGAGTTGCCGCGTCCTCCCAAAGACGTTGAGCACCGTCGCGAAAAGCATCCCAACCACAGTACGGCTTGAGGCACGAGTAGTTGAAGGAGTCTGGCCCAATCTGTAGTACACGTTTTGTGTCTCGCGTAGACAACCGGAGTCCTCCGGGGCGTTGAACAGCCTGTTCCGCGCTCAATTCGGCACCTTCTACGGTGGTCGTGAACCCGAACTGAAGCTGTTGCAAGATAGCGCTTTCGGGGTAGCTTTCGCGATGGCGTTGGCAGAAATCAGTCAGCTGGTCCGCTGACGGCGATTGCCTGAACCGCGTCTGAAGGCCAATGATGGCTTCGGCAGCGGGAGGATTTGGGTAGACCTGACGGTTATCGGACATTTTCTATTTGTCTGGCGATTCTGATTGAATTCTAAGCAAGTAATAGAGGTTTGAGAACACTATACCTAGTTGCGTTCAAAAAATTTTTTTGCAGTACACCCGTTATCTTTGCAGGTGGCAACGCGGCGATTGATGCAAGGCCTGTCTTCTTGGACGTAGCGCCTTACCCCACCTCAACCCCCCGCACCAACCTCGTCGCCAGCCGCTCACTCTTCAGCTGCTCCAGCCACCAATCCAGTGCCCGCCCTTGATGGTCGCCACGCCAGGCAACGAACAGCTGGTTGGGCTCGCGCGGGTCGGCCACTTCTTTCTCAACCAAATCACCCCGCTTGAGCAGGCCGGCGACGCGGTCGCGCGGTAGCCAGCCGATGCCGAGGCCCTGGCGCTGGGCTTCGATCTTGGCGTGCATGCTGGGCACGGCGAGTGCAGGCTGCCCGCCGACCACGCCGTAGCCGCGTGCATCCAGCCTGCGCGAGGTATCGGCGACGACGATGGCCCGGTGTGCGCTGATGGCGGCGCGGTCCAGGGCGCCCTTGGCCTTGGCGAGCGGGTGGCGGGGCGAGACGGCGAACACCCATTCCATCACGCCCAGCTCGAACCAGCGCAGGCCGGGGATCACCGGCGGCTCGTTGGTAGCGCCCACAACCAGGTCGGCACGGCCGTCGCGTAGCGATTCCCAAGTGCCGGTGAGCACCTCGTGGGTGATACGCAAGGTGACGCCCGACTGCAGCGCGTCGAAGGCCTGGATGATCGGCACCAGCGTTTCGAATTCCAGCACTTCGTCGGTGACGATCCACAGCCGGTCTTCCCAGCCGCCGGCCACCTGCTTCACGCGCTGTGTGAGCCGCGACACGTCCTGCATCAGCCGCGCCGCCTCGCGCGCCAGCAACTCGCCCGCCGGGGTGAGCTGCAGCCGGTAGCGGCGCCGGTCGAACAGCAGGGCGTCGAAGCGGTCTTCGAGCTGCCGCGCGGCGTGCGACACGGTAGAGGGCGCCTTGCCCAAGCGGGCGGCTGCCCGCGACAGGCTGCCACTCTCGCGGATCGCTTCCAGGAGGGCCAATTCATCGACAGATAACATGTTCGACACCTTCGAACGAGTTCATCGTGTTCATGGTACGGCAAATGGGCGGCGTGAGACCACTATGGCATCACAGCAATCCGCTGAACCCGAAGGAGTTGATCATGAACCGCTTTACCAACAAAACCGTACTCGTCACCGGCGGCAGCAGTGGCATCGGCCTCGCCACCGCCAAGGCATTCGCCGCAGAAGGCGCCCGCGTCATCATCACCGGTCGCGACGCAGCGGCCCTGGAGCAAGCCGCTGCCGCGATCGGGGCCAACACCGTCGCGCTGCGCAACGACGCGGGCAATCTTGCCGACGCCAAGGCGCTGGCCAAGAGCCTCGCGGCGCGCGACCTGCGCCTCGACGCCTTGTTTATCAATGCCGGTATCGCCAAGTTTGGCGCCTTCCCCGACGTGGAGGAAGCCGTGTGGGACCAGACCTTCGACACCAACGTCAAGGGCCCGTACTTCCAGATTCAGGCATTGCTGCCACTGATCAACAGCGGCACGTCGATCGTGATCAACGGCTCCATCAATGCCCACATCGGCATGCCGAATTCCTCGGTCTACTCTGCCAGCAAGGCCGCGGTCGTTTCATTGGCCAAGACGCTGTCGGCTGAGCTGTTGCCGCGTGGCGTGCGGGTCAACGTGGTCAGCCCCGGCCCTGTCACCACGCCGATCTTCGGCAAGCTCGGGCTCGATGCGGCCGCGCTGGAAGCGACCGCCGCGCAGATCCAGAGCCAGATTCCGCTCGGGCGCTTCGGCACCCCGGAAGAGATCGCTGCCACCGTGCTGCACCTGTCCGCGCCCGAATCCGCCTTCATCGTCGGCACCGAGATCATCGTCGACGGCGGCATGAGCCAACTTTGACCAGCGAACTCGGCCCCGCATGGCTGACCGCGGGGCCGGGCGCCTCGATTGCTATCCCAAGGAGAACACCATGAATACCTTGCTACGTCCCATCCAATCCGCCGCCAGTGCGCTCTTGATGGCGCTGGCCCTCTTGTCGAGCGCCCACGCGGCGAACAGCGTGACCATCCAGGATCACACCGCCGAAGTGAACGGCATTACCGTGCATTACCTGCAGTCCGGCACGGGCGACGCCACGCCGATCGTGCTGCTGCATGGCTACGCCGAAACCAGCCATATGTGGCAGCCGCTGATGCAAAAGCTGGGCGACCGGCAGACGGTGATCGCACCCGACCTGCGCGGCGCGGGTGGCTCTGCGCGGCCCGATGGTGGCTACGACAAGAAGACCCTCGCGCAGGACGTGCACGCGCTGGTCAAATCACTCGGCTATCGCAAGGTCAAGATTGTCGGCCACGACATCGGCCTGATGGTGGCCTACGCCTACGCCGCGCAATACCCGGACGAAGTCGACCGCATCGTGCTGATGGACGCCTTCCTACCCGGCGTCGGCGACTGGACCCACGTCTGGCTGCTGCGTGACCTGTGGCACTTCCACTTCTACGGCGAAGTGCCGCTGAAGCTGGTGGACGGCCGTGAGCGCATCTACTTCGAGCACTTCTGGAACGACTTCGCTGCCGACCGCACGCACTCCGTGCCCGAGGCCGATCGCCAGTTCTACGCAGCTGAATACGCCAAGGCAGGCGGTATGCGTGCGGGTTTCGAGTACTTCCGCAATTTCGAGCAGGACGCGAAAGACTTCGCCGGCTTCGCCCAAACCAAGCTGACCATGCCGATGCTGGTGCTGGCCGGCGAGAAAGCCTCAGGCCAGTTCCTGATCGACCAGGGCAAGCTGGTGGATAGCCATGTGGAAGGCGTCATCGTCAAGGGCTCCGGCCACTGGCTGATGGAAGAAGCGCCGGAGCAGACGATTCCTGCGCTGGTTGGGTTTCTCAACAAGTAATCCTGCATACGCACGAAGACCGACGACCTGGCACACCCTCCACGCGATACGCTTTGGAGGGTGTGTCAGGTCCTTGGCTTGTGTATTACAGGCCGCCGTCAAAACCTGAACTGCGACATCGTCACCTGCAGCTGTTCGGCAATTCCTGCCAGCCCCTGCGCCGCCTGTGCGACGCTGTCTACCGTCGCCCGGTTCTCTTCCGACATCTGTGCAATGGCTTCGACACGCTTGGCCATGTTCGTGCTGGCATGGCTTTGTTCCTGTGTGGCGAGTGCAATGTCGCCGATCGTGCTGACCACCTCTGCAGCACTTTGCTCGACGCTACTGATCGTGCCTGATGCGCGCTCCGATGCGGAAACAACATCCGCGACCACCTCACGGCTGGCACGCATACTGTTCATGGCGTCGCTGGCACCGTTCTGAATGCGGGTGATCATGGAGGAGATTTCCGTGGCGGAGCTCGTGGTGCGCTCGGCCAGCTTGCGCACCTCGTCGGCCACCACGGCGAAGCCGCGGCCCTGTTCACCGGCGCGAGCGGCCTCGATCGCGGCATTGAGCGCCAACAGGTTGGTCTGGTCGGCCACTTCCTTGATCACCGTGACGATGGAACCGATCTGCTGGGCAAGGTTGGACAGGTTTTCCATGTCGCCGGCGGATTGGGTGACCCTTTCGTTCACCTGCGTCACCAGCCGGCTGGCGCCTTCCACGTCGCCCTTGCCATCCTTGGCCTTGCTGCCCGCGTCGTTTGCGCGTGTGCTGGCCAGCCTGGCGTTATCGGCGATGTGGTTGATGCTCACGGTCAGCTGTTCTACCGTGGCAGCCGCATTCGACGTTGCATCCACCTGTTGCTCGATGCTGGCCGACACCTGCTCGGTCGACGTGGCCAGCTCTTCGGCGGTCGCAGCCACTGACTGGGCCGAATTGACGATGCCCGCCATGGTCTCTTTCAGCGAGGCCTGTGCCGCCGACAACGCCTTCATCATCCCCGCGATTTCGTCACCACCGCGTGTATCGATATGACCGGTGAAATCACCTTTGCTGATCAGCGTCATCGCACTGCTCGCTGCGCGCAGTGAGCGCACGATGCCACCCACCACCATGAGGGCAATCACGCTCAGGACGGCGGCCACGGCGAGCGATATGCCGAGCAATACCGTCAGCGCCATATGCTTGGTCGCCAGGGCGTCCTCACTGGCCTTCTTGCCCAGCTTGACGTTGTAGGCAAACTGTTCGTCGATCGACGCCTGGATGCCGTCGACCAGCTGTGCCGCAGCCGCACTAAGCTGCTTGGCCTGCTCCACGTCGTTCGCCTTCACGGCGGCCACGACGCTCTCGGTCTTGGTTTCGTATTCAGCGTACCGCTGCATGGTGCGCTGGAGCATGCCCTTGTCCGTGTCGTCTGAAATCAGCGGCTCGTAGTTCTTGGCCGCCTGCCGCACGCCGGCCCGGCTCGCATTGAGCTTCTCTTCGGCAGTGGACTTCTCCTGGTCGGTCGACGCCAGAATGAACTTGCTCACCGATACGCGCACCATCAAGAACTTGTAGCGCAGATCGTCCAGCACGACCAGGCTGGGCACGGTGTTGCTGTTGCCCACATCGGCCGCCTCGTAGACCTTGTTCATCTGCTTCACGGATACGGCAATCATCATCGCCATGCCGGCGAGCGCCAATACCACCAGCGCCAGAATCTTGGTCTTGATCGAAAACTGCCCGAGAAAATCCGACATGGTCGAATCACCCTTCTGGTGAGTGGGCGCTGGGCGATGTCCTCTATTTTCATCGTCCGAAAGCGCATTTGCTTGCTCATCATGAGCAGTCTGCCGCCGGATATTGCCGTACCCGATCGATCTTCTTGAACCAGCTTAGATGGCCCGATCGGTGAATGACAACCACCAATAATACATTGATGCAATTGGATTTTCGTATGTCGTGACGAGTGTGCCGAGGGCTCGTGCGGCGGTTGCATCCACTGCGACCGCGGCCCCGGCTCCGCTCGGGCGCCGGTTTCGAGTACTTCCGCAATCTTGAAGAGGACGCCAAGGACTTCACCGGCTTCGCGCAAACCAAGCTGGCCATGCCGATGCGGGTGCTGGCCGGGGAGAAAGCATCAGGCCGGTTTTTGATCGACCAGGGCATGCTGGTGGATAGCAAGGTGGAGGGTGTTATCGTCAAGGGCTCGGGCCTCTGGCTGATGGAAGGAGCGCCGGAGTAGACGATGACTGCGCTGGTTGGGCGCGGATCAGTGTCCGGGTAAGGGGGCGGGCCTTGTGATCATAGTATGCTTGATTGCAAGACCTGATAAACATCTAGCCATAAGGCGCCGGCCTCCGTTCACAGCGCTATTGTTGATTTGCGGATCAAACAATGGTGCCGAAGAAGGAGGCCGACATGGAACTGTACGCAGGAATCGACCTGCATTCCAACAACAATGTGCTGGTGGTGCTCGATTGTGTGACTAGGTGCCAAACATGACCCTAGGTGCCGAACACCGTGCGGTATGGACATTTCATCAAGTCATCGATAACAATGAACCCAGCGACTTCGTCGCTTCGCCGTTTTGCTGATGCTGACGACCGTCAGTACACTGGCCGCCGCGGATAACACTCAAGCCAGCTCATCAAAGAAGCCCGACTTCCGTGGTACGCCTATCCAGCCGATCGTTGTTGACAAGTCGGATCGGCTACGGCATTTGATGAAGGGGAGTCGGGATTTCCATTGACTGCAGAGACTGAGAGCGCTCCCATAGTTAAACCAACTCTCGACATGCCATACACATATACGACAGTATCAGAAGAAGCCTAAATGAACTGAGACTAAGCTGCATTGAATCAGTTAACATTGATACTCTATACGACCTAGTGATGGGCCCAACAAACCTTGGAGGGAAATATGTTCAGATTGATTATCAATGACGCAATGGATAGACATTTCGTTATGCCAACGGGTCGAGGAAGAGGTGGGTGGATTACTACTCAAGCAGCAGAGATTTTGAGTGCCAGCGTAATTAGTTCTGACAATCCAAAGGAATCTACATTCATATTGCACGCAAACGAGTTGCAATGGATAAAAAATGATCGATTCAACGGAACTATTCGGCGGATCAATACAGCTCATCACCTTAAAAGAATTCAAGTCGAACTAACAACTAGATGCAACCTAAAATGTGCCTATTGCTATTCTGAGTCTGGGCCTGCTAATGATAAAAGCTTGGATGCAGCTAGTATTCTTGCGCTTCTGGCCGATGCGGATGAAATGGGCGTTGTAACTGTTGATTTTACCGGCGGTGAAGTCTTATTGCATAAAAACTGGGAGCAAATAATAGGTTTTGCAAAGAGTCGAGGATTTGTAATTTCCGTTCATACGAATGGAACAGCCTTGAATGAGCGTAATGTACAAATGCTGCGGGCTATGAATGTTAATTATTTGCAGGTTGCGATTGATTCGCATAAACCCGACGTTCATGATTTTGTGCGCGGCAGTGCTGGGGCGTTGGAAAAGTCACTTTCCGGGATTGAGCGTGCAGTCTCAAGTGGAATTCGCACTAAAATCACATTAATGATTCACTCCGCAAATGTTCATGAACTGCCTCAATCTATAAACTATTTAAAAGAGCGGTTTGGAAACCACGTAGACTTAGCGCTTGACAGATTAATGCCGACGGGGGGGGAGCTAAGTGCGCGTTTGGCCATTTCGCCTAAAGATTACTATGAGGCAGTCACTCCATTGACTCGAAGATCAGTCGTGACTTCAAAGAAGTGTGAATCTCAAGCCGGGGAGCAAGATTTTGAGCCACACTGTGGTGTAGGCCAAAGTTTCGCATATATTACCTCCGATGGGGAAATCGCGGCATGTCCCACCATGACCTCTAGGGACAATGAAATATTTAGAGGTGCAAATCTTCGTGATATGACACTGCAGGATGCTTGGCTATACCATCCGACGTTCACAAAATATAGATTTGTAAATTGTCAGAATGTGAAGCATTGTCCTGCAGGCACAATTTGTCGAGGAGGATGTAGATCAAATGCTTACTTTGAAACAGGTGACATTACATCCCCTGACGTTGTTTCATGCAACACTCACAAGAACCCTAATGTAAATTTTATTGACTTTCATGAAGAATACAGACGACAGAAAATCAATTCGATTTCTAGCGTCGTTTGATCAGAAACCTCTCACGTGATGAGAAAGTTCACCGCTTCTTAAGCACAATCCAATATCGACCATCTCTTGCGTGGCGGTGGTCGATATTCTCATTACCTTGTTCATCAACAATATTGACGATATCAAAACCGCCTACCTCGTTTACAATTTCTATTAGCAGATCAAAGGTTATCCAAAGCTGCTTTTGTATTTCCTTGTATTTATTCCCGCTCTCCAAGTCGACTAACTGAACCTCCTCAAATAATTCGCGCTTCCAGTAATCAATGGAAGCAAACTTCCAAGAAATTTTATAGGATCTGGACGCATGAATAAAAGTCCAAGACGTTATGGGGCCTTTGGTGGGTTCGTTGACGAAGCTAGCATGTATAAGGTAATGCCCACCTTGTAGCAGTGATTCTCTAATTAAAAATAGATGTGCTTTTAGAGATGGAAATGATGATGCATATCGAATGGTGTTTAGGGATGCGTATGCGGTCTTATATTGTAGTGGTGCGCAGAATGAATCAAACGAACAAGTAAAGAGGGATGTGCGTTTCCTGTCGATCTTGTTGAGCGCATGGCGAATAAGTGAATATGAGGCATCATAACCGTCAACATGATAGCCCCGCTCCGCGAGTGGAATCAATGTCCTACCCCATCCACACCCTACATCAAGGTGCCGATCCGTCCTGTTAAAAAATTGTTCTATGAAGGATAGCTCATGCGTATTGTCCCAATTGAAAATGGATACACAGAGCTTGGGGTTTTCAAAGATGGAGGTTTCTTTGTTGATCAGCAATTTCTTTGCATCTAAAGCACTTATATCGTTGTCCGATATTGTGCCATCTTGCGAATAAAGGCCAAGGTGCTCTGATTCGTCAGATATTATCTGATAATCGAACATGCCAAAGTAACATTGTGCAGCAGGGTGAAGCCGCCGAGTTTCGCCATTTCGTTGGACTAGGAGCATAATCCCTCCATAATTAATCGAACTAGATCAGTTAAAGACTTTCTATCCCCTGTATTCCCTGGAAGGCTGTCACCGTGCCATTCGCACAAATCCACCGCAACCACGCGTTCCCATAGATTTGCTAACGCTGATCTTAATTCATCAATATTTGGTGAATACGCTATCCCGGTTGGTACGGCATGTCCAACAGATGAGATAACCTCAGGTGAAAAGTAATCCACGTCAATTGAGAGATATATGGGGCCATTGGCCGGGAGAGGACTATGCTGAGCTGTTTGGCCCTCACTTTCCCATCGGTAACCACGGCCGACAACATTGATTCTTGAGTTAAGCACGTTCATGAATGAATAGTGCGTGGCTGGTGGAACAGGATACGCATCATGATGCGCGTCAAAATGTAGGACGTTGAGGCCCTGTCCTTCGACTGATGCAACAGCGGCTGCGGTATAACAGGTAATTAAATGATCGCCACCAAAAATGAATGGTATGTTGCCCTCTAACTTGGTTTTGCGTACTAAGCCGTACAGTTTATTGCTCGCATAAGATGAATGCTCACGTTGAATCTCGACGCAACGACTTGTCTTGTAATCAAGCCCTTCAAATAATTCTTTGAGTATTCCAACACCGTTGCTTGCACCACAATTTCGAGAGCCGTAGTCAAGTGGTGCATATATTGGCACTATGGTTGAGGTTTCATTAAGGATCAAGATATTACTCGCCTAATATCATTCAAGACGGCGGATTATTTAAATCAAAGCGCCGAGTTCATCGGTGGCCACCTTCATTAAGGAATGATGCCGGACCTCAATAATGGCCGCTTTCTTCTCTAGCTCTTGAATAATCTCGTCAATTAGGAGCTGATTTCGTTCATCCAAGTTTGCGTTCCATTCATCTAGCAAGAGGATAGGTTGCTCGGCGTCTGCCGCCCAAATTAATATTTGTTTTAGCTCACGTAGCAAATGCTCTCCCACCGACTCATCTTTGCGACAGGTAAGTTGGCGATGAGTAGCTGATAGATAGTGTGCTTTCTCGTCGAGCTTAACCTTTAGTGCCAGAAGTAACGATGTTTTGCCTGCGCCATTTCCTCCTGTAACAAGAATGCGCCCCGGTGATTTGACTCGTTCAATTAAATATTCTGTACCACCGAGTGCACTTAATGTCTTAGGTGAGGAGCCGTGCTCTTGAATATAGAGCCGGTCATCGGAAATTCTCGCAATAGAATTGTTTTGTTGGAACGATTTTATTTCGCCATCCAGCCATTGCAATCTTCCCGTTTCAAAGCTAAAAGTTACCAAGCGCATAACCAAGTGCGAGATGTCTAATAAGAGTTCCACGATTCGAGGTGCAAAACCAAGCAACATTACTGCCTGGTTTTTGGGTTCGGTTAGCACTAAATGTAATATAGCGATTATCATTGGCCCCCAAATGATAAATGCCTGTAGGTTGCTCATTGTTTGAAACGCTTTCGATGTAACAAGAGCCCTTTTCTTATAACGATCCCATTTCTGGTTGAATACTCTATTCAATCTCGACGAGAATGGACTTTGGTTAAGTATTGAAGTGGCCCATGCCCCACCCAAAATACCAATGGCCGCATTAAGACTGTGCTCGCGTATTCTTGACATCTTCCTTTGATAATCACGATTCGCTAATATAAGCAGCGCGCAAAGAGTGGCACTTGTCACATAAGCTAATATCAGTGTGGGCTTTGCAAATATTGACAAGACGCCAAGCGTTAATATGCTTGAAGTGAGACTTGAGGCGATCCCATAAACATAAGAGATTACTTCACTTACGATGGCTTGCGAGTTGCCGCTCGCAAGAGCTACGAAGCCTTGTTCTTCTTTCTTCGATTGGAGAAGTCCGTATTTGTGGCTAACGGCATCTAATATCTCCTTAGCGATGCGTATTTTTGCGTTAACTTCCCATTTTGTTTGATAGTAGTAGGAAAAGGCTGTGATGCCATACGGCAAATAGTTTAAAAGAAAGAACAGACCAACATCTAACCCGAGTGATGTATTCCCATTCGAGTTGATTGCAAGTGCAAGGAATATTGGGGCTACGCTGTAACAGCCTTGAAAAAGAATAACCCCAAGCATGGAAGCGTATGCATTTTGATCCAGGAATAGGTATTTCCCCCAGAGTTTCATTGTGCTCAATTTACGTAACTCTCCGCGAAATTTTTTTCAAAAAGTCCCAGGTTCATAGAGCAGCATTTACGTTTCTAATGCTGCGTAAGTATCTAGGAATTTTGAACCAACTCCAATCAGGTGCCCATACTCCCGAACCATTGCGTCGGCGAGCTTGAGATCACGCGACGAAAAACGAACGTTATATCGAGAAAGCCAAAGAAGAACATGGCCAACATATGCTGCGCGTTGTTCAAAGGTTATGGGTGACGTAGGGTCTAATAATGCTTCATGATAACAAGGAACGTCTCCTCGTTGGATATCAAACACAAAACTTACTCGTCGACTAGCTCCTCTA
>Ga0213872_10001814_pt1 | contig 13279 bp, 9 predicted proteins | sample VelepicomBERX_R2_FD_160071 | JGI IMG/M metagenome (GOLD analysis project Ga0213872, IMG submission 160071) | Rhizosphere microbial communities from Vellozia epidendroides in rupestrian grasslands, the National Park of Serra do Cipo, Brazil - RX_R2 | ecosystem: Host-associated > Plants > Roots >...
TGTCAAACGTCGGATACAGTGTGCTTTTCCTATAGTGTAGGTAGAAGATCACACTTAAGGGGGATTGACAAGAACAAGTTCAACAAGATTTTGATTCGCCTTGATTTAACTGTTAGTTAACATAATACACATTGTCGTAAAGGCCGGTACTTTTGGAGCTGTTGCGTTAGCTGGGTAGCCCATGGAGATCTTTAAACTTTAGGTACTTCATGACTGTTGCTTTTCATGCTCCTGTCGCTTCCACCTCAAACGCATGCGCTCGTCGACGAACAATTCCTTCCACGCTATTGGTCATCAGTCTGGTCGCTGTTGCATGCCGGCGGCTTGGCTGCGTCGACCCACAAGCGAAAGCTAAGCTTCATCGAAGCGCTGTACGTCCACACCGAGACTCTTGGTGGGAATCTGGACGATGCGCTCAGCACGCTGGACTTCGACGCCTTGGGCAACGCGCTTGAGGCCTATTTCATTTCATTGCGAAACGCGGCCGAGCCGTCTCCACAGGCCGAAGCCCGTTGGACCCAGGCTTTCCAGTTCGTCAGAAATACCTGTGACCGAATCGCTAGAAATCCAGCAGCTGGCAACAGGATGGAGACCGTCCGCAGCCAAGTTGAGCGCTTGGACCGGCTTTACCTCGCGCTGCGTCCGCACAGAAAGCGCATGAAGCCGTCCGTGCGTGCGCTGCCTACACACGTCGTTATGGAGCTGCTCGATTTGGTCGAACCTGATTCGCCCACGAATCCATTCGACCGGGCTGACACCCAGTGGCGAATTTATTGCATGGTCCTGCTTATGCTCTATCAGGGCCTTCGTCGCGGCGAGACGCTCACCTTGAAAGCCGACTCCTTGCGGTCGCAGCGCGACGACCGTACAGGCCAGTTTCGGTGGCTTCTCCATGTCTCCACCAACGAAACGGAGGGCGATCCTCGCGCCGACGTTCCCGGCATCAAGACCGTGAATTCCATTCGAACGATTCCAGTGACAGTAACAACTGCTTCAGCGATAGGAAAAGTCTCTCGCAACAGAGGGCGCCCAGCGGCCAGAATACTGACCGATGCCCGCTGCGGGCAGCCTAGGTGAACCATGAAAATCCACGACGTCAGGCCCGAATCGTTTGTCTCCCAGTTGCGTTGTGATCGCTGTGGTGCAGAAGCTCAGCACAATGTCGACGACGGCTTCAACAATTTCGTCCAAATCGGATTTGATGCAAGCTGGGGATCTCAGCTCGGCGATGGCAACAGGGTCGACGTTGATCTATGTCACGGCTGCCTGAAAGAGACTTTAGGGCCCTGGCTGAGGATCTCCATATCCAAATGGAACCAACAGGGGTCAACATCGGAGTAGCTGGCCAACGATGCCGTTGCCGGATCGGCGCAGACCAATTGTTGATCAAGGCTCAGGTGGCCTTCTGCGCAAACGCGCGCGCGCCATTTCTGACTTGAGGCATCTCCAGGGGGCGGCCAACATCGCCCGATAGAGGGCCACGCCATCGCGAAACCCGCTGACAAGACCTTCCATGAATGCCGACGTGCCAGATCGCCATGCGGCGCGAATGCTGTGCTTGGCAAACGGTGGTCGGCCAAAGCCAACGACCTCGTTGATACCAGCCAGACAGGTCATGAGAACTGTCCTGATAGAGGGTCTCATCTGGTGCTCTCGTTCTTCAATGAAGCGATCGGGAAAATGTAGTCATCGTGGCTTCAGGAACAGACGTCTGCAGACCACACGATCCGACCTCCGCGCTCCTCGCCGAGCGGTGTTCGATGGAAACTCCAGAGAAAGGTTCCAGACTCAGTTTCGATTCTCCAGCATTGGTCTTGTCCGACCGGCTCCGCGCATTCGGTCACAGTAGTGCATCGCGCGAGAATCAAGCGCTCGACTCCCGTCACGGCATGGGGCAGCAAAACATAGAGGCGGCGATGTCGCCATCGGGCCAGTCTTGCCGCGTCTAGGGCATCCGAGAGCAGCCCAAAGGCGAGACGCCGGGCGGATTGCCACCCCTGCTCGCCCAAGTCCGTAGTCGTCGCCTGCAGAAGCCAGATTGGCATTGGGCCCAGCAACTCCGTCGCGTTGTAGAACGTGAAACCAGGCTCGGAGTGCATGCCATCCGGCCAGCGGCGGGACCAGCTCTCGTGCGCTCGAAACATGTACGCATCCTTCCGGTGGTGGCAACGCAACGGACGGAACGGCTCATTCATAGAGATAGAGCCCAAGATATGTGTAAGATCATCCGTGGTCTGATCGGCATCATATGTCGATCATCGACGCATGCCAACGCCCTCTCCCAGGCATGCGCAGGATCCGATCTTGGTAGCCCTGGGCAATGCAATTCGCGAAATCCGATTGGAATTGGGCGTGTCTCAAGAGGAGCTGGCGCACAAGAGTCAGATCGATCGCGCGTACATGAGCAGCATTGAGCGTGGCAGCCAGAATCCGGGGATCATTTCCATCGCTCGAATCGCTGGCGCGCTCGGCCTTAGTCTGAGCGATCTAATGGGCCGGGCACAAATCTGAGAATGCAATGACTCGCTGGATAGCAACTAGCCGAGTTGCGCCCACCAGAGAGTCATGCGATTCACGAGCAATCGAATCGGAACGTGCTCCTTCCCTTCGCGCCCAGGCCGACTACCTCTAGGAGGTTGCGAGGCGAACACCTCGGAAAGACTCGCTCTGCTGCAAGGCAGCGCTTCGACGATCGCCCAGGTCGACCAGACCGTCCAAGACTGCAAGTAGCTTGCGTGCCAATCCCGCCTCCAGTGGATGCAGGCAGTCGGCGTGCGCTTGTACCAAAGCCGCGACCCTGGCAGGTACCGTTGTGCCTTTCCAACCCGCTGGCAAGGCGCTATCAGCCATTTGCGCGAGAACTTGATCTGCAAAGGCCTCGGCATCGTAAGCCGCACCTGATCGCTCGCACAACGTGACAAATTGATTTGCAACGTAGGGATGCCAGCCTGCAGCACGAAGTAGGCAATCAAGGAGGGGCATGACCCGATGAAGGTCGGTCCAGAGTCCGTTTGCGAACCTTGCTGCGCCAGCGGCGTGTTCCACGACTACGAAGAGCAGTGCGTCAATCAACTTCGGCAGATGGAATCCTCCGATTCGCCCGTCGTTGTATCGGGTGCGGCGCAAGTCTCGGTTCTCCGTAGTGCGCTTGAGCACGGCCTGCAGAACTGCCAGCGTGTCATCCCTAAGCTCCGGCGCATCGAGGACTTCGGCGCAGACGACCGACACCGCGAACGGAGCGAGAAGCCGCGTTGCAACATCATCCGGCTGTGCGAGGACTGGACGCAGCAACCTATCTACGGTCTCATCGGCCGAGAGAAACGGGACGACGCCGGCCAGCGTCCGACCAAGCTGTTCCTCCCATTCGTACAGATCCCTCTCGCCGCGTTCACGCCCACGGCGCCGCTCCGCCCGCCACGCCGGATTGATGGTGTCCAGCGTCCATGCGACAAAGGCCTCAAGGCTCTCGACAAGCTGAGTCCTATTCGGGCCGCTCATGATCGCTGCGACCGGCACATGCCGCATGACAAGAGCGGCAAACCGGCCGTCCCACAGCTCATCAGTACTCAGCCAACCGCCGCCTTCGTCTTCTGCCGCCAGAGCTTCCGAATCACCACCATTCGGTGCTGCCTGCGTCCATGATGGACGTGGACGTACCCACCCTGGCAACGGCCCCTCTGCCTTGGATTCTTCAATGCTGTGTGCCAGTGCAGCTGCTCGGCGATCGGACTCCAATTGGGCCCGGCCATTGGCATCAAGCTGATAGAGGTCCCGCCTACTGCTGTATTGCGACAGCCGCAATCCAAGATTCAGACCGCACCAGCTGAACCGAGCATCACGGGTCCAGCATGCCGCGACCCCGGCCAAAGCCACAGACGACACTACATTGAGTGGGTGAGCGATCAGGCTGTAGAGCGTTTCGCGATCGGCAGGCTGCTCCTGACTCAACCGAATGCGATCAGCCACGGCATGCGCCACGAAGATCTTGGGATGCCAAGGGACTACTGAAAGGGCGAACGCGTCGTCGAACGCCACGTCTGGCTGGACTCGCGACCCCTCAATCACTCCATCGGCCCACGTGCGATGTTCAGTGGTGCCGCCGTAGCAGATCACCGCAGCAGCCGTTCCTACGATTGCTCCATCAGTCAACCCACCACTCGGCATGAGCGAAGTCGACTGCCCGGCGGTCAGTCCGTCCGCCAGTTCTTTCGCACGTTCAACAGCGCCGTCTACGGAGAACCCGGGCGCCCACGAGCGTGAACTGAAACACTTTTCAACCCACAGCCAGAGCTGGGTCTCGCGCGCCACCAGTGCGTGTTTCTCCAGAGCAGCTTTCACCTCTGGAGCTTCATGCTTCGGACTGCTCATCGAGACCTGAACGACGTCGTCTCGACCGGGAATTGGTGTGGCCGTGTAGTTCTCCGCATGCCCCAGCTCGGCCCAGAGCTCCGCCGTGCGACGCAATTCCGCCACATGATCAGCATCTGCCTCTTCTCCCTCGTAGGCAAACCCCAGGTTGTCGGGAAAAGCGTCCAGGGCCGCACGACAGGCCGCCTTCAACGCCACGTCGTCGCCCAGTACGAAGCACGGCACCAGGTCACGCAACTCGAGCCGGCGCGAAGTGATCTTTCCACTCTCAGCGACCGCGTGCCGATGGGTCGCATCCGCACCTGCGCCGTCAAAGCCCATGAGCCCGGCCTCCTGCAACTGTCGCTCCTGGACAAAGCGCTGCATGTCGATCCGCCAGAGCCGCAGGTTGCTCAGCAATGCCAACGTCGTTGGAGTAACACCCTTGGCTCGAACGGCCAGGTGAACGGCGATTCCAAGCACACCAATACTGGTGTGCCCATCCAGCAGTTGGCGCAGCACTTCATCCAATGGCCGCCCAGAATCGAGCTGCGCAATGGCCCATCGCTCCAAGGTCATCAATGCACACTCGACGACCTGCGGTCCGCCGTGGCCACGGAACCAGACATAGTGCCGGTCACTCCCCCAGAACTCCTGAATCCCCCACGGGAACGTCAGCACCAGCGGCAATGGTGTAGCGCTTCCATGCCAATGCCGATGCATCTGACGCCACGCCGTCACGGCGTGATTGGTCACGTCACAAATTAGTGCCAAACCTACGACCGCGTCGGCCGCAAGCAGTGAGTGGAACGGTTCACGCAACGGGGAGGCAGGGAAGAAGCCTTGATGATCGCCATTGATCGCTAGCTCTTCCCAGTCGTGGCTGGAAAACGAGTCGTGCATGAACGAGGGGCTCGATAGCGCAAGCTCCTGCAACCGCGAGCGTTGTTCAGGCGGAATTGCCTGAGCCTCCCTACGGCGGCGCCCCTCCTCTTCTGCTTCACAACGCCACCGAGCCGATTTTTCATCGGGAAGTTCATCCATGAACCAGCGCCGCGAAATCCGAACCAACTGCTCTGAGTGTGTCTGTGCAAGCAGGGGCGCGTAAACCATGAGTTCTCGATGTGCTTCATCGGGCCAGCGCTCAAGTTTCTCGACCCTTGTCAGATAGGCATGGACGGCGTCTGGATACGCGCGAGCTGATCTCAACAGAAGTGCACGCAACTCTGACTCCACCTGACTCGGTGCCCGCGACCGTGGCTCCGCATCTTCCTCTGGGCGAACGTGCCAGCGCCGCCGGTCCGCATACTCATCGTCGATTGCGTTCAGCCAAGTCGCACACTGCGCCACGATCCGTTGGGACACCGGGTTCGCGTGATCAGCGCAGGCGACCTGCCAAGTCTCGAACAGCGTAACCAGGTCGCGTATGTGCGCATCCGGAATCGAATCAGCCTGTTCAATTGCCCAGACCAGAAGGCGGCGCCAGGCCGCGAAATCTGAGGGCCAGCCCAAGGAGTCCGCGACGCGGATGCGGGCCGCAGCATCAAGATCGCCTCCAATTAGGCCAGACAAAACCATCGGGTTGGGCGTTGTCTTTTCCGCCCGCATCCATACGAGTAGCTTGCCGAACAACCGGTGGTCGTTCGCAGCCAATGCTACGGTGAACATCTCCTTATGCTCTTCAAAGAGCGGGCTGAAAACAGGAGCCACGAGCCAAGCGCGTAGCCATTGTGGGCGAAGCACAGCTGATTCGATCATCTGTAGCTCGCGCTGCCACTGCTCAGGGTCCGGATAGGTTGCCTGGGAAAGCAACTCCACGACGCGAGCCAGCGCAGGCGGCTCGCCTGCGGCACTGAGAGCGGCGATCCAATCATCACCTTGGTCCAGGAGCAAATGGAGGAATGCCCACTCAAAGAATATGTCGTGACTGAACTGGGCCGTGTGGCCGGCGCGAATCTGCTGGACCAGGCCGTCGCTCTCCAATGCCGGAAGCACTTGCTGCGTCGCTGCCGACAGATCGCGAATGCGAACATTGCGCCCCAAGTTTGGGGCGCCGCGCTGGGCAAGCTCGATCAAACCGCGCTGCCGCGCAAGGGCTTGCGGGGCCTGAGCGTCGTAGCCTCCACGTGTCCACCAAGCCTCTACGAGATCGACTTCCGACTGAGGAGAAAACTCGGCGGGATACGCCGCTCGCGAGAAGCCCTGCGCCAAGACCGCCGCGAAGAACGGGCGGCGAGCCAGCGTGCGGACGCGCTCATTCCCTCCAATAAGGAGAGGTCTCAGCGCTGGCAACGAATCTGCAAGCGAGTTGGCCTCCTCGTGGGTCAGGTTCTTTACGTCCACGTATCCGACACCGCCGCCCGAAAGAAGCGTAGAAGGAACCCAGTTGCGCAATGGTTCAATGCCGGTATCTCGAGCGGTCGCCACTACCCGCCAAGCGGCGAGCGCCGGATTCGTAAGCAATTGGCCCAGAAGATCGGTCACGATCGCAAGCTGCTCCGGCGCTATGCGATCAAGGCCATCAATAAAGATCGTGGCGTGTCCTGTAGCTGCGATCTCAACCAACAACGGTTCAATCGACGTCGCTGTCAACCCAATCGCTCGAGCGTGCTCAGACCAACTGCGGCCCGTAAGCCTGTTGGCCGCCATCAACAACGTTGTGCCATCAGCGGCCAGCTCTTGGATCAAGCTTCGTAGCAGCACGGTCTTGCCCGTGCCTGGAAGCCCCTTGATCAGCGTTAGGCGATGGGATCCCATCTGGCCGCGAAGTGCATCGCGAAGCTCCTGCCGCGGCAGCCGTGCACCGCCAATGTCATCAGCTTGCTGGTCTAACCAATGACGGGTCGATTCGCGCAAGATCTGCATGTCGCCAGCAAGCGCGGGCGTGCCGATGAAACGCCAAGACGCCAGCGCGCGCATGAGCGTTGCGCGCGTATGTGCGGCGCTCCGCCCTGCGCCGTCGCGAGCTGTCTGCCGCAGCACGTCCCACAACTCGCCAGCCCGGGGCACCTGACTAGCCACGAGCGCCCGCTGTAGGCCCGCAATAGCCTCCGCGTCATCTGTCGATCCGGTGTGAAGAAAATCGAATCGCACCAACACGAAGTGGGCCAACAACCGATGCAGTTGCTTGTCGGACAGAGGTACGGTGGTCACTTGCGCGACCGAGCGAACAGCGTTGCCTACTTCGCCATGTGTGGCAGATGCGTTCCCGCCTTCAGCGAACCGCATCATGAAGGCCTCGGTCGTGTCAGATGCTCGTGCCCATTCACAGACTGCGGTGAGGGCACGGAACGTGTCTTCCGCAATTGTCCCTGTTGCTACCCCAACCCGATCGACATGCTCACGGAAGTCTTGCTTCTGCAGCGTCTCCCAGCTGCGTTGAATCACTTCCCGAAAATCGGCATTGGTCGCTGCGGCAGACACGGTGAGAGAGCGCTTCACCTGCAACGACAGTCGCATAAGCGACCCATCGGCCAATGCCACTGCGTCCACAATCACGTCATCCAGCGGCTCGCCGAAATCAGCCTGCTGTTGGGCAACCCGCTGAACTACTCTCGCGTCGAGCGCGGGCCCTGTCGTCCCGTCAAGCATGGCCGCGAGGTATTTCGCTGCGACAGCGTCCTCATAGGTGAATCCGGCGCCGCCGGTAAGTTCTGGCGATGTCATGCCTGCCTCCGAATCACACGCCGCGACATCAACGCATGGCGCAGCCGGCACACGCGCGACCGCAGCGCGGAAGCCGTCGAAGCATGCGCTTCAGCAAGCTCGTCATACGAGATGCCAGCCCCGACGCCTGTCAGCAAATCCCAGTCCTCGTCGTCTACCTTCGAGGCGATGTGCCGAAGCTCATGGCGTGCGTGTATTTGATCGTCGAGCAATGAAGCGCCAGTTGGCGTGTCTTGATCGTCGCTACCTCGGTCTGCAACGCAGTTCTCGAGCGCGGTCTCCTGAACTTGACGCAGCAACGCTCCTCGGTGCCTCTCTTGCCGTGCCGCGTTGGCGGCCAAGCGCTGCATAGTGGCTTCAGCGAGTGCCTCTGGGATGAAGTCGGGCTGATGAACAATATTGAGGGCGGCTTCGAGCGCGCCACCCACGGTGATTGAACTCGTGCCCAGAAGTTTGGATTGCAGGTGCGCGTAGGCACCCCAGAGACGCGGAATTTCCGCCATGATCGAACCCCTTTCTGTGCGGACAGTCTTGCCGCGGCTGGGTTGAAAAGCGCCGGCCCTTTCCAGAATCGGGATCTCACGAGCGGACGCTGTGCCGCAGGTGAGCGATCGACCCTGTAGGGGCTGACGGGGTAAGTGTAAGCATCCTAGACGCGGGAAGCAAGACGCGCTGCAGGACAGAGCAGCAGTCGAGATTTCCAGAACACGTTGAATTCGGCGCCCAAGGGGCCGGTCCATTTCTGACCGGCCCGGAGCGGGATCAAGCTGTCAACTGAATACGGTAAGTCTCGGACCACTCTCGGCGCAACTGATCGAAGACGTGCTTCGCCTCTTCATTGCGCGTGCCAAGAACACCCTGGGCCCTGGCAAGCGAGAGCAGCAGTAGCTCTAAGGCAACCAACGGGCCTTCGCTGACTTCCACGGCCTCGATGATCTGGCCGTCATCGAGTGCTTCCTCGGCAGGCTTGCGCGCCAGTTCCTTCAGCGGGTTGTAGAGCTTCTCGAAGAACGCATGAGCAGTATTGATGGTCAGGATGATCCGGCCGAACTTGTGATCCACGTGATAGAACGGCCAGTATTCGTCATGTTTGAAGTCGATCAGGTAGGTCGACGACTTGACGCGCTCGAAGGCTTGCTGATCCGTTTCCTCGTCACGCCGTAGCGTCACCGCCAACCCGCGCAGGTTGGCATCCAGCTGCTCCTGTTCCTCGGGTGTAGGTTCGGCAGATAGCGGCTTAGCATGCAGTTGGTCGACTTCGCTGGCGCGCTGCTCGCTAGCAGTTGCCTTTGCAGGCTCGATGCGGCTGGCCTTCTCTGCTTGAAATCTCTTGATCTCGTCGTTCAGCTTCGTGATGTCTGAACCGATCTCCTCTCGAATCTTGTCAAGCACATACTCCTTCATGCGGACGCCCTGCTTGTTCGACGCTACGCCGAAGGCCTCATCCAGCAACCCAGGGAAGTCGATCTGGACCCGGTACCAATTGGTCACGCTGTGCTGCGTGGTCACCTTCGGGAGCGGGCCGGCGAACACTTCCCGGTCATTGCGCAGAATCGATACGGTCAGGCCATCAAAGATGCGGAGGTCATTTTTTTGCGTCTTCCGATCGAGCTTCGACCACTCGTCGATGGGCAGAGCGAAGACCTTGGCGATGATCGGCACAGTTCTGGTCGGATCATTCTCAGAAACAGCGACGTCGATTGGACGCGAGAGGACAAGGCGGCTCGTCGTAGGTGCGCCGTTCGTCAACGCCTTGGCATGCCTTGCGCTCGGCATCGAGTAGGTGGGATCGAAGGCCTCGACGCGCCGATTGTTCACGTACAGGCGCAAGCCACCTGAGATCGCGCGTCGGTAGATTCGAGACATCTCGCTGACCGCGTGCTCACCTAGCGTCCGAGCCTTGCGCGATGACAATCGATCGCAAGCCGGCATATAGACGATCGTGCCATGCTCTCCCAGCCGTTCAGACAGTTCGTCAGCATCGGTAGCGAAAAGATCTTGCTCCTTCTGATCGGTAGGCCATCCCATCGGTTTGGTGAAGAGTTCCGCCAACTCTGCTCGCAGTTCCGTGTTCAGCGTCGGATCCGGCAGGCTCACCGCGTTCGACCGCTCCTTGCCGATCGCCTCGACGTCGAGGATCATGCTGTAGACGTTGCCCGGCTCTTGCCACGAGTAAAGCTCCATCACCGGGCTCATGCTCAGTGCAGCGGTCTTCATGCCCATGCCGAAGCGCCCGATGCCGCTGCGATTGTTGTAGTTCATCGATCCGCCAAAGGATGTGGCCACCTTCAGTACGTTGGGCTCCATGCCGCGCCCGTTGTCGTAGACAGCCGCGTCAATTTGGTATTCGCCCTTCTTCCCGGTCTGCCGGTAGAAGATTCGAACTTCGGTCGCACCAGCCTCGATGGCGTTGTCAACATGCTCACACAGCGCCGAGGTGGTGTGGTTGTAGCCCACATCCCTCAACGAGGCGATCAGCGTCTGCGCAAAGAAGAGCGGGACGGCGGCGTTTTCCTTCAGGATCCGGTTCAGCACAGTGCGGCCGCCGCGAGGCGCATCCTGAGACCAATTGATGGAAGATTCGATCGGCTCAGTCACCGAGGTATCAGTCGTTTGCATTTCAATAGCTCCAAGGGTTGTTGCGCCGCTGTTGGCGCGAGAGGTTGAGAACACTACCGTCCTCAATACTTAGGACCTGTGAAGAGCAATGCGTTGCAGAAATTTTGAGAAGCCTCGCGGCTGTGCGACAGATCGCATGGCTCGGAATAGACTCGCCATCGCTATCTCACTATGCGCTGTTGTAGGAACGTTCCTCGTCATGCGTGAGCAACCGGCGACCGCAGATCGAGGTTGATTTCCTATCCTTCACCGGAGGAAAAATGATCTACGGACTTCGCTGGGCATTGCCCATCATTCTGCAACTCGCGGCAGTTGGAACAGCCTCTGCTGTCTCATTTGCCTTCCCGGACCCTCGTGGAACAGTGGACTCCATGCAGTCGCCCCTGGCCTGGCTGACAGGGTCCAACGGGGACGATGGGTACGTGACGGTCAAAGCGGAAGTGGTCCTCCCGGGAGTAAGTTGTGTTGGCCTGGGCAAGGAAGGATGGGCATCCATAGGACGCGAACGGATGCAGCTTGTCGTTTCAATCCGTACCTCCGGCTTTAAATCTGAGCTCGACGGCCAGGAGTTGCCAATCGCCATCTTTGACGGCCGCAGCACGCCAGGTGGATGCGCGGTGCTTAATACACTGCCCCTCACAATCATTCCGTTCGCCCGACTCGAACCGTTTGCCGATCTCAAGGCTGAAGCACTCACGCTCCTTTTGAATGTCAATTCGTCGACTGAAAGCGATGTGGACATCGTCGGCGCGTCTCAGACACTGCTCGGCGCCGCGGCTGTGTTCGCGACCGGGGGCGCTGCGGCGACTGTTTCGGGGTTAACGGCGACACTTTCCAAGCCGACGCTCGCCGCAGTACAGGAGAAGTACAACGCGGCAAATACCAAGGTCGTTCCGGGTCAGGCACGGCGAAAGTTAAGCTGGGGCGACGTTCGCGGCGGCATTCAGCGGATTACCGTCCCTGTATTCATGGCAGAGACCAGCCACGGTGAGTCGGTGGCCGATGCAATCGCCAAGGTCCAGGCGATCCCCAATGATGGCCGCGATGTAAAAAAGATCTTCGATGTCGTCCTTACGTTTTCGTATGTGAAGACCGTTTTCGACCCCCGCGCAGTTGGAAAAGACGATTTGCCAAAGCGCGACACCATTGCGCCTGCCTCCGTGATGAATCATCCACAGCAGCCATCTGTGCCCAACCTGCTACAGCTCCTGAATGGCAAATCACCAAGCCTGCAGGAGACTATTAGAGCGGCGAATGGCAATGCGCTTTCCACGGCTTGCGGAACTGCACTCTCAGCTCTGGAGGGCGCTGGGCTTGCGCTCATTGATCGAACGGTGGTCGTCAAGACGTTCATCGATGAGGCCAAGGGCAGCCCTGCGTGGTACGAGGTGCCTGCGAACTTCAACGCCTGCTTCCGCGACTATCCAGACATAGCCGCAATGGCCATACGAATCTACGGGAACGCCGCGACTGTGTTCAGCATCGGCGACATTCAAGATGGGACCGGCGAGAAATTCAATCTTTGGAAGACCAACGTAGCACCAATCTTGGAGCAGTTCCGCACCGCGATGCTCGTAAAGGAGGGCCGGAAGTCCGTGCTACAGAGCTTGAACGGTGGGGCCGACATTCCAGTCGAATTCCGGGGAGATCCGGCGACATGGCCAAACCCTGGCGCAATCCCACCCGCTGGTGTCGCAGGAAATACTACGCAGGATTCGACGCCTGGCATCACACGGTTGGCCGCAAAGACAATATTGAACGGCGGATGCTTTGCGTACGGTGAAGCCAGCAACCTGGAACTGACTTCGCCCGGCGGGTATCTGTTGCTGTCCACCAGCGATCCCGAAGTGTGGGCTGTGCACCTTGTTCTCGCCACTGGTGGAACCGGCAAGATTGCCAAGGCAGTGGTCTTCCTCATCACGAAGGACTGGAAGGACTATTTCAAATCGAACACATATCCTGGGGGCGAGTGCGCAAGCATCCTGAAGTTGTTGGGCTGATACCAATCGCAGACCTTGCATGTGTACTCATCTTGGCGCTTGCGTTCCCGTGCGGGTAGCGCATCTCGCATGACTGACTGCTGACGCTCGGCGTCGAATGCAATTACCGTCAGGCCCTGCTGCTGAGCCTGCACGAACGAACTGTCCGGGCCGCATGCCTCCAAGGCCGGCCTCGGACCGCGGCATCGGCAACGGCGGTAGACTTGGAACGCGCCTACCGAAGCAAACGCAACACCAGTTCGCCGGGGCTGCTCGCCGGCCGGAAATTCAGCAAAAGCAAACGCAACGCTGAGCCGGTTTTGTCAATTGCAACGGGTCTGACGCAAATCTCGCCGTTTCTCCTGGGAAGGTAAACGCAACAGCGAACCCGAAATACCTGGTTACGCCTATATGCAAGCCATCAAGCACGTAGGTCCCGGGCGAAAATGCGCCACGCCAAAAACAGTCGGAAGCTGCCCCTGCCATGTCACTGGAAATCTTGATCAACACCGTCAAACCGGTGCTCGCGCCGTTTTTGCTACCTCCAGTTCCGTTCATCCTGCTGGGCTTGCTGGGCTTGATGTTGATCCGGGCGGGACGGCGCCAGGTCGGCTGGGCGGCGGCATTCGTGGCCTTGCTCAGCCTTTGGTTCGGCAGCACCGAAGTGG
>Ga0213872_10001815_pt1 | contig 13277 bp, 14 predicted proteins | sample VelepicomBERX_R2_FD_160071 | JGI IMG/M metagenome (GOLD analysis project Ga0213872, IMG submission 160071) | Rhizosphere microbial communities from Vellozia epidendroides in rupestrian grasslands, the National Park of Serra do Cipo, Brazil - RX_R2 | ecosystem: Host-associated > Plants > Roots >...
GAGGAGGCGAACTATACCCACCCTGCTTAGGGGCGTCAACCCCTATTTGGCGACAAAATCGCTGCAAGAGCGCAAACCGTTGATCGGCAAGAAAATAAAAAAACAGGCGGGCTCGCGCCCGCCTGCTAGGCAATCCGTATCCAGCCATTAAACGGCTTCTTGCTGCACCTGATTCATATCCAAATCCCGCACGGCCTGAATCAACTGTTCAAACTGCGCCGACATCATGGCGCCGGCTTGGTTGTAAATCAGCGTGCGGTCGCGTAGCACCATCAGCGTGGGAATCGAACGGATATTGAAGTATTGCGCCAACGTCTGCTGATCTTCGGTGTTGACCTTGGCGAACAGGATATCCGGGTGCTTCTCCGCCGCGGCGGCGAACACCGGGCCAAATATCTTGCACGGGCCACACCAGGGCGCCCAGAAATCCACAATCACGATACCGTCGCGATCCACCGAGGCATTGAAGTTATCGGCGTTCAAGTCCAAGACGGCCATGGGCTCCTCCTCTCCCGATTATGTTATTCAGGAGAATAGAGTCAGCCCCTATATTTCACAAGATAGTTAACGGATTGAATTTTTTAACTAGGACGATAGCGCGCGAGCCCCTTACGGCAGATGCATGATTTGATAGCACTGGTGGATTTTCTTGTTGCGAAAATCTTCCGGCACCGACGCGGCGCTAAGATCCTTAACGTGGTACAACAACGGCAGCTTGCCGTCCAACGCGAAACTGCGCAGGTTGTTGGAGAAGTACAGCACGCCGTCCGGCGACAAGAGCTTCATCGCCTGTTCGATCAGCCAGGCATGATCGCGCTGTACGTCCAGGGTATCGCTCATCTTCTTGGAGTTGGAGAAGCTCGGCGGATCCATGACGATCATGTCGAACGTCTTGCGCTCGGCAATCGCCACCGTCAGATATTGAAATACGTCGCTGCGCACCCGCTGGTGGCGCGCCCCATCCAGACCGTTCAGCTCAAAATTGCGTCCCGCCCAATCCAGGTAGGTATTGGACAGATCCACGGTTTCCGATAACACCGCGCCCCCGGCGGCGGCATAAACGGTAAAACTGCCGGTATAGGCGAACAGATTGAGAAAACGCTTGCCGCCGGCCTCATCGCGCACGCGTTTGCGCGTATTGCGATGATCCAGGAACAGACCGGTATCCAGGTACGCGTCCATATTGACCCAGAAGCGCTGTCCGAACTCTTCGATCACGAAATCTTCGCCGACTTGGCCCGTCTTCTCGTATTGGCTGGCACCCTTTTGCCGCCGGCGCGTCTTGACGCCGATACGTTCGGGCGCGATGCCGATCACGTCGCCCACGCACTGCTGCGCCGCGCCAAGCCAAAGGTCATGCTCCTCGTCGCTCATCTCCCAGCCGGTGTCGTACTCCTGCAAGTGCGCATGGTCGCCGTAGATATCCACCACCAGCGGAAACTGCGGAATATCACGGTCATACACCCGCCAGGCACCGATGCCCTGCCGCTTCGCCCATTTGCCGAAATGCTTGAAGTTTTTGCCCAGGCGGTTGGCGAAGGCGTTGATGTCTGACATGAGGAAGACTCCATCCCGGTGGGCCGGGCACAAAAAACAAGACGCGCGACAGCTTGATGCCGTCGCGCGCCGCTGTCAAATCAGGCAAGGTTCAAACGTCGCCGGAGGCATACATCGCGGTGAGCTTGCGATAGACCGGATCCGGCACGTATTGACGAATCACCGTCTCCCAGCCGCGCGGACCGACCAGTCCCTTCACCATGGTCGAGGACACCTCGGCGTATTCCCGTGGCGGCAACAGAAAAATCGTCGTGATATCGGGATGCAGATCGGTGTTGATGTAGCGCATGGTGCGCTCGTACTCGTAGTCGGTGGCGGTGCGGATACCGCGCACAATGTAGTTGGCGTCGACCGACTGGGCGTAGTTGACCAAAAACTGGTTGCTGAAAACGTCGACCTTGAGCTTATTGAAACCCTGGGTGACGGCATTGAGCATGTCGATCCGCTCCTCGACCGAGAAGGTACAGTGCTTGTCGGGATTGACGCCCACTGCCACCACCAGCTCGTCGAACAATTCGACGGCCTCGCGGATCATCCACAAGTGCCCATTGGTCACCGGGTCGAAACTTCCGGCGTACACAGCTCTCTTCACGGCGTTGCCCTGTCAGAAACCATAGGATATGGCCGACTGTAGCCTCTGACCAGGCGCAGGTCAAAACCTTTTTTGTGCAATGCACAGCGGAAAAAAACGCCCCACTTGGTGGGGCGTCGGTTCAACCATGGATTTCCTCGGCACGGTGGCAAGCCACCTGACGCCCTTCCAGCGGCCGCAACGCCGGCGACTCCTGAGCGCAACGCTCGGCGGCGAACGGGCAACGCTTATGGAAGGCGCAGCCTGAAGGCGGCTTGAGCGGACTTGGCAACTCGCCCTGGATCTTGATCTGAATGCGTCGGTCCTCGGCATGGATGGACGGCGTGGCCGACAATAGCGCCTGGGTGTACGGATGCAAAGGGCGCGCGTACAACGTGTCCTTGGCGCCAATCTCCACCACGCGGCCGAGATACATCACCATCACGTCGTTGGCCACATGCTCGACCACCGCCAGGTTGTGCGAAATGAACACATAGGTGGTGTTGAACGACTCCTGCAGGTCCATGAACAGGTTCAGCACCTGCGCCTGAATCGACACGTCGAGCGCGCTCGTGGGTTCGTCGGCCACCACGATCTTCGGATTGAGCATCATGGCGCGCGCGATGGCGATGCGTTGACGCTGGCCGCCGGAGAACATGTGCGGGTAGCGATAGTAATGTTCCGGTCTCAACCCGACCAGCTTCATCATCTCGCGCACGCGCTCCATGCGCTCGGCGGCGGAAAGCCGGCTATTGATCAGCAACGGCTCGGCCAACTGCGCGCCGATCTTTTGCCGGGGATTCAGCGACGCGTACGGGTTTTGGAACACCATTTGCACCTTGGTGCGCATGGCTTTGCGCTGTGCCGCGCTGGCTTTGGCGGCATCCTGGCCATCGAGCAGCAGCGAACCGGAAGTCGGCGGTTCGATCAAGGTCAATTGGCGCGCCAAGGTCGACTTGCCGCAGCCGGACTCGCCGACAACCGCCAGCGTGCGGCCGGCCTGCAGATCGAAAGACACGCCGTTGAGCGCCTTGACTGTCGCATGGCCGCGCAGAAAGCCTTGGGAAACTTCATAGTGACGGGTCAGATCCCGTGCCTGCAATACGTTGCTCATTGCGCATCCTTAGCCGAAAGGGGGAAATAGCAGCGCACGGCGCCGGTAGCGTTGGGCACCAATGCCGGGCGCTCGCCACGGCAGCGGTCGGCGACATAGGGACAGCGCGGCGACAACAGGCAGCCCTTGGGGCGGTCATAGTGGCCGGGCACCATGCCCGGCAGCGTATGGAGCCGGCGAGCGCCCTGGCTATGCTCCGGAATGGAGGACAGCAGCGCCTCGGTATACGGATGCAGCGGTTGACGGAAGATCGCCGGGATCGCGCCCTCTTCCACCACCTGCCCCGCGTACATGACCGCCAGCCGTTGCGCCACCTCGGCCACGACCGCCAAATCGTGCGTGATCAGGATCAGCGCCATGTTGTGGCTCTTCTGCAGATTGACCAGCAGCGACATGATCTGCGCCTGGATGGTGACGTCGAGCGCGGTGGTCGGCTCATCGGCAATCAGCAGCTTCGGGTTGCAGGCAATGGCCATGGCAATGGCCACGCGCTGACTCATCCCGCCGGACATCTGATGCGGGTAGGAGGCCAAGCGCATCGCCGCGGCGGGAATCTCGACCATTTCCATCAACTCGATGGCGCGCCGCTTGAGCGCCGCGCCGGAGAGCCCTTGGTGCACCTTGAGCACTTCCATGATCTGATAGCCGACGGTGTAGCTGGGATTCAGCGCCGTCATCGGATCCTGGAAAATCATCGAGATATCCTTACCGATGATCTTGCGCCGTTCGCGCGCCGACAACTTCAGCAGATCCTTGCCGTCGAACAGCAGCTTGTCGGCGACGATGCGACCCTGTCCGTCCAACAGCCCCATCATGGCCATCATGGTGACCGATTTCCCCGAACCGGATTCGCCGACGATGCCGACGATCTCGCCTTGCTCGACGCTCAGATCCAGACTCTCGACGGCCGCGAACGGATTGGCCTCGGCGCCGAACAGCACGGACAGATTGTTGATTTCCAACAGACTCATGATTTTCCTCTCACGCCGCGCGTTTCAGTTTCGGGTCGAGCGCGTCGCGCAAACCGTCGCCGATCAGGTTGATCGCCAGCACCGACAACAGAATGGTCAGGCCGGGCCAGGACACGACCCACCAAGCCCGCTCGATATAGTCGCGCGCGCTGGAGAGCATGGCGCCCCACTCGGCGGACGGCGGCTGCACGCCCATGCCGAGGAAACCGAGCGCGGCGGCGTCGAGGATGGCGGAGGAGAAGCTCATGGTGGCGTGCACGATCAACGGCGCCATGCAGTTGGGCAGCACGGTGATGAACATCAGCCGCAAAGTGCCGGCGCCGGCGACGCGGGCGGCGGTCACGTAGTCGCGATTAAGCTCCGTCATGGCCGAGGCACGCACCAGGCGCACGTAGCCGGGCAAGGACACCACCGAGATGGCGATGATGGTATTGAGCATGCTCGGCCCCAGGATCGCCACGATGGCGATGGCCAGCAACAGCGAGGGCAGCGCCATCATCACGTCCATCACGCGCATGATCAACGGTCCCAGGACCTTCGGGTAGAAGGCCGCCAACAGGCCGAGAACGATGCCGGGAATCAGCGACGACAAGACGGCCGATAGACCGATCATCAGCGATAGCCGCGCGCCGTAGATCAGACGTGACAGCATGTCGCGGCCGATCTCGTCGGTGCCGAGCAGAAACCTGCCGCTGCCGCCGTCGGCCCAGGCGGGGGGCGTCAGCATGGCGTCGCGGTACTGCTCGATTGGGCTGTACGGCGCCACCCACTGCGCCAGCAACGCGGCGAACACCACCAGGGTCAGAAACACGAGCCCGATGACCGCGCCTTTGTTATAGGAAAACCCCTGCCAGAACTCCTTCAACGGCGAGGGATAGGTCAGCGCCTTGTCGTCAGCGCCGAGTTGTACTTGGGTTGTCATGAACGCTCCCGATTATTTGGCGTGACGAATGCGCGGATTGGCGATGCCGTACAGAATATCGACGACGAAGTTCACCACGATGACCAACAGCGCCACCAGCAAGATGCCGTTTTGCACCACCGGATAGTCGCGGCGCTGAATGGCGTCGATCAGCCATTTGCCGATGCCGGGCCAGGAGAAGATGGTTTCCGTCAGCACGGCGCCGCCCATCAGCGTACCCACTTGCAGGCCGACCACCGTCAGCACCGGAATCAGCGCGTTGCGCAGCGTGTGGATGAAGATCACTCGCGCCGGCGACAGTCCTTTGGCGCGCGCGGTGCGCACATAGTCCTCGCGCAGCACCTCCAACATCGACGAGCGCGTCATCCGAGCGATCACCGCCATCGGAATGGTGCCAAGCGCCACCGCGGGCAGAATCAAATGCGCCAGCGCATCGCGGAAGGCGCCGGCATAGTTGGCCGGATCATTGTGTTCGACGATCCAGGCATCGATGGTCATGAAGCCGGTGCGCACCGGAATATCGAAAGCCAGGTCGATGCGGCCCGACACGGGCGTCCAGCCCAACTTGACCGAGAACAGCATGATCAGCAGCAGGCCGAGCCAAAAGATCGGCATGGAAAACCCCGCCAACGACAGCCCCATGACGCCGTGATCGAACACCGAGCCCCGCTTGATGGCGGCGATCACCCCCGCCAATAAGCCGACCACCACCGCGAACAGCATGGCGCAAATCGCCAGCTCCAGGGTGGCCGGGAACAAGGTGGTGAATTCGTCCCAGACATTGTCGCGCGTCACCAGCGACTGTCCGAGATTGCCGGAAAGCAGATGGCCGACGTAGTTGAAATATTGTTGATACAGGGGCAGGTCGAGCCCCAGCCGGTGCAGCGCGGCGGCATGCAATACCGGATCGAGCGTGCGTTCGCCCACCATCACTTCGACCGGATCGCCGGGGATCATATGGATCAGCCCGAAGGTCAAGAGCGTAATGCCCAGAACGGACGGCACCAATAGCCACAGGCGCCGTAGAATGAATGAGAACATGCGTGTACCTCCACGCGGCGCTTCCCTACCGAAGGCCGCGCCTATGCTTTTTTGTCGTGGCAGTGGTGAAAAAAGACATCGGAAAGGAAGGCAGGGGGGACCGCGCGGCGCGGCCGCGCAAAACGCCGCCGTGCCGTCGCATGCGACGGACCGGGCGCCGCTGTCTGACGAGCGCTGCTATCTTGCCCCTGTTGACCAGGCTATCCGGGCGATGATTCGCCTCTCTGATTTCAACCAAGCACGCCCGGGGGGGAAACCTCCCCCGGGCGCGATCTGCCTTAACGGTTACTTGACGCTGACACCGTAGAAGGAGTTAAGACCGAACGGGCTGACCTTGAAGCCGACCACGTTCTTGGTCGTCGGCTCGTTCACCGTGCTATGCGCGATGGTGGTCAACGGCAGTTGCTGCTTGGCGATCACTTGGGCTTGCGAGTACAGCTTGGTGCGCTCGGCCACGTTGGTGGTGCGCTTGCCCTTTTGGATCAGGTCGTCGAACGGCTTGTAGCACCACTTGGTGTAGTTGTTGCCGTTGACGGCCTCGCAACCCAACAGCGCGTTGAGCCAGTTGTCCGGGTCGCCGTTGTCGCCGGTCCAGCCCACCAGGATGGCGTCGTGTTCGCCGCCCTTGGCGCGCTTCAGGTATTCGCCCCATTCGTAGGTGACGATCTTGGCGCGAACGCCGATCTTGGCCCAGTCGGACTGAATCATTTCGGCCATCAGCTTGGCGTTGGGGTTATACGGCCGCTGTACCGGCATCGCCCACAAATTGATGTCCATGCCGTTGGGGAAGCCGGCCTTCGCCAGCAATGCCTTGGCCTTGGTCGGGTTGAACGGCGCGTCCTTGACGCTCTTGTTGTACGACCACTGGGTCGGCGGCATCGGGTTCACCGCCGGTTGACCCTGGCCCTGATAGACCGCGGTCAGGATGGCCGACTTATTGATGGCCATGTCGAGCGCTTGGCGCACTTGCAGGTTGTTCAACGGCTTATGCAGCACGTTGTACCCCAGGTAGCCGACGTTGAAGCCGGACTGGGTCAGCACATGCAGTTTCGGATCGGCCTTCATCAAGGCCACGTCGGCCGGGCGCGGGTAGGCGGCCACTTGGCATTCGCCGGCCTTGAGCTTTTGATAACGCACCGACGGGTCGGTGGTGATGGCGAAGATCAGATTGTCGACCTTCGGCCCTTCCGCCTTATCCCAGTATTGCTTGTTGGCGGCGAAGCGAATCTGCGCGTCCTTTTGATAGCGCTTGAAAATGAACGGGCCGGTGCCCACCGGTTGGCTGTTGATCAGCTCCGGGTGGCCGTCCTTCAAGAGCTTGTCGGCATACTCGGCCGATTGGATCGAGGCGAAGCTCATGGCCAGGTCGGCCAGGAACGAGGCGTCGACGCTCTTGAGCTGGAAGCGCACGGTCATCGGATCGACCTTCTCGACCTTGACGATGTTGTCCGGCATGCCCATGTCGGAGAAGTACGGGAAGTCGGTCGGATACGCCTTGCGGAACGCATTATCCTTGTTCAGCATGCGGTCGAAGGTAAAGACCACGTCGTCGGCATTGAAGTCGCGCGTCGGCTTGAAGGTGTCGGTGGTGTGGAATTTCACGCCCGAACGCAGATGGAAGGTGTAGCTCAGCCCATCGGCGGAAACGTCCCACTTGGTTGCCAGGCCGGGAATGACCTTGGTGGCGCCGCGCTGGAATTGCACCAGGCGATTGAACACGGTTTCGGCGGAGGCGTCGAAATCGGTACCGGCGGTGTACTGACCCGGATCGAAACCCGCCGGGCTACCCTCAGAGCAGTAAATCAGCGTTCCGGCCGCCGACGCATACGACGCGGCCGCCAGCAGACCAGCTGCCAGCAGTGCTTTTTTTGCATCTCGCATAATCTCTCTATTCCTCTATTTATTTTTGATCAGGCCTCGTGGGCCTTGCGGGTATACATTATGCATTTGTGTCGAATTTGACAAGCCACAATCCGAGGATTCGCGCAAAAGCAGGGAAAGGCGGCATTTAATGTCAAAAAAAAGCGCCGGTCATCCGGCGCGCGTGCACTGCATTGGGGCAAAAGGCCCACGTCATCAACGACTTTGGTGCACCCTCAGCACCACGCTGCCGACCGAGTAGCCGGCACCGAAAGACGAAATCACGCCAACATCGCCTAGCGCCAGATCGCGCCGATGTAAATGGAACGCAATGATCGAGCCCGCCGAGCTGGTATTGGCGTAGCGGTCAAGAATCACCGGCGCCTCGGCCTCTGTGGCGTCCCGTCCCAGCACGCGACGGGCGATGAGCTGATTCATCGACAGATTGGCTTGGTGCAGCCAAAAACGCTTTACCTGCTCCGGCGCAATATCGAGCTCGGCCAAATGACTCAGGATATGCTCGCCCACCATCGGGCAGACCTCCTTGAACACCTTACGCCCTTGCTGAATAAATAGTTTATCCGGCTTGCCTATGCCCGCTTCGTCGCAGACATTCAAAAATCCGAAATTGTTGCGAATGGCATTGGAAAACACCGTCGCGAGCCGAGTGCCGAGCACCTCGAACACCTGGGGCGACCGCGCCATGTCCGCGCGCTCGACCAGCACGGCGCTGGCGGCATCGCCGAAAATGAAGTGGCTGTCCCGGTCGCGGAAATTCAGATGGGCCGAGCAAATTTCGGGGCTGACGACCAGTACGGCGCGGGCACTGCCGCCGCGGACGGCATTGACGGCATTTTGGATGCCGAAGGTCGCGGACGAACAAGCGACGTTCATATCGAAGGCCGCGCCCTCGATGCCGAGTGCGTGCTGCACCTCGACCGCCATCGCCGGATAGGCGCGTTGCATGTTGGAGCACGCCACGATCACCATATCGACATCGGACGGCGCGCGGTCGGCATTCTCCAGCGCGGACCGCGCGGCCGACACCGCCATCTCCGCTTGCAGCGACAATTCGTCGTTGCCGCGCTCCGGCAAATACGGCCGCATGCGCGCCGGGTCGAGCACGCCCGCCTTATCCATCAGATAACGCTGGCGAATGCCTGAGGCCTTGACGATGAATTCGGCGCTGGATTCGACCAGCGCGTCGACGCGCCCGGCGGCAATCTCGGCCGCATGACTGTCGTTGTATTCGGCGACGTAACGGTTGAACGCGGCGACGAGCGCCTCGTTGCTGACGGCGTGCGGCGGGGTGAACAACCCGGTGCCGCTGATGACTACTGCCTGATGCATGCGTATTCCCCTCTCTCCTCTGCCGGCAGGCGCGATGTCCGCCGCCCGCCATTTTTGTTCTGCGCAAAGCAGAAATATACCAATAGGATGCTCACGTTGTCAGAAAACGATCACAACCGCGTCATTTCCTAGTAAAATGATCAACTATCTACTGTAAGCTATCCCAGCCGAGTGATAATAGTTGACTAAAATACTCAGGTTTTGTGTATAATCAATTCGACCTCATTTCTCTGGGAGCATCCTCACCATGCGCTTGACCACCAAAGGCCGATTCGCCGTCACGGCCATGCTGGACTTGGCCCTGCGCCAGGATAAGGGCCCGGTTACGCTGGCCGGCATCAGCGAACGTCAGAATATCTCGCTCTCCTATTTGGAACAGCTGTTCGGTAAGCTGCGCCGGGCAGAGCTGGTCGACAGCGTGCGCGGCCCCGGCGGCGGCTATACGCTGGCGCGCGCCGCCGAGGACATCTCGGTCGCCAACATCATTGTCGCGGTCGATGAGCCGGTGGACGCCACCCAGTGCGGCGGCCGCGAAAACTGTCACGGTCCCAACCAACGCTGCATGACGCACGACTTGTGGACCAACCTCAATGCCACCATCTTCAATTATCTCTCGCAGGTGAGCCTTGGCAGCCTTGTCGACGAGCAACTGGCCAAAGAGACGGCCGTGCTGCAAGACAAACGCGAGCCGGCCCCCGCACATCGATCGCACTCGGCATCCGCCGGTGGCGCCTTGTGACTGCGGAACCACTTTACGGAGAACGTTTAAATGTCTCAGCTGAAGCTTCCGATCTACCTTGATTATTCCGCAACCACGCCGGTGGATCCGCGTGTCGCCGAAAAGATGATTCCCTATCTGACGGAGCATTTCGGCAACCCGGCCTCGCGCAGCCACAGCTTTGGCTGGGAGGCGGAAGACGCGGTCGAAAACGCCCGCGCGGAAGTGGCGCGCCTGGTCAATTGCGATCCGAAGGAAATCATTTGGACTTCCGGCGCCACCGAATCGGACAACCTGGCGCTCAAGGGCGCCGCGCAGTTCTATCAAAGCCGCGGCAAGCACATCATCACCGTCAAGACCGAGCACAAAGCCGTGCTTGACACCTGCCGCGAGCTGGAACGCGAGGGCTTCGAAGTCACCTATCTGTCGGTCAAGGACAATGGCCTGATTGATCTCGATCATTTCAAGGCGGCGCTGCGTCCGGATACCATTCTGGTATCGGTCATGCTGGTCAACAACGAGATCGGCGTCATTCAGGATATCGACGCGCTGGGTGCGTTGTGCCGCGAAAAAGGGATCATTTTTCACGTCGATGCCGCACAAGCCACCGGCAAGGTCGCCATCGACCTGGAAAAACAGCCGGTCGACCTGATGAGCTTCTCGGCGCACAAGACCTACGGCCCCAAAGGCATCGGCGCGCTCTATATCCGCCGCAAGCCCCGTGTGCGCCTCGAAGCGCAGATGCATGGCGGCGGACACGAGCGCGGTTTCCGCTCCGGCACGCTGGCGACGCACCAGATCGTCGGCATGGGCGAGGCATTCCGTCTGGCGCGTGAGGAAATGGCCGCGGAAAACGAGCGTATCCGCATGCTGCGCAACCGGCTGTGGCACGGCATCGAGGATATCGAAGAGGTCTACCTGAACGGCGATCTGACGCACCGCGTGCCGCACAATTTGAACGTCAGCTTCAATTTCGTCGAAGGCGAATCGCTGATCATGGCCATCAAGGAGCTGGCGGTATCCTCCGGCTCGGCCTGCACCTCGGCCAGCCTGGAGCCTTCCTACGTATTGCGCGCGCTGGGGCGCAACGACGAACTGGCGCATAGCTCGATCCGCTTCACCATCGGCCGTTTCACCACGGTCGAACAGATCGATTACGCCGTGGCCCTGCTTCGCGACAAGATCGGCAAGCTGCGCGCGCTGTCGCCGCTGTGGGAGATGTACAAGGACGGCGTGGACCTGAACAGCGTGCAATGGGCTGCGCACTGAATGAAAAATCGGACGGCGCGCGCCGTCCCTTGCAGTAAGAGGAACGAACATGGCTTACAGCAACAAAGTGCTGGATCACTACGAACATCCGCGTAACGTCGGCTCTTTCGACAAGGAAGACGGCCAGGTCGGCACCGGCATGGTCGGCGCACCGGCGTGCGGCGACGTGATGAAATTGCAGATCAAGGTCGGCGAGAACGGCGTGATCGAGGATGCCCGGTTTAAAACCTACGGCTGTGGCTCCGCCATCGCCTCGTCGTCGCTGGTCACCGAGTGGGTCAAGGGCAAGACGCTGGACGAGGCGTTGAGCATCAAGAACACCGAGATCGCGGAAGAATTGGAACTGCCGCCGGTGAAGATCCACTGCTCGATCCTTGCCGAAGACGCCATCAAGGCGGCGGTATCGGATTACAAGCAAAAGCACGGCAAATAAGCACCCAGGGGGCCTCATCATGTCCATTACCCTGACTGAACGTGCGGCAGAGCACGTCAGCAACTTCATCACCAAGCGCGGCAAGGGCCTTGGCATCCGTCTGGGTGTCAAGACCTCCGGCTGCTCCGGTATGGCCTACAAACTCGAATTCGTCGACGCCGAAAACCCGGACGACCTGTTTTTCGAAAGCCACGGTCTGCGCGTCTACACCGACGAAAAGAGTTTGAGCTACATCGATGGCACGGAGCTCGACTACGTCAAGGAAGGGCTGAACGAAGGCTTCAAGTTCAACAACCCGAATGTGAAGAACGAGTGCGGCTGCGGCGAAAGCTTCAACGTCTGACCATCCGATACGCCTGCCCGCACATCACCGCGGGCTAGCAGGAGCGTTGATGAACCCAGATTTCCAACAGAGCCATTTCGCGCTCTTTGGCCTGCCTGAGCGCTTTGCGCTGGACGGCGCTGCGCTCGATGCGGCGTGGCGGGCCGTGGCGGCCGAAGTGCACCCCGACCGTTACGCCCACGCGGGCGATGCCGAAAAGCGCGTGGCGCTGATGATGGCCACACGGGTCAACGAAGCCTACCGCACGCTCAAGTCGCCGCTCTCGCGCGCGCGCTATTTGCTCGCGCTCGCCGGCACCGACACGCAGGAAGACACCAACACCGCGATGCCGGCCGACTTCCTGATGCAGCAGATGGAATGGCGCGAGGCCATCGAGGAGGCGACGCGCGCGCGCGAGGCCGCCCGCCTTGAACGCCTCGCAGCCGAACTCGGCGCCGAGGCGCGCACGCTGGAAGGACAGCTCGGCGACGCCCTCGACACGGCGCGCGATCTGCCGCACGCTGCGGCGCTGGTGCGCAAACTGCGCTTCCTAGAAAAACTCGGACAGGAAATTGACGACGCGCTGGAGCTCGCACTGTCCTGACCTATTGATCCCATTACTGATTGTCTGCCATGGCCCTTCTGCAAATCGCCGAACCCGGCTTGTCCGCCGCCCCCCACCAGCATCGCAACGCCATCGGCATCGATCTTGGCACCACCAACTCGCTGGTCGCGACCGTGCGTAGCGGCGCCGCCATCGTATTGCCCGATCTCGACGGCAACTGCCTGCTGCCTTCGGTGGTCCGCTACCGCGACGAAGCCGGCCAGACCGTGGTCGGTCATGCCGCGCTGGCCGCCATCAGCCGGGACCCCATCAATACCATTGCCTCGGTCAAGCGCCTGATGGGGCGTGGCCTCAAAGACATCGACGAGGCCAATGCCCTGCCCTACCGCTTCATCGACGCGCCCGGCATGGCGCAGTTGCAGACCCGAGCCGGCGTCAAGAGCCCGGTCGAAGTGTCGGCCGAGATTCTGCGCGTACTCAAGGCGCGCGCCGAAGCGAGCCTGACCGGCGACCTGCTGGGCGCGGTCATCACCGTGCCTGCCTATTTCGACGACGCGCAGCGCCAAGCCACCAAGGATGCCGCG
>Ga0213872_10001816_pt1 | contig 13264 bp, 11 predicted proteins | sample VelepicomBERX_R2_FD_160071 | JGI IMG/M metagenome (GOLD analysis project Ga0213872, IMG submission 160071) | Rhizosphere microbial communities from Vellozia epidendroides in rupestrian grasslands, the National Park of Serra do Cipo, Brazil - RX_R2 | ecosystem: Host-associated > Plants > Roots >...
CATGGCGCGCGCCTCGTCTTCCGCCGTGGCGCTGGCCGACACCACCACCACCGGCAGGTCCGCCGTGGCGGGCGCGCCGCGCAGGCGCGAGGTCACCTCCACGCCGTCCATGCCGGGCATGACCATGTCCAGCAACACCAGGTCCGGCTGCGCCAGCGCCACCTGGGCCAGCGCCGCTTCGCCGGTGTCGGCCTCCTGCAGCTGGAAGTCCAGCGCGCCCAGCAGATCGAGCAGCAAGGCGCGGTTGGCGGCCACGTCGTCCACCACCAGCACGGTCTTGCGCGGCCCCAGGTAGCCGGTCACCACATCGCTGGGGCCGACCGCCGTGGAGGGCGCATCGGCGCGCTCCAGCTCGATGTCGAACCAGAAGCGGCTGCCCTTGCCCGGCGTGCTGTCCACCTTCAGTTCGCCGCCCATCAGGCGCACCAGCTGGCGGCTGATGGCCAGGCCCAGGCCGGTGCCGCCGGCGCGCCGCTGGGTGTCGCCGACCTGCTCGAAGGGCCGGAAGATCGCCTCGGTCTGGTCGGCGGCGATGCCCACGCCCTGGTCTTCCACCTCAAAGCGCAGACGGCGCGCGCCATGCACGGCGACGCCGCCATCGAGCGGCAGCACGCGCAGACAGACTTTGCCGCGGTCGGTGAACTTGACGGCGTTGCCCAGCAGGTTGAGCAGCACCTGGCGCAGGCGCGTCTCGTCCAGGCAGACCGCGTCCGGCAGGCCGGGCGCCAGCTGCAATTCGAAGTTGAGATATTTTTTTTCCGCGCGCACCCGCATGATGTCTTCCACCACCGTCAGCAGATCGGTCAGGCGGGCCGGCTTGGTGTGCAGGTCCATCTTGCCCGCCTCCACCCGCGACAGGTCCAGCACGTCGTTAATCAGCGCCAGCAAGTGGTGGCCGCTCTGCTGGATGGTGGCCATGCCGGCCAGCTGGCCCGGCGTCAGCAGCGGATCGCGCCGCAGGATCTGGGCATAGCCGAGAATCGCATTGAGCGGCGTGCGCAGCTCGTGGCTCATGGCGGCCAGGAAGGCGCTCTTGGCGCGGTTGGCCACTTCGGCCTTTTCCATCGCGGCGCTCAGCTCGGCATTGCGCGTCTGCAGTTCGGCGTTGACGGCGGCCAGCTGCGCCGGGCTGGGAATGCGCAGCGCCGCCGGAATCAGCTTGACCAGGCCGATGGCCGTGATGACCGAGGCGACCGCCGTGACCGCCTTGAGCCCGGCCAGCAGCCAGTAGTCCGGCTGCCAGATCGTGACGATGTCGGCCACGTGGGTGCTGCCGCAGGCCAGGATGAACACCCCGAAGGCCACGAACATCCAGTCGAACGGCATGTCGCGCCGGCGCCGGATCAGATACAGCAGGGTCACGGGAATGGTCAGGTAGGCCAGCGCAATCAGCGCGTCGGAAATGACGCTGGTCCAAAGTATGGATGGCAGCCACAAAAAGCAGTGGCCGTGTGGCATGAAACCGGAACTGTCGAACCAGGTGCTGATGTCCATGGCAAGCCTCCCCAAGCTTGTTATCCACTCTGATTCTACCCGTGGCCTATACGTCCAGCAACAAACCGCGCAAAGCGTGCGCATCACTCTCTTGCGTAAAAGAAGTCATGCGCTATTGACGGCTGCCGATCCGTCCTTTAAGATGCGTGCCTTCTGTTGCAAGACAGCAGTGCCCACGTGGCGGAATTGGTAGACGCGCATGGTTCAGGTCCATGTGCCGCGAGGTGTGGGGGTTCGAGTCCCTCCGTGGGCACCAAAAATTCCGTAAAAAAGCTCCCGCCGGGAGCTTTTTTTCTTTGCGCGGACGATTCTTGTAATACACTGGCCGCTATACGAGAATCGCTTAGCCGCCATGACGCAGCAATCCACCGACGCACCTCTCTCGATCCTGATCGCCACCAGCTCGGCGTGTGACCTCACCCCTCTCCAGCAATTGCTGGCGCCCTACCACTATCAACTGCAATCCGTCAGCCGTGGCGACGCCGCGCTGGCGGCCGTGCTGGAAGGCGGCATCGCCCTGGTGCTGCTGGACGTGACCCTGGCCGGCAGCGCCGGCTTTGAGCTATGCCAGCGCCTCAGCACCCTGCCCGGCCATGCCGCGCCGGTCCTGCTGCTGTCGGCCGCGCCCAGCGACGATGAAGAGCGCCGCGCCGTGGCCGCCGGCGCGCGCGGCTATCTGCCCTTGCCGCTGCAGCCGCACGCCGTGGCGCAGCGCATCCTGGCCGAGCTGGGCGCCGCGCCCGCGCCGGCGCCCGAAGCAAGCCCCGCCGCCCCGCTGCCCGACAAGCTGGGCGACGGCAAGAACCAGGTGCTGGAAATGATCGCCCGCGGCGCCCCGCTGGCCGAGACGCTGGACCAGCTGATGCTGATGATCGAAGCCCAGTCCGACGGCGTGCGCTGCTCCATCATGCGCCTGCAGGAGGGCGGCGAGACCATGACGCCCGCCGCCGGCCCCAGCCTGCCGGCCGACTATCTGCGCGCGCTGGAAGGCTTGCGCATCGGCCCCGGCGTCGGTTCCTGCGGCACCGCCATGTGGCGGCGCGAGCCGGTGATCGTCAGCGACGTCCAGACCGATCCGCTGTGGGCGCCCTACCGCGAGATCGCCGCCGCCCATGGCCTGCGGGCCTGCTGGTCGGTGCCGGTGTTCGACGACCAGGGCCAGGTGGCCGGCAGCTTCGCCATGTACTACCACGACGTGCGCAGCCCCAGCGCGAGCGACCTGCACCTGATTTCCGCCGCCACCCACCTGGCCGGCATCGCCCTGTCCACCGAGCGCCGCGAACAGGAACTCCAGCGCCACCGCGAGCATCTGGAAGAACTGGTGGCCGCCCGCACCGCCGAACTGCGCCGCGCCAAGGAGAACGCCGAGCGCACCAGCGACGAGCTGAGCACCGCCCTGCACAACCTCAGCCTGACCCAGAACGAGCTGGTGCGGCGCGAAAAGCTGGCCGCGCTGGGCGCCCTGGTGGCCGGCGTGGCGCACGAACTGAATACGCCGATCGGCAACGCGCTGATGATGGCCGGCAGCATCCACGCCCGCACCGACGAGCTGCGCGCCGAACTGGCCCAGGGCTTGCGCCGCTCGGTGCTGGAAACCTATGTGGAACAGGCCAGCAGCGCCGACGACGTCATCTCGCGCAACCTCAAGCGGGCCGCCGAGCTGCTGACCAGCTTCAAGCGCATCGCCGTCGATGCCGCCAATTCGCCGCGCTGCCAGTTCCTGCTGGACGAGCTGGTGGCCGAGCTGGTGCTGCCGGTGCAGGCCAGCGGCAAATGCCTGGCGCTCACCATCCAGCAGGACATCGCGCCCAATCTGACCATGGACAGCTATCCCGAGCCGCTGTCGCAGGCGCTGGGCTACTTGCTGGACAACGCCCTGGTGCACGGCTTTGCCGGCCGCCACAGCGGCCTCATCACCCTGCGCGCGCGCCCCTGCGTCAGCGGCGGCATCACCATCACGGTGCAGGACGACGGCATCGGCATCCCGGCCGACCAGATGAGCCGGCTGTACGACCCCTTCTACAAGGTGCGGCTGGGTTCGCCCGGCGCCGGACTGGGCCTGTACGTCACGCACAACATCGTCTGCGGCGTGCTGGGCGGGCGCATCGAAGCCAGCAGCGAAGAAGGCCGCGGCACCACCGTCACCCTGTGGCTGCCGGCCAGCGCGCCGTTGTAGCAGTCCAACAGCGGTTTTGTTTCCTGCAAGCCAGCTGCGGCTGACCGTATAATTTGTCCATAACAACGACGGCTCCCGGAGACATCCGCAACGTGAAACCGCCCCTTGCCCGCGTGCTGCCGCTGGAGATCGATGCCTGGCGCGCGGAATTCCGCAACAACAAGACCGAACGGGCTTTCCTCGCGCACCATCTGGCCACCACCCAGGCCCAATTGCGCGTGACTTTCCTGTTCTGCGCCCTGTTCTACCTGGGCTTTGCCGCCACCGACGTGGTCTGGCTGGGCATGAGCCTCACCACGGCCGTGCTGGCCGGCGCGCGCCTGCTGGTGGCCGCGTGCGCCGTCACCAGCCTGGTCCTGCTGAAGCGCTTTCCCCGCTCGATCGCCATGACCCGCATCGTTGCCTGCGTCACCGAGGTGGCCGGGGCCGGCGGCTTTCTGCTGATCGCGGCATTGCGGCCGGACGAATTCTCGCTGCACGCCATTTCCATGGCCATCGTCATCATCGTGCTGTACATCTACATCCCCAACCGCACCCGCTACGCCACCGCGATCGCCCTGCCCGCCACGGCGGGCTTCGTGATCCTGGCCGCCGCGCTGGGCCATCTGCGCCTGGTCGAGCTGGCCACCATGAGCACCTTGCTGCTGCTGACCAATCTGTTTGGCTACGTGGCGGCGCGCCGCTACCAGCTGCTGTGGCGCGACGAGTTCAGCGCCCAGACCGTGCTGAAGAACCTGTCCGTGCGCGACCCGCTGACGGGCTGCTACAACCGCCGCCATCTGCATGAACAGCTGCTGGAGACGGAAATCTTCCGCGCCCAGCGCTACAAGCTGAGCCTGAGCGTCATCATGTGCGACCTCGACCACTTCAAGCAGGTCAACGACAACTACGGCCACGACGGCGGCGACGCCGTGCTGCAGGTGTTTGCCGGCCTGCTGCAGTCGATGACGCGGGAGAACATCGACAGCGTGGTGCGCTATGGCGGCGAGGAATTCCTGCTGATCCTGCCGGAAACCGACCTGGAAGGCAGCGTCCAGCTGGCCGAGCGCCTGCGCCAGCGCCTGGCCGCCACGCCGATCCACGCGGGCCCGCACGAGATCCGCGCCACCGCCAGCTTTGGCGTGGTCAGCGCCGACTTTGCCCATGCCGGCGCGCGCCCGCCGCACACCGGCATGATTTCCGCCGCCGACGATTTGCTGTACGCTGCCAAGAAAGGCGGACGCAACCAGGTCTGTTCGCTGCAACTGTCGGAGTAAGCCATGAAACACCGTCTCAGCGCTGCCCTGCTGCTGGCCCTGCTGTGGAGCGCCGCCTGCGCCCACCCCGCGCCCTGGTACCGCTGGCGCAGCAAACTCGACCGCAGCACCACCTGCTCCCAGGTTCCGCTCGGGCCGGGCTGGGAGAAAGAAAGCGGCCCCTTCCGTGACAGCCGTTGCGAAAAGCCCATTCTTGCTAAATAATGGGGCCGGAAGTCGTATCCGCTGCATTCCACCACCATGAGGAGACTGTATGTTTACGAACCCGGAACAATTCGCCAACGCCACCAAGACCCTGTTCGAGTTCCAGCTCGAAACCTTCAACACCCTGGCCAACCGCACCGTGCAAGGCCTGGAACAGGTGATGGCCCTGAACCTGTCCACCGCCAAGTCGCAGCTGGAAGGCGGCCTGGCCGCCGGCAAGGAAATCAGCCAGGCCAGCGATCCCAAGGCCGCCCTCTCGCTGGCGGCCGCCAAAGTGCAGCCCGGCGTGGCCGGCGCCGTGGCCTATAACCAGCAACTCAACGAAATCATCGCCGAGATCCGCGAAGAATTCACCCGCGCCGCCGACGCCCATATGGCCGAAGCCAAGAACAATCTGAGCGCGCTGATCTGCGACGTCACCCAGAACGTGCGTCCCGGCTCGGAAAACGCCGTGCAGATCGTCAAAACCGCCATCGACAACGCCTTTAAAGGCTATGAGCAGGTGACCAAGGCCACCAAGGACGCCGTCGCCTCGGTCGAATCGCAGATCGCCAAGGCCACCACGACCATGGAGCAGAACGCGGCCAAACCCGCCAAGCAATGACTTTTTCAGCGGGACGCGGTACACTGTATATAAATACAGTCCGCGTCCCGCAATGAATCAGCCCCGCCCCAATCCGCTCGACAATCCGCTTTACTACCTGGAGAACTTTCACCAGGTGCTGTGCTGGATCGGCGAGCGCTACGACGACTTGCTGAACGCCGACGAGCGCGCCTTTCTGCAAGCCTTTCCCGCCCTGCCGCAAGCGGCCCGCGCCCTGTTCGTGCGCATGGTCATGCGCAAGGGCACCCTGTTCCGCGCAAGCAAACTCAACTACGAAGAAATCGGCGACACCCACGCCGCCGCGCGCGCTCTGGCCGAACTGGGGCTGATCGAGGACGATCCCCTGCTGTCGCTGGACGAGTTGTTTGAACTGCTGCAAAAGGGCGAAATCGTCCAGGCTTTCCAGCTCACGCCGCCGGAAAAAGCCCTGCGCAAGGCCGATCAGCTGGAAGCCCTGCGCAGCCGCCACCAAGGCGCGCGGCGCTTTTCCGCCTGGTGCGGCGCTGCGCAGGACCAGGCCTACCGCATCCTGGCGCAGGAACTGTGCGATCGCCTGCGCCTGATCTTCTTCGGTAACTATCACCAGGACTGGACCGAGTTCGTACTGTCCGACCTGGGCATCTACCAGTACGAGAAGGTGGCGTTTTCGCCGGAGGCGCGCGGCTTCCGTCACCGCCGCGACATCGATGACTACCTGGCCCTGCATGCCTGCCGCGAGCGTTTCGTCAACGGCGAGGAAGCCGCCGCCGTGGTGCGCGACCTGCCGCCTGCCGCCGCCGACAACGAATGGCTGCGCAGCCGCCGCGAAAAGCTGATCTTCCAGATCGCCCAGCACCTGGAGCAGCAGCGCGACTGGCCGCAGGCGCAGACGCTGTACCTGTCCTGCGCCTACCCGGGCGCGCGCGCCCGCGCCGTCCGCGTGCTGGAAAAGGACGAGCAGTTCGGCGCCGCCTACGCCCTGCTGCAGATCGCCCAGCAGCAGCCGGAAAGCGAAGCGGAACGCCAGCAGCTGGCCCGCGTGGCGCCGCGCCTGGCGCGCAAGCTGGGGCATCCCAAGCCGTCGGCCCAGGCGCCGGCCCAGCCCGAGCGCATCGATCTGAACCTGCCGCCACCGACCGAGGACTACTACGTCGAATTCGTCGTGCGCGACCACCTGCACCGCGACGAGGCACCGGTGTTCTACGTCGAGAATGCGCTGATCAATTCCCTGTTTGGCCTGCTGTGCTGGGACGCCGTGTTCTGCGCCATTCCCGGCGCCTTCTTCCATCCGTTTCATCGCGGGCCAGCAGATCTGCACAGCGCCGACTTCGCGCGCCGCCGCGCGGCGCAGTTTGCGGCCTGCTTCGCGCAGCTGGACAGCGGCGCCTACCGCGACACCATCCGCGCCAACTTCGCCGCCAAGTTCAATCTGCAGTCGCCCTTCGTGTACTGGGAGACGCTGGAACCGGCGCTGCTGGATCTGGCGCTGGACTGCATCCCGCCGCAGCATCTGCTGCGCGCCTTCGAGCGCATCCTGTCCGACGTCAAGGCCAACCGCAGCGGCTTCCCCGACCTGATCCAGTTCTGGCCCGCCGAAAAGCGCTACCAGATGATCGAGGTGAAAGGCCCCGGCGACCGCCTGCAGGACAACCAGGTGCGCTGGATCGACTACTGCGCCGCGCACCAGATGCCGGTCTCGGTCTGCTATCTGCAATGGGCGGCATGAGCGGCCCACAGTACACCATCGCGGTGCGGGCGCTGTGCGAGTTCACCGCCAAGGCGGGTGATCTCGACCTACGCTTCACGCCCTCGCCCACGGCGCAGGAAGGCATCGCCGGCCACGCCATCGTGGCGGCGCGGCGCGATGACGACTACCTCAGCGAAATCCCGCTTTCAGGCGACTTCGGCCCCCTGCACGTGCGCGGCCGCGCCGACGGCTACGACCCGCGCCGCAAGCAGCTGGAAGAAATCAAGACCTATCGCGGCGATCTGAAAAAGCTGCCAGACAACCACCGCGCCCTGCACTGGGCCCAGATCAAAATCTACGGCCACCTGCTGTGCGAGCAGGAAGCGCTGGACAAGCTGCGCCTGGCCTTGGTCTATTTCGACATCGGCAGCCAGAAAGAAACCCTGCTGGTGGAAGAACACAGCGCCGCCGCTCTGCGTGCCTACTTCGAGCAGCAATGCGGCCTGTTCCTGGCCTGGGCCGAGCAGGAACTGGCCCACCGCACCGAACGCGACGCGCAGCTGAAGGCCATGCGCTTCCCGCATGCCGACTTCCGCCCAGGCCAGCGCCAGCTGGCAGAAGCCATGTACAAGGCCAGCAAGCGCCAGGTATGCCTGCTGGCGCAAGCGCCCACCGGCATCGGTAAGACCGTGGGCAGCCTGTTCCCCATGCTGAAGGCCAGCGCGGAACACGGTATCGATAAGGTGTTCTTCCTCGCCGCGAAAACTTCCGGGCGGCAGATGGCGCTGGACGCGGTCGACGTGATCCGCACCGGCGCGCCGCTGCTGCCCCTGCGCACGCTGGAGCTGGCGGCAAAGAACACCGCCTGCGAGCATCCCGACAAAGCCTGCCACGGCGAATCCTGCCCGCTGGCGCGCGGCTTCTACGACCGGCTGCCCGCCGCGCGTGCCGCCGCACTGGCCGATGGCCGCTCGCTCGACCGCGCCACCCTGCGCGAGATCGCCCTGGCGCACCAGGTCTGCCCCTACTACCTGGGCAGCGAACTGGCGCGCTGGGCCGACATCGTCATCGGCGACTACAACTACTACTTCGACATCAGCGCCATGCTGCACAGCCTGACGCAGATGAACGAGTGGAAGGTCAACGTGCTGGTGGACGAAGCGCACAACATGATCTCTCGCGCGCGCAAGATGTATTCCGCCGAGCTGGAACACGCCAGCCTGCGCATGCTGCGCAAGGCCGTACCGGAGGAGTTGAAAAAGCCGCTGGACCGCGTCCACCGCCAGTGGAACACGCTGGAAAAAGAGCAGACCGGCGACTACCAGGCCTATCCCGCCCTGCCCGATAAATTCATGGGCGCCCTGCAGACCGCGACCACCGCCATTGGCGACTACATGGCCGAGCATCCAAGCTATATGGACGCAGACCTGCAAAGCTTCTACTTCAACGCCCTGCTGTTCGCGCGCCTGGCCGACAGCTTTGGCGAGCACTCGCTGTTCGACATCGAAAAGGCCGAAGGCGCGCGCGCCAGCCATACCGATTCGCTGCTCTGCATCCGCAACATCGTGCCCGCGCCCTTCCTCAAGCCGCGTTTCGACAGCACCCACACCACGGCCTTGTTCTCCGCCACGCTCAGTCCCTGGAACTACTTCAGCGACACGCTGGGCATGCCCGAGACCACCGCCTGGATCGACGTCGAATCGCCCTTCGTGGCGGAGCAGCTGTCGGTGCAGGTGGCCGGCCACATCTCCACGCGCTACCAGCATCGCAACCAGTCGCTCAGCCCCATCGCCGACCTGATGGGCGAGCAGTACGCGCGTCAGCCGGGCAACTACCTGGCCTTCTTCAGCAGCTTCGATTACATGGACAAGGCGGCCACGCTGTTTGAACAGCGCCATCCCGGCGTCCCCGTATGGCGCCAGGCGCGCCGCATGGACGAAGCGGAACGGGCGCAGTTCCTGGCGCGCTTTACGCCGGACAGCCGGGGCATCGGCTTTGCGGTATTGGGCGGCGCCTTTGGCGAAGGCGTCGATCTTCCCGGCGCGCGCCTGATCGGCGCCTTCATTGCCACGCTCGGACTGCCGCAGATTAATCCGGTGAACGAGCAGATCCGCGCGCGCATGGAGACCATCTTCGGCGCGGGCTACGACTACACCTATCTGTATCCCGGCATGCAGAAAGTGGTGCAGGCGGCCGGCCGCGTGATCCGCACCACCACTGACCGCGGCACAGTGCACCTGATCGACGACCGCTTTGCGCGGCCGGAAATTCAGCAGCTGATGCCGTCCTGGTGGCAGATCGCTACTGCACCACCGCCCTGATCTTCTGGTAGCCCGAGCGGCTGATGGGCAGCTTGCTGCCGTCGCGCAGAATGGCGACGTGGCTATCCTTGGTGGCCTGTTCGATGCGGCTGACACACTCGATGTTGACGATGTAGGAGCGGTGGATACGCAGGAAGCGCTCCGGCTCCAGCTGCCCTTCCAGCTCCGACAGGCTCTGGTTCTTCAGATAGGACTTGCCTTCGGCGCGGATCTGCACATAGTCGTCCTGCGCTTCGATATAGTCGATCTTTTCGCTGGCGATCACGTGCACCTTGGCGCCATCGCGGATCAGCACCCGGCCCACCGGCTTGTTGCGCGCCACCGCCTCGCGCGCCATGGCCTGCACCGCGCCGCCAGCGCCGCTGCTCATACGCAGGCGCGCATGCGCCAGCGCCTGGTCGAAGCGCTGCTGGCTGAAAGGCTTCAACAGATAGTCCAGCGCGTGGAATTCAAAGGCCTTGATCGCATATTGGTCAAACGCCGTGGCAAAGATAAAGTGCGCCTTGCCTGCGGCCAGTTCGGCCACTTCAAAGCCATCCAGCTTGGGCATCTGAATATCCAGGAAGACCAGGTCCGGTTCCAGTTCGGCGATCGCCTTGACCGCTTCAAAGCCGTTGGCGCATTCCGCCACAATCTCAACGTCCGCATGCTCGGCCAGATACTCGCGCACCACGCCACGGGCCAGGGATTCGTCGTCTACGATAATGATCCGCATACTTATCCTAATTCCGCCGGCAGGGTGATATCGACTGCAAACACAGCGCCCTGCCGCGCCCAGTGGATGCTCGCTTCATGCTTGTAGGCGCAGGCCAGCAGCTGGCGCACATTGGCCAGGCCGATGCCGTTGCCCTTCTTCTGCGGCTCGTCTGCATCGTATTCGTTCTCGACCCGGATATGCAGCAGCGAGCCATTGCGCTGTGCCTTGATCCGCACCGTGCCGCCCTCCGTCAATCCGCCGATGCCGTGCTTGACGGCGTTCTCCACCAGCGGCTGGATAATCATCGGCGGCACCAGGCAAGGCAGTGCCTCCTCCGCCACCTGCTCGTCCACCGCCAGCCGCTCGCCGAAACGCACCTGCTCCACCGACAGGAAATGCCGGATCAGCACCATCTCTTCGCCCAGCGAAATCATGCGGTGCGCGTCCAGGCCCAGGCTCTGGCGGAAGAAGCTGGCCAGTTCCAGCGTCATCGCCCGCGCCGCCTTGGGATTCTGCGAAGTCAGCGCGCTGATCGAATTCAGGCTGTTGAACAGGAAGTGCGGATCGATCTGGGTGCGCAGCATGCGCAGCTCCGCGTCCTGCGCCATCAGCTTGGACTCCAGCTCGCGCTGCTCGGCGCTCTTGGCGCGCACGAACTCAATCACCAGGTAGTGCACCGCCGCCGCAAAGCCGTACAGCAGAATCCCCAGCCCGACGATCAGCGCCTGCAAGGGCGGCGTCAGTACGATGCCGGTCCATTCCGGGCCGGCCAGCTGGCACAGCCCATTCCACGCCTGCGCCACGATCAGCCACAGCACGCCCGACATCAGCGCCGCCACCGAGAACACCAGCGGAATCGCCCCCGCCTTGGGGCTGCCCAATGGGTAGGCGCGGCACAGGTAGTAGGCCGAGTAGCCCGACATATAGGCATACACCAGGCATACCGGCACGGCAAACAGCATGGCGTTGGGCAGCCTGGCCTCGCTGGACAGCGACACCACCCCACCCAGCGCGCTGCCCAGGAACAGCCAGACCAGCAGGTAGACCACGCCGCCACGGCGACTGGAGAACAAGCCCTCCATGCTCAGTTACGGACTTCCACGCCACCCATGATGGCAACGCCGCGAATAATCAGGCGCTTGCTGGTATCGGGCGGCCAGGTGGTGCGCTCGTCAAAGCCGCCCATCACCGGCGTGCCCTGTAACACGACGGACCAATCAGGCGGCACTTTGATCTGAATGCCGCCGAACAGGGCAAAGACATTCAGCACCGCCTCGCCATGGATGGACGACTGGCGCAGATCCAGCTCGCAGCCTGCCATGATCGCGGTCACCTCGCCGCCGCGAAAATCGGCCGAGGTGATGCGGCGCACGAAGCCGCCCATCACTGCCGCGACGTTGATGGTGCTGTCATCCGACGGCATGGTCTGCTGGCGCGGAAATACCAGCGGCGTCTTGATGATGAATGGGTCGGAAGGCTGGCCGCCATTCCGCTGGCGCATCACCGAGCGATAGACCACCAGCAGGCCGAGGGCGATCATAAAGACCGGCCACAGGTCGCGCCAGCTCACATCCAGCAGGCCGAGGGACTTGAGCGCAGCCACCACCCCGAACAGGATCATCGCCGTACCGATCACCACACCCTGCGTGGTGCGGGTCTGTACGATCTTCACGATGCCGAATACCACCAGCATCATCGGCAGCAGATGGATCGAAGGATTGAAGTTCAGCCAGCCCAGGTTATCGAGCATGAAACCGACGCCCATCAGGATGACGAAGATGCCAAGAGCGATCTGCCCCGCAAAGTTGTGCTTACGTTTTTCGCGCATGACGCTCACTCCTTGTTATTCGAAACAGCCTTGTACAGCAGCGGGCGCGTCACCAGGCCCAGCCCCCATACCACCAGCAGCGCGGGCCAGGTGTCGGCGAAGTGCAGGCCCCAGACATGCTGGAACGAGACGTACCACCAGGCGGCGAAGAAAATGTGCCACAGCCCGCGCAGGAAGTGGCGCGGCGTGGTCGGCGGGACCATCTGGGTCAGCCCGGTCACCACCAGCAGCACCGGCCAGTAGTGCCACAGGCTGGCCAGATCGAGGTCGAATTCCACCATGCCGGCGCGGTCCATCAGCACCAGCGCGCCGATCGCGATAAAGAGAATGCCCCAGACCAGCTGCTTACGCCAGTGGAAGCGCCATTCATCGTTCATGTCATGCTCCTTGAGAGTTGATGTTGAAACGATATCAGCGCGCGGCACGCAGCGAAACCGCTATTCGGCGAATGGCGAAAATCTTCCGGTGAATGGCGAAAAAAAACTCACCCGCGTGGGGTGAGCTTCTTTGGGGGGGAGATGGTGTGGCGCTTAGAAGCGGCCGTTGCTGACTTTTTGTTCGAAGACCAGCATGCCCCATCCTAGTTGGCGCCGGATTTCTTCCGGCGATGGCGGCGGCTTGGCGGCAGTCGTTCTGCGTTCCATGTACTGGCGAACCACGTACTTCGATGGATGATTTATTTGTGCCATGATGACCTCGTATGGTGACGAACATCGTGAAGACATCATATGCCAGCACGGTTGAAACCACCGTTCGCTGACGCACACTCATCGTCGCGTTTACAGCTTCTGCTGCAGGAACTCCAGGAAGCAGCTGATGCGCTGGGCCAGCTGGGTGTTGCGGTAGTAGACCGCGTGAATCTGCTGACGGTAACCGGTCGAATAGTCCTCCAGCAGCGGCACCAGGCGGCCGGCCTTGATGTCGGCGCGCGTCATGAAATCGGACAGGCATACCACGCCCTGCCCGGCCAGCGTCAGCTGGCGCAAGGTCTCGCCGCTCGATGCGGACAGCGCCGGGG
>Ga0213872_10001817_pt1 | contig 13264 bp, 10 predicted proteins | sample VelepicomBERX_R2_FD_160071 | JGI IMG/M metagenome (GOLD analysis project Ga0213872, IMG submission 160071) | Rhizosphere microbial communities from Vellozia epidendroides in rupestrian grasslands, the National Park of Serra do Cipo, Brazil - RX_R2 | ecosystem: Host-associated > Plants > Roots >...
ACCTCGGCGGCGGCCTTGGCCATGCGTTCGGCCTGCTCGGCCGAGTCGGTGGTGCGGTGCAGGTTCAGCGTGACCTGCTCCAGGGCGGCGGCGGTCTGCTGCAGGCTCGAGGCGGCCTCTTCGGTGCGTGCCGACAGGTCGGTGTTGCCGCCGGCGATCTCGGTCGAGGCGGCGCGCACGCTGTGGGCCGATTCGCGCACCTTGAGCACCAGTTGGCGCAGGGCGCCCTGCATGGTGGCCAGGGACTGCAGCAACTGACCGGCTTCGTCCCTCGGGTGCCCTTCGATGTCCTGGCGCAGGTCCAGGCTGGAGACACGGTTGGCGGTTTCGCTGGCCATGCGGATGGGGTGTGAGATGCTGCGCACCAGCCAGCGGGTCAGCACGCCACCGAGCACCAGGGCTGCGGCGCTGAACAGCACCAGCGCCCAGCGGGCGGACGCGCTGAGTTCAGCGATCCGGGCACCGGTCTGGTCGATGGCCTTGCGCTGGGCATTGGAGAGGTCGGAGACGCTTTTCAGCAGGGCGCCCGATTGGGGCAGGAACTGCTCCGAATAGACCTTGCGGATGCGCTCGGTGAGGCCGGAATCGCGGGCGGCGATGAGGGCGGTGATGGCGGCCTGGAAGTTCCGGCCGTCCGCGTCGATGCGGTCCAGCATGCCCTGGTCGGCATTGTCGTGCAGTTGCCCGCGCAACTGCAGCAGCAGGCTGTCGTACTCGCTCTTGGTCTTCTGGATGTCGGCAGACAGCACTTCGCCGACTTCGGGTTCGGAACTCAGGGCGACGGCCTTGTAGCGCTCGGAATTGATCGACAGCAGGCGGTAGGCATCGGCCACCTCGCGTTCGGCCTGCAGGTTGTGCTGCAAGGCCTCGCGGGTGGCCTGGTCCACCGTGTGCAGCGACCAGACACCGATGCCGGAACCGGCCAGCGTCAGCAACAGGACGACGAGAAAGGTGGCCAGCAGCCGGCGGCCGAGGACAGAGCGAGCAGAGGAAGTGGTGGCAGATTTCAAGGCATGGGCTCCTGACCCTGCCTCGGCACATCGGCCACCCTGCAGGGCCCGCCTTGTGGGCGGGGTGTCCAGGGGGGCCGGGTCAGGTTCCGTGGGATGTCCTGTGTGGGGCGCGGCGGCTGGAGACCCTGTCGGACGGCCAGGATGGCCGGCGCAGGCAAAGTGGCTTCCACGAAGGACAGGCTTGACGGGAGCTGGGCGCGGGATCGGCAGGGAGTGGTTGGGCAGTCGAGGGGTTTCGTACCCTTGCCCGGAATTAGGCCTGCGCTTTGTTACACCTGCTTAACAATCTGTTTCGGAGGGTCTTTAGGGCGGCGATCCGCTCGGGTTGTTGTCGGCCTCAGGGCATTGCGACGCGTTGTCCCTGGCCCCGGAAGAAGAAATCGCCGCTGAGGCTGGTGGTCTCCCAGGGGATCTGTGCGTTGCGCGTCTCCTGTTGCACCGCGCGGCGCACTTCCTTGAACACCTGCTCGATCGGCTTGTTGGGCTCCTGCATGGCCAGCAGCAGGTGGTGGGTGAAGGGGCTGTTGCGGCCCTCGCCATCGGCCGCCACCTTGCCCGGCGAGGTCGAGTAGGCGATCAGGGTGCCCGAGGGCGGCTCCATGCTGCCCAGACCCACCGAGGCACTGCGCAGGCCGCGTCCGAAGGGGTTGTCGCGGCAGGCGTCGACGATCAGGATGTTCACCCCTTTCTGGGCGCTGGCCATCTTGTCGAGGATCATCCCGACATCCAGGCTCTGTTCGACGACCTCGTCCTCCCGCTGGATGTCGGCATTCACCGGCACGAAATAGTTGTGCCCCTGGATCTCCACCCCATGACCCGAGTAGTAGACCAGGCCCACATCGTTGGCGGCCATGCGGTCGCCGAACTGGCGGACCGCCGAACGCATCTGCTGCAGGCTCGCGTCGCGCAATTCCATCACCGAAAAACCGCTCTGGCGCAGGGCCCGGGTCATGTCGTCCGCATCATGCAGGGGGTTCTTCAGCATGCCCCGGGGGTAGCTGGCGTTGCCGATGACCAGGGCCAGGCGCCGGCCCGGACCCGAGGCCAGCGGCAGTTGTTCCGGCAGGCCGGACGCAGGCGTGGGCATGGCGATGGCCGGGGCGGGCAGTGCCGCCGGCACCGGGGTGGTCGCGAGGGGCGGCGCCAGGGTGGAAGGTGCCTCGGCCGCTGCCGCCGGCACGCCGGCCGGCGGGCCCTCGACCCGGCGCAGGCTGTATTGGGCGGCCTGCTGGCCCTGGTCGGCCGCCATCCGGTACCAATAGCGGGCCAGGGCCGGGTTGACCGGCACCCCGAGCCCCTGCTCGTAGGCCCGCCCGACGCGGTATTGGCCATTGGCGTTGCCCTGGGATGCCGACTTGAGGTACCAGGCCGCAGCCTGCGGCAGGTCGATGGCGACGCCCAGGCCGTTCTGGTACATGGCCCCCAGGTGGTTCTGCGCCACAGCCGAGCCCTGGGCGGCGTAGAACTCGAAGCCGGGCAATGCGCTTGCGTAATCCCCTTGCTGGAAGGCGGCGAGGGCCTGGGCCAGGCTCATGGGGGCGCCGGTCGCCAGCCGTTGGCCGATCGCCGGGGGCGGTGCATAGACCATGGGTGCGGCGCCGGCCACCTGCAGGGTCGGAACCGGCAGCGCGACAGCGGCAGCGGCATAGCCGCTGGTGAGGGTGCCGGCATAACCCCGGCTGACCGGAACCCAGTCGAGCGCCACGCGGCGCGGGATCTCGACGGCGGCGCGCCGCTCGGGGCGCAGGTAGGCGAGGGTGTGGTGCGGTGCGGCCGCTGCCTGCCAGCGGACTCTTTCATGGGGCAGGGCGTGGCCGGGCAGGCGGGCCGGGTGTTCACCGGCCGCCAGGGCCGGGCCCAGGGCCGCCCACAGCAGCAGTCCCAGGCCGATAGTCCTGAGGGATGGGGTGGTGGAGGTCATGGGGTGCTCCTCGTATCGGGGGTGGCCAGCACGCGCACGCGCCGGTTCTCGGCGGCGTCGGGTTGCTGGGGCAGCAGCAGCTCGGTGAAGCCTTTGCCCAGGGCGCTGAGGCGTTCACCGGGGACGCCGCGTTGCAGCAGGAAGTCCTGCACACTGCGGGCGCGCCGCTCGGACAGCCGCTGGTTGTAGTCGGCGCTGCCGGTGGCGTCGGTGTGGCCTTCAAGCGTGAAATGCGTCCGGGCCAGCCGGTCGGACAGCAGGGCCTGGCTCAGGGATTCGAGGATCGGCAGGCTTTCGGGCCGCAGGCGCGCCGAGTCGTAGTCGAAGGGCACCAGCAGGTCCACGCTCTGCGCCTTGGGCTGCAGATTGCGCAGGCTGCGTGTCAGACCGCCGCCTGAGGGCGGCGCCAGGCGGTCCGCCAGCTCCGAGGCGCTGGCCTGGCGCAGAGGCATACCGGTCTGGGCCAGACAGCCCAGGCCCGGCCACAACAGCACGGACAGCAGGACCAGGCCGCCCCGGTTCATGGCAGTTCCTTGAGCGTCACCAGCCGGGTGCCGAAGCTTTCCGAGCTGCCGCTGCGGCCCTGGCCGGTCAGGTAGTTGAGCAGGGAGGCCCGGCCGGGGAAGTCGTTGAGCGTGTAGGTGAAGGGGCTGCCGGAGCCCGCCGGGCTGAGCCGCAGCGATTCGAGCCGGCGCGGCGTGTCCGACACCAGCACCAGCAATTGGTCGTCGCCGCCCGGTCCGGCGGCCTGCACCTGCCAGTCGGGGCGGGGCAGGCGCAGGGTCTGGCCGGCGGCGATGTGGTTGTCCGCATCCAGTCCGTTGGGAAACAGCAGGTAGAAGCTTCGGCTGTCGCTGCCGAGCATCAGCAGGTAGACGAAACCGTCGTGGTGCGCCTTCACCTTCAGGTTCAGGGCGTCGTGGCCGATGCGCAGCTCATGCCGGTCCACCGTCACCTCCGGGCTGCGGCGCGGATTGCCCTGTTGCGCCAGCAACTGCAGGGTGGACAGCGACGCCAGCACAGGGGCGGGCGCCGCTGCCGGGGGCGCCTGCGGCTCGGCCTGGGGCGGCCGGGCCGAGGGCGCAGGGCCGGGCGGTGGCGGCACGACCTGCTGGGGCAACTGCTGGGCGATCTGGGGGGCCGGGCCGGGCGTGCTGGCCGGCGGGGGGACGGGGGCCGTGGCATGGACCGGTTCCGCCGGCTGGACCGGCACCGGGATCAGGTTGCGCGATCCGATGACGGTGACATGGTGGGCGCTGAGGTTGCTGTCGCGCATGCGGCTCACCTTGTCGTCGATGAGGCGCTGGGCGCATTGCTCGACGTCGGCCATGGTGACCGCACCGGCGCCATTGCCGCTACGCGCCTCGCCGAGCAGGCAGTCGCGCACGGCCTGGGTCGCCAGGCCGCCCTTGCCGGGCTCGTCAAAACTGACTTCGTCGCTGCGCGAGGAAGTGATCTCGACCACGTTTTCCTGCAAGGCCCCGAGCCGCGTCTGCTCCAGCGTCAGGCTGCGCGAATGCATGTTGCTGGGCTTGCCGCAACGGCTGGCATCGCCGTCGGCGCGCCAGCTGAACTTGGGCGTGAAGGCCGGCCCCATGGAGCGGGCCAGGGGCGTGGTGCCGGTCACGCCCAGCGAGAAGCAGGCGTCCAGCATGGTGATGACCTTGTCGGCCTTGCGCATCAGGGGGGCCGAGACGGCCGCCATCTCGCGTTTGACGATGGCGCTGCGTTCATAGGTCAGCAGGCCCTCGACGCATTCGCCGCTTTGTGGGTCGGCCCAGCGGGTGCCGTGGCCGGAGAAATAGACCAGGGTCCGCGTGCCCTCCGGGCTGCGCTGGCCCAGCTCGCGCAAGGCCTGGAGGATGCGGGGTTTGGTGGCCTGCTCGTCGCGCAGGACCTCGACATTGGATGGTGGCACACCCATCGCGTCGGCGATCCGGCGGGCGCTTTCGATGTCGAACGGCACGCCTTCGAGGGCCGGCACAGCCGGGTCCTGGTAGTGGCTGATGCCGATGATCAGCGCGGTTCGCGCCGTTGCCCCGGTCTCGGCGGCCACGGGCAGGGCCAAGGCAAGACCCAGCGCCAAGCCCAGCCATGACGACCAGGAATGCCCGGGAGGAGGTTCGGCGTGGAAGGCCTGGGGCTTCATCATGCGCACCCTCTGATTGAAACTGATTGTTAAGTTAGTAGGGCGGCCCGCGCTTGTCGAGCGAAATCGGAAAGACCGCGTGCGCCGCTCAGGCGTTGCCTGTCCTGGATCAATTTCAAGGGTCCATGGCGCTGCGCCTGAAACCGGCTTGCCGCCCCAGGGTCGGCGGGCTGCGGAGCCGGCCTGGCCGGGCCGCCGGCTGCGTTCCTCGAAGGGGCGGCGCTTCCCCAGGCAGCGAGGAGGCTCCAACGGGGGGGCTTTCAGTAGCTGCGCCCGCCCTTGTACATGGCGTGGGCCCGGCGTTGCAGTTGGGCGCCGGCCTGGTCCAGCCGCGCCATGGCCTGGCCGGCATGGGCATGGGTGATGGCCAGGCCCAGCGCATCGGCGGCGTCCGTGCCCGGCAGGCCGGGCAGGCGCAGCAGGCGGCGCACCATCTCCTGCACCTGGGATTTGGCGGCCCGGCCGTGGCCGACCACCGCCTTCTTCATCTGCAGGGCGGTGTATTCGGCCACCGGCAGATCGCGCGAGACCAGGGCGGTGAGGCAGGCTCCGCGCGCCTGTCCCAGCAGCAGGGTCGACTGGGGGTTGACGTTGACGAAGACGATTTCCACCGTCGCCACGTCGGGGTGGTAGCGCTCGCTGACCTCACGGATGCCGTCGTACAGCACCTTCAGGCGACCGGGCAGGTCGCCGAGGGCCCGGTGGGTGGTCTTGATGGTGCCGCTGGCCACGTAGTGCAGGGTCGAGCCCTGGGCCTCGATCACGCCGAAGCCGGTGGTCTGCAGACCGGGGTCGATGCCGAGGATTCTCATGGGGTCGTGGTCCGGGACGGGTTTCAGGGCAGGATGGCGGCGCCCATGCGGGCCTCGATGGTCGCGCTGCGGCTGAGCAGGTAGGGCGAGCCGGGCAGTTTCTCGAAGTATTTGGGGCGCGGCAGCATGACGGCCAGCCGGGCGGCCTCGGCCGCGTTGAGGCGGGCGGCCGGCTTGTGGAAGTAGTGCTGGGCGGCGGCTTCGGCACCGAACACGCCTTCGCCCCACTCGACGTGGTTGAGGTAGAGCTCGAGGATGCGCCGTTTGTCGAGAAAGGTTTCCAGCAGCAGGGTCAGCACCAGCTCCTGGCCCTTGCGCAGCAGGGTGCGCTCGCCCGAGAGCAGCAGGTTCTTGGCCAGTTGCTGGGTGATGGTGGAGCCGCCCACGATCTTGGGCTGGCGGCCGCGACCGGTGGGGGTGCCCAGGGCGAGGGCCACGGCGGGCGAGGTCCTGACGCCGGCCCGGGCCTCGGCCTGGGCGTTCTTCTTCCAGGCCTTCTGGACGGCGTCCCACTCGACGCCGTCATGGTCGACGAAGCCGTCGTCCTCCGAGGCGATGACGGCGCGCTTGAGCTGGTCCGAGATCTGGGCATAGGGCACCCACTGCTGCTGCCAGCGCAGGTGGCCGGTCTCGCGGACCAGGCGCAGCGCCTCGGAGCGCTCGAAACTGGTCGACGCCGGGTTCACGACCACCAGCGCCGCGATGCGGGCGACGAAGAACAGCTGCAGCGAGGCGAAGGCCAGCAGGCACAGCAGCAGCCAACGGGTCAGGGCCTTCATGGCGTCGGATCGGCTCCTGGTGTTTCAGAGTTGTTGGCGCAGCTCGGCCAGCACCTGGGCCGACGGGGGGCGGACGCCGCGCCAGATCGCGAAGGCCTCGGCAGCCTGTTCGACCAGCATGCCCAGGCCGTCGCGGCCCTGGGCGCCATGGGCGGCGGCCCAGTCCAGAAAGCCCTGGGCCGCCGGGCCATACATCATGTCCAGGGCCAGGCTGCCGCGGCGCAGCACCGTGGCGGCCACCGGGATGTCGCCACCGGCCAAGCTGCTGGCCGTGGCATTGATGACCACGTCGTAGGCCTGCGCCACCGCGTCCAGCGGCAGGGCTTCCAGCCGGGTCCCGGTGCGCTCGGCCAGGGCCTGGTGGCGGGCCACGAGCTCTTCGGCGCGGGCGGCGGTGCGGTTGACCACGGTGAGCCGGCTGGGGCCTGCCTGCAGCAGCGGGGCCAGCACCCCGGCGGCGGCGCCGCCGGCCCCGATCAGCAACAGGTCCTGGCCCTGCAGCGGCTGGCCGGCATTGCGTTGCAGGTCGCTGACCAGGCCCAGGCCGTCGGTGTTGTCGGCGTGCAGGCCGTCGGGCCGCCAGCTCAGGACATTGGCCGCGCCGGCCAGCTGCACGCGCTCGCTGAGGTGCCGCGCCGCGCGGGCCGCCTCGAACTTGAAGGGCACGGTGATGTTGCAGCCCCGGCAGCCGAGTCCGCTCAGGGTCTCCAGGGTGGCGGCCAGGCCATCGAGCGGAACGAGACGGCGCTCGTAGCGCAGGTCCTGGCCGGTCAGTTCGGCAAAGCGGGTGTGGATCCAGGGCGAGCGGCTGTGCTCGATCGGGTTGCCCAGGACGAAATAGAGGTCTGTGCTCATGGGGGGCTGGTCGCCGGGGCGGCGGGCTGGGGTGATTGGACCTTGGTCTCCAGGGTTTCGTCGCGCGTGAATCGAAAGCGCGAAACGACCACGATCTGGTCGCCAAGCTGCCGCATCGGGCGGTTGAAGCGGCCGAAGGGCTGGGCGGCGCGGGCGATGGCCTCGGCGCGGTGGTCGAGCAGCGGGTTGCCGGAGCTCTGCACGACCTCGGTGCTAAGCAGGCGGCCCGAGGCGTCGATGGTCAGGGTCATGGTCAGCTCGCCATAGAGCTTGCGGCCATTGTGTTCGGGGAAGTTCTCGGTGCCCTTGTCCTCGATCTTGCGGCGCATGGCGTCGTCATAGACCGCATTGACCGCTTCGAGGGTGGCTGGGCTGACGTAGCGCTTCTTGGGGCGGGCGTTTTCTTCGTTGACGCGGCGTTCGATCTCGGCCAGCAGCTTGAGCAGTTGGCGTCGGCGCTCTTCCTGTTCGGTCTGTTGGGGGCTGGCATTGCTGCGGCTGGCCTCGGATGGCACCGGCAGGGTGGTCAACTGCTGGCGGATCTGGGTCAGCAGGCGGGTCTGCTGCTCTTCCAGGGCTGCGACCCGGCGCTGGCTGTCCTCGTAGCTGTCGCCCTGGGTGTTGAAGGCGCTGGCCGGCAGGGGCGAGGTGGCCCGTCCGCGCTGCGCCTCGCCACCGCCGGCCAGCGAGGATTGGGCGATGGCCTGCGCCTTGTCGGGGCGGGCGTCGGACTTGGCGTTGACCAGGATCACCTCCAGCGGCGTGTCCTGGAACACCCGGTCAAAGGCCTCGGGGGCCGCGAAGCGCAGCGTCAGCAGGCCGGCGTGCAGCGCCACAGAGGCCGCCAGGGCCCACTGCAGCGTGGAGAAACGACGAAGAAGGTCGAGGAGGGCGCTCACGAGGCCGCATTATCAGGGCTGGCGCCCTCGGCTTCGTGGACGTCGACCGCGATGGCGATCGGGCCGGCCACCGGCTCGTCGTCGCCCTCGTCCTCGCCGGCTTCCAGCGGGCTCTCGGCATCCAGGCGCTCGAGCACGGTGCCGTGGACATCGAGCGCGATCTCGTCGATCTCGCCGAGCCGCACCCGCACCCGGGCCCCGCGCGGCAGCGCGCCCATGCCGAAGGCGGGCAGCACCAGGGGCAGCTCGTCGGCGCGCACCAGCACGCTGCCGTTGGGGCCTTCCTTGAAGACCGAGGCCGTCAGTTCGGTGATGCCGTGCTGCTGCACATACTTGAGCGTCCAGAAGCGTTCCATGCCGGCCTGGTAGCCGTTGTAGGCGCTGTAGGCCGCATCGAAGCCGCTGATGATCGAGAACAGCTCGGCGTCCTTGGGCTTGAAGGGGGCCGCCAGGGCCGCCGTCTTGCCATGCCGGGCGCAGGCGATGATCTGCCACTGGTTGACCAGGTCGGTGTAGCGGCGCAGTGGCGAGGTGCTCCAGGCATAGGCCTTGACCCCGATGCCGGCATGCGGCTGGGCCTTGGTGCCCATGCGCACCTTGACGCCCGGCGCCAGGCTGGCCTGGCTGCGGTAGATGCCGGGCACACCGCAATCGGCCAGCCACAGGCCCCAGGTGCTGTTGGCCAGGATCATGGCCTCGGCGACGATCAGGTCCAGCGGGGCGCCGCGCTGGCGCACGCTGATCTGCACCGTCTCCTGGCCGCTGGGCTCGGCGCCGTCGTTGCCGACCAGGCGGAAGTTGTAGTCGGGGCGGTTGAAGGTCTCGGGCTTGCCGCGCAGCAGCTCGCGCCGGGCCTTGAGCTCCTTGGCCAGGCGCCACAGAAAGGCCATGGTGGCGTGGGTCATGCCGCCGGGCAGCCCGGTCTGGGCCGGGTTGGCGTCTTCCATCCAGGCTTCGGTCACCACGGTGTCGAGCTGGTCGTGGCGCAGGTTGGCGGCGATCGGCACGCGCTCGAGCCGGGTCTCGCTGGCCTGGATCTCGAGGCTGGCCTCGTCGAAGCTGACATACAGCGAGACGGCCGGGCAGGCGCGGCCCTCGGACAGGGTGTAGCGCTGCACCACCTCGTCGGGCAGCATGGTGATCTTGTAGCCCGGCATGTAGACCGTGGACAGGCGCTGGCGCGCCACCTGGTCGATCGGGGTGCCGGTCTGCAGAGCCAGGCCGGGCGCCGCGATGTGGATGCCCAGGGTGACGCGGCCGCTGCCCAGTCCCTGCACCGACAGGGCGTCGTCGATCTCGGTGGTCTGCGAGTCGTCGATCGAATAGGCCTGGACCTCGGCCAGCGGCAGCTCGTCGCCGATGTCGGGCGCCTGCAGGGGCGGGAAGCCGGTGCCCTTGGGGAAGTTGTCGAAGAGGAAGCGCTTCCAGTGGAACTGATAGGCCGAATCGATGGCGCCGGCCCGGCGCAGCAGATCGAGGGGCGCGGTCTGGGTGGCACGCGAAGCCTCGACCACCGCCTTGTACTCGGGCGCGTTCTTGTCGGGCCGGAAGAGGATCTTGTAGAGCTGCTCGCGGATCGGCGCCGGGCATTCGCCACGGCCCAGAGCGGCCGCCCAGTCGGCGATCTGGAGCTGGAGCTGCTTTTTCTTCTCGATGGCCGCCAGGGCCTGCTGCACGATCTCGGCGGGGGCCTTCTTGTAACGGCCCTTGCCGGCACGGCGGAAATAGTGGGGTGCCTCATGCAGGCGCAGCAGTGCGGCGGTCTGCTGCACCAGCGTGGCCTGCTCGTTGAAATAGTCGCGGGCCAGGTCGGCGAAGCCGAAGTCGTCCTCCGGCGCGAACTCCCAGGCCAGCTCGAGCTCGATGCCCTCGGCCTGTGCCTGCGCCTGCGCGAGCAGCTCGGCGGGCGCGGGCTTGTCGAATTTGAGCAGGATGTTGGCGGCCTTCACCTTCACCCGCTTGCCGGTGTCCAGTTCAATCTGTGCCGAGGCGTCGGCCTCGGACAGCACCCGGCCGGCCTGAAATTTGCCGGCTTCATCAAACAATGCGTACATGGCGGTATTTTCCCATTCCGGCGCGGCCTGTCCCGGCGGCCTGCGGATCGGAGGTGGATTTTTGCGTTGCGCCGAGTGGCCTCAAGCCAGATGCAGAAAGGCCAGGACCTCGGGCAGATGCTGCGGGAAGTCGCTGAAGGCATGGTCGCCGCCCTCGAGCAGACACAGGCGGGCCTGGGCGTAGCGGGCGGTCATTTCGCGCCAGTCCAGCAGTTCGTCGCCCTTGGCGATGAGCGCCAGCTCGGGGCCGGGCGGGCAGCGGCCCTCGGCCGCCATTGAGCGCAGCTCATCGACAAAACGGGGTTCGAAGAAGAACCGGGCCTCGGGTTCGTGCCAGAAGGTCTGCTCGCCGATGTAGCGGGCCAGATCGCGCGCCGGATCGACGGCCGGGTTGATCAGCACCGAGGGGCAGCCGGTCTGTCGGGCCACCCAGGACGCATAGAAGCCGCCCAGCGAGGAGCCCACGACGGCCATCCCTGTGCGCGGCCAGTCGGCGATGCCTTCCGACACCATGTGGGCGGCGGCGCGCGGAGAGGGCGGGAGCTGCGGACACCACCAGTGGACCTGGGGGTGTTGCGCCTGCACGGCGATGGCCATCTGCTGCGCCTTGGCCGAACGGGGCGAGGAACGGAAGCCGTGCAGATAGAGCAGGTGGGTGGTCGGCTGGCGGGGCATGGGACTCCTGGAGGGGGTGAACAGGTTCTAAGATGACGGGTGAACCCGCTGGGCCCCTTGCCTGTCGAACTGTTTTGCTGATTCTCCGATATCCATGAGTGCCCCTGTCGCTCCGGTCGCCGCTGCAGACCGGGTTCTTCTGCCCCACGAGGCCGTCGCGGCCGTGCTGGCGCTGCCGCGCGGGCAGATCGGCGCCGCTTTCGTGGGGCAGCCCACCGAAGAGGTGCTGGCCACCGGCGTGTTGCTGGCCGAGATGCTCAGCGGTCAGGTGCCGCGCACCGGCCCGGGGGTCAGCAGCCCGGACGTGCTCGAGCAGCGCTACCAGAGCCTGCCCGAGGATTGGGGGCGCAACCTCGACGAGCCGCTGCAGGCCCAGATCGTCCGGGCCCTGGATCCGGATCCTGAACTGCGTTTCGCCGATCCGGCCGACTTCCGAGCGGCCCTGGTGAACTGGAGCGGCACCGCTGCAGGCCGCACCCTGGAGACCCTGTTGGCCCGGATGCGGCGCCAGGGGGATTTCCCGGCGCTGTCCGATGCCATGGGGCGCATCCTCAAGGTGGCCGGTTCGGACGACGACAGCCTTGAGGATCTGGCGCGCGAGATCCTGCAGGATGTGGCGCTGACCCAGCAGCTGTTGCGCCTGGTCAACAGCGCCCAATACGCCCAGTCGGGGGGCAATGTCACCACTGTGTCCCGCGCCGTGGGGCTGGTGGGGTTCAACGGGGTGCGCAATCTGGCCCTGAGTCTGAGGCTGCTCGAACGCATGCCCGACCAGGCCCATGCCATGCAGCTCAAGGCGCAGTTCCTGCGGGCCTTGATGGCCGGTCACCTGGCGCAACGCCTGTGCGTGGGCGACCGGGCGCGCGAGGACGCCTTTCTCGGCGCCATGTTCCAGAACCTGGGCCGTCTGCTGATTGGTTTCTATTTCCCCGCAGAGTCGGCCCGGATCGGGCAGATCCCGGAGCAGGACGAGGCGGACCGCAACGCCATGGCCATCCGGCTGCTGGGCCTGAGCCCCGAGGACTTCGGGACCGGCGTGGCCCGCAGCTGGGGGCTGCCGACGGACCTGTTGCACAGCATGCGCCGCCCTTTCGGCCGTCCGCCGACGCGGCGGCCGACGCAGCTTCGGGAGTACCTGCGCTGGCTTGCCATGGCCGCCAACGACATCACCGCCGCCTTGCTCGACCCCGATCCGGGTGAAGTGCCCGTCAGGCTCAAGGCGGTGGCCGAGCGGTATGCCCGGGTGCTGGGGATGGGGATCGACGAACTGGCGGACGCGGTGACCCAGTCCCAGGGGCGTCTGAGCGCGATGGCCCAGGCCATGGGCATGCCGGCAGCGGCCGTGGTGCCGTTGACCCGGGTGGTGCCGGTCGAGGCGGTGGCGGCAACGGTGCCCCTGGCGGCCCCGAAATCGCCGGTGGCATCACCGGCTCCACCGACGCCGGCACCGATGGCGTCTGGCCGGGGTGTCGGAGCTGTCCAGGAGGCGGTGTCCGCACCGTCCGCCGGGCCGGGTCGCACCGCAGCGCCGGCGGACGCCGGCGCCCGGACCCGGCGCCTGGCCTTGCAGCACGAGGCCCTGCGCGGGTTGCTGGCCTCGCTGCGGGGCCCCGACGGCGTGGCACCGGTGTTGCCGCAGGCGCTGCGCCTGGGTGTCGGCGGTCTCCAGCAGGCCTTGGGGGCCCGGCATGTCGTCTTCTGCCTGCGTGAGGCTGGCACACAGGTGCTGTCGGCCCGCCTCGGGGTGGGGGACGGTTGGGCGGCCTTGCAGCCCGGTTTCCGCATCGATCTGCAGATCGGCGATGGGCTGTTCGCAGCGGCCTGCCGGCAGGGCGCCCAGACCTGGGTGCCCGACACGACCCTGCCCGAGGTGGCCCGTCGCCTGCCCGACTGGCTGAGCGGACAGGTCCGTCCCGCTGCTTTCTGGCTGCTGCCCCTGATGCACCGGGATGCGGTGTTCGCCTGCCTGTACGCCGATGCGGCCGAGGTCGGGGTCCTGCTGATGGACCCGGGCTCGCGGGAGCTGCTGCGCCAGTTGGGCGAGCTGCTGGTGCAGATGTTCCGGCAGCGCCAGGGGCTGGGCGAGTCCGGCGCCTGAAGTGAAACC
>Ga0213872_10001818_pt1 | contig 13253 bp, 9 predicted proteins | sample VelepicomBERX_R2_FD_160071 | JGI IMG/M metagenome (GOLD analysis project Ga0213872, IMG submission 160071) | Rhizosphere microbial communities from Vellozia epidendroides in rupestrian grasslands, the National Park of Serra do Cipo, Brazil - RX_R2 | ecosystem: Host-associated > Plants > Roots >...
GCGACGTCAACCACGACGGCGTGGTGCAGCTGGGCGAGATCGCCATCGATGCCGACGTGCTGGTGCTGGCCACGCCGGAGATCGCCGGCCTGCCCTACGTGGTGTCCGGCCTGGTGGCGGCGGGCGGCCTGGCGGCGGCGCTGTCCACCGCCGACGGCCTGCTGCTGGCCATCTCCAATGCGCTGTCGCACGACGTCTACTTCAAGATCGTCGATCCGACCGCCTCGACCCAGAAGCGCGTGACCATCTCCAAGCTGCTGCTGCTGGCGGTGGCCTTCATTGCCGCCTACGCCGCCTCGCAGAAGCCGGGCGATATCCTGTCGCTGGTGGGCGCGGCCTTCTCGCTGGCCGGCTCCACCCTGTTCCCCTGCCTGGTGCTGGGCGTGTTCTGGAAGCGCGTCAACCACCAGGGAGCGCTGGCCGGGATGGTGGCGGGCTTTTCCATGTGCGTGTTCTACATGGCCCATACCAGCCCGGTGCTGGGCGGCAGCGCGGCGGGCCAGTGGCTGCATATCGCACCCATCTCCGCCGGGATCTTCGGCGTGCCGGCCGGGCTGCTGGTGATGGCCGTGGTCAGCCTGCTGACGCCGCCGCCGGATGCGCGCAGCCAATCCCTGGTCGACTTTATTAGAGCGCCGGAGCAATAGCCAATTTGACAAGCAAGTGATATCCTGCTTGAGTTTTCAATTTGGCAAGCTTACTTGCATGATAATTTCAACTCCCTCGCGCCTGCTGCTGTCTGCGCTACTGGCGCTCAGCCTGGTTGCAGGCGCCCACGCAGCCGACACCCCGGCAGCAGCGCGCCCGCCGATTACCGCCTTCTTCGACAACCCCACCTTCACCGGCGCGCTGCTCTCGCCCAGCGGCAAATACCTGGCCATGCGCGTGGGCGGAAATGGCAAACGCGACCGCGTCGGTGTCCTGGAGCTGGCCACCGACAAGATCACCGTGGTGGGCTCGTTCGAAGATGCCGACATCGGCAACTTCGCCTGGGTCAATGATGAACGCCTGACCTACAGCGCCACCGACCGCCAAATCGGCGAGGGCGATATCCGCTTCGGCCCCGGCCTGTACGCCGTCAACCGCGACGGCAGCAACTTCCGCCAGTTGGTCAACCGCAGCAGCCACTTCATTACCGTCAACACCGGCCTGCGCGAACCGCTGCCCTGGAATACCTTCCTGCTTGGCCAGAACGCCGGCCAGAACAGCGATTACGTCTACGTCGTCCACCCCAATTTTGGCGGGCCAGGCGAGATCTCCTATTACGACCTGCAGCGCCTGAACACGGTCAACGGCCGCGTCACCAGCGTCAACCGTCCCGGCGACAGCCGCAGCTGGATGCTCGACAATAACGGCGAGCCGCGCCTGACCCACACCGTGGAGAAAGGCCTGACCTCGATCCAGTATCTGGATCCGCAGACCAAGGAGTGGCGCAAGCTGATCAGCTTCGACACTTACGTCGGCGGCAAGGGTGCGTTCACGCCGCTGGCCTTCGGCCCGGATGGCACGCTCTACGTGATCGCCCACCACGGCAAGGACAAGGCCACTGTCCACACTTTCGACCTGAAGACCAATACCGTTTCCGACAAGCCGCTGATCGAAATCACCGGCTTCGACTTCAACGGCCGCCTCATCATGGACGAGCACAAGCTGCTGGGCGTGCGCTACTGGGGCGAGGCGGAAGATACGGTGTGGTTCGATCCGGCCATGAAGGCCATGCAGGCCGAGATCGACAAACTCCTGCCCGGCACCATCAACCTGCTCACCCGCCCAACCCGGCCGGAAACCCCGTGGGTGCTGGTCGAGGCCTATTCCGATACGCTGCCGCGCACCACCCTGCTCTACAACAGCGAGACCAAGGCAATTCGCAATGTCGGCAGCGCCCATCCGGAGATCGCACCGGAACAGATGGCGCATGAAAAAGCCGTGCACTACAGGGCGCGCGACGGCCTCGACATTCCCGCCTGGCTGACCGTGCCGCGTGGCCCCGGCAAGAACCTGCCGATGGTGGTGCTGGTCCACGGCGGTCCGTTCCTGCGCGGCGGCAGCTGGGGCTGGGATGCGGAAGCGCAGTTCCTCGCCTCGCGCGGCTATGCCGTGCTGCAGCCGGAATACCGCGGCAGCACCGGCTACGGCAGCCTTCACTTCCGCGCGGGGTGGAAGCAGTGGGGCCTGAAGATGCAGGACGATATCACCGACGGTGCGCGCTGGGCCATCGCCCAGGGCGTGGCCGATCCCAAGCGCATCTGCATTGCCGGCGGTTCCTATGGCGGCTATGCGGCGCTGATGGGGCTGATCCGCGAACCGGAGCTGTTCCGCTGCGGGATCGACTGGGCCGGCGTCACCGACATCAACCTGATGTACGACGGCCACTGGAGCTTTACTTCCGACCTGCCGGAATCCTACAAGCAGTACGGCATGCCGGTACTGGTGGGCGACCAGGAAAAGGATGCCGAACAGTTCAAGGCCACCTCGCCCCTGCTGCACGCCAGCCAGATCAAGCAGCCCCTGCTGCTTGCCTACGGCGGCTCCGACTACCGCGTGCCGATCTACCACGGCACCAAGTTCTACAAGGCCGTCAAGGAAGGCAATCCGCAAGTCGAGTGGATCGAATATACCGAGGAAGGGCATGGCTGGTATCTGCCCAAGAACCGCATCGACTTCTGGACCCGGGTCGAAAAATTCCTCGACAAGAACCTGGCCCAGCCTTGATTTTGAGCCGCCGCAAACAGGGCAGCGGGCTGAACGCCTAAGCTGCCCCTTCTTCACCTGAACAGGAATCTCATGAACACCACCTTTGCCCGGCTGCTGCCTGCAGCCCTGATCGCCGCCGCCTTCAGCTGCGCCGCCGCCCCCGTACTGGCCGCCCAAAGCAGCGCCAGCCGTCCGCCCGTGGAGGCCTTCTTCGAGAACAGCCATTTCGAGGCGCCCAAGCTGTCGCCCGACGGCCGCTATCTGGCCGCGCTGACCTCCCGTCCTGGCGAACGCTACCGCCTGTCCGTCATCAGGCTGGAAGACCTGAGCGTCAAGGCCGTGGCCATGTTCGGCGACGCCGACATCGACCGCTTCGACTGGGTCAACAATGAACGCCTGGTCTTCAGCGGCCGCGACCGCCAGGTCACCAACAGCGACGATACCGGCTCGGCCGGCATCTTTGCCGTCAACCGCGACGGCAGCGGCTTCCGCCAGCTGAGCAATACCGTTATCGACAAGGGGCACACCGGCTCGCACATGACCTCGTCCATGCTGGACTGGAACCACTCCCTGCTGCGTGTGCATGGCCAGCCAGACAGCAACCTGGTGTACGTGCGCCGCGCCACCGTCACCATCACCAAGACCAGCCTGAAGGAAACCCGCCACACGCTGGGCACGCCCTACACCCTGCTGCTGCTGGATACCGTGACGGGACACGCCAAGCCCGTCAACACGCCGCCGCTGGCCGCCGACTGGATCATGGACCAGCAAGGCGAGCCGCGCGTGGCCATCGTGGAAGAGGCCAAGAAGGGCGTGATCTACTACCGCAACGGCGACGGCGAACAGGCCAACTGGGAGCGCCTGAGCGACTTCACCCCTTACGGCGAAATGGAATTCAAACCGGTCGGCTTCGGCCCCGACGGCGCGCTGTACGTGAGCGCCCGCCAGCACAGCGATATGAGTGGCCTGTTCCGCTATGACCTGGCCAAGCACAGCCTGCCCAAGGAAGCCCTGCTGGCCCTGGACGGCTATGATTTCCACAGCGATTTGCGGGGCGACGACGGCGATGCCCTGGTTATGCGCAGCGGTAAGCTGGTCGGCGTGAAATATCTGTCGGACGTGCATGGCGTCGCCTGGCTGGACAACAGCCTGGGCCAGTTGCAGGCGAAAATCGACGCCGTGCTGCCTGGCCGCGCCAACGTCGTCACACCGCCGCTGCGCCCGGAAACGCCATGGGTGCTGGTGCGCAGCGAAAGCGACGTCGCGCCCACCAGCTGGTTCGTCTACAACACGGAAACGCAAAAACTGGCGCGCGCCGGCAGCAGCCTGGAGAGCATCCCGCCAGAACAGATGGGACGCCGCGAACTGGTGCATTACAAGGCCCGCGACGGTCTCGACATTCCAGCCTGGGTCACCTACCCGCACGGCAGCAAGCGCAAGGATCTGCCGATGGTGGTGCTGGTGCACGGCGGGCCGTTCGTGCGCGGCGGCGCCTGGCAGTGGGACTCCGACGCCCAGTTCCTCGCTTCGCGCGGCTATGCCGTGCTGGAGCCGGAATACCGCGGCAGCACCGGCTACGGCTGGCGCCACTTTGAAGCCGGCTGGAAGCAATGGGGCCTGGCCATGCAGGACGATATTGCCGACGGCGTGAAATGGGCCGCCGCGCAAGGCATTGCCGACGCCAAACGGGTCTGCATTGCCGGCGCCAGCTACGGCGGCTACGCTGTGCTGATGGGACTGGTGCGTGATCCCGGCCTGTACAAGTGCGGTGTGGAATGGGCCGGCGTCACCGACATCCAGCTCATGTACACCGGCGACTGGAGCGCCGAGTCCGACCTGCCCGAGCGCTGGAAGCAGTTCGGCATGCCGGTGAAGATTGGCGATCCGCAGAAGGATGCGGCCCAGCTGCAGGCCACTTCGCCGCTGACCCAGGCCAGCCGCATCAAGGCGCCGCTGCTGCTGGCCTACGGCACCGACGACCAGCGCGTACCGCTTTACCACGGCGAAAAATTCTACGCCGCCGTCAAGGCTGGCAATCCGGACGTAGAATGGGTCACCTACAACAAGGAAGGCCACGGCTGGAAGCTGCCGCAGAACCGCTACGACTGGTGGTCGCGCGTGGAAAAATTCCTCGATAAGAACATTGGGCAAGGTGCACAATGAAATTGCATCAACTGGCTCTATGCCTGTTTCTGAGCATCGGCGCCACTGCTGCACACACTGTCAGTGCAGCAGCGGCCGGCCTGCCATCACTGGAGCAGTTCTTTGAGAATTCAAGCTTCAACGGCGCCAAGCTGTCCCCCGACGGCAGGTATCTGGCGGCGCGCCTCAGTACCAAAGGAAAACGTGATTGGCTATCGCTGCTCGATCTCGACAGCAACAAAGTTTCCGTCATAGTGCAGATGGGCGACAGCGACGTCAACAATTTTGAATGGATTAGTAATCAGCGCCTTCTCTTCAATGCCAAGACTGAGGGCGTTTTCTCCACGGGATTGGGCGTGTACGCGATCAATCGAGATGGCAGCATGTTTCGCAATGTGGGAGTCAACCACGATCACCGTTATATTTACATGATGGGCCAGCCGGGTGCACAGGACTCTGAATACGTACACCTCTACAAAACCACCTACGACGACGTCAACAAAAAACTAACCGTTGCTGTGACACGCATGAACACGCTAACGGTCGAGTCCACATCAATCAGCCGTCCCGGCCGCTGCAATAGCTGGCTGCTGGACCACCACGGTGAACCGCGCATCTGCACCGTATATGATGAGAATGTGTCCAGCATCCACTACCTTGATCCGGCAAACGGCAAGTGGCGCAAGCTGATAAGTTGGGAAGGTTTCGCGCCGCCCGCCACTGCCATGTGGCCGCTGGCTTTCGGACCGGACGGCACGCTGTACATGGTGGCCAATGCTGGCCAAGACACGACCGGAGTCTACGCTTACGATCTGGTCACCAATCGCCTGGCCGACCAGCCATTGATCCGGCTGAAGGGGTATGACTTCGAGGGTCATTTAGTCATGGACCAGCATAAACTGCTGGGCATTACCTATCGAAATGATGCCGTAGGAACGTTGTGGTTCGCCCCCAAAATGAAGGCGCTGCAAGCTGCCGTCGATGCGCTGCTGCCCGATACCATCAACCGCGTCACACCTCCACGCCAGGCAGGCTCGCCATGGGTATTGGTGGGGGCGTATTCTGATGTGCAGCCCTTGCTTTACTTCGTGTACAACTCGGAGACGAAGGAATTGCGCCATGTCGGTTCAACTCAGCCGGGTATCAAGGCAGCACAGATGAGTAATCAGGATCTCGTGCACTACCATGCGCGCGATGGTCTGGAAATTCCCGCCTGGCTGTGGCTGCCCCAGGGGAAGAGCAAAAACCTGCCGCTGGTATTGCTTGTCCACGATGGTCCCAATGTCCGTGGTGATAGCTGGGGCTGGGATCCGGAAACGCAGTTTCTCGCGTCTCGCGGCTACGCCGTCCTGGAGCCGGAATACCGTGGCAGCACAGGCTTCGGCGACAAACACTTCCGCGCCGGTTGGAAGCAATGGGGTTTGAAAATGCAGGACGACCTGGCGGATGGCGTCAAATGGGCCATCACCCAAGGTATCGCCGATCCCAAGCGCGTCTGCATCGCCGGTACTGGCTACGGCGGTTACGCCGCGTTGATGGGTCTGGCCAATGATCCGGAACTATATCGCTGCGGAGTTGATTGGACAGGTTTTACTGACTTGAGCCTGCTGTACCAGGACAACTGGCGCTACTATTCAGATGCCTCAGACGAATGGCGTCATTACGACTTACCCACCCTAGTTGGCGATGCTGAAAAAGATGCGGAGCAGTTAAAAAATACATCGCCCGTCAATCTAGCCCAGCGTATCCAGCGCCCTCTGCTCATGGCTTACGGAGGTTCCGGTTATCACGTGCCGCTGGTGCACGGCACCCGGATGCGCGACGCCCTGAAGGCCAACCATCAGAACGTTGAATGGGTGGAGTATCTGAAAGAAGGCCACGGCTGGTATCTGCCCGAAACCCGCTACGACTTCTGGGGTCGCGTGGAAAAATTCCTGGCCAAGAATATCGGCGAGGAGGCGGCAAAATAAGGTAGGCTAGCGGCTGATTGATGTCTTCGTCAGCCGCTTTTACTTTGGGAGGTGTCGCATGTCGTCGGGAAAAATTCTGGTCGCACAGGGAGGCGGTCCAACCGCCGTCATCAACCAGTCGCTGGTGGGCGTGGTGCTGGAAGCGCGCCGCTTCCGCCAGGTCACCCGCATCTACGGCGCCCTGCATGGCGTGCGCGGCATCATCAACGAAGACTTTGTCGACCTGACCCAGGAGACCAGCCACAACCTGGAGCTGGTGGCCGCCACGCCCTCCTCCGCGCTGGGCTCCACCCGCGACAAGCCGGACATGGCTTACTGCCAGCAGATCTTCAAGGTACTGCAGGCGCACGAAATCGAACACTTCTTTTACATCGGCGGTAACGATTCGTCCGACACCGTGCGCATCGTCAGCGAAGAAGCGCGCAAGGCCGGCTATCCGCTGCGCGCCATCCATATTCCCAAGACCATCGACAACGACCTGGTCGGCAATGACCACACGCCCGGCTTCCCCTCGGCGGCGCGCTTTGTGGCGCAGGCCTTCGCGGGCGCCAACCTGGACAACGCCTCTTTACCGGGCGTGTATGTCGGCGTGGTGATGGGCCGCCATGCCGGTTTCCTCACCGCCGCCTCGGCACTGGGCAAGAAGTTCCCCGACGATGGTCCGCACCTGATCTACCTGCCCGAGCGCGTGTTCGTGCTGGAGCAATTCCTCGCCGATGTCAAAGCCACTTACGAGAAATACGGCCGCTGCGTGATCGCCGTCTCGGAAGGCATCCACGACGCCTCCGGCGAAGCGATCGCCTCGTTGCTGGCCAAGGAAGTGGAACGCGATGCGCACGGCAATGTGCAGCTGTCCGGCACCGGCGCGCTGGCCGACCTGCTGTGCGATGAGATCAAGTCCAAGCTGGGCATCAAGCGCGTGCGCGGCGATACCTTCGGCTATCTGCAGCGCTCCTTTATCGGCTGCGTGTCGGACGTGGACCAGCGCGAGGCGCGCGAGGTGGGCGAGAAGGCCGTGCAGTTCGCCATGTGGGGCGACCGCGACGGCTCGGTGGCGATCAAGCGCACCGGCTTCTATTCGGTCGACTACGAGCTGCTGCCGCTGGAAGCGGTGGCTGGCAAGACCCGCGTGATGGAAGACGAATTCATCACTGCCAGCGGCACCGATGTGACCGACGCCTTCCGCATGTATCTGCGTCCGCTGCTGGGCTCGGCCATGCCGGACGCCTTCCGCCTGCGTCCGGCGCGGGTGGAAAAGATCCTGAAAAAATAAGACTAGGCTACGCGGAATTCTTTAAGCGTAAACTTCTTCAGCTTACGTTTGTCTACAGCCTTGCGCGCTTGCACCAGGCTGTGGGCAACTTGCATTGCCATCCATGATTCAGCAGACTGGTCAAACACTAACTCTAGCCTGACCGCCATTTCCGGCGTCAAATCGGCTTTCTGCGCCAATAAGCGACTAACGGTCGCAGCAGAGACCCCCAGCCGTTCCGCCAGCTCACGCTGACTAAGTTCATATGGTTCGACATAGGACAGAACCAAATACTGACCAGGATGCATAGTAATCATTACAGTCCTCCTCGGCGTTACGCGTTACGTAATACGCAACCAGAAATCATACGATAGGCCGCAGGCAGACAACTGTCAACTTGAATCCGAAAATGTCATGGGCCTATACGCAAAAGACATACTGCATAAAGGACTGCAACGATTCTGGCTGTCTGGAGGCGCCGACAAACGCGGCATTTCGCCCGCCTGGGCAGATAACGCGGCTGCCGCTCTGGTTCACCTCTATAAAGCCCAGTGTCTGGCGGACTTAATGGGTGGATATGGACGGCAGAAAAATCTGAAAGCGCTAAGTGGACATGCTCATCGCTACAGCATCGAAATCAATGCCAACTGGCGCATAACCTTTGATTGCACTGACCCGAATACTGGGGTGGTTACCAATGTAGATCTCGAGGATCTACACCGACGCGGCGGTGCCAGACGACGATGAAGCAAGCTCCCTTACTCGGCACGGTTGTCGATGATGATGACCGAACCGGTCTTCGGCTGGCGCAGCAGCGCCCACAGGCAGTAGCCGCCCAGCAGGGTGCCGACCGGGAAGTTGAACAGGAACAGCACGTTGAAGACGATCAGCCAGATGCGCGCGCCCTTGGAACCACGCAGGTAACAGATCGCCGCCACCAGTTCCACCAGCGCCAGCAAGGCAAACAAGCCAATGAAAACCGAGCCGAAGGCGGCAAACCAGCCCAGGAAAGGCATCTCCAGGCCGGAGAAACTGGCAACCCCGCCAAGGAAGGCCGCCATGATCGCCAGCACCAGCAGTTCAAGCGAAGCGACGGCGATGCTCAGGCCTGCAGCAATCTTGCAGTGGATATCCATGTCGATGTTCCCGGTATGTTGATTATTTTTATAATAACATTGTCATCTGTTTTACACCAACTGTTCCAGCGCCGCCGATGCCATGCTGGGTTTGCGGCTGCGGTGCCGCAGCAGGAAGAAGGCGCGCGGCGGCATGGCGAACTTTACTTCGCGCAAGGCGCCGGAGGCCAGCTGCTCCGCCACCACCAGCGCCGACATCACCGCCGCATACGGCCCGCTGGCGACGGCCGCGCGCACGGCTTCGTTTGAGGGCAGCTCCAACGCCACCTTCAGCTGGCCGGCCGACACGCCGGCCGCCTCCATCGCATTCTCAAACGCGGAACGGGTGCCGGAACCCTGCTCACGCATGATCCATTCAGCCTCGGCCAGATCGGCCAGCGTGGGCTTGCGCTGCGCCGTCCAGGGATGGTCGGGCGCCACCACCACCACCATGCGGTCTTCGCTGACCGTGCGCACCAGCAGCTCCGGATCATCAATGCCGCCTTCGATAAAACCGATATCGGCCGCGCCTTCCGCCACCGCCTGCGCCACGCTGCGCGTATTGCCCGCCGTGAGGCTGAGCTTGATATTCGGATAGCGCTGGCGGAATTTCACCAGCAGCTGCGGCAGCCAGTAGCTGGCGATGGTCTGGCTGGCGTGGATGTCCAGCGTGCCGCGCTGCAGCCCGCTCAGCTCGGACAGGGTGCGCTCGGCATTGCGCGCCATCGCCAGCGCCGCCTTGGCCTCGGCCAGGAAAGCCCGCCCCGCCGCGCTCAGCTCGATGCGCCGCCCCACCCGGTCGAACAGCGCCACGCCGTAGCGCTCCTCCAGTCCCTTGATGGATGCGCTGACGGCGGCGGGCGTGAGCGCCAGCGCGCCAGCGGCCTGGGTCAGGTGCTGGCGTTCGGCCACGGCGATGAAGATGCGGAGCTGTTCGAGTGTCATCGTTCAATTATATCTAACGAATTCTTAGAAATATATCGATGGACCGAACAATTGATGCGCCAGATAATTTCTCCATACCAATCAAGAACAAGAGGCACATCATGCAAGCGAACAAACTCTGGCCCGGCCTGCTGCTCTGCGGCGCTGTGACGCTCGCCGCCCTCGGCCTGGAGCGCCTGGAAGTTCAGCTGTTTCACCGCGCCTGGCTGGAGGGCCTGGTACTGGCCATCCTGCTGGGTAGCCTGATCCGCACCGTCTGGGGCCTGTCGCCGCGCTTTGACGCCGGCATCCACTTCGGCGCGCATCGCCTGCTGGAAACCGCCGTGCTGCTGCTGGGCGCCTCGGTCAGTGCCGGCGCCATTTTCGACAAGGGTCCGGCCCTGATCGGCGGCATTGCCCTGCTGGTGGTGATCGCCATCAGCACCAGTTTCGCCATCGGCCGCGCCTTCGGCCTGCCCACCCGCATGGCCCTGCTGATCGCCTGCGGCAACTCGATCTGCGGCAATTCGGCGATTGCCGCCGTCGCCCCCGCCATCGATGCCGAAGGCAAGGACGTGGCCGCCTCGATCGCCTTCACCGCCGTGCTGGGCGTGGTGGTGGTGCTGGTGCTGCCGCTGCTGATGCCGCTGCTGTCGCTGTCGGCCGTGCAGTACGGCGTGTTTGCCGGCCTGACCGTGTATGCCGTGCCACAGGTGCTCGCCGCCACCAGCGCCGCGCCGCTAGCAAGTGCTCACATCGGCACCATCGTCAAGCTGGTGCGGGTGCTGATGCTGGGCCCGGTGCTGCTGACCCTGTCGCTGCTGGGCCGTGGCAAAGGCGGCGGCAGGCGCCCTCCCCTGTCGCAGATGCTGCCCTGGTTCATCGTCGGCTTCCTCAGCCTGATGGCGCTGCGCTCCTTCAACCTGCTGCCCGGCTTCGTGCTGGAACCGGCTCACCAGACCGCCAATTTCTTCACCATCCTGTCGATGGCCGCCCTGGGCCTGGGTGTGGATGCCCGCTCCGTGCTGAAGGCTGGCGGCCGCGTGGCCTCGGTGGTGGTGCTGTCCCTGCTGGCCCTGGGCGGCATCAGCCTGGCGCTGATCCATCTCCTGCACGTTATGTAACCATATAAAATTATCTTGACAGGTTACGTATTTAGCGTAGCATGAAACCAGTAAATATCATTTTTAATGGTTTCATTACTTTGAGGAGCCTGTCATGCCATACCAAAGCCACCCGGCCCGTACCACCTTCCACACTGTCAGCGCCGACGGCGTGGAAGTGCTCTACCGTGAAGCGGGCGCAGCCGACGCCCCGGTCGTCCTGCTGCTGCACGGCTTCCCCACTTCCTCGCACATGTTCCGCGACCTGATCCCGCTGTTGGCCACCAGGTACCGCGTGATTGCGCCGGACCTGCCCGGCTTCGGCAACACGGTGGTGCCAGCGGAGCGCGGCTACGTCTACAGCTTCGACAACCTGGCCACGACCATCAATGCCTTCGTCGAGACCCTGGGCCTGGGCAAATACGCGGTGTATGTGTTTGATTACGGCGCGCCGGTGGGCCTGCGCCTGGCGGCCGATCATCCCGAGCGGGTGACGGCGCTGATTTCGCAGAACGGCAATGCTTATGTGGAAGGTCTGGGCGATGCCTGGGCGCCGATCAAGGCTTTCTGGGCCGATCCTTCGGAAGCCAATCGTGAAGTGATGCGCGGCTTCCTGACGCTGGACGCCACCAAATGGCAATACACGCACGGCGTCGCCAATCCGGACGCCGTCGCGCCGGAAGCCTATCAGCTGGACGCCGCGCTGATGCAGCGTCCCGGCAATGCCGAGATCCAGCTGGACCTGTTCTACGACTACCGCAACAACATTGCGCTGTATCCGAAGTTCCAGCAGTTCTTCCGCGACAGCCAGGTGCCGACGCTGGCGATCTGGGGCAAGCACGATCCCTTCTTCATCCCGCCCGGTGCCGAAGCCTATCGCCGCGACAATCCGAATGCATTGGTGAAGCTGCTCGACACCGGCCACTTCGCGCTGGAAACCCACGTCGACGAAATCGCCGCCGCCATACATCTCCTGCTGGGCTAAAAAAAACCGGGGACAGGTCCGGCAATCGGACACGAGCCCAGCCGTTTGCACTGCTACGGCTGGGTTCGTGTCCGATTGCCGGACCTGACCCCGGTTTGGAGTTTGGCTTATTTCACGATGGTCTGATGCTCGTCGCCGACGCGGGCGCGGATCTTGCCGATGGTGTAGACAGTCTCGCCGGCAGCGGTCAGCTGGGCGATGGCCTTGTCGGCGTCAGCGGCCGATACGATCACGGTCATGCCGATACCGCAGTTGAACACGCGGTGCATCTCGGCATCCGCCACGCCGCCGTGCTGCTGCAGCCACTGGAACAGCGGCGGCATGGTCCACGCCTTCGAATCCAGCTCGGCCACCAGGCCAGGCTGCAGAACGCGCGGGATGTTTTCCACCAGACCGCCGCCGGTGATGTGCACCATGCCCTTCACTTCCATCGATTCCATCAGAGCCAGCAGCGGCTTGACGTAGATGCGGGTCGGGGCCATCAGCACGTCCGACAGCTTGCGGCCGTGGAAGTCGCCTTCCAGGTCCGGCTTCGATACTTCGATGATCTTGCGCACCAGCGAGTAGCCGTTCGAGTGCACGCCCGAGGAAGCCAGGCCCAGCACCACGTCGCCTTCAACGATCTTGGTGCCGTCGATGATCTTGGACTTTTCCACCGCGCCAACCGCGAAACCGGCCAGGTCGTATTCACCGGCTGGGTACATGCTTGGCATTTCAGCGGTTTCGCCGCCGATCAGGGCGCAGCCGGCCTGCTCGCAGCCTTGTGCGATACCCTTGATGACCGAAGTCGCGGTCGGCACGTCCAGCTTGCCGCAGGCGAAGTAGTCGAGGAAGAACAGCGGCTCGGCGCCTTGCACCAGGATGTCGTTCACGCTCATGGCCACCAGGTCGATACCCACGGTGTCGTGACGGTTCAGCTCGAAAGCCAGCTTGAGCTTGGTGCCCACGCCGTCGGTACCGGACACCAGCACTGGCTCCTTGTACTTCTTGCTGATCTCGAACAGGGCGCCGAATCCACCCAGGCCACCCATCACGCCCTCGCGCATGGTGCGCTTGGCAAAGGGCTTG
>Ga0213872_10001819_pt1 | contig 13252 bp, 9 predicted proteins | sample VelepicomBERX_R2_FD_160071 | JGI IMG/M metagenome (GOLD analysis project Ga0213872, IMG submission 160071) | Rhizosphere microbial communities from Vellozia epidendroides in rupestrian grasslands, the National Park of Serra do Cipo, Brazil - RX_R2 | ecosystem: Host-associated > Plants > Roots >...
CCGGCAAACGTGATATACGGGTAGGCTGCGAACGCGAGCCAGGATACCCCGAACAGCAAAAAGACGCCGAAAAAAAGTCCAGTCAGTTTGTTCACGCGACGCTTACCTCTGAGCCGATTTTATTCGTAGCCTCGGCTGACGACTCGACTGCGGCACCTCGATATTTCACTGGGGCCGATATCAGGAAAATCAAGGCGAACGCGGCAGCGAAAATGAGATTGGCGACCACCAGCAAAAGTACCGCGACGTTTTGGACTATTAGAAACGGCTGAATCAGATCACTCACCGCGGCCATCGGTATCTGTGGATCCTGCAAGGCGAAGCCTTGAATCGACCCGCCGATTGTCAGGTCAAAAAATAATAATCCGATGCCGACTACGCAGAACCAGAAGTGAGCCATCACCATTGCTTGGGAAAGCCACTGCCTGCCTACGAGCCTAGGCACAATGTAATAATAGGCTCCGAACAAGATCATGCTGTAGAAGCCGAAAAGGCCAAGCTGGTTATGGCCAACAGTAATCAACGTGAACTGCGTGATCTGGCCGATCGACCGAAACGAAATCAGGCTCCCCTCAACGGCGTAGGCTGTGTAAGCCATGGAGCCGATCACGATAAAGCGGACCACCGGGTTCCACCTCAATTCCTCGAAACTCCCCTTTATCGTGAGGTGATAATTCGCTGCGACGGCCAGCACCGGAAGCAACATTAACACCTTCGCCACAATACTTGCCGTGATCATCCAGGCCGGAAGCGGTCCGCCCATCAACTGCGTCATTCCCGTCCACCCGCCGAAAAGCGCCAGGGACCAGAAACCAAACAGCGCCAGTCTGTAGCTATAAACCGGGCGCTGGACTAGTTTCGGTATCAAATAGTACGCGATGCCCAAAGCAATCGGGGTCAGCCACAGATCCAGAAGACTGCCAACGTACCACCAATTGATGGCAGGTTGCGCCGGACCGGGTGCACCTGCAAAGGTCAGTAGGATATTCGCGGTGGCGTAGATCCACGAAAACCACAAAAACGCGCCCAGAATATACCATTGCGAGATGTAAGTGGGTCCTGGTTTCCTGTTCCAGAACATCGTGACCGCCCACAACCCGACCATCAGCAACCCGAGGAACAATATAAAGGCCGCGTAGGACGGCAATTCCAACAGCTGAAAGCCTGCCGTGGCTCCGGCCAAAATCGACAGGACTCCAACTGCGAGCCCGATGTTCCACGTGACACCCGCGAGAATGGGAAACAAGGAACTGCGCAACGGCACATGGCAAAAACGCGCCAGCAGCCAGATGCCGGCGCCTATACCAGCGCAGGCAGCCCATCCGTAGACAAAGCAGTTCAGAAAAACAGGGTAAGAGCGGCCAAAACTCAACCAGGCGACACCCGGGAACGCCCACCATGTTGTCGGCTTGTGCATTTGAGAAGACGCTAAGAGCCAGAACGCCGAGGCAACGATCAACCAGAAGACGCCCGACGCGAAAAAAATCAAGACCGGAACCCTGATGGACCGATCGACGGCGGATAGCCCGCCCAGTTCGGTTGCCGGCCCACGTTGGATCTCTCGCTCGGAGATAGCAGCTTGTTTCATCATTTTACGCGTCTCGAAAGATTACTCATCGTGACATGGGCGTCCCGCCCGTGATCCTGGTCCATGCACGGAGACGCCCATCTAACCAAAACCCACGGGCGAGACGCCCGTGTTACATCCCCACTCATTGGCCACCCCCGGGTCTCTGATTGTTCGGTGACGGAGCCGGAGTCGCGGGTGGTGGCGCCGCGGGAGGATTAACCGGCCCGGCCGCATGCGGCTTGTTTGCCTGCAGTTCAGCTAAAACCAGGTCCATCGCTCGATTGATTGGAATACCGACTACGCCCTTACTTTTGTCTACCCAGTGATACTGCGTCAGGATCCGCTGATTTTCTGCATTCAGGTCCGCGAGGTTTTTCAAACGCACCTGAGCAGTCTGTTCGTCCACGGTCGGAATGCTTGCGCGTTGCAAAACCAGAAAACCAGCCAGGCCGACAAACAACAAGATCATCACCAGGCCCGTAACGATCATCGGTATCGAAGTTCTGCTCTTCTGTTTATCATCAGCCATGGCGTTAATTGCTCAGTTTCAATGATTCGAGCAGCCGTGGATCCCTGGACGGAAAAAGAGAGACACCGCCAAGGCGCCGGACAAAAATGAATGCCAAGGGACAACCGATCGCCAGAAGGGATAGCAAGTCGAGTATGCTCAATTCAAACCCTCGCGGGTGCACGAATGGCATAATGGTCACGTAGGTGTCCAGAATGTGCATTCCAAGTATCCAAAAGGAGATTGCCGCAAGGAGTTTTGCGTTCCTTTTTGTGTATTGGAACAAAAGATAAAAGAACGGGATAAAAAACCGGCCTATGACCAGGAAGGTGTTCAGGACGTTCCACGACTCAATGTTTCGCCGCAGGAACCACTCTGTTTCCTCCGGTATGTTCGCGTACCAGATCAACATGTACTGGGAAAAGCCGATGTAACCCCAGAATATCGAGAACGTGAGCAGCAGCTTACCCATAATGTGATAATGCTCTTCGTTTACAAAACGCAGGTAGCCTGCATGCTTGAGCCCTATCACGACCAGAATGATCAGGGCCATGCCGGCCCCGGCCGCACCGGCGAAAATGTAAACACCCCACATCGTCGAAGCCCACCGATAATCTGGCGATGAGAACCAATCGAAGGCGATGAAGGTCGTGCAGGCCGCAAAGAGGAGAATCCCCGGAAAAGAAAAGCCACGCATCTGAATCGACCACTTGGGGTCACCATCGCTGTCTTGCCGGATCGACGTGCGCCGAAAATAAAGGGCCGCAAAACCGAAGAACGCGAAATAAAGAATGGCCCGGATCCAGAAAAAAGGAACGACCAGCGATCCGAAATGCAACTCGAAGTAGCCAATCTTGTCTCTCAAATGCGGGTCAAGCACCGGACTATCCTTCGCGGTGATCCAATCCCAGATATCGCGGCGTACAAAAAACAGGGGGAGAAAGAACAGGAGCATCCACGGAAGGAGACTCGCCAGATTCTCCATCTGGCGCCGGACAACGATCCCCCAACCTGAATCGGTCGCATGGTGCACAATGATCCAAAAGAAGCAGCCAATTAGAATCGTGAAGAAATAGAGGAACGCGAATAGCCATGAGAATGCGAATTGCCTCCGCAGGTCGCTGCCGCCAGGAGCTGCGAAACCGACGATCAGCGTGACCAACAGCGAGAACGCACCAATTCCCAACAGTGCCGACAAAACCCGGTTGATCTTTCGGCTCTCAAATATTTCCGGCTTTGGAACGGTTAAGTGGCTGTGACTCATTGATCTATCGCGCCTGCTTTGGTTGCGTTTGTGGTCCTGGCGGGGAACCCGAGGGTTTTTGTTCAGGGATATTTTGCTGTTTACCCTCGTTTTCGAGCGCGCCTCGCTGATCCGGAGGAACATCCTCTATGCGGGCGTTCTGGCTTTTCTGCAAAACGCGAATGTAAGCGATAATAGCCCACCGATCCTTCACCGTGACTTTATCAGCATAAGCCATCATGGTGTTGAATCCGTGGGTGATCGTGTTGAAAATCTGGCCGTCTGCCATCTGGCGATACTTATCCTGGTGATAGTTCGCAATCCCGAGCAGTCCATATTTTGAGGTGATCCCATTGCCCTGGCCGGTCGCGCCGTGACAAACCGCGCAGTTGATCGTGAATTCTTTCTGACCTCTCCGGAGTAGCTCGGTTGTCACCGGTAACGGAAGGCCGGTACCCCACTGGTCTCCCATCTTACCAGTGTTGAAATAGTCGGTTCCGGCAGAAAATTCTCCCAGCGGCGAATTAATATCATCTTTCGGGACCTCCGAATTCTGAAATGGATGGCCCGGAATGTCGTACCCCATCGGAATCGTTCCATCGACCGGGGGACGTGCCGCGCGGCCATCTGCAAAAAACGAACTAGGCTTTTGAAATCTGAATTTACTCTGGCGCTTCATATCGCCGAAGAACTCGATCGCAGTCACCTGACGGCGTTGTCCCTGGAAACCCAGCAACGCGATCGTGACGATCGTCAACAAGATGCAAGCGATCAGAAAGTTCTTAATCATTCGCGTAAAGCACCGTCACTTCTCTACCGCCGATATCTTCAAGAAAACCTCGAGTCTCGGTTTCCGAAAACTTCGGATCCCCGGATTCTATGACCAGGAAGAACGCGTCGTTTGTTACCCGGCTAAATGCTGCATAGTCAAAAAGCGGGTGATGCAATCGGGGCAATCGATTCAAAATGAAAACACCGAAAAACGCGGTGAAAGCCGAGATCAAGATGGTCAGCTCAAACATGATTGGGAAGAAAGGCGGAACGGTGAAAAAATTCACCGGCTTGCCGTGTACGATCAACGGGAAGAGAAAGGACGAGGGGATGTATTCAAGCAAAACCGCTGTGGTAAATCCGAGGAATCCCCCGCAAAAGATGATGTATCCCAGTGGTGACTTCCCAAGACCCATCGCCTTGTTCATGCCATGGATCGGAAACGGTGAATGCACATCCCAGAATTTGAATCCCGCGTCGCGTACTTTTTCTGCAGCCTCGTAGAGCGTGGTCGCACTGGGGAACTCCGCGATGACTCCGAAGGCAGGTTTTCTGGTAGCAGCAGCAGCGCTCATGCGTGGGCCTCCTTAACGGATTCTTCCCCTCCTACGGCGGGCGGATGATAGTGAGGATCTGCTTCAGGCAGCACACTTTTAACCTCGGACATCGCAACCATCGGGAGGTAGCGGATAAACAGCAAAAACAGCGTTGTGAAGATTCCAACCGTGCCAATAAAAGTGAACACATCAACCCAAGTGGGATAATACATGCGCCATGAGGACGGGAGAAAATCCCGATGCAACGAGATTACAAATATCACGAAGCGCTCGAACCACATGCCCGCATTGGCGCACATTGAAACGAAGAAGACCATCGCCCAGTTCCTGCGAAAAGCGCGAACCCACATCAGCTGCGGCATGACGACGTTGCAGGTGAACATGGTCCAGGAAGCCCACCAGTAGGGACCAAAATAGCGGTTTAAAAACGCAAAGCGTTCGAACGGATTCGCCCCATAGAAGGCCACAAAAAACTCCATGCTGTAGGCATACCCCACGATCGAGCCGGTAAAGAGCAGCAGCTTGCACATGACGTCGATGTGATCCCAGGTGAAAACATCGTGGAGCTTGTAGAGGGATCGGGCGGGAAGCATCAACGTCAGCACCATCGCAAACCCGCCAAAAATTGCGCCGGCGACAAAATACGGAGGAAAAATCGTCGTGTGCCAACCAGGCAGCACCGACGTAGCGAAGTCGAACGACACGGTCGAGTGCACCGACAAAACCAGCGGAGTGGAGAGACCAGCCAGCACAAGGTACGCCATTTCATAATGGCGCCACTGCCTGTTGCCGCCGCGCCACCCGAACGAGAGCACCCAGTAAACGGCGCGAGAAAATTTCCCTTTTGCCCGGTCCCGCATCGTCGCCAGATCCGGCACTAACCCGAGATACCAAAACAACACGGAAACCGTGAAATAAGTGGAAACCGCAAAGACGTCCCACATGAGCGGACTGCGAAAATTGGGCCAAATCCAATTCGGGTTCGGAACCGGAGCCATAAACCAGACCATCCAGATCCGGCCCACATGAATCGCGGGAAAGATTCCCGCGCAAATTACCGCAAATAACGTCATGGCCTCCGCCGCGCGGTTGATGGAGGTACGCCATTTCTGGCGGCAAAGGTGCAAGATTGCGGAGATCAGCGTTCCGGCGTGTCCGATACCGATCCAGAAGACGAAGTTCGTAATATCCCAGGCCCAACCCACCGGAATATTGTTTCCCCAGACTCCGACCCCGGTGAACAGGAGATAGAAAATGCAGCCCACACCGAAAGCAGCGAAGGAGCCGGTAATTGCGATGGTCACCCACCACCAGAGCGGCGCCTTGTTTTCGACAATCCCGGCGATCCGATCCGAGATCCAGGCCATCGAGTGGTTGTTCCACACGAGCGGGCGCCTCGGCATCCGTTCCACGAAAACAGTCGTTGATGCGTCGCTTTCGCCCATTAAGTATTACCTCCGGGGGGTTGAGTTTCGGCCTGAGGCAGACCGTGTCTCTGATCGCCGTGTTCGTCCACGTTTATTCTGCCGATTCGCCCGGCACCGGGCATCTTTGGATTCGGGTTGCGCAGCCGGGCCAGATAAGTCGTGCGAGTCTGGATGTTGAGATACTCGAGCAAATGGTAATTCTGCGGTAGCTTCTGGAGCTGAGCGACGCGGCTTTGCGGGTCCTTAATGTCCCCAAAGACAATCGCTTCAGCCGGACAAACCTGTTGGCAAGCCGACCTTACCGAATCTGTCGGCAGCGTCAGGTCCCCATGCACGCCGGCCTTGATTCGTTGCGAGATTCGCGCCGTCTCTATTCTCTGAACACAGTAGGTGCATTTCTCCATAACGCCGCGGCTTCTGACCGTGACGTTCGGATTTTTCTGCATCTTCGAAATTTCGTCCATCCCCCACGGAGCCAACGGCCCGAGATATAGTTGCGATTTCCCGTGGAATTTACCCTGAAATCCGGGCAGCGGGTTCTCGATCCGATCCAAAGCCGGTCGGTCGTTGTAGTTGAAGAAATTAAAGCGACGAACCTTGAACGGGCAGTTATTCGAGCAATATCGCGTGCCGATACAACGATTGTAGACCATCACGTTTAGCCCGTCTTCGCTGTGGACGGTGGCGTTCACCGGACAGACGGTCTCGCACGGTGCGTTCTCGCAATGCTGGCACATCATCGGCTGCATGACCATCTCCGGGTCATCCTCGAGGTGGGGATTGTTCTTGTCGCCTTCCGCGCTGGCAAAATAGCGGTCAACCCGCATCCAGTGCATCTCGCGGCTGTTAAACACCTGCTCCTTGCCGACGACCGGGATATTATTTTCCGCCTGGCAGGCCACCACGCACGCGCCGCAGCCGATGCACGTGTTCAGATCGACCGACATCGCCCACTGGTTCGGAGCATTCAGCGGGGGATGAGTGTAAAGCGAAACGTTTGGCGGGATGTCAGCATCCATCCACACGGCCTTGGCGAAAGCCGGGTCCTTCTGGTAATCCTCAACGGTCCCCTCCCGCACGAGGGCACGGCCCTCCATGCTGTAGTGATTCTGCGTCTGGACAAGTTGATGCCCATTCTTCTGGATCAGCTTCACCGTTGCTCCGGTGCAATAGTAAGGTGCGTCGGTGGTTCGCAACTGGTAGGCGTTGAACCCGGTCCCTCGTCCGACCTTACCAACCACCTGTCGCCCGTAGCCCAGCGAAAGAGTAAGTGAATAATCGGCGTGCCCGGGTGCAATCATCACCGGCGCATCCAGTTTGCGATCGCCGACTCTGATTTCCACCATGTCTCCATCCTCGACCTGAAGAGCTTTCGCGGTCGACTTGCTTAGTAGAACAGCATTATCCCACGTCAGCTTAGTGATAGGGTCCGGTAGTTCCTGCAACCACGCATTGTTCGTATAGCGACCGTCGTAAACCTTGTAATCTGCGGGGAAAACAACCTCAACGGCGCTCGGCGTAACCGGGCCCGGTAACGGTCCCGCAGCTTTTAACAACTCTGGCAGGGCATTTGGATTCAATTCCACCTTGGCAACTTCATAGGCGGTTTCCGCCGCGTACCCCTCCCGCAGAAATTTCGTCCAAGCCGACTCAAAATCGTTCTCTTTGGTGAAGGCCTTGAACGTCTCGCGAATCGCCTGCACTCCATTTGGCAAAGCAGCCAATTTGGCCAGGATGTCTATCTGGGATAACCCGTCGAACAGCGGCTGAATCATCGGCTGAATCGGAAGATAAGTACCGTCCAGCGCGCGCTGGTCTCCCCAGGACTCAAGAAAATGTGCTTCAGGTACTTGCCAATTCGCACTGCTAGACGTCTCATCGAAGTGATAGCCAAGCCGAGTAACTTCCGGAATAGACCTCTGAACTCCGGACCAGTCCAGATCTGCCGGCGCGTTGTAAACCGGGTTACCACTCAGGATAAAAAGCGTTTTGATCGCATGCGATTTGGCGTCAGCGGCCAGTTCGCGAAGATTTCCCGTTTTAATCCGCGGGTCACTAAATACCTCGAGCGTCGATCCAAAAGCGTCGAGCGCGTTGTTCATGGCGAAAACGAGGCCTTGTACCCACGCCGGAAAACGGTTGCCCACCAGCACCAGACTCCGCCCCTTTCTAGCCACGAGATCGTTGGCACACTCCGTCAGCCACCCGTCGTCAAATTCGCCGGCGACATCCTTTAGTTGGGCCACCACACCGGTTAGAACACGATCTGTCGTTGAGGCAGCCACTTTTCTAGCCAACTGCACCGCAAAGGCAGGAATCTGGGACGCGGCGCAACGCAAACGGTGATCCGCCATTCCGCCCGTATTTGTGAACCGGTTTTCGACCGCGTAAAGCCGGTTCATTGCGTCGCTCGCCTCATGTACCCGCCGGCGACGGCTAAAGTCCCGGACCCATTGCAGAGTTAGTTCGGTCCCCAAAAAATCGCAGTCCAGCGACACAATGACGTCGGCATTCGCGAGGGCTGGTCTAATGGTAACGTCTGGACCGAACAGAGATGTGACTGCCGCATTGCGTTCTTCGGAACCTAAGGGCTCGTAGGAATAAAGGCTGATCTGCGGGAAGTCACGCTTCAAAGACCTCAACATCCGATCACGAGTCGGTGAGGTTTGTTCATCCATCAGAATGCCGATCCCCGCACCCTTACTCGACTCAAGCTCTTTACGGACTTTTTCAAGATACTGATCAAATTGCTGAGCCGTGGCTGGTTTGCCGTTCAGAACGAAAGTCCGGGCTCGCTCCGGATCGTAGAGATCGAGCACCGAGGCTTGCGCAAAAAGGTCGGTTCCGCCGTTGCTGGAAGGAACGAGGGGATTTCCTTCGAGCTTTGTTGGGCGCCCTTCATATGTGGTAGCGATGAGGGGCAATCCTCCCGAAGGACCGGGCATCGAAGTCGTATAGAGAACTGCTTTGCCTGGGATCAACCATTCTACGCTCTTGGTATACGGAACCAGATACGCTTCGGGCCGGCGGCAACCACTCAACCCGATACCAGCCAATGCCATCGAGGCACCCATGAGCCGCAGGAAATTGCGTCGTGAGACCCCGTCAAGTTCGGCGGCGCCAGCTGGGAATTCGCGTTCCAGCCAAGACCTGAATTGTGGGGTGTCGGCCAATTCCTCAAGGCTGCGCCAATAGCGTTTGCCGGTGAGATTCTCGGGAGGATGTCGAAAGACTGTCTTCATTACCGATGGCAACCCGCGCAATTTTGCGGCGGATTAATGTCCCACTGTTTCTTTAATTCCAGACCGATCTGCTCTTGAGATGGCCCGCTATCCGGCTTCCAATCGAGGTTGAAGACCTGGCTCACGGGCCGGAGATTATTTTCGGGGTGGCGGTGGCAGTTCAAGCACCAGCCCATTGAGAGCGGTTCCTGCTGGTAAACGACGTCCATGTGATTGATCTGACCGTGGCAACTCACGCAGCTGATCCCGCGATTGACGTGCACAGCATGATTGAAATACGCGAAGTCAGGCACCTGATGGATCTTGATCCAGTCGACTGGATTTCCGGTGGCCCAGCTCTGTCGAACCGCCGCCAATTTCGGACTGTCAGCTTTGACCTGCGTGTGACAATTCATGCAAGTCTGGGTGGTCGGTATATTTGAATGGGAAGAGACCTCCACATAAGAGTGACAATACCGACAATCCATCCCGAGCTGCGTCACATGGATATTGTGCGAGAACGGGACCGGTTGAATCGGTTGGTAGCCCGCCCTCATGTACTCTGGGGTAAGATAATACCAATAGACTGCTGAAACTGCCCCTCCAAGCACTAGCAGACAGAAGACGATCTTCAACGGCAGGTAATTGGCGGAGCGAGGAAAAATATTAGCCATGCAAGATCACAAAGCAGTTAAAAGTGCGTGGCCGGCAGAGCGCGACAGGACTACCGCGACCAAATTGGCTAGGTTGTACTGGGGTTAACAGGATCTTTTTCAAACTACATCTTAAGATTTTTGAAGAGCCCGAGAATATTGGCTTCGCTGACTTAGGCAATGAAAATTTGCGCTCATCTCAGGTCGCTCCCCGACAAAGGTGGAGGCTAATATTACTTTTTCTAATGGCAACGTATTTTTTGGCGCCAAATCGAGAATTTTTCCTCGGTTTCCATTAAATTTTAAGGACGCAAAATAATTCGCGATAAGTTGGCGCTCCCATGGGACATATAGGACCCATAGGACATATAGGACTTATTTGCCCCATGCGGCGAGTGCCGAATGAGGCGGGCTCCGGCGGCCGCCGTCGTTCCGCGGACGCGGAACTAGGGCGCCCCTGCTGGCCCGACGTAGCAATGGGGCAACAGGGGCGGAGTCGGGAGCCTCGACGGAGCTTGCCGAAGTCGCTCGACTGAGCTTGCCGAAGTCCTCGCTACCCGCACCGCCGGGACACCCGTGTCACACAGATCACCGCTCTTCCAACGCGGTCTCGGCCTCCGCGTTGCGTTCGCGCATGGCGGCCTTGCGGCTCAGCTTCACGCGACCCTTATCATCGATACCGATGCATTTGACCCAAACCAGATCGCCGATTTTGACGACGTCTTCGACGTTCTTCACGCGGAAGTCCGCGAGTTCAGAAATATGCACCAGCCCATCTTTACCGGGCAGGACCTCCACAAATGCGCCAAACTCTTTGATGGAAACAACCCGCCCATGATAGCTCTCCCCAACCTCAATCTCTTTGGTCATCCCGGTAATGATTTCCTTGGCCCGGTTTAGGCTAGCGTGGTTGGCCGAATAAATGTGGACGGACCCATCGTCATCAATGTTAATCTCGGCGCCCGTTTCCGCGACGATCCCTTTGATTGTTTTTCCGCCGGGTCCAATCAAGAGGCCGATCTTGTCCGGATGAATCTTTACCGTCTCGATTCGCGGCGCATACTGGCTCAATTCTTTACGCGGCGCGGTGATAGCCTCGGCCATGGCATCGAGTACGCGCAGGCGGGCGTCCCGAGCTTGGCGAATTGCTTCGGCCATTATTTTTTGCGGAATCCCCGGAAGTTTGAGATCCAACTGAAAACCGGTGATTCCCTCCCTGGTACCGCAGAGTTTGAAGTCCATATCACCGAAATGATCTTCGGAGCCGATAATATCCGTCAATGTCGTGTAACGCTTCAGCTGGTCCGTCTCATATTCCGTAACAAGTCCCACCGAGATGCCGGCCACGGGTTTGCGAATGGGAACCCCTGCGTCCATAAGCGCCATGACCCCAGCACACACACTAGCCATCGACGTGGAACCGTTTGATTCCATGACCTCGCTGCTGACGCGGATAGCGTATGGAAACTCGCTCTCGGGCGGAATAACCGGCTCGATCGACCGTTCGGCCAGCGCGCCGTGCCCGATCTCGCGGCGGCTCGTGCTGCCAAACCGGCCGGTTTCTCCAACGCTAAACGGCGGAAAATTGTAATGGAGGATGAAACGCTTGGACTGATCGCCGCCGGTGTAGCCGTCGATCATCTGAGCCTCTTCCATGGAGGCCAGAGTCGCCAATGCGACCGCTTGGGTTTCGCCCCTCGCGAAAAGCGCGGATCCGTGCGAACGAGGCAGCAGCCCGACTTCTGCGCTCAGTGGGCGAATATCGTCCAGGCCGCGCCCGTCACAACGCTTCTCCCGATCGAGAATGCTCACTCGAAATGCTTTTTTCTGCAGGTAGTCGAACGCCTGTGAAATTTCGAAAGCAGTAGCGTCCGGAAACTTTTCGAGGATGGTCGTTTCCACTTCTTTGCGAAGGGCATCCACCGCTTTGCCGCGAGCAACTTTTCCGGAGGTGTAGAGGGCCGACTCGATACGATCACCCGCGACCTGGTACGCGATTTCGAGCAGATCGTCGCGAACATTCAGGAGCGCGACTTCCCGTTTTGGCTTACCGGCGACCGAAGCCAATTCCTGCTGCATTTCGATGATCTCGCGGACAAACGGATGCGCGAACTCCAGCGCGCGAATAAATTCCTCTTCGGGCAACTGGTCCGCTGCGCCCTCTATCATCACGACATCGTCCAGACTGCCGACATAGACCAGGTCGAGGTTGCTGAGCTGACGCTGCGAATGCGTCGGGTTTACGACGAATTCGCCGTGAACACGCCCAACCCGGACCGCTCCGATCGGTCCTGCAAACGGAATGTCGGAGACGCAAAGTGCGGCCGACGCGCCATTGATGCTGAGAATATCCGGATCATTTTCTCCGTCGGCACTTAGGAGAACGCTGATCACTTGTGTATCGTAGAAATACCCTTTCGGAAACAGCGGGCGCAACGGGCGGTCTGTCATCCGGGAAGTGAGCGTTTCCTTTTCCGAGGGCCGACCTTCCCTTTTAAAATAGCCGCCAGGAAATTTGCCGGCAGCTGCCGCCTTTTCGCGGTAGTCGACGGTCAGGGGAAAGAAATCCTGACCTTCTTTGACTGTTGTGGCGGAGACGGCCGCCACCAGAATGATTGTTTCGCCCGATCGGACAGTGACTGAGCCGTCGGCCAATTTTGCTAATTTACCTGTTTCGATCGTTAGATCAGAGGAACCAATGTTTTTTGAGACTCGCTTTTCCATTGAATGAGCCTCTGAGATAGCCAACGCCATGGGCCCTTGCTCGTAGGTCCGAACTCCGAAGCATCTTCGGGGCTCGAACCTAAGACCAAGGCCGCCCGTTGGACCTCAAAGGCAAAGTTTAGAGGTTTGACTGGTTGATCGGCTTGTCGGGAGACTCGCCCTACCGGCGCTTCGCCACCAAGCCGTAGGCCGAAAGGGCGAAGCTCCCGCTGAACCGCTTTTATGGACCATAGCCTTATGTTTTGCCAGGTCCAAACAAAAAGCCGCCCACCAAGGCGGCTCCGGTTACTTCCGTAAATTGAGTTTTTCGATGACTGACTTGTATCTATCTTGCGAGGTACGCTTGAGGTAATCGAGCAGGCTTCGCCGGGTGGCCACAAGCTTTAGAAGTCCTCGGCGGGAAGAGTGATCTTTGCGGAAGATCTTAAGATGATCAGTCAATTGATTTATTCGACGGGTCAACAGTGCGATCTGAACGTCTGCACTCCCGGTATCCTTATCGTGCAAGCGAAACGCACTCAGATCTATCTGGTCACTCGATGCCATATTTTCTAAAGGGGGTGAACATAGGGGATAAC
>Ga0213872_10001820_pt1 | contig 13250 bp, 11 predicted proteins | sample VelepicomBERX_R2_FD_160071 | JGI IMG/M metagenome (GOLD analysis project Ga0213872, IMG submission 160071) | Rhizosphere microbial communities from Vellozia epidendroides in rupestrian grasslands, the National Park of Serra do Cipo, Brazil - RX_R2 | ecosystem: Host-associated > Plants > Roots >...
GGCACGCTAAGCCGGACTCAGTGATCTTGTGCAGGCGTAGTTATTTACGGCGTTAGTACAGCAAAAGTATGAAGCTTTTCTGTACAAAGCCGTTTGTTATGGGCCATAAGGTTTATCGGAATCTTCTCATCTCCTTCTAGTTCGTTACATTTCTGTTACAAACTAGCGGCCGCTTGCTCGATCGTGCTCGCAAGCTGGTTGGCGACCGCCTCAATCTGAGTCTGATCGTCGCCCTCAGCCATGACCCTTATTAGGGGTTCGGTTCCCGACGGACGAATCAGTAGTCGCCCGGAGCCCTGGAGAGCAAGCTCCGCTGCCGAGATCGCCGCGCGGACGTCATCGTTCTTCAAAACGTCTTTGTGAGGCGTCCGCACGTTCACGAGAATCTGCGGCGCAACAACGACCTCCGCAACGAGATCGTGAAGTCGCGTCTTCGATGCGGCAACGATACCGAAGAGCGTCATCGCCGTCATCGGCCCGTCGCCCGTCGTGTTGCGGCGCAAATCGATAACGTGGCCCGACTGCTCGCCGCCGAGGACGAAGCCTCCGGCGCGCATCTGTTCCAAGACGTACCGGTCGCCGACCGCGGCGCGCAATAAGTGCATGCCGTTCTTTTCGAGTGCGCGCGCGAATCCGATGTTGCTCATGACAGTTCCGACGATCGTGTCGCCGGCGAGCTCGCGGCGTTCGTGTAAGTCGCGGCCGATGGCGAACATCACGTGATCTCCGGAAACGAGTTCGCCTTCTTCATCGACGAACAGCGCTCGGTCGGCATCGCCGTCGAATGCGACACCGACGACGTGTTTCTCACCGGCCGCGATGAGCTCACGAACCTTCGCCTGCAATCCGTGCATGTGCGTCGCGCCGCACTCGACGTTGATACGTGCGCCGTCGTTCTCGCAGTTGATCTCGGTTACGACGGCGTTCATTTTCCGAAATGCATACGGAGCAATTGCGTACGCTGCGCCGTTTCCACCGTCGACCACGATGTGCAGCCCGCCGAGATCCACGCCTGTGCTGTAGAGTTCTTCGTAGTAATGCTTGGCCAGGTTCTGCGCGAGACGCGCAACGCCGATGTCGACGCCGGTCGGACGCGGCAGCGTTTCGCTGATGACGAGCTGTTCGATCTCTTCTTCGCTTTCGTCCGAAAGCTTGAACCCGTCGGGACCGAAGAACTTAATTCCGTTGTCCGCGATCGGATTGTGCGACGCGCTGATCATGACGCCGGCTGCGGCGTTCTCGGCGACGGTAACGCGCGCTACGGCCGGGGTTGGAACGATTCCGATCGAGACGACGTCCCGGCCGACCGAGGTGATGCCGGCCGTGATCGCTGCTTCGAGCATCGTTCCCGAGAGCCGTGTGTCGCGCCCAACGATAACCGGGCGGTGCCGGTCGCTCGAATGCGCGAGGACGGTGGCTCCCGCACGCCCGATGCGAAAAGCGAGTTCGGGCGTAAGCTCGGTGTTGGCGACACCTCGCACGCCGTCGGTTCCGAAGAGTCGGCTCACGGTTTTGCTCCTGCTCCCATTCCTTTGACGAAGTGCACGCGGACGCGTACGAGATCCGGTGCGACCTCTAGGCCTGCCACTTCCTGCCCAAGCGAGTTTACCGGCACCGGCCGGACCATCGCATCAAAGGCCGATGGACTCTGCGCGAGGGGAACTTCCAACACGACGGCGCTTACCTGAGAAAGCAAGCTCGTCGGTCCGTGCACCGTGACGGCCGATGGTTGCTGCTGAACGTCGTTGACGACGATCTCGCTGCTTGCATTTCCGGTGTAGTGCATCGATAGCGGAAAGTCGCGATCCTCGAGGCGTTCGATCGACAAACTCACCGACGCCGGGCTCAAACTTTGCACGACGATATTCGGGGCAACGAGTTGCACGGGAACGTTGTACACGCCGATGCCTTTGTTTGAAAGATCGAGGACGGCTTTGACCTCGTTCGGATTGATCGCCGGTTCGCCGCGTTTCATCGCCACGGTGACGACGGCGTCCTTATCCGTAAAGTGCGCGATATAACCGATCGGCAGATTCTCCGCAGCGATCGGCACGGAGATCTGCTGATCGAACCGCGATGCAAACGCCGGATTTGCTTCAAATCTGAAATATGCCCACCCGACGATCGCGAGCGCGAGCGAAAGAATTTTAAGTCCGAAGTTCTTTCGGATGATCACCACGGACGTTGCCCTCGGATTCGCGCGCGGGAGCTAGACGCGAGCGGAAGTGTGAAACGAGATCGTTGTTGACAAAGCGGCGGCGATCGCGCGGCGCCCGCGTCACCGCGAGGAGCACTTTCACCAAACGCCCTTCTTCCTCTACCGGGCGCGTGAGTTTGCCTTCACGCGCAATCGAAATCGCGCCCGTTTCTTCGGATACGACGATCACCACGGCATCCGTTTGTTCCGACAAACCGACGGCGGCGCGATGGCGCGTGCCGATGCGGCGTTCGGAGAGCACTTGCTCCGCAAGCGGCAGAAAACATCCCGCCGCTTCGATGACGCTATCGCGCACGATGACTGCACCGTCGTGTAGCGGCGAACGCGGATTGAAGATCGCAAGTAAGAGCTCCGCGGAGAGCTGCCCGCCGATCACCGTCCCGCTCTCGATGAACTCTTTCAAGCCGCTCTGCTGCTCGATCACGATCAGTGCACCGAGCTTATTGCGCGAGAGTAGAAACGCCGCGCGCGCGAGCATCGCGATACCCTTGTCTTCCGGGCGCGTCCAATCCGACGTATCTTCACCGATGTGCAGCAAGCCGCCCCGGCCGATTTGTTCCAGCGCGCGCCGCAGCTCGGGTTGAAAGACGATCGGCAGCGTGACGGCGGCGCCGATCACGAGCAGATTCAAAATCGTGCCGAGCAACGAAAGCTGCAGCAATTTCGCGAGCCCCAGCAGACCGACGAGAACGAGCACGCCGGTGAGAATCTGAACTGCGCGCGTTCCGCGAATAAGCAGCAAGACGTAGTAAATAAGGACGCTCGTCGCGGCCACGTCGAGCACGTCGGTAATGCCGACGTACGAACGGATCAAATTAAGGAGCGACATGATGCTCCTCGATCAGCGCCTCGAGCACGCGGTCCGGTGCAATTTCCGGCGCTTGTAAACCCGCGCTTGCGATCGACGTCCACCATGCAAGCGGCAACGGCGTCAGCAACTCTGTTACGCGAGCGGCGCCGAAACGCGCGAGTTCGATATCGACAAGTTCGAGTACGACGCGGGCAGGCGTGCGATCGAGGTTCCACTCGACGATCAGAGCGCCCGAAAGCGTTTCGCACGATCGAATGCCGTCCGGACGGCCCGATCCGTCCAGCGCTTCCAGCAAGGGACGCAAGGCTTCGGGGACGTTCGGGCGTATGGCAAGGGCGATGACCGGCGTTTCGGAAACCGTTGCCCCGTCTTGCGTCTCAAGCGATCCGGCGCTTACGCCTTCCACTAGCGCATACGAGCGATGGAAGGCGGCATTGTCCTGCCAGCTCACAACACCGCCATTGCGGCGCGCAAAGTCAGCGAGCGATGAACGAACCTCGTCGCGCGGGATCGGGGTGTAGCGAACGGTGAAAGCGGGCACGGTCCTCCTGACATCGTTACACGCGAACGCCGCCCATTCTTTGTAATGAGCGAATTGCGTCGTGCTCTAGTCGTGTCTACCGGCAAAAACGCAGCCTGGGTTTCATTGGACGGTGAAATTATTCCGCGCTTGGCACAACTCCGCCGCCAAAGCGGTAAGCGTTCGATGCCCGTCCCGGGTGACGTCGTCTTCGTACGCGTTCTCGAAGATGAAAAAACCGTCGTGGATCGCGTCGAGCCGCGCGGCTTCACGCTCGAACGCAGAACGATCGAAGGCCGCTCGAAGATCATGGCGGCGAACGTCGACACGCTCGTCACGGTCACCGCGCTCGCCGATCCGCCGCCCCGCCTCGTAACCCTCGATCAGCTTTTGGCCTTTGCCGAGCTCGAGGAGATCGGTGCGCTCGTCGTCTTCACGAAACCTGATCTGGCCGCAGGCGCCGTGCGAGACGAACTCGTCTCCCTCTACGAACGTCTGGGGTATCAGACGATCGTCGTCAATCCGAAGGCCGGCGAAAACATCGACGGGCTCCGCGCAGCGATCGGCGGCCGCCACGCGCTTCTTTCCGGGATCTCGGGCGTCGGAAAGAGTTCGATCTTCAAAGCACTCGGCGGCGATGCCAGCGTGGGCGAGGTCTCGCGTTACGGTTTGGGGCGGCAAACAACCACGGCTGCCCGCTTGTATCGCTTGGCGGATGGTTTCCTTATAGATAGCCCCGGGGTCAACGAGTTCGGCCTCGGTAAAATCGAGCCGGCTGAACTGGTTCGGGCATTTCCGGAACTGAGGGAGCCGGCGACCCGTTGCCGGTTTACCGACTGCACTCACCTCCGAGAGCCGGACTGCGGCGTCCAAGCGGCGGTCGCTGAGGGTACAGTCCCGGAGAGCCGGTACGCCAGCTACCGGAAGATATTGCTCGAGCCGGTCTAACCTGGTATACTACGGCCCGTTGCCTCCTTCGACTGCGCGCCTCCGGCGCTCCGCTCAGGACAGGCTCAGTAATATACCTCAGGAGTTTTCTTTGCCGAACATCAAAGCCGCCGAAAAGTGGATGCGGCAGACCGAGAAGCGGACGACGCAAAATAAAGACGTGAAAACCCGCTTGAAGACGATCTTCAAGAAGGCTGTTTCCACGCAGGATACGGAGTTCGCGAAGAACGTGGAGAGCCAGTTCGACAAAGCCGCGAAGTCGGGCGTTATTCATCCGAACAAGGCCGCCCGCAAAAAGTCGCGCCTCGCGAAAGCGATGGCACGCGCAGCCGCAGCGCCGGCCCCGACCGCCAAGAAGACGGGCGGCAGCGCCAAAGCATCGCGTAAGAAGTAACGCGTCGAATCGATCGATGCGAAGAACCCGCCGCCAAGGCGGGTTCTTTTCTTTGCGCGTATAGTCTGCGCGTGAGCGACACGTCGACGAGGCCGATCTCAGCGATTGCCGACGACCCGAAGGCAGTCTTCATTGCTACGATGGCGCGTGCGCTGCACGAAGCCGGGGTCGCGACTGACGCACTCGAGGAAACGATGATGGACATCGCGACCTCGATCGACGTTCCGCTTCAGATCTTCGCGCTGCCGACGCAGATTACGATCGCGGTCGGTCCACGCTGGAATCAAAAGACGGTGCTCATGCGCCTCGACCCGGGTTCGGTCAATCTGCGGCGCATTTCGTTGCTCAACGCGATCTATGACGATCTGCGCGCCGGCAAAATGGATTATCGCGAGGCCAGCGTCGCCGTAGCAAACATCGACCGGCGCTGGCCGGGGCTCAACGTGTTTTGGCAGATTCCGGCGCTTGCGTTCGTTGCGATTGCGGTCGGGATTCTGTTAGGCGCAGGGCCCCGCGAACTGACCGTTGCGGGGTGTATCGGCCTGGCAACGGGTGTGATCGCCGTCATTGCTACGCACAATGCCGTCGTTGCGCGTCTCTTCGAGGTCATTGCGGCATTCGTCGGCACGCTGATCGTCGCGGTATTCACGAAAATGTTCGGACCGACGAATATTTACATCTCGATCGTGGCCGGCGTCGTCGTTCTTTTGCCGGGCTATTCGCTCACGCTTGCGCTGCACGAGTTGGCAAATAACAATCTCGTCGCGGGTGTCGCACGTTTGGGCAAAGTGCTCTCCGTCTTGCTGGCGCTTGCGTGCGGCGCGCTGCTCGGGTTCGCACTGCTCGGCCCGAAGTTGTTGCAACTCGGGGACGTACACACGCATGCCGTCGCCGGGCGCTGGTGGATGCTCGCCGCCGTGCTCATTTCCGTGGGGCTTTGGATCGACCTCGATTCACGGTTGCGCGACTTTGTGTGGGTCTTTGCCGCCTGCTTTGTAGCGCTCTTAATCTCGCACGCGCTCGCCGGAACGCCCGTGCATACCGTCTCCGCGTTTGCATCGGCATTTCTCTGCGGTATCATCGCGAATATGGGCGCGCGCTTTCTGCGTTTGCCGCAGGCGGTCATGCTGGCACCGGCGTTACTGGTTTTGGTCCCGGGAAGTTTGAGTTACGAGAGCGTGCTCTTTGCGTTCCAAGCGAATATTTCGAGCGCATTGACGTTTGCCGCAAACGCCGCATTTGCCGCAGTTCAGCTCGTTGCAGGCTTGCTTTTGTCGCAATTGATCTTTCCCACGAGCGCACTCCACGTTCGTCCCGGCATGGGTCACATGCGTTAGAAGATCGCTCCCTCGTGGCACGAATAGGAACCACGGGGGTGTGATGCATGGTCGATGCGCTGAGTTTGGCGCAGGTACAGGGACTGTTGGCGCATGCGCCGTTGCTGTTCTTCACGACGGATCGGGACTTCAGGTTCCGCAACGTCGCCGGAGCGAACGTGGCGGTGCTCCATATCGATCCTCGCCTGGTTCTCGGACGTGAAGCGACCCTATTTTTCGATCGTCAGAAGCCTGCGAGCGGCGTTGCACGCGCGTTTCACGCGGCCCGCCACGGCAAAGACGCGCGGTTCACGTTCAGCCACCGCAATATCGAGTACACGGCACATCTCCATCCCGTCGTCGAACAGAACGCAACCATCGCGATTGTCGGGGTCGCCACGCAGACGAACTCCCATTCGAGCGCGGAACTCGCAATGGCGCAACGGGTCCTGCAACACGCCGAATCGATCTCCAGTTTTTCCACGTACACCGTCGATCTCGAAACCGAGGCGTGCGATATTACGTTCGGCTTTGCGTGCCTGTTCGGGTTTCCCGAGGAAACGCGCCGGATCCATTTCGGTGAAATGATGGCGCGCATTCACCCCGAGGACCGGCTGCGCTTCTCGCGAGCGCGCGCCAAGGCGATTTCCCGCGGCAGCGAACTCGCGCTCGAGTACCGGGTCGTGCGGCCGTCCGGCGAAGTGCGCCACGTACGCTCCCAGACGTCGTACTTCCTCAATGACGCCGGCGTAGCCGTGCGCGGCGTCGGCGTCGTCCTCGATGAGACGCAAGTGATCGAGGCGCAGCGCGGCCTCGAATACATCGCGCTCCACGATGCGCTGACAGGTGTCCTGAACCGCGCGGGCTTTGAACTGCACGCGCGCAGCATTATTGCGGAATCGGAGGCCAGCCGTCGCGGCGTCGCGCTCTTATTCATGGATCTCGACGGTTTCAGCGAAGTCAACGACCTCGCCGGTCACAGCACGGGCGACCAGATCCTTCGCGCGATCGCCGAGCGTCTGCGGTCACTGAGCAGTGTGGATGATAGCGCTGCGCGCATGGGCGGCGATGAGTTCGCGCTGTTACTGATGGATGTGCACGATCACCGCGAAGCGGAAGCGCGCGTCGCCGAGGTGCGCAACGTGCTGCGGCCGCCGATCCTCGTCGGCGGGGTCGAATACACGTTGACGGCAAGCATCGGCGTCGCGATGTTCAACGTCCATCAGAGCGAACCGGAGCTGCTGACGCACGCGCACATGGCGATGCTCGGCGCGAAGGCCGCCGGCCGTTCGCGCGTCATGTGGTATACGTCCGACCTCGAACAGCTGATGACGATGCGCCACCGCATCGAGCGCGACCTAACGACCTCGCTCGACCGCAACGAGCTTGCCGTTCACTACCAGCCCATCTATGACGCAAAAACCGGGGAACTCTCCGCGGTCGAAGCGTTGCTTCGCTGGCAACATCCGGAACTCGGCATGATTGCACCCGCCTCGTTTCTGGACATCGCCGTTCAAAGCGGCCAACTCCCGCTCATCGGTGAATGGGTTTTCGAAGACGCGTGCCGTGCGAGCGTTGCACTCTCTCACCGGTTTGGACGGCCGATTCGCGTCAACGTCAACGTCTCCGCCGAGCAGTTACAGACCCCGCGCTTCAACGAGCGCGCGTGCGAGATTGCGCGCCAAACCGGTGCGAATAGTTCGCAGATTCAGATCGAAGTGACGGAGCAGTCGCTCATCAACGACGTCGAGCTCGCTGCGAAGGTTCTCACGCAGTTGCGCACCGACGGATTCTCGATCGCAATCGACGACTTCGGCACCGGTTACAACACCCTGAGCTATTTGAAATCGTATCCGGTCACGTGCTTGAAGATCGACCGGATGTTCGTGCGCGACTGCGAGGTCGACGACTATAGCCGCGCAATTTGCCGCTCGCTTACCGCGCTCGCAACCTCCCTCGACCTCATGGTCATCGGTGAAGGCATCGAAACGGCGGGACAGGACGCGTTCCTGCGCGAGGCCGGATGCCACGAGTTGCAAGGATTCTATTACGGTAAACCCGTCGCGCTTCATGACTTGTAACGCTCGCCGTGCTACCCTCGTATCACGAAGTGGAGCGTGTACATGCGCAGCTTTACAACTTCATTTATCGGTCTAGCCGCATGCGTCGCGTTTTCCGCATGCACGAACGCGTCGAATGCCGTTTCCCCACCCGCACCGCTCGTTCCCAATGCGCAGATCGAGACGGTTAACGCTGCCAGCAGCGATGCTACGATAACGTTCTTCCAGTCGTCGTTTGTTTTCGGCGGGAAAACGTTTACGTACAAGATGGTCGGAAGCGATCCGTTTACGGATCCCAAATCGATTAAGATCCCGACCGAGATCATTCCGGTCGAGTTGCGCTTCGCAAACGGCGCGACGTTCGATCCGGCCACGGCCGTCCATTCGATCGAACAATCGCCGATTTTTAAACCAGGCATCTACACCGCCGGAACGCTGCAATTTGGCGACGCGCTGATGCGCTCGGAATTCCGGAACGTCATTCGCGGCAGCAAGGCCTATGATGTGATCCTCGGCACGCCGACCGTGGAGCGGATGGCAATTTTGAACATACCGGATTCAGCGGGCTTCGTGGGAACCTCGTCCGGCGTCAGGACCGCCTTTCTGCATTCGCAGTACTTCCTCGACCCGAACGGCATCGAGCAGCAGCTTCTTTCGACGTACCGCATTTCGCCACGGTCGCTTGCGATTTTCGCGGTGACCGACATGCGGGTCTTGGAAGAAGGCGGCAACTGTTGTTACAACGGTTATCACACGTCGTACACGGTCCCGACGACGGCGGGCACGTCTACGTTCACGACGGTGTGGGGCAACGTCTCCGCAGCTGCACCGCTCAACCTCTCGCACGTTTCACATGAAGTTGCAGAGTGGCTAGACGATCCGTTCTACTCGCCGCCGGCCGAATTTGTCCCCCCGAGAATTCCGCAATACAACCATGCTCCGGTCTGGGTTCATCCTGTCACTAAAGCGTGCGTGAACGATGAGCTCGAGGTGGGCGATCCGCTCGTGGGCGTGCATATCACGGTGAACGGTTTTATGGTGCAAGACGTGGCGTTTCTATCGTGGTTTACGCGCACGCCGTCGTCGTATGGCATTGACGGACGTTACGATTTGCTCGGACGGTTGCACCGGCAAACGCGCACGTGTTCTTAGGCGAACGCCGGTGGCGCACCGGCTTCGGCATAGGCCCGCTCGTCGTGCAGCAGCGCAGTCGCAACCGATGTGACGGCTTCTTTGTGCCAGATGCCTTTAAGCGTCGCAAAGTCGCCGTTGTCGTTTTGCAAGTACCACGTCGGGCGCTCGTCGGCGCCGATCGCGGCAAGACGCTTGTTTCCGTCGAGCAGAATGTCACGAACGCGCGGCTCCGACACACGGCGTTCGATTTCGTCAACGGGAACGCCGGCAAATGACGCGGCTTGCGCGTAGGCTTCCGGCGGCCGTCCGACTAGGACGGCTTGCTCCATCGCAGCCGCCATCAGGGCGTGCGCCGCATCCAGTTGTTTGCCCGTGATTTCACCCGCAACAAAGGCCGCGGCATTTGCGGCCCAACTGCCGATGTCGGGACCTTCGCACCAGTCGGCAGTGAGTTGTAACGTGTGCGCAATGCGGCCGCGCTGATAGAACCACTCTTCCATTTCGTACTTAAACCCCAGCGGCTCGCCGTCTTTGAGCGGAGCGTACACGAGCTCGAATTTTACTCCGAGGTCGACGAGCGCCCGGGCTGCCGGCATTGCAGCTAGGCACCAGTGGCTGACAACATCGACGAACATCGTTGCTTTCACGGTACGCCTCCTACGGATCGACATTGAGACTGAGCCGGGTGTCGCGGTCGTTGCGCGCGAGCGGCAGAATATGCTTTCGAAGAATCTCGCGCAGTGCTTTCGGCTTCAGCGTTTTGAGCACGATTCGCATGCGCCATTCATTGTTGAGCCGCGCGATCGGGTACGGCGCCGGGCCTAGAACGTCGGCCCCTCCCAAACTGCGCAGCACGCCGGCATAGCGCTCCGCTTGCGCACTCGCCTTCTGCCGGCTCCGTGAGATGACGCCGAGATACACGAGACGGACAAACGGCGGATAGTGCAGCGAGCGGCGCTCGGCAAGTTCCGTTTCTGCAAATCCCTCGTAGTCGTGCGCGGCGGAAAAGACGATTGCCGGATGCGCCGGCGAGTACGTCTGCACGATCGCTTCGCCGGGACGCGCGCGGCCGCTGCGTCCGCATACTTGGGATATGAGCGCGAAGGTGCGCTCCGCAGCACGAAAATCAGGTACGTGTAGACCGACATCGGCGGCAACTACGCCCACCAGCGTCACGGTTGGAAAATCGAGCCCCTTCGCGACCATCTGCGTCCCGACCAGCACGTCACCCGCCTCCTCGAATGCGGAAAGAATGCGCGCGTGGTCGCCGACGCGCGTCGTCGTATCGGAATCCATGCGCAGCACGCGCGCCGATGGATACAAGCGTGCCACGTCCTCCGCGACGCGTTCGGTTCCCACGCCGAACTCGCGAATCGTCGGCATGCTGCACGACCGGCAACTCACCGGAATCGCCTGTTGATGGTCGCAATAGTGACAGCGCAGCACCCCTTCGCTGCGATGCGCTGCGAGCGAAACATCGCAGCGCGGACAAACGGGCACAAAACCGCACGTACGGCACAACAAAAAACCCGCGCTTCCGCGGCGATTGACGAAGAGCACCGTTTTCTCGCCGCGTTCGAGCCGGTCCGCGAGGGCTTCGGTCAACGCCGTACTGAAAATCCGCTTGTTGCCCGCTTCGAATTCTTTTGCAAGATCGACGATCTTGACGCTCGGCATGGGTTGCGCCGTCGCTCGCTCTTTGAGTGTGATGAGGGCGATGCGGTCGCGACGCGCAGCCTCGTAGCTCTCGAGGGACGGGGTCGCGCTTCCCAGCAGCAGCAACCCGTTCGCGGCGCGCATGCGTTCGCGCGCGACCGCGACCGCGTGATAGCGTGGGACCGTATCTTGCTTGTACGACGTTTCGTGCGCTTCGTCGATGACGAGGAGCCGCACGTCCCTCAGTGGCGCAAAGACGGCGCTTCGCGCACCGACAACGACGTCGATTTCGCCGCGCATACATGCTTGCCACGCTTCAAACCGTTCGCGTTCGGAGAGCGCCGAATGTAACACGGCAACACGATCTCCGAAGGCATCTTCGAAGCGCCGGGCCGTTTGCGGCGTGAGTGAAATCTCCGGCACCAGGACGATGGCGCGTCCGCCTTCACGCACGACGCGCTTGATCGCCTCGACGTATACGTAGGTCTTTCCGCTGCCCGTCACGCCGTGAATCAACGCTTCCGCAAAAGTGCGAGCCTCGAGCCAACGATCGATTCGCGAGAGCGCATCGGCTTGCTCGCTCGTCGCTGAAAACGGTGCGTCCGGAATTGTTTTGCGCGTGCGCGCGTGAGCCGGCGAGACTTCACGTTCCTCAAGCGCGCCGGTTTTAACGGCTCGCGCGATCACGGCGTTCGAGAACCCGGCGAGAATCGCGTCGGCGCGCGGCACGCCCGGCGCCTCGTTCACAAACGCGAGCAGCGCACGCGCTTTCGCTCCGCGCAGCGTACCGTCGCGCGGGTAGAGCACGCGTACACGATACTCTTGCGTTTTCGGATCCACGAAGCGCCGCTCCCGGCGCAGTTCGCCGCTTTTCACGAGCGTTTGAACGTGGCGCAGCAGCGCTCCGCGATCGCCGGCGCGCCGAGCTTCAGGGTGACGCAGAAGGGCTTCTAAGCCGAAGCCCTCGGGCATATCGTCCCAAATCAGCCGCACGAGGCGCGCCGGGACCGAAGGATACCGTTGCGGATTCGGCTGCGTAACGATGCGCGCAAATGAGTCGACCATCCTCGGCACCGCGGCCGAAAGCACGACCGCAGAGAGCGCATCGCCAAGCGTGCAGAGGTAATATTCGGCGATGAAGCGCGCGAGGTGCAGGCCTGTTTCATCGAATGCGCGCGGCACGTCGAGTTTTTCAGTAACCGGTTTTAGCTTCGCGTCGGCCGGCACTTCGCTCATGCCGGAGACAACGAACGCAATGACCTCTCGATTGCCGAGCGGAACGCGAATGACGTCTCCGACGCGCAGATCGAGATCGCGCGCATCGTAGGTAAGCGGCAGATCGAAGCGCGACGAACGGATCGCCGCCAGCGCATCAATGGTGCGCACGCGCGAGCACCACTAGCCGAAGGATTCGGGTGAGCGCTGCAGTCGCGCCAGCACCGCTTTCACGAGCCGGTCGGGCACTTCGACGCCGTATTCAACGTCGCCGATAGCGCGCGGCAAAACGAAGCGCAGCTTGCCGTTACGCTTCTTCTTGTCACTTTGCATCGCTGCAAATGCCGCATCCGCATCGACCGAGGTCGAGAGCGGCATGCCGAGCAGCGCCATTGTGGCGAGTACGCGCAGGTGCTCTTCTTCGGAAAAACTTCCGGTCCGCATAGCGAGCAGACCCGCGGCGCGTAAGCCGAGCGCAACGCCGACACCGTGCGAGACGCGGTACGCGCTCGCCGTCTCAAGCGCGTGACCAAACGTGTGGCCGAGATTGAGAAGCGCGCGAATTCCACCTTCCTCGCGATCGTCCGCGACGATCATGGTCTTCACTTTGACGGCCTGCGCGACGATTTCCAGCCACGGCCACCGCCAGAACGGATGCGGCGCGAGCGTCTCGATTGACTCGTAGAACTCGTCACCCTCGATAACTGCCGCTTTCAACACCTCGGCGAGGCCTTCGCGAATCTGCCGATACGGCAGCGTCTGCAACGCATCGACGTGCGCGAACACCGCGACGGGATCGCGAAACAATCCCGCCATGTTCTTTCCGCGACGCAGATCGACGCCGGTCTTGCCGCCGATCGATGCATCGACCATCGCTACGAGCGTGGTTGCGACGTGCAGGTACGGCACGCCTCGCATATACGTGGCGGCCGCGAATCCGAAGAGATCGCTTGCAATACCGCCGCCGACCCCGATGAC
>Ga0213872_10001821_pt1 | contig 13240 bp, 9 predicted proteins | sample VelepicomBERX_R2_FD_160071 | JGI IMG/M metagenome (GOLD analysis project Ga0213872, IMG submission 160071) | Rhizosphere microbial communities from Vellozia epidendroides in rupestrian grasslands, the National Park of Serra do Cipo, Brazil - RX_R2 | ecosystem: Host-associated > Plants > Roots >...
CCTCAGGCCGCCTGCCGATCACCTTCCCGGCCTCGCTCGATCAATTGCCGCATCCGCAGCTGGTCGGCGCCGGCTTGCCGGAGGGGACGCAGTTCGACATCGACTATCCCGAGGGCGCTGCGGCCGGCTACAAATGGTACGATCGGCAGAAGCTGAAGCCCTTATTTCCTTTCGGCTTCGGCCTGTCCTATTCGACCTACGCCTATGAAAGCCTGTCGGCCAGGGAAGAAGGCGGCAAGCTCACGGTCAGCTTCACGGTGAAGAACACCGGCTCGCGCGCCGGCAAGGACGTGCCGCAGATCTATGCCGGCCATCAGGGTGACGGCTGGGAAGCCCCCCGCCGTCTGGCCGGCTGGGAAAAGGTTTCGCTCGCCCCGGGGGAGAGCAAGCAGGTCAGCGTGACCGTCGATCCCCGCCTCCTGGCGCGCTTCGACGAGAAAAGCCACAAGTGGGTGATCGCCAAGGGCGCTTACGAGCTGTCGCTGGGGGCTTCGTCGCGGGATCTCAAACTGAACGCTTCGATCAATCTGCAAGGCCGGAGCTTCTAACCTCGGTCGCCCTTCGCCGGCCCGGTCGATTCGCGCACGATGATCTCGAAATCCAGCAGCTTGTTGGGCATCGGATCGGGCCAGCCCTTGCGGCGCGGCGAGAGGGAAATCAGCAGATCCGCCGCCGTCCAGCCGATCTCCTTGACCGGCTGCCGGACGGTGGTGATCTGCGGCCAGGTCATGCGCGACACCGGCGTATCGTCGAAGCCGGTCACCGACAGATCCTCGGGCACGCGGATGCCCATGCGCTGCGCCACCGCGAGGACGGCCAGCGCCGATTCGTCGTTGCTGGCGAAAATGGCGGTGGGCGGATTGGGCCGGCTCAGCATTTCCTTGGCGCTGATCTCGGCACGGTCGAAGGTGAAATCGCCGGGATAGATCAAATCGTGATTCACTTCGACGCCCTGCTGCGTCATCTCGTCGATGAAGGCCTGCAGGCGGTTGGCAGTCGCCGAATGGCCGGGGCAGCCTTTGATGAAGCCGATATTGCGGTGGCCGAGATTGAGGAGATGCGCCGTCATCAGGCGCGAGGCCACATAGTCGTGGGCGCGGATCACGGGGCAATCGGCGCGGTTGTTGATGGGGGCGATGCGGATCATCGGCACCCCCTCCTTGTCGAGCGCGTCCAGGATGGCCGGATCGTCGCAATGGGGCGGCAGCAGGATCACGCCGTCCAGGCGCAATTGCCGCAAGAGGTTCAGAACCTTGGTGTTGAGCTCGGGATCTCCCGGCTTCCAGGGTTCGACCATCAAATGGTAGCCGGCCTCGCGGCAGCGCTCGATGACGCCGGTCTGGAAATCGGTGACGTAGGAACCCGGATTCTCGATGAACAGGCCAAGCAGAAAGGAGCGGTCGCCGGCCAGACTCTGGGCATTCAGATTGGGGCGGTAATCGAGCTCCTTGACGATCTGCGAGACGCGGGCGCGGGTCTCGGCATTGACGCCGGCTTCGTTGTTGATGACGCGGGAGACGGTTTTGGTGGAGACCTGAGCGGCCAGGGCGACGTCCTGGATGGTAACGGCTCGTTTGGGGGCATTCGCCATGGCGTAGTTGTTATCCCTTCTTGCGGAGGTCTTTACCGGGCCGCTCGCTGCCCGAGGTTCCACCGGCTTCCGTGGTAGATCTGGCTGATCAGCTCGCGATGGGCCGGCAGATGGTTCATCGCCTGCGGCACCATGCCGGCGATCTCCGCGAAACGGGCGCGCGCCGATTTCTTGGCGCGATAGGACGCGCCGGCCGCATCGAGATTGGTGACGAAACCCATGCCGTACAGCACCGCCTGATAGCTGATCGGCAAAAAGGTCTCATAATCGCCGATAAAGTCAAAGCGGGAAGGTGTACGGAAACGCCACATCTCCAGTTTTTCCTGCAGACTATCGGGGATCGACGACGAACTGGCGTTGTCGCGCCAGAAAGGCTCGTCTCTTTTGCTCAGGCAGTAATGCAACTTGAGGAAGCCGGTGATCTTCTCGAAGCGGTTGGCCATCAGCCGGTTGAACATGTCGGCGGCCGGTTTCATCGCCCCGTCCCAGGGGAAGAATTCCGAGATCATATGGGCGGCCACCTCGATCAGCATGATACCGGTGGATTCCAGAGGCTCGAAGAAGCCGGCCGAAAGCCCGACGGCGACGCAATTGCCGACCCATTGCCGTTCGCGATAGCCGGTCTGGAATTTCAGCTTGCGGGCGGAAAGATCCGTGGCCGCCGGGCCGATATAGTCGCGCAACACCTGTTCGGCGCGGTCATCGTCGGTGTGGTTGCTGGAATACACATAGCCGACGCCGCGGCGCGATTCGAGCCCGATGTCCCAGGTCCAGCCGGCTTCGTGCGCGGTCGAAATGGTCGCGGAGGCCAGCGGCGCGTCCGGGCGGTCATAAGGCACCTGCAGGGTCACCGCGCGATCGGTGAACAGGTGATCGGCGACGCTCTTGAAGGGCACACCCAAAGCCTTGCCGATCAACTCGGCGCGAAAACCGCTGCAATCGATGAAGAGATCGGCGGTCAGCCGTCCATGGTCCGGTGACAGGACAGCGGCGATGTCACCGCTGTCGGCCAACTCCACGCCGGAGACGGTGCCGACCAGATGCTTGACCCCGAGATCCTTAGAAACGGTACGCAAAAGCGCCGCCAGACGCGCAGCGTCGAAGTGATAGGCGTAGGCGAGGGGGCCCTGATAATCGGGATCCTCCAGCCGTTTGGGCGCGCGCCTCGCCCCGACGATCTGCTGCTGGACGGCGGTGGCTTCGCACCAGGACAGGCCTGGTTCGGCGCACCCCAGAATCCAATAGGGCAGCAGTTCGGCGCCATTGAGATTGTGCGGCGCGCTGAAGGGATGGAAATAAGCGGAATTCCTGGTCTGCCAATCGACAAAGCTGATGCCCTGCTTGAAGGTGGCCAGCGCCTCGCGCAGGAAGTGCTTCTCGTCGATGCCGATGGCGGCCAGCGTGTTGCGCACGGTCGGGAACGTGCCTTCGCCGACGCCGATAATGCCGATTTCCTCGGATTCGATGAGGGTGATCCTGACCCCGCCTTCCACCTGGGTGGCCAGGATCCGCGAAAGAAATGCCGCGGTCATCCAGCCGGCTGTCCCGCCACCGACAATGACGATGTTCTTACGCTGCATTTCCTGTCCTCCCTTTTGACAGAGGCTAGCATGAAACGCGCAAAGGGGAAGTCTCAACTAGACAGTGCTTACCATGCTGCGCTGCAGTATATAGACAGCGCTGTCAAAAACTTCTTGACAGGGAGGTCAGTCGGGAGCCTTTTAGAGCTCAAGACCCAGCGTAAGACGGGTCATGAACCTAGGGATATGGAGGGTGGGTAATGTCCGCTAATAAATTCAAACTGTTCGCCCATGCGGCCGCGGTCGCATTGAGCGTCGGCGCCTTTGCGCATTCGGCGCGCGCCGACGCCGACGCCAGCAAGAACTCCGACAAGATCGAAGAGGTGACGGTTACCGCGACCAAGCGCGAGACCAGCCTGCAATCGACCCCGATCGCCGTGTCGGCCTATTCGCAGAACACCCTGGACCGCGATCATGTCACCGACATCACCGATCTGACCAAATTCGCGCCCAGCCTGGAATTCGACACCCATGGCGACCAGGGCGCGATCACCGTGACCTTGCGCGGCATCGGTAACGACTCCGCCTATACCGAATTGGATTCGCCGGAAGTCGGCCTCTATATCGACGGAATCTATTCGGCGCGCGCGCAAGGCGCCACGACGATGCTCTACGACATGGACCGCGTCGAAGTGCTGCGCGGGCCCCAGGGGACCTTGTTCGGCCGCAACACCACGGTCGGCGCGATCGATTTCATCACCGCCCGCCCGACCCTGGACGAGTTCTACGGCAACGCCTCGATCCAAGGCGGCTCCTACAACGACATCGAAACCCGCGGCATGGTGAATCTGCCGATCACCAAGACCTTCGGTATCCGCATCGCCGGAGCCACGGCCCAGCATGAAGGCTATATCGACCACCAGTCGCCGCCGGTCATCCCGGGCGTCAGCCAGACGGCTTTCGTCACGGGTGGTCCGAAATATGATTCCGAGGACAAGAAGTCGGTCCGCGTCAGCGCTCTGTGGGAACCTTCGTCCAACTTCTCGTGGAACATGTCCTATGAATATTTCAAGGACACCGGCATCCCCAATCTCGGCCTGCCCCAAGGCGGTACGCGCGGCCAGCCTTTCTGGTCGAGCCTCTATCAGATGCAGCCTTTCATGGACCGCGATTCGCAAGCGATCCGCAGCCATTTGGATTGGTCGATCACGCCTTATCTGGCTTTGTCCTATGTCGCCGGTTTCCAGACCATGCGCGGTTCGGAAGATTATGAAACCGATGGCGGCCTGAACCTGCCGGACAAGATCGACAACACCACCGGCCCGACCCTGGGCGATCCCAAAGGCAACTACGCCCACAACAACACGCCGTGGTCGAAGTTCAATTCCTACTCCAACGAAATCCAGTTGAAGTCGCAGGGGCAGAACAAGATCGATTGGCTGGCCGGCGTCTATCAGGAGAAGGAAATCAACGCGATCCGCTTCGACGTGGATCAGTTCAACGGCTATAACGGCCCGGGCAACACTTTCGCCTGGTCCGGCTCCTTCATCCAGCCGCACCGCACGCAGGGCGACCGCGCCGTGTTCGGCCAGGTGACCTACCATGTCACCGACGATCTTCGCGTCACCGGCGGCTGGCGATCGTCCTGGGACAATGAAGAGGATAATGGCGGCCGCAACATCACCTTCAATGGCTGCCCGGCGCCCTACACCTGGTCGGGCTGCGGCGTGGTGCCGCAAAATCTCAGCCTGCAGCAGTTGCAGGCGACCGGCTTCTACGCGGTGGCCGACAATGACGCGTCGATCCATAGTGAAAAGAACACCACCCTGATCCGTCTGGAATACGACCTGTCGCCGCATGATCTGGTCTATGCCAGCCGCGGCACCGGCTATCACCCGGGCCGCATCGCCGATCTGGGCTTCTCGGACAGCCCCGAGACCTTGACCAACTACGAGTTGGGCCTCAAGGACAGCTTCTTCGACGGCAAGATGACCTTGAATTCGGCGGCCTATTACGAAGACTTCGTCGGCTATCAGCTGACCCAGGTCATCGCCACCTACAACTCCCTTGGCCAGCAGCTGACTTCGGCCAGCCACCAGGTCAATACGAAGGGCGCCATCGGCTATGGTCTGGAAGAAGAGCTGGCCTGGAAGGTGACCCACGAAGACACGCTGACCCTGGGTCTGACGGTCCAGCACGCCACCCTGAAGGGTTGGACGAGCTGCGACTCGAACGTCTATATCGATTGCGGCAATTCGGTCCAGGCTCCCGGCGAAATTCGCGACTATAAGGGCAGCAACCTGGTCCACACGCCGCTTCTGTCGGGCACTTTCACCTATGACCACACATTCGAGCTGGGCAATGGCGGCACTGTCACGCCCCGTGTCTCGACCCACTTCGAAACGCTCAGCTATCTGAACCTTTATAATGATCGCGGCACCTTCGGCGGCCAGACCGATCCCTATGTCCAGAAGGCCTACACCCGGACGGAATTGGGCGTCGTCTATCGCTCGCCCGATCGCCGCTACAGTCTGGAAGCCTTCGTTCGCAATCTCGAGGACGGCCGCATCAAGACTGAAGCCACCACCACGACCATCGGATCAGGTCTGACCCGTCAGCTGATCCCGGTTGGTCAATACGAGGCCCCCCGGACTGTTGGAGCCAAGGTCGACGTCAAGTTCTGACGGAGAAACTCCATCGTCCACTATGGCGCGGCGTGAGGGAGGGTTGCCCTCACGCCGCCTTTTTTTGTAAAAAAGGAAGAGGGGGCTTATATGGACGTTCGACATGCAGGAACGGCTCAGATCCCTCGATATTTTCCGCGGCATGACCGTCGCCGCGATGATTATGGTCAACAATCCCGGCAGCTGGGACGATGATTACCCGCCTTTGCTGCACTCGCAGTGGAATGGCTGCACCCCTGCCGATCTGATCTTTCCCTTCTTCATTTTCATCGCCGGCGTCGCCATTCCGCTGTCGCGCCGCTCGCGCGAGGATAGGGGTGCTACCAAGGGCGAGCTGGCCCGACATATCGGCCGGCGCACGCTCATGCTGGGGGCTCTGGGGCTGCTGGTGACCTGGTTCACCGGTTATGACTGGCGCCTACCGCCCGACGCCACCTTGCTCGGCAGCCTGATCGACCATCTGCGCGACTGGCGCCTGCCCGGCGTGCTGCAGAGGATCGGTCTGGTCTATGGCGCGGCGGCGCTGATGGACCTCTACGGCACGACCCGAAGCCGCGCCGCGCTGGGAACCGGTCTGTTGCTCTTCTATTGGGCGGCGATGACGCTGATCCCCGTGCCGGGTACGGGCTTGACCGGCTTGGCCGCGCTCGACGTGCCGAGCGCGACTCTGGCGGCCTATGTCGATCGCGGCCTGTTCGATTGGGGCGCGTGGGGCAATCATCTCTGGTATTTCTCGGTCCCCTCCGGCACCTGGGACCCGGAAGGCGCGCTGTCGACCCTTCCCGCCATCGCCAGCGGCCTGCTCGGCGTCGCCGCCGGCCGCTGGCTGCAGCGGCCGATCCCGTTGCAGGTCCGCTTCAGCCGGCTGGCGCTGGCCGGTTTCGGCGGCGTGCTGCTCGGCTATCTGTGGGATATGGTCTTCCCCATCAACAAAGCGCTGTGGACCAGCTCGTTCGTCCTCTTCACCGCCGGGCTCGCCGCTTTGGCGCTCTCCGCCCTCGGCTGGCTGGCCGATCTGCGCGGTATCCACCGCTGGGCGGCGCCTTTCAAGGTATTCGGCGTCAACGCCATCCTGGCTTATGCCGGCGATGAGATCGTGGGATCCATCCTTTACAAGGTCGGCGTGATCCCCGCCGAGAGCGGGCCCTTGGACCTTCTCTCGGCCTTCTATCAGCTGATCATTCTGCCGCGCTTCGAACCGCGCGACGCCTCGCTGATCTTCGCCCTGTCGATGGTCCTGTTCTGGGGCGGCGTGCTGACGCTGTTCTACCGGCGGGGGATTTTCCTGAAGCTCTGAAGGGGGCGCACTTGCTTCCTTTGATCTGAATCAACACGCGCATCCGGTCCAAGGCCCAGACTTCCGGGCAGACGAGGGAGTGCGCGACCATGGACCTTACCACCCGCTATATGGGATTAGAGCTCAACTGCCCCCTGATTGCGTCGGCGTCTCCCCTGACCAGCAAACTCGGCAATATTCTGAGGCTGGAGGAGGCCGGAGCCGGCGCCGTCGTGCTGCCCTCCCTGTTCGAGGAGTTGATCGAAACGGACCTCGAGGGGGCGCATATGGGCGCGAAACCCTATGTGGAGCTGGTGGAGAAGGCCGCTGCGGTGGCCGGCATCCCCATCATCGCCAGCCTGAACGGTACCAGCACCGAGGGGTGGCTAACACACGCCCGCGACCTGGAGAAAGCCGGGGCGGCGGCGCTGGAGCTCAACATCTATTTCATCCCGACCGATCTCGATATGTCGGGGGAGGAGGTCGAGCGGCGCTATCTCGATATCGTGCGGTCGGTGCGCGAGCGGGTCAAAATTCCCGTGGCGGTCAAGCTCGGCCCCTATTTCAGCGCCTTCGGCAACCTGGCGCGGCGGCTGGCCGATGGCGGCGCCGATGCGCTGGTGCTGTTCAACCGCTTCTACCAGCCCGATATCGATATCGGCTCTCTGCGGCTGGAGAATGATCTGCGTCTCAGCGATCGCCATGAAATCCGCTTGCCGATGCTGTGGATTTCCGTGCTGGCGGGGCGGGTGCGCAGCTCGCTGGCGGCAAGCTCCGGCGTCGAGACGTCCGAGGAAGTGATCAAATACCTGCTGGCTGGCGCCGATGTGGTGATGACGACCTCCGCGCTGCTGCGCTTCGGGCCGGGTTATCTCGCCACGCTCAGGGACGGGCTTGTGGCCTGGATGGAGGCGCACGGCGTCGACAAGGTCAAAGCCATCCGCGGCCATCTCAGCCATCTGGAGCTGGGATGCTGCGACCCGCTTTTCGATCGGGGCAATTATCTCGACATATTGAACACCCGCGCGCGCGAGGCCGGTTAGAACGCCAATGCCCGTCAAAGTGTTAGAAGGAGAGGCCGTTAGGAGGACAGTCCGATGATCGAACCAACCACCAATCCGCCGGAATTGGCGATCGACCAGGAAAGTTTGGGCTTCATCATCGTCAAGGCGCGCGAATTCGACGCCAAGGTGCCGCCGGTCGAATCCGATCCGGGATCCAATCCCGCCGACGACCGCGAGGAGGCCATCCTCGGTGACTACGCCGACGACCCCACCCTCGATGAGCTCCGCACCGCGATCGACGATCTCAATGAGGATGAGGTGGTGGATCTGATCGCTTTGACATGGCTAGGACGCGGGGATTACGACCCCGAAGAATGGCGCGAGGCGAAGAGGCTGGCGCGGGAGCGCCATCACCGCCATTCCGCCGCCTATCTGGTCGGCATTCCGGCGCTCGGCGACTATATCGAGGAAGGGCTGGCGGCTCTTGGCTACGACACGTCGGAACTAGGGGCCGAGCATCTTTAGATGTTAGCTTTTCCAGCGCAGCGACATGCAGGACAGGCCGGCGTCGATCTTGCCGATTTCGCCCGTCTGCAGCGCAGCCACCCTATATCCGTTCTTTTCCAGCATCGCCCGCGTCGCCGGGAATCCGGCGCCGACCAGCACCAAATCATTGACGCGCAGCGCATTGGCGGCGGCTTCCTCGCCGGGCGGGGTGAGCAGCACGCGCTTGCCGGTGAAGACGCCGGAGGCGGCGAGGCGGGCGGTGGAAAGAATCGTCTCGTCATCCAGCAGAGAGCAATCGGTCTTGAAATGCAGCACGCCGGGCGGTGTTTCGACGATCTGGCTGCGGCGGCCGAGCTGCAGAAGGCATTTGGCCAAAGCCTGGGCGCCGCTGCGATCGGTGCGGGCGGAGAGGCCGATCATCACCTTACCGGGCAGGGTGAGGACGTCGCCGCCATCGGCGAAGCCCTCGGAAATCGCCAGCAAGGTCTTGAAGCGGTCGCGCAGGACCGGCTCGATGAATTCGGTCTCGCCGGCGCGGCTCGGAGCGCCCGGATGAAGGAGGATGGCCCCTTCGGTGAAGACCAGGGCGGGGTCCTCGACAAAGATCGAGTCGGGAAAAGCCTCCAGCGGCTCCAGCACCTGCACCGAAACGCCGGCCGCCGCCAGCGCCTCGATATAGGCCTGATGCTCGGCGGCGACTCCCGCGAGGCTTGGGCTGCCGCGGTCTTCGGCACGCAGGCCGTTCACCACGCTGGCGGCCGGGCGACGGACGATTGCGGAATCAAAGCGGGCGGTATCGGCGGAAAAAGTCATGAAGCCTCCAGAACTTAGGAATGGCCACAGTAATGGACCCTATGGCATGATCGCCACGCCTTTCACCTCATCCCAAGAGGCCATCGTTCCCACTTTCCGCATTCTTGTGGTCGAAGATTCACGGTTCTTCAGCAATTTGGTGAAAAAGGCCGTCATCGAACGGACCGGCGCCGAAGTCGTGACCGCTTTGACCTTCGCCGAGACGCGCGACGCCGTGGAAAAGGCCGCGCAGCCTTTCGATCTTGCGCTGGTCGATGTGGTGCTGCCCGACGCTCCGGAGGGCGAGCAGATCGGCTGGCTGACCGAAAAAGGCGTCTCCTGCGTCGTCTTCACAGGCGTGTTTTCCGAGGATCTGCGCGAGCGCCTGCTGGCCCAACGGGTGCTCGATTATGTCATCAAGGATACCCCGTCGAGCCTCGATTATCTGATCGGGCTGGTCGAGCGCCTGCGGCGCAATCGCGACACCAAGGTGCTGGTGATCGACGATTCCAGGACGGCGCGCCAATATCTCTGCGGCCTGCTGCAGAGCTACAAATTCCAGGTGCTCGAGGCGTCCAGCGCCCAGGCCGGGCTGGCGGCGGTGGATAGCGATCCGGCCATCCGCCTGGTCATCACCGACTATTTCATGCCCGAGATGGACGGGGTCGAGATGGTGCGGCGCATGCGCATCAAACACGCGCCCGACAGGTTGGCGATCATCGGCCTCTCGTCCGGCGGCGGCAGCGCGCTGTCGGCCAAGTTCATCAAGCACGGCGCCAATGATTTTCTGAACAAGCCGTTCCTGCCCGAGGAATTCTTCTGCCGGGTGACGCAGAACATCCGCATGCTCGACATGGTGGCCCATCTGACCGACATGGCGACCCGCGACGCCTTGACCGGCATCCACAATCGCCGCTATTTCTTCGATGTCGGCGCTGCCCTGTTCGCCAGCGCCAAGCGCGACCATGTGTCGCTCACCGCGGCGATCGTCGATGTCGATCTGTTCAAGGACGTCAACGACACTTACGGCCATGACGCCGGCGACAAGGTGCTGCGGCACATCGCGACCCTGCTGCGCCGCATGTGCCGCGAGACCGACGTGGTGGTTCGCTTCGGCGGCGAGGAATTCGCCCTGCTGGCGGTGAATATGGACGAGGCCAAAGTCCCCTCCTTCTTCGAGACCTTGCGTGCCGCCATCGAATCCGAGGCCGTCATCCATCAGAAGAAGCGCATCCCGGTTACCGCCAGTTTCGGCGTCTGCCATGGCATCGGCCAGACCCTGGAAGGGATGCTGAAATGCGCCGATGAGGCGCTCTACCGCGCCAAGGAAGCGGGCCGGAACCGGGTCGAGATCGGCTGAAAAACAAATAAGGGAGGGTGCGATGGGCTTTATCCGGCGCTGGTTCCTGAGGCTGCTGGCCACCGTGATCATCGTCGGTGCTCTCGCAGCCGGCGCGGGCTGGCTGTTCGTCAGGGGCAGTTTGGCCCAGCTCGACGGGCAGGCCACCGGCCCCGGCCTTTCCGCCATCGTGACGGTGACGCGTGACGCCAACGGCGTTCCGGCCATCACCGGCCAGACCCGCGCCGATGTCGCTTTCGCCATGGGGTTCGTGCATGGCCAGGACCGCTTCTTCCAGATGGATCTGATGCGCCGCGTCGCCGCCGGCGAACTGGCCGAGCTGGTCGGCCCGGCCGCGCTTCCGGTCGACCGCCAGCATCGCTTCCACCGTTTCCGCGCCCGCGCCCAGGCCGCCTACAAGGCCGCACCGCCCGAAGACCGCGCATTGCTCGACCGCTATGCCGCCGGCGTCAATGCGGGCTTGAACGCGCTGACCACCCGTCCGGCCGACTATCTTCTGACCATGACCAAGCCGAGGCCCTGGGTTCCGGAGGATTGCCTGCTGGTCAATTGGGCGATGTATTTCGATCTGCAGGGCGATCTCGAGCTGCGCAAATGGGAGCGCGGCTGGATCAAGGACCATGCCAGCCCCGAGCAGCAGGCTTTTCTGCTGCCCGAGGCCACGGGGTGGGACGCGCCGCTCGACGGGCCGAGTCCGGCGCCCGAGCTGAAAGTGCCGGAGACCGCGCCCGATTGGTGGAACAAGCCGGCCGAGAGCAAGGCTTCGTTTCTGTCCACGGGCCGCGACGAAATTCCCGGCAGCAACAATTGGGTGATCGCCGGCAATCGCGTCAAAGGCGGACATGCGCTGCTGGCCAACGACATGCATCTCGGCTTGCGCCTGCCGACCGTCTGGTACCGCATGATGATCGTCTATAATGACGGGCAAAGCGGACAGCGCAAGGTCGTCGGCGTGTCCCTGCCGGGCGCGCCGATCTTCCCGGCCGGCAGCAATGGGCATGCCGCCTGGGGCGCCACCAACGCCGCCGGCGATTGGCTCGACATCATCCGCCTCGATCAGGATTCCGCCCATCCCGGCCAGGTCAAGCTGGGTGACGAGTGGATCAGCCCGACCGTGCAGGATGAGACCATCGCCGTCAAAGGCGCGGACTCGGAAAAGCTGCTGGTGCGCGAGACGCCGATGGGGCCGATCCGCGAACAGGACGGCCAGATCTACGCCATCCACTGGCTGGCTCATGATCCGGCGGCGGCCACCCTCGGCTTCCTTGGCCTGGAATCCGCGCAGACCGCGTCCGACGCGCTGGATATCGCGGCGCAATCGGGCGTGCCGGAGCTCAATTTCGTCGCCGCCGACGAACAGGGCCATATCGGCTGGACCATCGCCGGCCTGATGCCCGACCGCGGCGCGCCCGGTCCGGCCGCCGATTTTCCGCTGGAGCCGGACCAGATCGGCGCCAGCTGGCGCCAGATCCTCGCCCTGTCCGCTCATCCGCGCATCATGGACCCGGCCAATGGCCAGCTCATGACCGCCAATTCCCGCCAGTTGATGGGCGAGGGCAGCGCCCTGATCGGCGATGGCGGCTTCGATCTCGGGGCGCGCACCCGCCAGATCCGCGACGATCTGCAGGCGCTGGCGCCGGATACCGATGTCGCCGCTTCCTACGCCATCGAGCTGGACGACCGCGCCCTCTATCAGAGCCAATGGCGCGAGAGGGCGCTGGCGGTGCTGGACGCCGCCGCTTTGGACGGCCATCCCGACCGCGTCGAGTTCAAGCGCCTGCTGACGGAGAGCTGGGATGGCCATGCCAGCGTCAATTCGGTGGGGTACCGCCTCACCCGCGGCTTCTACAATTTCCTCTATGACGAAGTGTTCGTTGGTCTCAACGACAAGCTGGCCGGCTTGGGGCGGGGGGCGGACTACCGCAACGCCACCCATCGCTGGGGCGTGGTGCTGGGGAAATTGCTTGAAACTCAACCCAAGGCGTGGCTCCCGGCCGGCCGCCAGGATTGGCGCGACGTCCAATTGGCGGCCATCGACAAGACCATCGCCGCCCTGACCAGCGGCGGGCGCAAGCTGGCCGACGCCAGCTGGGGCCAGCGCAACACCACCGATGTCGCCCATCCCTTCGCCAAATTCGTGCCGCTGCTGCAGCGTTTCCTGGCGGCGCCGGCGCTGCGAGTGCCGGGGGACGATAATATGCCACGCGTTTCCGGCCCCGATTTCGGCCAGTCGGAACGGCTGGTGGTGACGCCCGGCAAGGAAGAGGAAGGCCTGTTCAACCTGCCCGGCGGGCAGAGCGGTCATCCCATGTCGCCCTTCTTCCACGATGAATTCACCGACTGGGCGCAAGGCAAGCCCACCCCGCTCATGCCTGGCGTGCCGAAATATGGGCTGGTATTGACGCCGAACTGAAATTTCGGCCACGCGACTTCTTGATCCTTTTTCTCTTCCTGTTTGACTGACGGCAGGCCGGTTCGGCCCGCCGCGGCGGTTTTTGCGCTGCGT
>Ga0213872_10001822_pt1 | contig 13229 bp, 3 predicted proteins | sample VelepicomBERX_R2_FD_160071 | JGI IMG/M metagenome (GOLD analysis project Ga0213872, IMG submission 160071) | Rhizosphere microbial communities from Vellozia epidendroides in rupestrian grasslands, the National Park of Serra do Cipo, Brazil - RX_R2 | ecosystem: Host-associated > Plants > Roots >...
GCTGCAGGGCATCCAGACGGCGCAGCAGGGCCTTATCAAGCTGGACGGCACCGACATCCGCCATATCGATCTGGCGCATCTGCGCCGCAATATCGGCGTGGTGCTGCAAGACAATATCCTGTTCCGCGGCACCATCCGGGAAAACATCGCGGCGGCGCGGCCCGACGCCCCCTTGAACGAGGTGATGGAGGCGGCCCGCCTGGCCGGCGCCGAGGAATTCATCGAACGCCTGCCTCTGTCCTACGAGACGGTGGTGGAGGAAAGCGCCACCAACTATTCCGGCGGGCAGCGCCAGCGCATCGCCATCGCCCGCGCTTTGCTGCCAAAGCCGCAGCTCCTGATCTTCGACGAAGCCACCAGCGCGCTCGACCCCGAGAGCGAGGCCATCGTCCAGGCCAATCTGGAAAGCATCGCCCGCGGCCGCACCACCATCATCGTGTCGCACCGCCTGTCATCCCTGGTGCAGGCCGACATGATCCTGGTGCTGGAACGCGGCAAGGTGATGGATTTCGCCCCGCATGCCGTCCTGTTGGAACGCTGCGACACCTACCGCCAGCTGTGGGACACCCAGACGAGGCACCTGCTATGAACGCGCTGGTCAAATTCGCCAAGACGCAGGTCGCCACCCTGCAGCGGCTGATCGAACCGGCCGACCGTACCCTGCCGGCCCGGCTGGTGCCCGAGCTGGCGCCCGACGCCATCGCCTTTCTCGATCCGATCGACGAGCTGTGCGCCGAGCCGCCGCCGCTTTACGCCAAGTCGATCCTCTACCCGATCGCCACCTTGGTGCTGGCGCTGATCTTGATCGGCAGCTTGATCAATGTGGATATCGTGGTGACCGCCAATGGCCGCATCAACACCGACACTCCACCGATCCAGACACCATCTTTCGACCGCGCCATCCTCCGCGAGGTCAAGGTGCATGTCGGCGACCAGGTACATCAGGGAGAGGTGCTGGCCATCTTGGACCCGACCTTCGCCCGCGCCGATCTCGGCTCGCTGGCGGCCCAGCGTTCCTCTTGGCAGGCGCAACGCGACCGGCTTGAGGCAGAGTTGGCCGATCGCCCCTACAAGCTGCCGGAAAAGGCCAACACCGACCAGACCCTGCAAGCCACGCTTTATGAGCAGCGCCTGGCCAATTATCGGTCACGCCTTAAAGTATTCAGCGAAGACATAGAACGGCTGAACGCCAGTATCAAGTCGACGGAACAGGACAATGTACTGCTGGCCAGCCAGTTGAGCGTGTCGCGCGAAGTCGAAGACATGCGGCTGCAGCTGCAGAAGTCGCAATATGGCTCGAAGCTCAATTTCCTCGAAGCCCAGTCTTTGCGCATGCGCACCGAGCGCGACTATCAGGACAGCATGAGCCATCTGGCCGAACTCAAGCATCAGATGCAATCGCGGCTGGCCGAACAGCAGGCCTTCGTCGAAGACTGGCGCCGGCAGATCCTGGAATCCCTGGCCTCGGCGCAGACTCAATTGACCATGGTCGAAGAATCCTTGAGCAAGGCCACCCTGGTCAATGATCTGGTCGTGGTCACCGCCCAGGCGGACGGCGTCATCCTCGACATGGCGCAACGTTCGGTGGGCTCGATCCTGCAGCAGGGCGAGTCGCTATTCACCATCCTGCCCAACGACGCCAAGCTGGTGGCCGACATCAATATCAGCTCGAGCGACGTCGGCAGCACCAAGGCCGGCGACGAGGTCCTGGTCAAGGTCGACGCCTTCCCCTATGGCCGCCATGGGCTGGTGAAGGGCAAGCTGCTCTATATCACCGAGGCGTCCTACAGCACCAACAACCTGACCGGCCAGATGACCCAGTCGGGGCAGGCGCAAGGCGGCGCCGCCTACCACCCCGGACGGGTGGAACTCACCGACACTCAGCTGCGCAATATGCCGGAAGGCGCGCATCTGATGCCCGGAATGACCCTGCGCGCCGAAATCAAGACCGGAACCCGCAGCATCGTTGGCTTTTTCCTCACCCCGGTCACCAAGGGGCTGGGCGAGGCGATGCGCGAGCCGTGACGCCTTAAAAATAAATTAGGGGGAAATGTATTTTTCTGCGCCTGGTTTGCCGCCACGCGCCGTTGTAGGTCAGGTAAGCGGCGTTTTCCATAAAAGCGCGCCGCTTTGCCCGTAGCAAAGGGCGATGGGGAAATACGTAACATAGGTGTGTTCGAAAGATTGATTTAGCAACCCCAGGGTCACTGTGATGGCCGTCACCGACGGGCACAGACAAGGAGCCTAGGGAATGCAACGAAAGTAGAGATCGTGACGAATTAAAGACGGAAAAGTTAGTTTTAGTTTTAATTTTATATTAATCGCGCTGCGGGTGATCACCTGCGTCGAGATTGACTCTTATAGTCGTTTTGTGATTTTTTTAAGTTGCGATAACTGGGTTCATGTTTGGGTTGTGGGCTTAACGACGACGAGCAAGTCGCGCCACTAGCCGAGAAGAGTTCGAAGCGGCCCCAGTGGGCTATACGTTGCTTAACGTTGTACGTACCAATTTTTGAATAGCGCGCCCTGTACGGTTCACAGGAAACCAGCCGGCGGCGCCCTTATCAGCGGAGCGAGTTGCCATGTCGATAACCACCACTCAGATCCAGGGCTGGACCACGACCCAGGTTTCGGGGTTCACCACGACCCAGTTGGCCAGTCTTGCCGGAACGGTGTTCGGCTTCATCAGCACGAGCGGCATCTCCGCGATGACGACCACCCAGGTCGGATCGCTAAGCTCGACGCAGCTGAACGGCTTCGGGACGACCAACTTGCAGTCGCTGACGACGACCAATGTCGACACGCTCAGTACGACGCAGTTGAGCAATCTCTCGGCCAGTTCGCTGAATGGCCTCGGCTCGACCAACATCAAGGCGCTGACCACAACCCAGGTCTCGTCCTTCACCACCTCCGCTTTTAGCTCGCTCAACAGCACCACGCTCAATGCCCTCACCACCACCCAGGTCGGCCTCCTGACGACCACCGAACTGAACGGCGCCTCGGTGACCGCTCTGAACGGTCTGGGCACCACCAATCTGCGGCAGCTGACCACGACGACCGTCTCCAACCTGACGACGACGGCGCTGGACCGCCTCACCGCCTCCAACCTGAGCGGCCTGACCACCACTCAAGTCGATGATCTGTCGACCACCCAGTTCAATGGTCTGAACGCCACCGCCATCAACGGTCTGGGCACCACCAATCTGGTGACCTTGACCACCACACAGGTGCACGGGTTCAGCACCAGCGAACTCAACCTGATGAACAGCACCAGCCTCGTCGGCTTGACCTCCACCCAGGTCGCCGGCCTCGGCACCACGCAGTTCAACGGCATGACGGCGGCCGCGCTGAATTCGCTCGGCACCACCAATCTGCAGGGCATCACCGCCGGCGTGCTCGCCGCGGTCAGCACCACCGCTCTCAATCTGATGAGCGGCGCCACTCTGTCGGGCTTCACCAGCACCCAGGTGAGCAATCTGACCACCACTCAGCTGCGCGGCATGTCCGCCACCGCGCTGAATGGCCTCGGTACCACCAACTTCAACGCCGCGGTCAGCGCCGGCAATATCGGCGCGCTGCTCACCGGCCAGATCAATGCGTTGACTTCGACCATCCTCAATGGTCTGAACACCACCAACGCCTCCAACCTGGCGACCACCCAGCTCAACGCCATGACCGCGACCGCCCTCAACAGCCTGGGCACCACCGGTCTCGACGCCATGAGCGCGGCCACCTTCGCCGGTCTGTCGACCACATCTCTCGATCGCCTCAACGCCACCAATCTGGCGGGCCTGGCGACCACCCAGGTGGGTGCGCTGACCACCACGCAGATGCGCGGCCTCACCGTCACCGCCATCGATGCGCTGAACACCACCGAATTCACCAACCTGACCACCACCCAGGTGTCGGGTCTGAGCACCACCCAGCTGAACGCGCTGTCCGGTGCGGCGCTGGCCAATTTCACTTCGACTCAGGTCGGATCGCTCACCACCACCCAGCTGCACAGCTTCTCGGCCACCGCGCTCAACGCGATGAACACCACGACGCTGAGCTCCTTCTCCACCACCTCGGTGTCGTCCTTCAGCGTTCAGACCCTGAACGCGCTGAACGGGACCACCTTCAACAGCCTGACCTCCACCCAGGTGGACAGCCTGAGCACCACCCAGTTGAACGGCTTGTCCGCGGCGGGTCTGGGCAATTTCGGCACCACCAACATGGCGGCGCTGACCACTACTCAGATCAACACGCTGTCGACCACCGAGATCAATCTGCTCGGCGCCGCTGCTCTGTCCGCCTTGTCCACCACCCAGGTGAACGGCTTCAGCACCACCCAGCTCAACGCCATGAGCGGCGCGGTCATCAATAATCTGGGCACCACCAGCCTGTCCTCGCTGACCACCACCACGGTGGCCGGCCTGACCAGCACCGAGTTCAACCTGCTGAACACCACCAGCATCGGCGGCTTGTCGGCGGCGCAGGTCAAGACCATGAAGACCACGCAGCTGAACGGTTTCAGCGCGACCGTCCTGAATGCGCTCGGCACCACGAATCTGTCCTCGCTGACCACCACCCAGGTGAGCGGTCTGAGCAGCACCGAGATGAACCTGTTCAATTCCACCGATATCGGCGTGCTCACCACCACTCAGGTGGGGGTGATGAACACCACCCAGTTCAACGGGATGGACGCCACACGGATCAATGGATTGGGCACCACCGATCTGGCTCAGCTGACCACCACCATCGTCGGCGGCCTCTCCAGCACCGTGCTCAACCTGCTGAACAGCACCTCGCTGAACGGCCTCAACACCACCCAGGTCGAGTATCTGACCACGACCCAGCTGAACTCCCTGGGCGCCACCGCGATCAACGGCTTCGGCAGCACCAACCTGCAGAGCCTGACCACGACCACGGTCAGCGGCCTCAACAGCACCGAGTTCAATCTGATGAACTCGACCAACCTGCTGGCTTTGAGCACCTCGCAAGTGGATGGGCTGAGCACCACCCAGCTGTCGGGCTTCATCGCCACGGCGCTGAACGGTCTGGGCACCACCAATCTGGCGTCGCTGTCGACCACCCAGGTCAGCACCCTGAACACCACTCAGCTGTTCGGCCTGACCTCGACCAATCTGGCGCAGCTGGTCGGCTTCAGCACCACTGTGCTGAGCGGCCTGACCGCGACCCTTCTGAACGCTCTGGGCACCACCGGCTTCGATAATTTGAACAGCACCCAGGTCGCCGGCCTTGGCTCCGCCCAGTTCAATGCCCTGACCAGCACCATCCTGGCCTCGATGAGCACCACCCAGGTCGAAGGCATCGGCACCACGCTTCTGAGCGCCCTGACCGCCACCGTGCTGAACGATCTCAACACCACCAACATCATGGCGTTGACCACGACGCAGGTGACCGGCCTGACCACCAATCAGCTGAACGGTCTGAACACCACCGACCTGTCTTCGCTGACCACCACCCAGGTCATTTCGCTGACGACGACCCAGTACAATAATCTGTCGTCGATCGCGCTGAATTCGCTCAGCACCACCGATCTCGAAGCCCTGACCACCACCACGGTCAGCGGCATGTCGGCGACCGCGCTGAACCAGTTCAACACCACCAACTTCACCGCCCTGACCACCACGCAAGTCGACGTAATCGGCACCACCGCCCTGAGCGGCCTGAGCTCGACCTCGCTGAACGGCATGGGCACCACCAATCTGACCTCGCTCAGCACCACTCAGGTGGATGGCCTGTCCACCGCCCAGCTGAGCAGCCTGACCACCACCAACTTCAACGCCTTCACCACCACCCAGTTCAATGGTCTGACCACGTCGCAGCTGGATAATCTGGCGTCGTCGACGTTGAATTCGATCAGCACGACCAATCTGCAATCCTTGACCACCACCCGGGTGAACAGCCTGAGCGCCACCGAGTTCAATCTGCTGAACAGCACCTCGCTGAACGCTCTGTCCACCACCCAGGTCGATGGCCTCAGCACCACTCTTCTGAACGGTCTGAGCACGCAGATCCTCAACCAGATCGGGACCACGGGCTTCAACGCCTTCACCTCGACCCAGGTGGCGTCGCTGACCGCGACCCAGTTGAGCGGTCTGACCACCACCAACCTCGACGGCATTGTCGCCGCCCGACTGACCACCACCCAGCTGGGCGCCATGCCCTCGACCACCTTGAATTCGCTGTCGACCACGCAGCTGACCGCCTTGACCACCACCAACGTCAATGCGCTGGGCACCACCGAATTCAACCTGCTGAACAGCACCAGCCTCAGCGCCTTGACCACCACCCAGGTCAACGGCCTGAACACCACCATCCTCAGCTCTCTGACCTCGACCGCCTTGAACGGACTGGGCAGCACCAATCTCGACGTGCTGACCACCACCACCGTCGCCGGCATCTCGACCACCGAGCTGAACCTGCTGAACAGCACCAGCTTCCAGAGCCTGACCACCACTCAGGTCGGCTCGATCAGCAGCACCCAGCTGAACAGCCTGGCGCTCGGCATCCTGAACGGCATCGGCACCACGAATTTGGTGACGCTGACCTCCACTCAGGTTCAGGGCCTGTCGACCACGCAGCTGAACGGCCTCAACACCACCAATCTGAGCAGCCTGGCGTCGCAGTCGATCAACAGCTTCTCGACCACCGAGCTGAACGGCTTGACCGCGGCCAGCCTGAACTCGCTGCTGACCACCAGCTTCAACGCCCTGACCACCACCAATGTGGTGACGCTGGGCTTCACCGAGCTGAACCTGCTGAACAGCACCAATCTGAGCGCGCTGACCACCACCCAGGTCGATGTTCTCAGCAGCACGACGATGAACGGCCTCACCGTCACCCTGTTGAACAATCTCAGCACCACCGAGCTGGCCTCGCTGTCGACCACCCAGGTCGCCGGCCTCACCGTCACTCAGCTGGTCGGCTTGACCTCGACCAATCTGGGCGCCCTGAACGGCCTCAGCTCGACCCTGCTGAACGGTCTGAATTCGACCCAGCTGAACGGTTTGGGCACCACGGCGATCTCCGGGTTCACCACCACCATCGTGGCGAACCTGACGACCAGCACGCTGAATAACCTGAACTCGACCAGCCTGTCGGCTCTGACCACCACCCAGGTGCGCGGCGTCAGCTCGACCACCATCAACGGGTTGAGCGCGACCACCCTGAACAATCTGACCCCCACCGATCTGGACGCTCTGACCACCACCCAGGTGGGCGGCTTCGCCAGCTCGCAGCTGTTCGGTCTGACCACCACGGCGCTGGCCAATCTGACCACCACGCAGGTGTTCAGCCTCTCCAGCACGCAGTTGAACGGTCTGACCTCGACCGGCGTGAACACCTTCAGCAACGCGGAAATCTCCGGTCTGACCACCACCCAGGTCTTCGGGTTGACCAGCACCGAGATCAACCAGCTGTCCAACAGCCACCTGTCGATCCTGACCACCACCCAGGTGGACTCGATCAGCACCGGCACGTTGTCCGGCCTGAGCGGCACCGCGCTGAGCGGCGTCACCACCACCGCGATCTTCTCGCTGACCACCACCGAGGTGGCCGCCCTGACCTCGACTCAGTTCTCCAACCTGACCTCGACGGCTCTGGCGTCTCTGACCACCACGGCGGTTTCCAACCTCTCGGTGAACCAGTTCAACGGCATCGCCACCAACGCGCTGAATGCCCTGAACACCACCATCTACAACAGCCTGAGCACGACCGTGGTGTCGTCCTTGAGCACCAACACGATCAACGCCCTGAACAGCACCAATCTCAGTGCCTTGACCACGACTTCGGTGGACAGCGCCCTGACCGATGCGCAGATTTCGGGCCTGACCGGCACCGCGCTCAATGGCTTCACCACCACCTCGGTGAACACCTTCACCACCACCCAGGTCAATGACCTGACCAGCACGCAGATGGCGTCGATCAATGCGGCCGTGATCCAGTCCTTCACCACCACCATGGTGGCGCAGCTGTCGATCGGCCAGTTGAACGGTCTGAACTCGACCGCGCTGAACGCGCTTAACACCACCACCATCAACAGCCTGACCACCACAGTGGTGAACGGCTTGACCACCACCGAGCTGAACCTGCTGGCCGGCACCAATCTCAGCGTGCTGACCACCACTCAGGTGGCAGGCCTGTCGGATCCGCAGATCAGCGGCTTGAACGGCACCACCCTGAGCGCCCTCAACAGCACGGTGATCTCGGCCTTCACCACCACCCAGGTGAACGATCTGAGCACCACCCAGCTTAGCGCCCTGTCGGGCGGCGTGCTTTCGGTGTGGACCACCACGCAGGTCGACGTCATGACGTCGACGCAGTTGAACGGTTTGAGCTCGTCCGGCCTGAACAGCCTGAGCACCACCGGCTTGAACTCGCTGTCTGGCGCGGTCGTGGGCTCCCTGACCAGCACCACCCTCAATAACCTTAATGGCGGGAACCTGGCCTCGCTCACCACCACCCAGGTGGACGCGGTCACCAGCACCGTGTTCTTCGGCCTGAACGGCACCACTCTGAGCGGCTTGGCCACCACCACGCTGCAGGGCCTGACCACCACCCAGGTGGCGGTGATGACCACCAGCACCCTGAACAATCTCAGTGGCTCGGATCTTGGAGTGCTGACCACCACGCAGGTCGATCTCTTCTCGACCAACGTGCTGAACAATCTGACCACCACGGCATTGAACAGCCTGAGCACGACCGCCTTCGCCGGCCTGACCACCACCACGGTGAGCGGCCTGACCAAGACCGAGCTCAACCAGCTGGCCGGCAACAATCTGAACGCCTTCACCACCACCCAGGTGGCGGCGGTCAGCGCCAACCAGCTGAATGGCCTGAACAGCACCAATATCAACGGGCTGTCGACCACCCAGCAGCTTGCGCTCAGCACCACCCAGGTGGCTAATCTGAACACGACCCAGTTGGGCAATCTCAGCACCACCTTCATGGGTCTGTTGAGCACCACCCAGGTCTCGGGTCTGACCAGCACTCAGCTGAACAATCTCGGCACCACCAATATCGGGGCGCTCAGCACCAGCGGTATCGAAGCGATCAGCTTGGCCAACCTCAACATCACCACGCTGAACAACCTGAACACCACCGACTTCGCGGTCTTGACCACGACCCAGGTGGACAGCCTGACTTCGAGCCAGCTGAATGCTCTGACCACCACCGGTATCGCCAATCTCGGCACCACCAACCTGAGCCTGCTGACCACCACGCAGGTCCGTCAGATCACGGCGACCCAGCTGATCGCGATGCAGTCGACCAACCTCGACGGCTTCTCGACCCTGGAGGTCAACGCGCTGAGCACAACCCAGCTGAACAATCTGGACAGCACCACGCTGAACAGCTTCACCACCGATCAGTTGGCCGCCTTGAGCACCACGACCCTGGCCAATCTGAGCACCACCCAGGTGAACCAGTTCACCAGCACCAACTTCAGCTCGTTCTCCTCGACCCAGGTGCAAGGCTTCACCTCGACCGAGCTGAACAACCTGAATGCGGGCGGTCTGGCCGACTTCGGCACCACCAACCTGCTGGCTCTGAGCACCACCCAGGTCAACGGCCTGACGGCGACCCTGCTGAACAGCATCGGTTCGACCAATATCGGGGCCTTCGACACCACTCAGATCCCGGCCTTCAACACCACCCAGCTGACCGGGCTGAACAGCACCACCTTGAACGGGTTGAGCCAGAGCGACTTCCAGGCTCTGACCACCACCCAGATGATCCAGCTGAACGCCACCGAGTTCGCCACGCTGAACGGCAACAGCTTCGCGGCCTTCACGACGACCCAGGTCGACGTGCTGACCTCGACGCAGCTGAACGGCATGGGCATCGCGGTGCTGAACAATCTGGGCACCACCAATCTCAGCCTGCTGACCACCACCCAGGTCTCCAACTTGGGCTCGACCCTGCTCAACACCCTGAGCTCGACCAACATCAACGCCTTCAGCACCACGCAGTTCTCGGCGCTGACGACGGCACAGCTCAACGGGTTGAACAGCACCACCATCAATGCGGTGAGCAGCGGCAACCTCAATGCGGTGACCGCCGCCAACGTCACCGGCCTGAACAGCACGGTGCTGGCCTTGTTCAACAGCACCACGTTCAACAACCTGACGACCACCCAGGTCGACAGCTTCACGACGACGCAGCTGAACAACTTCAGCACCAATATGCTGAACAATCTGGGTACCACCGACTTCTCCGTCCTGACGACGACGCAGGTCAGCGGTATCAACACCACTGAACTCGGCTTGATCACCACCACACTGATCCCGAGCCTGTCGACGTCGGACATGGCGGCCCTGACGCTGACCCAGGTCGGCGCCCTGAAGTCGACCCAGCTGGCATCGCTGACCACCACCAGCCTGCCGGGCCTGACCACCACCGCGGTGGCCGACCTCACCTCGACGCAGTTCCAGTCGCTGACGGCGAACACCATCACCGGGTTCTCCACGACCCAGGTCAACGCCCTCACCACTTCGGAACTGCGGGGTATCAACGCGACGCAGATCTCGGCCATGACCACCTTGCAGAACAATGGCGGCATGACCTCGACCATCGTCATCTACTACCCGAACCCGGTCTAACCCTCTCGGTCTGATCGGCCGGAAATGCGGACAGGGGCCAAATCCTCACGGATTTGGCCCCTTGTTCCATCCGCGCCCGCCCGGATGGCAAAGTGAACGACATCAGCCTTCAGCATTTTCTGTCCCGCCTGGAGCAGGGCGGCCTCGAAGTCACCGAACTGTTCGGCGCCGCCGGCCAGCTTGGCGGCGAGGATGCGGCGGCGCTCTATATCGCCTGGCTGGGCCATAATCCGTCGCACCCGCTGCTGTGCGCGGTGCTGTTCAATCTAAGCACGGTGCAGGCCTCTCTCGGCAATCGTCCGCAGGCGGCGGAGGCCTTGCGTCTGGCCATCCAATTCAACCCGGATTTCTACCCGCCCTACATCAATCGCGGCAATCTGCTGGAAGGCGCCGGCGATCGCCTCGGCGCCATCGCGCAGTGGCAGGCTTTGGTCGACCGGCTGACCTCGGTGACGCGCGAGACCTTGGAATTCAAGATGTCGGCGCTGAAACAGATCGGCCGGGTGTTCGCCTTGGCCGACATCGACGATCAGGCGGAACGCAGCTTGAAGACCTGCATCGATCTCGATGGCGGCCATCGCGAAGTGCTGCAGCATTGGCTCAATCTGCGCCAGCGCCGCTGCCGCTGGCCACTATGGGCGCCCTTGACTTCGGCCGAGCATATTAGGGCGATGGAGGAGATGGCGCCTTTGTCCATCGCGTCCTATCGTGACGACCCGATGTGGCACCTGGCCACCGCCGCCGATTTCGCCGCCAAGGAGATCGGACGGCCGACCGGCATCCTGCCGGATCGCGGCCTGAGCGGCGGCCGCCTGCGGATTGGCTATCTCAGCTCGGACCTCTGCGAACATGCGGTGGGTTTTCTCACCGCCGGCATCTTCGCCCTGCATGACCGCGAGGCGGTGGAGCTCTACGTCTATTACAATGGCCGGCCGGGTCCCGACCGGATCCAGGATCGCATCAAGGCCAGCGTCGAGAATTGGCGCGACATTACCGGACTGCCCGACGATGATGCGGCCGGAATGATGGCGGAGGACAGGATCGACATATTGGTCGATCTGAACGGCCATACCAAGGATGCCAGGCTCAGAGTTCTGGCCCGCAATCCGGCCCCGATCATCGTCAATTGGCTGGGGTTCCCGGGGACCTTGGGCACCGCGTTCCACCACTACATCATCGCCGATGATTTCATCATCCCGCCGGAATATGAGCCCTTCTATTCCGAGACCGTGCTGCGCCTGCCCTGCTACCAGCCCACGGACCGCCAACGCCAGGTCGCCGAGACCCCGACCCGCGAGGCCTGCGGGCTGCCGCAAGACGCCATGGTCTATTGCTGCTTCAACGAGCCGCGCAAGATCACCGAGGAGACCTGGAAGAACTGGATGCGGATCTTGCTCCAGGTTCCGGGCTCGGTGCTTTGGCTGCTGGTCGCGGCGGAAAGCACCCAGGCGCATCTGCGCGAGTTGGCGGCCGCCAGCGATATCGATCCCGATCGCCTGATCTTCGCATCGCGCCGGGACAATCCATCGCACCTGGCGCGCTATCCATTGGCGGATCTGATTCTCGACAGTTTCCCCTATGGCGCTCATACCACCGCGTCGGACGCGCTTTGGATGGGAGTGCCCGTGGCGACCCGCGCCGGCCGGAGCTTCGCCTCTCGGGTATGCGGCAGCTTGCTGAGCGCTGCCGGACTGGAGGAACTGGTCTGCCACGACGATGATGCGTTCGTCGCCTTGGCAGTGGCCATCGGCAAGGACCCGGAACGGCGCCAGGCGCTGCGGCAAGGGCTGGCGGAACGGCGCGACAGCTGCCTGCTGTTCGACACCCCGCATCTGGTGCGGCATCTGGAAGGCCTGTATCGGCGGATGGCGGAGGATTTCACTGCCGGCAGGCGGCCGCGGCCGGAACTCGGCAACCTTTCGACCTATCTCAAGATCGCGATCGAGCTGGATCAGGCCGGCGCCGCGGCGCCGTTCGACCCCGAGCTCTATCGCGCCAAGCTGCGCGAATTCGCCGCCTTCACCCCTTTGATCCCTGATCGCCGCTTCTGGCCGGGTTCATAGGGCGCGGAGATCCTTGCCCAGGTCACCCATCACATCCGACCAATCGACGCCGGGGCGCTGCTGCCGATAAAGGCGCAGCGTCGGATACCAGTCATTGTCGGTGCGCCCGATCTGCCACAGGAAATGCGGCGCATAGGGGATCATCGCCCAGGTCGGGATCCCCATTGCCGCCGCCAGATGCAAGGGCGCGGTGCAAGAGGTTATCATCAGATCGAGATTGGCCATGATCGCCGCCGTGTCGGCCAGATCCTTGATCTCGAGCCCAAGATCGGTAACCTGCGGCGGCAGCGGATATTTCTCCAGATCCTTGCGCCCGGCGCCGAGCTGCAGCGCGAAAAACTGGATGCCGGGGATCTGGAACAAAGGCTGCACCGCCGCCAGACGCGGCGAGCGCAGGCGGTCGCCAGTCTGGTCGGGATTGCCCGCCCACACGATGCCGACCTTCTTGCCCGGACCTTCCATGCGGATCGCCCACCGCGCCGCGTCGCCGGGATCGGCGCGCAGATAGGGCACCTCCGCCGGAATAGTGTCGGCGTCGGTACCGAACAGGCGCGGCAAG
>Ga0213872_10001823_pt1 | contig 13219 bp, 15 predicted proteins | sample VelepicomBERX_R2_FD_160071 | JGI IMG/M metagenome (GOLD analysis project Ga0213872, IMG submission 160071) | Rhizosphere microbial communities from Vellozia epidendroides in rupestrian grasslands, the National Park of Serra do Cipo, Brazil - RX_R2 | ecosystem: Host-associated > Plants > Roots >...
GGCGGTGGCGACCGACTGCAATCCGGGCACCTCGCCCATGACTTCCCTGCTGCTGGCGATGAACATGGTCTGCACCCTGTGGCGCCTGACGCCGCAGGAAGCGCTGGCCGGCTGCACCAGCCACGCGGCCCGCGCGCTGGGCCGCCAGGACGATATCGGCACACTGGAAGTGGGCAAGCGCGCCGACCTGGCGTTGTGGCGCATCGCCCGCCCGGCCGACCTGGCGTACGCGATCGGCTTCAATCCATGCTGCGGTGCGGTAGTGGGCGGCGTCGAAAGTGACTTAGCAAAAGCTTAAAACCACTCCCAAGCGCTGAGCAATCGGGTACATTACTGGAAGCGTTTTTTCCCCAGGATTGCCATGTTCCCCTTGAAGTCGCTCAGTGCCGCCGTCTTGTTGACCCTTGGAGCCAAAGTCTTGGCCCAGGAGCCCACGCCCGCTCCCGCACCCCATACGCCGGACGCATCGGCCGCTGCCAATGCCACCGCCCAGCAGGCGGCTGCCACCAATCCGCTGGCGGCGCTGGCCGCCGCCGCCGCCGCGCCCAAGCCGTTTCTGGAGGTGGTGCGCGGCGCCACCCAGTTGCCCGGTTTCCTGACCCTGTACCGCAAGGAGGAAAAGGTCTGGATCGAGCTGCGCCCGGAGCAGTTCGACGTGCCCATGTTCCTGGAGCTGAACACCACCAACGGCATCGGCGAGCGCGGCCTGTATGGCGGCATGATGGAGGGCAGCCAGGTGGTGGTCTTCCATCGCATCGGCAACGTGGTGCAGATGATCGCCAAGAACACCGACTTTGGCGCGCGTCCCGGCACGCCGCAGGCGCTGCAGGTGATGCAGGGCTTTTCCGATTCGCTGCTGGCCGCCGCGCCGGTAGCTTCGGGGCCGCATCCGCAGACGCATGGCATTCTGATCGAAGCCAATATCCTGCTGTTCGGTGACATTCCCGGCTATGCCACGCGGTTGGAAGCGGCCTATCGCATTCCCTTTGCGCCGGATCCGCGCAACAGCAGCCTGGTGAACATCCATACGGAAGAAGGCCTGACCGGCCTGCACGTGAACGAGCACTATTTCGTGCCCAAGATTCCGGTTCCGCCGCTGACCCCGACCCCGCTGCCGCTGCCAGGCCCGCCCACCACGCTGCCGGATGCGCGCAGCATGTTCCTGGGTTTCTACTACAGCTTCATGCCGCTGCCGGCGCAGCCCATGCATCCTCGGCTGGCGGACGACCGGGTCGGCCATTTCGTCACCACCAGCTACGATTTTACGGATGACGTGACGCCGACCACGGCGGTCCACGTGGTCAACCGCTGGCGCCTGGAGAAGCAGGACCCGGCCGCCGCGCTGTCTGAGCCCAAGCAGCCGATCGTCTACTGGATCGACAAGAACGTGCCGGAGAAGTACCGCAAATCGGTGGCGGAGGGCGTGCTGGCCTGGAACGCGGCGTTTGAGCGCATCGGCTTCAAGAACGCCATCGTGGTCAAGCAGCAGACCGACCAGGACCACTTCGATACGGCGGATGGCCGCCATGCCGCGATCCGCTGGTTCCTCGGCGCCGACGTTGGCTTTGCCATCGGCCCGAGCCAGGTCGATCCGCGCACGGGCGAGATCCTGGATGCGGACATCTCCATGTCGGACGTGTTCGCGCGCGGTGCGCGCCGCATGATTAGCGAAGACGCGATGGACCTGGGCATGCCGAATTCGCCCGAAGCTACGGATGCTTCGGCCCAGCTGCCCATCTTCGGCGGCCAGCACGCGCAGGAAGCGCGCTGCAACTACATGCAGGAAGCGGCGTCGGAGCTGGGCTTCTCGATGGGCGTGCTGGATGCGCGCGGCGACATCGAGATGGGCAGCCCGCAGGCCGAGGCAGTGGCGCAGTCCTATGTGCGCGCCATCATCATGCACGAAGTGGGACATACGCTGGGGCTGCGCCACAACTTCCGCGCATCGACCGTGTACACGCTCAAGCAGTTGCAGGATCCGGAGTTCACGCAGAAGAACGGCATGAGCGGTTCGGTGATGGACTACACGCCGTTCAATCTGGCCGTCAAAGGAGAGAAGCAGGGCGAGTACGTCGCGTCCACGCTGGGGCCTTACGATTACTGGGCGATCGAGTACGCCTACAAGCCGATCGCGCCGGAGAACGAGAAGGAGGAGTTGGCGAAGATCGCCGGGCGCTCCAACGAGCCGCTGCTGGCTTACGGTAACGACCAGGATGCCAACAGCTTCAGTTCCGATCCGGACGTGAACGTGTTCGACCTGGGCAGCGATCCGCTGGCTTACTTCCAGCGCCGCCTGGCCATTTCGCGCGAGCTGTGGGACCGTTTGCAGACCAAGGAACTGAAGCCGGGCGAGAGCTACGAGACGCTGCGCCGCAGCTTCGACTACGGTTTCGGCCAGTTTGCGCGCACCATGCCGGTGATCGTCAAGTACGTGGGCGGCACCACCTATGTGCGCGACCACGCGGGAACGGGCCGCGCGACCTTCACGCCGGTGCCGCTGCCGCGCCAGCGCGCCGCGCTGCAGATGCTGACGGACAGCCTGTTCAAGGCGGACAGCTTCAAGTTCTCGCCGGCGATGGTGGCGCGCCTGGGCTCCGATCCGTTCCAGAATCAGGGACGGCCGGACGTGTCGGTGGGCGGTCATGTGCTGGCCTTGCAGATCGGGGCACTGAACCGGTTGATGTCAGATGCGGTGGCGGTGCGGCTGGTCGACTCGCAGGACAAGCTGGATGATCCGAAGAAGGCGCTCAGCCTGGACGAGCTGTATTCGACGCTGCAGACGGCGGTGTGGAGCGAGCTGAAGTCGGGCAAGGAGATCACGGCGATGCGGCGCAATCTGCAGCGCGAGCATCTCAAGCGCGTGACCTATCTGCTGCTGCGTGCTTCGCCAGTGCTGCCAGCCGATGCGCGCAGCCTGCAGCGCCAGAATGCGATCGAGCTGCAGCGCGATATCCGCGCCGCGCTGGCGCGCACGGCCGGCCGCGAAAACAGGGCGCATCTGGAAGAGAGCCTGGAGACGCTGAACCAGGCGCTCAAGGCGTCCATGGTTCGTCCGGGGGCCTGATTTGACGGGCCGTCTGCGTGGCCTGGCATGCCTGGGCCGTGCGCTGGGCGGCTTGCTGCTGTGCGCCGGGATCGCGTCGGCCGCTGCTGCATCTGCTGCGCCGGACGCGGGCACGCTGCACGTCGGCTCCAAGCGTTTCACCGAGTCCTACATTCTCGGCGAGCTGCTGACGCAGACGGCGGCGCCGTTTGCGCACAGCGAGCATCTGCAAGGCCTGGGTAATACGGCCATCGTGCTGGAAGCGCTCAAGGCGGGCAAGATCGACGTCTATCCTGAATACACCGGCACCATCGCGCTGGAGATCCTCAAGCATCAGGACAGCCCGCCGCTGGCGCAGATTCAGCGCGAGCTGGCGCCGCTGGGGCTGGGCGTGGCGGTGCCGCTGGGCTTTAACAATACCTATGCATTGGCCACGCGCGGCGAGGCGGAGGGGCCGCGCACGCTGAGCGCGCTGGCGGCGATGCCGGGGCTGCGCTTTGGGCTGTCGCACGAATTCATCGGCCGCCAGGACGGCTGGCCGGGGCTGGCGCAGCGCTACGGACTGGCGCAGCATCCGCAAGGACTGGATCATGGCATCGCCTACGAGGCGCTGATGCAGAAGCAGGTCGATGTGATCGACATCTACTCCACCGACGCCAAGATCCGCCAGTACGGTTTGCGTGTGCTGCAGGACGACCGTTCTTACTTCCCGCGCTACGATGCTGTGCTGCTGTACCGGCTCGATGCAGCGCGGCGCTTTCCGCAGGCATGGCGTGCCATCGCGCAGCTGGAAGGGCGCATCCGTGCCGAGGACATGATCGCCATGAATGCGCAGGCGGAGATTGATGGCAAGCCGTTCGCTGCCGTGGCGCGCGACTGGCTGGCAGCACGTGCGTCCGCGCCCGGGCCCGGCGCGGCTCAGTCGCCGGCCGTGGCTTCACGTCATGGTCTGCTGGCCAAGCTGCTGGACGATAATCTCTGGCCGCTGACGCGTCAGCATCTGACCCTGGTGCTGGTAGCGGTGGGGCTGGCCTGTGTGATCGGCATTCCCCTGGGGGCGCTGGCGGCGTATTGGCCGCGTTTGAGGCAGCCGGTGCTGGCGCTGGTAGGCATGCTGCAGACGGTGCCGTCGCTGGCCTTGCTGGCCCTTCTGATCCCCCTGCTGGGCCGGATCGGTACCGTGCCGGCCCTGGTGGCGCTGTCCATTTACGCGCTGCTGCCGGTGGTGCGCAATACTTGCGTCGGCATTCTGCAAATTCCGCCTGGCTTGCGCCTGGCCGCCCTGGCATTGGGCCTGCGTACGCGCGACCGTTTGTTGCGGATCGAATTGCCGCTGGCCGGTCCTGTGATTCTTGCAGGAGTGAAAACCGCCGCCGTGATGAGCGTGGGCACCGCCACTATCGCCGCCTTTATCGGCGCGGGCGGTTACGGTGAGCGAATTACTATCGGATTAGCATTAAACGATAACGATATGCTATTGGCGGGCGCGATTCCTGCTGCCGTCCTGGCATTGATTACGCAAGGCCTATTCGAATTTGCCGAGCGGTTTGTAAAGAGGATGTAAAGAACGGCGCACGACCGTAAGGATTTGTAATTCCGGCGGAAATCCAAAGGGAGCGGGGCTATAGTGAAGACGTTGAATCATCTCCCCTCCCACTGACAATGGGTTTCTCCCGCGTGGTTTGAGCCACTACGCGGGTTTCTTTTTTGTGCGCTTGCACTTCATCAATACCGTACGGTTTAAGGCGGCTCTAGACTGGGGCATGCCAAAGGCCGCGCTTCCCGCTCACTTCGACTTGCCATGGAAAACCGCATTGACGCATGCATTCCGTGCATTTATGGATTTCTTTTTTCCGGCACTCAGCGCACAGATCAACTGGTCAAGAAGGCCGCGTTTCCGGGATAAGGAATTGGCGGGCATCGGCTTCAATGACGCTCCGTATGGCTTGGTGGCAGATAAGCTGATCGAAGTGTACCTGCGCGATGATCGCCCGCAGTGGATATTGATCCATGTCGAGATACAGGCGCAGCGTGATGGTGCGCTGGCGTTGCGTGTGCTCGACTATAACTATCGCATTTTCCGGCAGTACGAACAGCCGGTAGCCAGCCTGGTACTGCTGGCGGATAATGATCCTGGCTGGCATCCCGGCGCGTTCCGTAGTGAAGTTCTGGGTACGGTGATGGGTATCTCTTTCGCCACTGCCAAACTGCTCGATTACGCCAGCAACAGCGAGGCATTACTGGACTCGCATAATCCGTTTGCGCTGGTGACCTTGGCCCATTTACGTACCCAGCAGGCGCGCCACCATCCTGATGAACTCTATGCAGCCAAGTGGCAAGTGACCAAGCTACTGTACCAGCATGGTTGGAGCAGGCGGCGGATAATCGTGCTATTCAAGGTGATTAACTGGATGATGGCTTTGCCTGAGCCTTATCAACAGCGGTACTGGCGGGCGATCTTGCAGCTGGAACGGAGGCGCAACATGAACTGGATTAGTCCACTGGAGCAGTCATTTATCGATAAGGGATGGGAGAAGGGGCTGAGGCAAGGCTTGCAACAAGGGCAGGAGAAAGGCTTGGAGAAGGGACTGGAGCAAGGTTTGGAGCAAGGTTTGGAGCTAGGGCGCAAGGAGGGAGCTGCAGCGCTGCTGGAGCACCAGCTTACGCGGCGGTTTGGGCCGCTGCCGCAAGCCGTTCGCAACAAGCTGGCCAAAGCCAGCATCGCGCAGATGGGGATCTGGAGCGATGCACTGGCAGAGGCTGAATCGCTGAAACAGGTATTCAGATAAGCTGTCAGGCGCGCGCCAACTGATCCAGCGCCGCGCCCGTCACGCGGCAGATACGCCAATCCGGCAGCAGGGACGCGCCCACGCTCTCGTAGAACTTGATCGCATTCACATTCCAGTCCAGCACCGACCACTCGAAGCGGCCGCATTCGCGCTCGACCGCCAGCTTGGCCAGCGCCACCAGCATCTGCTTGCCGTAGCCCTTGCCGCGGCAGGATTGTTTCACGTACAAATCTTCCAGATACAGGCCCTTGCGGCACAGGAAGGTCGAGAAGTTGTGGAAGAACAAGGCAAAGGTCACCACTTCGCCATCGGCCACGCCGACAATCGCTTCCGCCGACGGCTTGGCGCTGAACAGGCCTTCGTGCAGCATGGCTTCGTTGGCCACCACCATGTGTTCCAGTTTCTCAAACACCGCCAGTTCGTAAATCATGCCGAAGATGGCGGCAACGTCGTCAGGCTGGGCGGGGCGGATGGTCAAATTGCTCATGAGGTAGCGCTTTCTGCAGGCAGTTCGTCGACCGTTTCAGGGTGGTCGGATTTGAGGGCCCAGGCCACGCTGGACAGGCACAGCACCATGCCTGCCCATTCCATGGGACCGGGTCGGAAGTTTTCCAGCTGAATCGACAGCAGAACGGAAATCACCGGCGTCACCACGCCGATATACACGGCCTTGTTGGAGCCGATGCGGTGGATCAGGGTGAAATAGGCGGCAAAGGCAACCACCGAACCCAGCAGCGACAGGTAAAGCAGGCCGCCCCAGTATTTGGCGCTGTCCGGCAGCATGAAGGACTGGCCGCTCACCAGCACCCAGGCCGCCACCAGCAGCGCGCCCCAGGCCATGGCCCAGGCCATGGTCAGCGGCACGTTGTCGGACTGCTGGCGCACCTTGACCACCAGCACATTGCCAGCCGAGCTGGCGATGGTGGCGCAGATCGCCAGCACCAGGCCCAGCAGGAAGTGGCCGCTGCCGCCCGACATCAAGTCATTCCATGAACGGACGATGGACTGGAAGAACAGCAGGGTCACGCCACACATCGAGGCCAAGGCGGCGCTCCAGATGCGCCAGGTCAGCGGGGTGCCGAACACGATGCGGTTGCAGATGGGATTCCAGAACACCATCAGCGCAAACAGCACGCCCACCAGCGCGGACACCAGGTATTGCTCCGAAGTATAGGTGCAGATATAGCTGATGCCGAAAGTGGCAAAGCCTTGCAGCATCATCCAGCGCTGCACGCGCCAGGGCAGAGTCAGGCGCTGGCCGCGCAGCTTGCACCAGGCAAACAGCACCGTCGCAGCCAGACTGAAGCGATATACCACCGACACGGCGGGCGGAATCGAACCGAGCTGCAGGGTGATGGCAAAGAAGGTGGAGCCCCAGATCAGGCAGGCGGTGATGAAAAGAATCGGAGAAGACATCAAACGAGTATCACTGAAAATTTGTTGCGGCGCAACGCAGCTGTGGATTTCGCGGGTGTTTTGTCGAAAATGAAAGTATTATTGAAAAACTAATTTTCACTCAGCGCAGGAGGGTGTCATGAGCACCTCGTTGCAGATCAAAGTTATCAGCCTGGTGGGCTATGTGGTGCTCAGCACCTCGCTGGTGCTGACGTGGGCCGGCGATCTGGAGTCGCCGGTGCCCTCGCTCTACGCCATGGTGACGCTGCCTTAATAGCTCAGCTTGAGGCGGCGGTACAGGAAGCTCAGCACGAACAGCGGGCCGATCAGCAGGAAGCGCAGGTCGTCGAAGAAGGACGGCTTCTTGCCCTCGATTTTATGGCCGATGAACTGGCCGATCCAGGCCAGCACAAACACCGTCAGCGACACCGGCAGCACCATGTTGGGCGGCAGCACGGCCAGAATGGCCAGCATCACGGCCGACATCAGCAGCATGCCCAGCGCGAACGGCACCGACAGCTTGAGGTAATACAGCAGCGAGGCCACGGTCAGCGCCACGGCGGCCAGCGGATGCGCGGCCCATACCAGGCCCAGCAGGGTAAACACGATCACCGGGATGCAGATGAAGTGGATGATCTCGTTGACATGGTTCAAATGGCTTTCGCTGTACTGGGCCAGCAGCGTATCAATGGCGCGCGGTTCGGACATGGGGCGGTCTCCTGTTGTTGTTATGTTGCCAGTCCATTCTACACTGTAAGATGCGGGAATGAATGAGACCAAACGCTGTTTCGAGCCCGTCGTCGATAGCCACACCCGCCTGCTGATCCTGGGCAGCCTGCCCGGCGAGCAATCGCTGCTCAAGGCCGAGTATTACGGCAACAAGCAAAACAAATTCTGGAGCCTGATGTCGGCGGTGATCGGCCTGGAACTGGTCCCGCTGGCCTATCCGGCGCGCCTGCAAACGCTGCGGGAGCACGGCGTGGGTTTATGGGACGTCGTCGCGGAGGCGCAGCGGGCCGGCAGCCTGGATAGCCGCATCCGCGAACAGCGGGAAAACGACCTGACCGGCTTGCTGCAACAATTCCCGCAGATCGGTACGGTTGCCTTCAATGGTGGGACCGCCGCGCGCTTCGGATTAAAGAAGCTGGGGCATCATGCTTCCGCTTATCGCATCGAGTTGCTGCCGTCGAGCAGTCCGGCCTACACCGCGCCCTATGCGGAAAAGCTGCAACGCTGGATGGCGCTGCGCGCAGCACTCTAGGCCCCGGCTTTTTTGTCGCGCAGGCTGCCGGCAAATGCCTTGACGTTCGCCAGTGGCGTATCCTTCCGCCACACCAGCAGGGTGCGGCTGTTGCGGAGCCTGGCGCTGAGTTCATGAACGCTCAGTCGGGCGCGTTCGGTGTAGGTGTTCAGGACACTGCGCGGCATTAACGCCACCCCCATGCCCGCCATGGCGCAGCCAAGAATCGCGTGGTATGAGCCCAGTTCCACCACCCGGTCCGGCACCACGCCACCGTCCGCAAACCAGCTTTCCAGGCGCTGGCGATGCGGGCAGCCGTGGTGGAACGCCAGCATGGTTTTCCTGGCCGCGTCGCGGGCCGATCTCATCAGTGGATGACCGGCCGCCGCGACAAGCACCAGTTCCTCTTCAAATGCCGTCAGCGTTGCCAGGCGCGGATCGGAAACGGGCTCGGCCACCAGAGCGGCGTCCAGTTCGGCGCTCAGCACCTGCTCCAGCAGACGCCGCGGATCGCCGGTATGCAGTTCCAGCACCACCTGCGGGCAGGCCTGATGGAAGCTGCTCAGCGGACCGGGCAGGCGCGCGGCGGCCGTGCTCTCCATCGAGCCCAGGCGCAGCGTGCCGCGCGGCGGGCCGTCCTGTACCGATGCGCGCGCCTCGTCGGCCAGCGTCAGCAGCCGATCGGCATAGTCGAGCAGGATCTTTCCGGCTGCCGAAAGCCGCAGCCGCCGTCCCTCGCGCAGGAACAGCACGGCGCCAAGGTCAGCCTCCAGCGTTTTGATGCGGGTGGTGACGTTCGACGGCACGCGGTGCAAATGCTCGGCCGCGCGAATGATGCCGCCGGTGCGCGCCACCGTGCGGAAGATGTGCAGATCGGAGAGATCCATTTATTCTTTCATGGAGAATGAAATAGTCATAATAATTCATTATCCAACCATGCCGCGTGCGCGTACATTGAGGACTTCTCATACAAGGGAGGTCTGGAAATGATCGTAACGATTTTTCGCTCGCGGGTGAAACCGGAGGCCGAGCAGGAGTACAACCAGTGGGCGGAGCGCATGTCGCAACTGGCGCGCGGCATGCCCGGCTATATTTCGCACAAGGGCTTTGCGGCGCGCGACGGCGAGCGGGTGACGGTGGTGGAGTTTGAAAATGAAGAGACGCTGGCGGCCTGGGCCCGCCATCCCGAGCACGCCGAGGCGAAAAAGAAAGGGCGCGCGGATTTTTACCTGGAGTACCGCACGCAGATTTGTTCGGTGCTGCGGGCATCCACGTTCCCGCAGCCTCCTGCCAGGCACGGTTGAAGATCAGCCGGCCCGCTGCGCCGGCTTCACCTGGTTGACGCTGGCGGGCGCCGAGCGCCACGGCTCCGGCGACTTGCGCAGGTAGTTGTGGAACACATAGCCCCAGGGCACAGCGGCGTAGCAGGCCAGCAGGATCGGAATCCATGCCAGGTTGTTCTCGGTGAAGCGTTCCAGATGGCCGCTGCGCCACTGCGGCAGCGCCACCATCAGCACCCACACGGTTTTCCAGATAATTTCCCACAGCAGCACCGGCAGCATCTGCAGCGGATAGAGCAGGCCGGGGATGGCGAGCAGCCAGAAGGCCAGCAGCATGTAATTGGTGACCGCTTCCAGCGGTTCCAACGCATGGGCCGGGAACAAGATGCTGGGCAGCAGGAACGTGCCAAAGCCAGCCACAATAAACAGGTACATCGCACGCAGGCAGTTCAGACGCAATGGCGAAACTTGACGCATTTTGCTTCTCCTTGGTGGGGGATAGGGTTATTCGACTTGTTTCAGCAGGCGCTCGACTTCCGCCAGGCGCGCTTCCACCGCGCGCAGGGTGGCGGCGGTTTCCTGCTGGGCCTGGGCGCTGCCCTGGGCCAGCTGGTGATAGGCTTCTTCGCGTTCGGCGCGGGCGCGGGCTTGCTGGATCGCGGCAAAGTACTTCATGCCGAAGATCATCAGGATCGAGCCGAAGAACAGGCCGAGGGTGAGAAAGTACACAGATTCCGACATATTGCCTCCTATTGGTCTTGATGTTTGGTCAGGGTTTGGGTGGCCTGTGCGATGGCGGTCGGCGTCAGGGTGAGCCCGAAGGGCGTCACTTCAAAAAAATTGAGCGCCTTGCCATCCGGCGACAGTTCCAGCTTGCCGACCACCAGGCCGGCGTCTTCCAGCTTTTGCAGGTGCAGGTGCAGCAGCGGCCGGCTGATGCCCAGTTCACGCGCCAGCTGGCTGACGTAATTGCGCCCGCCGTTGGCCAACGCTGCCACGATGCGCAGCCGGTGCGGATTGGCCAGGGCGGCCAGCATGGCCAGCAGCTGGTCGCCGGATAAAGGTTCAGTAATTTGATCCATGTGTAAATAATATCTGACACATGAAATCGATGCAAGCAAAACATGAAAAAAAAACACGGCGAACCGTGTTTGGGGGGAAATGGCGATGAGATTAGCGGCGGCGCCTTGAGAGCGTTGCCACCAGGCCCAGTCCGGCCAGCAGCATGCCGGCCATGTCCGGCTCGGGCACGGCCACGGTCGCCAGGCCGTCCATCGTATAGATGCTGGCGGTGGACTCGTGGTAGCCGGGGTTGGTCAGCACATCCTGCTTGAGATTCCAGCCCATGGCATCAAAGGCGGCCAGGTCGTTCTGGGTCACGGCGCCGATTTCGCAGGCGGCAAACGTGGGATCCATGATGCCTACGCTGCGCGTGCTTTCCTGGCAGCCGTTGGGCAGGCAGGGCGATGGCCTGGTTGTCGATCCAGTGCGATGCCTGGTTGCCGTCGCCGTTGAACTGCCCGGTGGAGAAGAAGGGTGCCTCCTGGCTGGGATTGGCGATGTTGAAGACGTGCTGGCCGTCGACGGAAAAGAAGGCGGGGCGATTGGCCGACCATTGCAGTTGGCGGCTGCCGTCCGGGTTGAAACCGTTGCCGTAGCGGAACAGATCGAGCGTGCTGCCGACGGCGTAGTTGTCGATGCGGTCAGTATCGAAGCCGGCCGCGCCGGGGCCGTTGGGGTGGCCCAGATAGTCGAGCGTGTCGGTGCCGCTGATGAAGCCCAGCGCATGGCCCAGCTCGTGCACCGCGACGGCGGTAAAGTCGTAGCTGCCCGGGGTGATGCCGTTGCTGGGGTTGTAGTCGAAGGCGAAGCTGGAGCTGAAATTGATGCTGGCGTCGGCCGCATTGGCCGGCTGTCCTGTGTTCAGCTTGAGCGCTTTCAGCACCGCCGTGTTGGCGTCCAGGTAGTTGTTGATGTTGTTGTTGCCGCTGGACAGGCGGGTGGCGGCGGCAGTATCGATGCCGGTCTGCGCGGCGGGATCCACATAGCCGTTGAGGCGCATCGACAATCCGCCGCCCGCATTGAGCGGCGACAAGTGCGATACGGCGATGCTGTCCAGAGCACTGTTGCCGGTGCGGGCCAGGGCCTGATAGACGCTGGCCACGCTGACGGCGCTGCTGTTCACGCTGGTGCTGCCCAGCACGCCCGGATCCTGGGGCGAAAAGCCGATGTCGATGCGGATGGTGGCGTCGCTGCTGAGGGGCTGGTTCCAGTAGTTGGCGGCCTTGCGGAAGGCGTACAGGGCGTCGGCGCCGTTGGGGCTGCTGGCAAAGCTGTTGTTGGCGTCGATCAGGATGATGTTGGCGGCCTGGCTGGGCGCCGCCAGGGCGGCGGCCAGCGCGGCGGCGGCCAGGGTGCGGAGCGGAAATGCGGTCATGGGAACCTCGCTGTAGAAAAGAGAGGGCGCCGAGGCCGGGGCCGGCTGGCGCTTGTCTTTAAGTTAACTCCACAGCGGCGGCGGGGCTTGTTCCGCGACAAAGCCAGCCCAAAAAGAAAACGCCGCCACGGCGTCAACCGTGGCGGCGTGGCGGGCCAAGCCGGAAATCAGGCTTGCTTGTCTTTGCGGCGGCGTGCCACGAAGCCGGTCAGGCCCAGGCCGGCCAGCAGCATGGCGTAGGTTTCTGGCTCAGGCACGGCCACCGTGGCGGTGCCTTGCAGGTTGTAGATGTCGGCGGTGGTCTCGTTGTAGCCAGGCTGGTTCAGGATATTGCCGTGCAGGTTCCAGCCCATGGCGTCAAAGGCGGCCAGGTCGTTCTGGGTCACAGCGCCCATTTCGCAGGCGGCCGCGGTCGGGTCCATGATGCCGACCGACTTGGTGCTCTGGAAGCAGCCGTTCGGCAGCAGGAAGGCCTGGTTGTCTTTCCAGTGCGAAGCCTGGGCGCCGTCGCCGTTGAATTCGCCGGTGGCGAAGGTGGCGGCGACCTGGTTCGGGTTGTTCAGGTTGAACACATTCTGGCCGTCGATCGAGAAGAAGGCGCTCTTGTTGGCGCCCCACTGCAGCTGGCGGGTGCCGTCCGCGTTGAAGCTGTTACCGTAGCGGAACAGGTCGAGCGTGCTGCCGATCGAGTAGTTGTCGACCTTCTGGTTGTCCAGGAAGCCGTCCTGGCTGTTCGGATGGCCAAAATAGTCGAAGGTGTCGGTGCCGCTGACGAAGCCCAGGGCGTGGCCCAGTTCGTGGGTGGCCACGGCCACGAAGTCGTATTTGCCTTGCGAAATGCCGTCGGTCGGGTTGAAGTCGAACGCGAAGCTGGAGCTGAAGTGAATGCTGGCGTCAAACGCGTTGGATGGCTGGTTGGTGCTCAGGTTCAGCGCCTTCAGTACCGAGGTGTTGGCCGACAGGTACTGGTTCATGTAGTTGTTGCCACTGGCCAGACGGCTGGCGGCCGAGGTGTCGACGCCGGTCTGGTTGGCC
>Ga0213872_10001824_pt1 | contig 13216 bp, 10 predicted proteins | sample VelepicomBERX_R2_FD_160071 | JGI IMG/M metagenome (GOLD analysis project Ga0213872, IMG submission 160071) | Rhizosphere microbial communities from Vellozia epidendroides in rupestrian grasslands, the National Park of Serra do Cipo, Brazil - RX_R2 | ecosystem: Host-associated > Plants > Roots >...
TTTCGGCTCGAAGCTAACGGTTGAGCCGATGATTCCCGGGGTGGACACCAACGATCGGAACTGGGCGATTTACGCCAATGCTGCCGGCCTGCTCGTCTTCACGAATATTCCGTTCGCGAACCTTATTGCAACGCTGCTCGTATGGTTGAAGGTTCGTAACGATCCGAACATGCCGTTTGCGCGCGCGCATGCTGCAACCGCGCTGAACTTCCAAATCACCTGGACGATCTTCACGTTCTGCTTCATCGGATTACTCGTTGCGATCGCTGCGACCGGAGGCGGCCGTTTCGCCGCGCTGCTTCCGACAATCGTCGCTGCATACTTTGCGCTCGCCGTCCTCAACGTGCTCTTATGCGTCATCGGATGCGCGCGCGCGAGCGACATAAAAGGATATCGCTATCCGCTCAGCATTCAGTTCGTGCGATAACCGCCGGTAAAAAGGCCGCTCGCCTGGTAGGAATGCGCGCACGCCGGTCCGCAGTCTCACGCGACATGTCCATCTACGCCCGTTCAGCCGCATATTACGACGCGATTCAAACCGCGCGAGGAAAGGATTACGCGCACGAAGCGAACGTGATTCACGAGCTCGTCGAGGCGCGCCGCCGCTCCGACGGCCATCATCTGCTCGACGTCGGCTGCGGAACGGCGCGCCACATCGAGCACCTCCAGCAGTGGTATGAATGCGAAGGCCTCGACGTCGATCGCGCGATGCTCGGGATTGCGCAAGCCCGCGTACCCAAGGCGGTGTTTCACTGCCAAGACATGATCGGTTTCAACCTCGATCGCCGTTTCGACGCAATCGTCTCACTCTTCGGCGCCATCGGCTACGTTCCGAACGTTCGGCTTCTGGAGCAGACAATCGAGACACTCTACCGGCATTTGAAGCCCGGCGGCGTCGCCGTCGTCGAGCCGTGGTTGCGCCCCGGCGATTGGAAGGATGGCCTCGTCGACGCGCGCTTCGCCGACGAGCCCGAGCTGAAGGTCGCGCGCATGAGCGTCAGCCGTCGCGACGGCAACGCGTCGATTCTGCACTACAACTATATGGTAGCTGCGCGTGACGGCGTGCGGACCTTCAACGAGCCGCACCGCCTTATGCTCTTCACCGATGAGGAGTATCGCAAGGCCTTTTCGAAGGCGCGTTTCCAGGTCGAGTATGACGCCCACGGACTTACCGGACGTGGCCTGTACATCGGCACGCGCATGGTCTAAACAGCGACAAAACCAGCCAGCCGCCAGGGGTCGAGTCCTTAATAGAAGTATTCGGCAGCCTTAATGCTGCTACAACGAGTCAAACCGCTCTCGCGTCTCCTCGCCGAGACCCAAGAGCAGGGTCATAGTCTCAAGAAGACGCTCGGACCGGTATCGCTGATCGCCATGGGCATCGGCGCAATTATCGGGACGGGTATCTTCGTTCTTACCGGTGTTGCTTCGGCAAAATACACGGGGCCGTCGTTGACGATCTCGTTCGTTATTGCCGGATTCGTCAGCGCCTTCGCCGCGCTCTGTTACTCCGAGGTCGCAAGCCGCGTACCCATCGCGGGAAGCGCATATACATTTGCGTACGCCTCACTCGGCGAATTCCTGGCCTGGATCATAGGCTGGGACTTGGTGTTGGAGTACGCGCTCGGCGCAGCGACGGTTAGCGTCGGTTGGTCCGGCTACTTCTACACTGTAGTCAAGAACATTTTCGGATTTCAGATTCCACAATATCTGATGCACAATCCGTTCGACACGGGGCCGAGTGGAGAGCCCATGCACGGCATCATGAATCTGCCGGCATTCTGCATCATTTTGCTGATCGGATTCCTACTCGTTCGCGGAACGCGCGAATCGGCCGTCGTCAATAACATCATCGTGACGATCAAAGTCTGCATCGTGCTGTTCTTCATCGCGATCGGCGTCGGCCACGTGAATACCGCGAATTGGACGCCGTACTTCCCGTACACGCTCGGCGGAACGTTCTTCGGTGCCTTCTTCGTCTTCTTTGCCTACATCGGCTTCGATGCGGTCTCGACTGCCGCCGAAGAGTCGGTCAATCCGAAACGCGATATGCCGATCGGCATCATCGGCAGCTTGGCAATCTGCACCGTACTGTACATTATCGTCGCCGCGATTCTCACCGGTATGGTCAACTACACGCACCTCAATGTGCCGCAGCCGGTTGCTTATGCTGTAGATCAGATCGGGATGCCGTGGGCGAGTGCGCTGATTGCGCTCGGCGCGATTGCGGGTCTTACGACCGTGCTTCTCGTCATGATGTTCGGTCAGACGCGCGTTTTCTTCGCAATGTCACGCGACGGACTTCTGCCGGCGTTCTTCTCCCGCGTCCACCCCGTGTTCCGCACGCCGGCCGTTACGACCATCATCTTCACACTCATCATCGCGACCGTCGGTTCGCTCACGCCGATCAGCATTCTCGGAGAGCTGACCAACATGGGCACGCTTTTCGCGTTCGTGCTCGTGTCGATCTCACTGCCGATTCTGCGCAAGAAGTATCCGACGACGCAAGGCTACGAAGTGCCCGGCGGACCGTACGTCATTCCGGTCATCTCGGCGATCTTGTCGGGGCTCTTGCTCCTTGCGCCGTTCTGGTCGCCGCTAATGGCAAGAGCGTTCGGCTTCAAAATCGACGTCGAGTACATTCTCGGCATCCCGCTTCCGTGGTTCGGCTTCCTCGTCTGGCTCGCTATCGGCCTCGTTATCTACTTCATCTACAGCCGGAAGAGCAGCATCGTCGGTAAGGAAGAAGCCGCGGCGGCAGCTGCAGCGGCGGCTCCTTCAAGCGCCGTGTGAAGCCGCCATCTTCGCCTGACCTTCCAACGTGAGGCGAATCCCCTCGTCGTAGCTCGTTTTCGGAAGTTCGCCGAGTAGACTGCGGAGCCGCCCGTCATTCATGATGACGGGATCGCTCATCAAGTAGTTCATCTCGGCGAACTTTCGCATTTCCGGATTGAACAGTCCGAAGAGCTGCAACACGGTTTTGTTGACGACGAGATAATTCGGCTTCTTGCCGCACGCCGCGTAAATTTTATCCGAGAATTCGCGCTCGGTGATCTCCCCAGGTCCCGCGTAATTCCAGAACATGCCATACGCCCGCGGTTCATCGAGGACGCGCACCGCAACGCGCGCGCAATCGGGAATAAACGCCCACTCGTGACGAACGTCGACCGGGCCGATCATCGTCGAGCGTTTACCTTGCGGCGCATTGGCGAATTGCCCCGTAAGATAGCTCTTCTCCATGCCGGGACCGTAGAGATCGGGGAAACGGAGCACGCACGTCTCGATTCCGGCGCCGTGGGCCGCGAGCAGCAGATCTTCTTGTTCTTTGCGCATCTTGCCGTTGAACGCGTGCGGGTCGCGCGGATGCGATTCGTCTACGGTGCCCGTGCGCGGCAACCCGTACGGATAAACGGTACCGATGAGCAACAGACGCTTGACGCCCGCCGCGATTGCGCCTTCCAGCGTTGCTCGCATCAACTGGGGATGCAATTCGAAGTGGTCGTAAGGTACGCCGACGAGGTAGATCGCGGACTCGACGCCCTCGAGGGCAGCGCGAGCCGATTCCGCGTCGGCGTTCCAGGTGCGGATCTCGGCCAATGAATCGGCGCCGAAAGTCTTCTGCAGCGAGGTCTCCGACCGGCCGACGACCCGGTAGGCGCGGCCTTGCTCGCGGAGCACCGCGGCGATTGCCTGCCCGACGGCGCCCGTCGCCCCGATCAACGCTATTCGTCCCATGTCCACTCCCTTTCTGAACACTGTTCTATTTACTAAACAGTGTTTACTGAACGCTGTTCAGAATATCGTTGACCGTTCACTTTGTCAAGCGCTATCGTTAAGAGCATGGGAGCAGTGGAACGCCGCGCAAGGCAGCGCGAGGAGGTCCGGTCGCAGATTGTCGACGCGGCGCGAGACATCGTGGTCAACGAGGGCTATCATGCGCTGACGATGCGACGGATCGCAGAGGCAGTCGAATACTCGCCCGCCGCCATCTATCAGTACTTTCAGAATCGAGACGCAATCGCGGTCGCAGTTACCAGCGAAGGCTTCGTGCAGTTGCTGCACGCGTTTGCGCCCTCGCGGTCACTCGACAATCCCCGCGCGCGGTTGGAAGCGATTGCGCGCGCCTACGTCGACTTCGGCTTAACCAACCCGCAGACATACCGCTTGATGTTCATGGAGGATCCTGAAATCACGCGCGCACTGCTCGCCCAACCGGATCGGAATGATCCGGGAACGCAAGCCTACCTCGCGATTGTCGAACCGATTGCGCTACTTGCACAACAAGGTGCAATCGACGCACGAGATGACGCATCAGTGCGCGCAATCGCCGACACGCTGTGGGTGACCGTGCACGGCATCGTCAGCTTGAAACTCACGTGCCCGACATTTCCGGAGACGCCCGTGGACGTGCTGATCGCGAGCGCGATGCGAACCTTCTTCGAGGGAATTCTGAAGCGCTAGACGCGCGAGCCGACGATCATGAGCGTCAACGCGCACACGAGCAGCGCGGCCGACGCGACGGCGAATGCGCGGCCGCGCTCTTGCAACCGGCCGGTGATGATGCCGGTGAAGACGGCGGCGATTCCGCAAAGCGCACCGATTCCGATCAGCCCTCCACCGGTCGAACGCGCGAATCCGCTGTTGAATCCGCCGGAAACGATCCAATAGAGCCAGAGGCCGGATAGAATCGTCGTCGCACCCGCAACGCCGAGCGCGCGCGGAACCCGTTGGAAAAGCTGCGGCGCGAAATGCTGCGCAACGTCGGGGCCGGCCGCGGCGAGCGCCGGCGTCACAACGCCGACCAGCAGCAGCGTCGACCCGAGCCAGAACGCTGCGGCGAGGACGTGAATTGCCAGCAACGCAATCATCATGAAATTGACTGTACGACTCGTATAATTAATTTGTCAAGGGATGTCGAACACCAGGCAAGCCGAGGCTAGTTCTTTGATGCGCGAGGCGATCTGCCGTTCGCTGTATCCGGCTTGCGCGAGCGCTTGGCACATTGCGAAGTTGGTGAGGATATAGAGCGCGTCAACATTGCGTTGATAGACGCGCCTGCCTCGGATTTTCATTTGTTTATGCACGCGATCCATCATCGTGCGAATGGCTTGCAGCCTCCATGCATCACGCTCCGCCGCATGCGAGTCGGGATCGAGCTGCGAGAGCGCCGACAATCTTCCGAGCACGTCGGGCTCGCTCAACCAGAAATGCACGAACGCTTCGATGAGTTTTCCGGTCGCCGCCGCCGGATCGCTCGTCATGAATGCGCCCGCGACATTATCGCGGATCTGCCCGCGAGCGGCAAGGTCGTCGGCGAGCGCCTCGTATACCGCCGTTTTCGACTCGAACTGATTGTAGACGGTCATGCGCGCCACGCCGGCTTCACGCGCGATGCCGTCCATCGTAAAATTGCGAAAGCCTTCGTCCGACATGAGCAAATCACGCGCGGCCGCGATGATGCGAGCGCGCGTTTCGTCGACGCTTTGCTTGCGTCTGCCGAGCCTATAATTACGCGGCACGCGCTACGGTCACAATCATGATTGGGTCATCGTGCGCGCGACCCGACGTTTCTTCCTTCGCAAGCGACACGGCTTGGCCGACGTTCGCGAGTCCGCTGAAATCGGCGATCTTTCCGCCATGAATCAAAAAGAGCTCCGGTAAGGCGCGGCCCACGTCGCCGAATGATGTTGCGGCTTCGACCGCCTCGCGTAATGCATTCTCGAGCGCTCCTGCGGTCGTACGATGAAGCGTCGCGTCGCGCAGTGCGAGACGCACGACCGCGCGCTCGTCGACGATGCGAAGATCGTGACCCGACACGAATGCATCGAGCAGCGGCGTACATTCAACCGAGTGGACCGTGCCTGCGTCGACACCCATCGCGTGAGCCGCAGCGGCACGCCGCTGCTCGAGATCGTACGTGCCGTGTCCCGCCGCTTCAACCATTGCGGTCGCGCCGGATGCCGTCGCGCGAACGCGATTACGTTGCGTATCGATCTCGACGCTTACCTCAATCCGTTCCGGAGATGCGCCGGAGGTGATGACGCGATCGGCGGCTTCACGCCGAATGCGTACGATATCATCCGGCGTGGGATCGACGATCGTGCGTTCGACGACGTCGCGTACGAGCGCGAGTGCGACTCCAATCGGCGAAATGACATCGGCATCGCGCGCAATGCGATGACGGAAGCCGCCGGCTTGCGCGACGAAGGGCACGATCGCGGCCGCTCCGCCGCCGCCGCCGATCAGCACGAGGCGATCGCGCGGTAACTCATAGTCGGCGACCAACTCATCGATCAGCGGCAACACTTTGGCGGCCGCGAGTTCGAGCATGCGGCGCGCAATGACTTCCGCGGTGCTGTCGCACGCACGGGCCAGTAGCTCGAATGCCGCACGAGCGGCGAGCGCGTTTCCGCGCGCGAATGCGTCGTCAGGCACGTATCCGAGCACGTTGCTCGCGCACGTCGGCGTCACCGTCGCGAACGACCCGTCGGCTAAAACGAAGCGCACGTAATCCGGCGGATCGTGCGGTGTCGGCGCAAATCGCTCGATACGCGCGCCTTCGAACGCACCGTCAGGGAGAAATGTCGCGTACGAACAGCCGGCGATGTGCGCAGAACGCGGGCCGACGTCGACGAGGGCATGCGCGCTCATGCGCGGCATGCTGCCGCCTGCGACGCCGAGCGTTCGCGAGTCGATCGTTCGCAACATCGTACGATGGCCGCCGACGCGCGCCGGACGCATTTGCGGCTGACCGGCGCGAATCGCCGACGCGTCCACGCTCGTGCCGCCGACTTCCAGAAAAATCCCGTCGGTGACGTTTTCGTAGAGTAACGCGCCGGCAACGCCGGCGGCCGGCCCGGAAAGCATCGTGAGGATCGGGCGCCGTTCGATTTCGCGAACGTCCATCACGCCGCCGTCGGAACGCATTATCATCAGCGGCGCGGAAATCGTCGCGCGCTCCACCGCTTGCGCCGTCATCGTCGCCGTGCGAACCATCTTCGGGAGGATCGCCGCGTTCAGTGCCGCCGTGCGCGTGCGCGCGCGCAGACCGTACATGGATGACACGTCATGGCCACTCGTCGCGAAGAGTCCGCGTTCACGCGCGACGTTCATGACGCGTGCCTCCCGATCGGGAGCATCGACGCCGAACGCCTCGCTCGCAGCAATAACCTCGACGCCTTCTCGCGCGAGGCTGTCGACAGCCTCGTCGATCGCACGGCCGTTTCTACCAGCAACGAACGCGAAACGCGGTGCGAATTCTACGCCCGGCGCGAGCGTCACCGGGCGGAAATGCATCTGCGAGCGCGCAAACCATCCGCCGCGTTGCGTCATACCGACCACGCCGACGCTGGCTACGTCGCCTTCGAGCAGTGCGTTCGTCGCCTGTGTCGTCGAGTGCGCGATGAAGGCGACATCCTCGGGTGCGACGCCGCTCTCCGCGAGCAACCGTTCGATGCCGGCGATAATACCTGCCGCGACACCGCTCGGCGCATCATGCGTCGTCGGAACTTTTATCTTCGCGATGAGTTCGCGCGTCGCGGCATCGATGGCAACCACGTCCGTGAACGTGCCGCCTACATCGACGCCGAGCCGGAGCTTGCGTGCCAACTAAATCGGAAACAGACGCGTAGCGTCGTACGCGGCTCGCCCAACGGCGGCGATGATCGCATCGCGCGCCGGCTCGTCGCCGCGAGCATCGGAAAGCATCGCAACGATGATGACCGACCTGCCGAACACGTTCACGATACCGACGTCGTTCGTCGCAGCCGTTACGCCGTCAGAGGTTCCGGATGTCCCGGTTTTATGCGCGACGAGCGTTCCGGCAGGGAACCCTGCGCGCAACCGTCCGGGAAACGTCGTGCTCTTTGCGAGCATCTGAAAGACCGCCGTTTGCGACGGACGCAAAAGCAGTTTTCCGTTCTGCAGGTCCGACAGCAACGTCCCGAGCGCTGCCGGCTTCGCGAACCCATTGTCGTTCGGGTCAAGCAATATGCCGTCATATCCGAGTGCGCGCAAGTCCGCGTTTGCGCGATCGGATCCGCCGAGAAGCCGCAACAACGCCTTCGCCGCCGTGTTGTCGCTGTTCTCGATCATGAGCGTCGTGAGTTCGGACACGGCGTAGTTCGTGCGCGCGGGATAATTCGCGGCGACGTCGCTCACGGTTTGGACGATGTCCTGCGATTCGATCGTCACTTCATTCGACGCTTGAAGCGTGCCGGCGTCAATCGCACGATACACGAGAATTGCAATCGGCAGTTTTTGCACGCTTTGCATCGGCATCGCTTCGTCGGCGTTTACCGAGGCCGTCGACCCGGTAGCGAGATCGATGACGACGGCGCCGAGCGTTCCGCCCAGATTCTTTGCTCGCGCCTGCGCATCGTCAATGCCGTTCGAGAGCATCGCGCGCTCGGACACCGGTGGCGGCGTTGCGGTCTGAATCGTGACCGGCGTGGGAACGGGAACCGGCGCCTGTGGCGCCGGCGTCGGAAAAAACTGCGCGAGCAAAAATGCTGCTATCACACCGACACGTTTCGCGCGATCTCGTCGTAGAGTAACGTCATCGTAAGAATGCCGCCGAAGAACTGCGAGAGCGTAAACTTCTCATTCGGTGCGTGAATCTGATCATCCGGCAATCCGACGCCGATCAGCACTTGCGGCAGTTTGAGGATGCGAGCGAAACTCGCAACGGGTCCGATCGAACCGCCCGTCCCGATGAACACGGGGCGCTTCCCGAATCCCGCTTCCATCGCGCGCGCAGCCGCTGCAACAACCGGATGGTCGCGCGAGATCACGACCGCGGGCACTTCGCCCGCGTCGTGCACGTCGACGCGCACGCCGCTCGGCGCAACTTGCACGATGTACGCCGCAACCGCTTCACGAACGCGACGCGGGTCTTGGTCGCCGACGAGACGCGCGGAGATCTTCGCTTTCGCCCAGGATGGAATGATCGTCTTGCTTCCCGGGCCTTGGTATCCACCCCAAATTCCGTTGCACTCGAGTGTCGGCCGGAACCACATCCGCTCCAGCGGCAAACGCCCGCTCTCGCCGGCGAGCGACGTTACACCGAGTTGAGCGGCTTCTTTTGCTTCGTCGAACGGCAACGTACGCAGCTCACCGAGCGCGGGCGGTTCGAGGTCGGAAACGCCGTCGTAAAACCCCGGAACCATCACGCGTCCGTCCGCGTTTTTCAGCTCTCCGATGATGTGCGCGAGCGCTTCGATCGGGTTGCGAATGATACCGCCGAAATATCCGGAGTGCAGATCGGCCGACGGCCCGTGCACGGTGATCTCCCAATGCACGAGACCGCGCACGCTCGTCGTCAGGGACGGAACGTCTTCCGAATAGACGGCGGTATCGCTGATCACCGCGACGTCCGCGTTAAAGAGGTCGGCGTAGCGTTCGAGTGCAGCTTCGAAGTTCGGCGAACCAATTTCTTCCTCGCCCTCGACGACGACTTTGATATTGACGGGAAGCCGTCCGCGCGTTCGCATATGCGCTTCGATTGCGGCGAGGTGCATCAATACTTGCCCCTTGTCGTCAACGGCGCCGCGCCCGAAAATCTTTCCGTCGCGCACCGTGCCCTCAAACGGCGGCGTCGTCCACAACTCCACCGGGTCGGCCGGCTGCACGTCGTAATGCCCGTAGATCAGGACGGTCGGCATGCCGGGCGCCCCCATCCATTGCCCGTAAGCGATGGGATTGCCGCCGGTTTCGAGCGCCTTCGCGTCGAGCCCGATTTCACGCATTCGTTCGACCAGGCGCGTGCAGCAGCGCGCGACGTTCTCACGATGATTCGGATCCGCGGACACCGACGGAATCGCGATCCAGCGCTTGAGTTCATCGAGATAGTCGTCGCGATGCGTTTCGCAATACTGTGCCAAGTCGGAATCGATCGTATTCATGCGGTAGTTACCCGAGCCTCAAGTCGTAGGAACGTACGGCGCTCCGAGCTGCACCTCGACGGTCTCACCATTGCGATCCACCTCGAATGCGTGCGGCTTGCCGTCATAGGCGCGCAGTTGCGTTTGATACGTGCCATATTCCCACCAAAACCTCCCGTCGACTTTATTGACGATGTCGTTGGTGCGCAAACCGGCGATATAGGCCGGGCCGCCGGCGCGTACATAGACACGCATGTTCCCGTCGAGCGTCTTGAAGAGCGTGTAGTAGTACGTCGGAGGATCCCCCGCCACGGCTGCGAGTCCGTTCTCGAACAGCGCGGTCGCGCGCGCCGACCCGGACGCCCACGTGCGCAATCGCTGAGCCCCTTCCGTCGCAAGCCGGCCGGACAGCGCCGGCGTGACCGTTCCGGCCGTGGCATGATCGTGCCACTCGTTGACGATCCAGCCGCCGCAATCTTCCAACCGCACGCCGACGTCGAGGTCGGTACCTTCGATCACCTTGAAGGTCGACGTTGAGACGAACAGATACGCAGCGTACGGTTTGTGCGCGCAATTTTTTGCATCGGGATCGTCGTGATCGCTAAATGCTTGCATATCGGCATGGCGCAAATCATCGATCACGGCCGCTGCGGCCGTCCGCGAAAGCGGCGCGCCGTCGTTGTCGACCGCGATCTTTCCCCGCGCGCTCGTTTGGGCAAAGAATCCGGGCGCGGTTTGCGCGTCGGCGGGCGCAACGTCGAGCGCAAATGCCTTGGTTCCGAAAAGCGGAACGCTCGCCGAGACGGCGAGAACCGCCGCGACGGTCGCGACCGCTACCTGAAACGGCAACGTGCGTTTCGTGATCGTGTCGATCGGCACGCCCGTAAAATTTGCGACCCAGACGTTTGCGGTGTTGGTCGGATCGCAGACATTTTGGACCTGTACGACCGTCATGATCGCCGCAACGATCACGACCGCCGGTAACGCATGCGACGCGAGCAGCACCGTGAAGATCGCGATGCCGACGCCGAACGGATTGAGCGGGCCGCGGTACAGTGTGAGCGGACTCAGCAATCCGAAGATTGCAACGAACGCGATGGGATTTGCAATCCATCCGCCTGCCACGAGCGGCGTAAGCGCGGAGGCCAGCTGCGGCGCCTTGGTTGCATCGAGCAGCATGCCGATCCCGATAAAGAGCAGCACCGCCGGCGCCACATCCTCCACGCCTCGAATCGCAGCGGCAACGAGCGTCGGAATCGCTCGACGCGGCCGCGTCACCAGTACGCCGAAGATTGCGGAGAGAACGAACGCGAGCATTGCGTCGATTCGTAACGCAAAATAGAGCACGATGGGAAGCACCGGCGTCAGCAATGCGATCGCCGGGACGGAGGATTCGCGTTCGTTCTCGGCCTTGACGGCCCACGTCGCGTATCCACGTTCGCGCCTAAACGAAAAGGCGGCATATACGATCAGCGCGATCGCGTCGACGACGGCGAGCAACGCGGCGAAATGCGCGAGTTGTTGCGGAACCACGCCAAAGAGCTGGGTGTAGAACTTCCAGTTCGTCAGGTTGAAAATGAAGCCCAGCGCAAACGACATGAGAAACATCGTTGCGGCCGTCGTACGCGGAACGCCGGTCGTCATCATGATGGGCAAGACGATCGAACCGACCATGATGATCGCGCCGAGCCCGGACAGGGACGTGAAGAGCAACGCAACGACCGCGCAGAGCACCAGCGCCAGCACGAACGGCTGCTCTCCACCGTACTCGGCCGCAAGATTGACGAGCGCGCGCGCGATGCCGGTATCGAGCGTGACGCGCGCGAGCAAGGCGCCGAAGATCACCGTCACGTAGACGGGCGCGAGCGACGATGCGCCGCTGACAACGAGCGACGCGATGTGCGGGAGCGGAACGCCGACGACGAGCATCATCGTCACAGCCATCGCCGGAACCGCAACGATCGCCGGCATCCACCGCCGGAACATCATGACGGCGAACACGACGAAGACGGCGAGGACGAGAAACGCCGGGATCATTGGATGAGGGTCTCGAGGTCCGGCAACGGCTTCTTTTTCTCATAGAGTTCGTAGGTCACGCGATCGATTGCATCCGCGCGCTCGATCGCGGTTTGCGCGTCGAGGTGATAGCGTTCGAGGTTGCTCGCAAGATGGCTTTCGCGGTCCTCGTACCGCCACGCTTGCGCATAGAGCGGTTCGAGCGCTTCGTCCGTGTCACGCTGCTCCCACAACCAGTACTTGCACCAATACAGGTCGCGTTCTCCATCGGCGGGATGCGTTTTCGCGTGATCGTAGTAGAAGCGGACTTCTTGCGCGATTTGGTATCGCCGGCCGAGCGCGTCATAGCGGCGAGCCGCGAGCAGCATCACATCCGCGGCATTGCGATGCAGCGGCGGACGCGCGAAATACAAGTGCGTTTCGACCTCTTCTGCGGCCAGTCGCAATGCCGGAATATCCACGTTCGCCATGAGCGACGCATAATACGGATTGAACGGATCGGCCCAGAACCGCTTGTTGCTCGCACCCGGCATCCGCGCATCCATTCCGCCGAGCAGTTCGATGTCACGTGCGTATCCCGCGTCGTCGGAGCCGAAGAAAGCCGACGGGAAGTCCCGCGAGAACGGCTCCGCTGCACGGTCTCCGCCCCAGGCGATCGCAGCGGAATAGAGCACCGGATACCACGTCGATTCGAAGAGCGTCTCGCCGTCGTCATGCCATACCGTTTGGAACAATCCAAAGACGTGCGCGGTGATGCCTTCGGTGATGAAGCGCCGCTCGTTCGGCAATGCCGCGTTCAAATCGGGAAAGATTTCGCTCCAATTGTTCGCTCCCGGCGCAACCATCTGGTCGAACCCCCCGTCCGCAATCGTCGAGATGTACCGCATATACGAAGGCTCCGCCCCGTAATGCCAGTTGACGATCACCGCGTTCTTCGGAATGTGCTTCATGATCGACGGGTCGCTCTCGATCCCATCGTCCCACAGCATGACCCTCGCCGGTGCGACGAGTTGCGCCGTCTGCGTGATGTGCTCGGCATAGACGGCGGAACGGCCGCCGTTTGCAGCAACGTACGCCGCGGTCTGCCCCTCGCCGAGCGTCGCCGTTTCGTCAGACCCGATATGGAAGAACGGTACGTCGCCCAGCGCTTCGCGTTCTTGTCCGATGAGGCGCGAGAGATAGGCGCTGCTTTCCGGCACGTTTGGTGAGAGCAGAAATCCGTGCGGAAACTCGGCCATCTTCGCGTACTGCTCGACGCGCAGCGTATTATGCATGTGCGCGAACGTCTGCTGTTCCGGGATGAACGTGACATGGTAGCG
>Ga0213872_10001825_pt1 | contig 13210 bp, 10 predicted proteins | sample VelepicomBERX_R2_FD_160071 | JGI IMG/M metagenome (GOLD analysis project Ga0213872, IMG submission 160071) | Rhizosphere microbial communities from Vellozia epidendroides in rupestrian grasslands, the National Park of Serra do Cipo, Brazil - RX_R2 | ecosystem: Host-associated > Plants > Roots >...
ACATACCGCTGGAAGACGTCTTGCTGGTGGACAATACAGCCGACAAGATCGCCAAGAGCGCCGTCGATATCGAAATGCTGATGCAGCGCATCGCCGGCGCGCTGGGGCCGGAGGAGGTCGTTCAAAAGGCTACCTTCCGCATACCCTCGCTCGCCACCGACACGCCGGCGCCAGCGGCCGCGCCTGCCAAGCCGGTCCGGGGCCGAACGCCGGCGGCTCGGACGGACGAGGTTCTCTACGAGATCTCCGTGGTCGTGCGGATCGATCCCAATTTGTCGGGCGGACGCAACGCTCTCGAGTTGGCCAAGGCATTGCAGGACCGCTTGGCCAAGCTGTTCCCCGACTCCGCCGTGAGTGCCATAAAAGTGCCGGCGAACGCCTTGCGCAAGGAAGTGGTCGAGAATATTCCCGGCGACCAGTCCCGTCAGCAGGCGGGATTGCCCACCGCCGAATATCTGATCCAGAAAAGGGGCTGAGTCATGGAGGACATCAAGCTCTGGCTGAGTAAATTGCGGGCCCTGCCGCTGCGCCTGAAGATTCTGGGCGGGGTCATCGCATTCGACCTCTGCGTCCTCCTCCTGGGTTACATCGTCCTCGATGACGTCATGGCGGAACGTGTTGCCGCGGTGGAAAATGTCCGTAGCCAATTGACGGAAACCAAAAGGCTGAACGCCGATTTGCGCAAACAGCTGGAGTCCTATCCGCAGTTGCGGAGCCAATATGACGCGGTGATAGCGGCGGGATTGACGGGCAGCCTCGACCGCCGGGAGTTCGTGCAATTCGCCCAGGGACAGGCCGCGCGGCACTATGTCGGCGATCTTCGCTTCCGGCTGGCCGATGAGCCCGGAGAGCACGATCACAGCGCGAAATATCGGGTGGAAGTCGACCGCATCGTCTTCGAGGGCGGCGGCTTGCTGGATACCGACGCGGTGTCTTTCTGGGACTCGCTGCTTACCCAGGCCAAGGGGCACTATCGTGTGGCGGAGGCGACCATCGAGCGCGCGCAGGATGTAACCCCCATGGTTCTGATGGCGATTCGGCGCGGCAATTCCCCGTCGGTCCTGAGAACGAAGATCGACATGCAGTGGATCGGCGTGCGGCCGCTTGATCAGGAGGCGAAATGATGGGCCGGATGCCTGTGCGAGCCGCGGGACCGCTATTGTTCATGCTTCTCGCGAGCATGGCACCCGTCAGGCTGCCCGCGGCCGAGCCGCCGCAGGGAGGGGTACCCTCGAGCAAGTCCTTCATGTTCAATTCCCAGGAAGCTGGGGAACTCGCCAAGGCGCTCGCCGATTTCGAGCGGATGAAGAGCACCGGCAACGCGGTGGAGGAGACCGCCGCCCCGCCGCCCGACGTTCCGAACATCTATGTTTCCGCACTGGCTTATTACGGCGAAGGGCAATGGACGGTCTGGGCCAACGGCTATCGGATCGTTCCCGGCAAGCAGGCGCCGAACTTCTCCGTCGTTTCGGTCAACGAGGATCGGGCGGAGATTGCCGTCGGCGGCACCAAGCCGGCCCGGTTCATGCTACATCCCTATCAAACCTGGCGAGCGCGCTATAACGACATCGTGGAGGGCATCGTTCCGTGACCGTTTTACCCTTGATGGTCGAAGGCCTGTCGGCTGGCTACGGAAAGAAGATCGTCATCCACGACATCGGTTTCTCGGTCAATCCAGGTGAGATTTTCGGGCTGATCGGCCTTAATGGCGCGGGTAAGAGCACACTGATCAAGGCGATCCTGGGCCTGGGCAAGCCCACCGGCAAATCCAGCTTGTTCGGCATCCCCAGCGGCCCCGCGGAAAGCCGCGCGAAGCTTGCCTACCTGCCCGAGAAGTTTCAGCCGTCACCCTTGTTGAAAGGATGGGAGTTCCTGTCCCTGACGCTCGCCTATTACGGCCGCAAGCTCGACCGCGAGCGCGCATTGGCCCTGTGCGCCGGCCTCGATTTGGACACCGCCGCGCTCGATCGCAGCGGCAAGACCTATTCCAAGGGCATGGGCCAGAAGCTCGGCCTGTTGGGAACCATGCTGATCGACCTGCCGCTGCTGGTGCTGGACGAACCGATGAGCGGCCTCGATCCTCGGGCGCGCATCATGCTGAAGGACCGGTTGCTCGATTATCGCGGCGCCGGCCACACCATCTTCTTTTCCTCGCACATCCTGGCCGATATCGAGGAAATCTGCGACCGCATAGCGGTGATGCATGAGGGCAGGCTGATCTTCATCGGCACGCCGAAAGAACTGATCGAAAAGACCGGACGAAACAATCTCGAACGGTCCTTTCTGGCCGCCATCGAAGCGGCCGCCTGACCGGCGGCCTTAGCCCAGCGACAATTTCGACGTATCGATGCCCTTCAGCCCTTCGCCGCCGCCCAGCTTCTCGCGCTGCATCAGCATTTTGAGGTCGCCCGGGCTGTCGGCTTCGGCGATGGCGATGTCTTCGTCGATTTCGCCATTCTTCCACAAGGTGAACAAGGCCTGGTCGAAGGTCTGCATGCCGCGTTCGGCATTCTCGGCCATCACGCCTTTGATTTCTTTGACATCGCCCTTGCGGACCAGGTCCTTGATCAGGCCCTCGTTCAACAGGATCTCCAGCGCCGCGGTGCGCCCACCGGTCTTGGTACGGACCAGGCGCTGCGACAGGATGCCGCGCAGATTGAGCGACAGATTCAGCAGGATCTGGTTGTGCGCCTCGCGCTCGAAGAAATTGAGGATGCGCTCCAGCGCCTGATTGGCGTTGTTGGCGTGTAAGGTCGCCAGCGCCAGATGGCCGGTCTCGGCGATGTTGATGGCGTGTTCCATCACCGTCGCGTCGCGGATTTCACCGACCAGGATGGCGTCGGGCTTCTGGCGCAGCGCGTTCTTCAAGGCCGCGTCGAAGGAATGGGTGTCCACCCCGACTTCGCGCTGGGTGATCAGGCATTGCTGGTGTTCATGCACATATTCGATCGGGTCTTCGATCGTGATGATATGGCCCGGTTCCTTCTTGTTGCGGTAATCGATCATCGCCGCCAGAGAGGTCGATTTGCCCGAGCCGGTGCCGCCCACCACGATGACCAGACCGCGTTTCTCGCAGCACAATTCGCCAAGCAGCTTTGGCAGCCGCAATTGTTCGAGGGTAGGGATTTTTGTGGTGATCTGGCGGATGACGGCGGCGGTGTGCTGGCGCTGCTTCAGCAGATTGACGCGGAAGCGCCCGGTCGCGCCCATGTCCAGTGCCATGTTGAATTCGCGCGCCTTCTCGAATTCCTCACGCTGTTCCGGCGTGGTGAAATCGGCAATGGCGGCGGCCAGGGCGGCATCGTCGAGCCTGACGTCCGACAGCGGTTCCAATCCGCCATCGCCACGCATCATCGGCGTTGAGCCGTAGGTCAGATACATGTCGGCGCCTTTGCGGGCGACCATGTCGGTCAGCCATTGGCGAATCTGGCTCATTGCTGCTTCCCCCAAGCTTGTCTGGTTATTTCATCAGGCTCGATACGCCGCCGCGCTTGAACAGCGAGTTGGATTTCGGCGCCTCGGCGGCGGGTTCCGGCGGAGGCGGTGGCGGCGGTTCAGGCTCGCGCGCTGCCGGCGCGGGCGGCGGCGCGGCCTGTTGCGGCGGGGCAGCGGCTTGTGGCTGAGCCGGCGCGGCGGACGGCCCAGGCGCCGGCCCCTGCTTTTCGCCTGGAACCGCGAATCGCTCCATCTCCGAAGGATCGACCAGACCTTGATTGATCAGCGCCTTGACCGAATCTTCCATGGTGATCATCCCGTAGCGGGATCCCATCTGCATCATCGAGGTGATCTGCGGGATCTTGTTCTCGCGGATCAGATTGCGCACCGCGGGCGTGCCGACCAGAATGTCGTGCGCGGCGCAGCGGCCGCCACCGATCTTCTTCAAGAGGATCTGGCTGATCACCGCCTGCAGCGAGCCGGCGATCATCGAGCGCACCATTTCTTTGTCGCCGGCCGGGAACACGTCGATGATGCGGTCGATGGTCTTGGCGGCCGAACTGGTATGCAGCGTGCCCATCACCAGATGCCCTGTCTCGGCGGCGGTCAGCGCCAGGCCGATGGTTTCGTGGTCGCGCATTTCGCCGACCAGGATCACGTCCGGGTCTTCGCGCAGCGCGCTCTTCAAGGCGCGGGCGAAGGACTTGGTGTGCTTGCCGACCTCGCGGTGATTGATCAGCGAGCGGTCGGATTTGTGCACGAACTCGACCGGATCCTCGATGGTCAGGATGTGCTTGTTTTCATTGCGGTTGATCTCGTTGATCATCGCCGCCAGCGTCGTCGACTTGCCCGAACCGGTCGGGCCGGTCACCAGCACCAGGCCTTTTTCGATCTGGGCGAACTGGCGGAACACGCCGGGCGCCTTGAGGTCGTCGAGCGAGGGAATCACCGTCGGAATGGTGCGGAACACCGCGGCCGGACCGCGATTGACGTTGAAGGCGTTGACGCGGAAACGGCCGATTCGCCATAGGACACGGCGAAATCGAGATCGCGCTCCTGCTCGTATTCGGCGCGCTGCTCCTCGGTCATGATGGCGTAGAGCATTGCCTTGACCTCGTCGCCGTTCAGCGCGTCGACTTTCAGCGGCCGCAGTTCGCCGGAGATACGGATCAAAGGCGGCGAACCGCTGGACAGATGCAGGTCCGACCCTTTGCTCTGCATGGTGAAGGCGAGAAGTTCGGTGATTTCCATCGCGGCCTCGGAGGCTAAGGGGACGAGGTTTTTTCGAGATAGGCGAGACGCTGGCGGACTTGGTCGAGCGACACCGTCAAGGCGGGCGAACGTTCGGGCCGATAGATTTCCAGGAAAGCTCGGTATGCGCCGCGCGCGGCCTCCATCGAGCCGGCGCGGTCGAGCAGCAGGGCATAGTCGAGTTGCCGGATCGGGTCGCCCGGCTGCAGACGGATCGCCTCCGCCATATTGGCGACGGCGTCCTCCATCTGGCCGGCTCCGGCTTGCAGGAGGGCTATGCGGGCCGGCAATTCGGGCGCGGTGGGCGCCGCGCGACAGGCGGACAGCAACGCAGTCAATTGCCGTTCGGGCGGCAGCAAGTCGATTTCCCGCAACAGCTCGTCCAATGCCAGGCGATTGCCCGGCGCTGCGGTCAGAGCCTGTTCCAGCCGGTTCCTGGCGCCGTCGGCATGACCCTGGGCGACCAGAACGGCGGCGGCGCCGATCAGGGCGCTCACATCGTCGGGATGGTGATGAAGCTGTTCGTTATACAGTGCCAATGCCGCTGGGAAATCGCGCTGTGCATAGAATTGCGCCGCCAAATCGAGCGGCTGCGGCGGTTCCTGTACCGCGAAGCCGACGCGCTGCGGGTTGTCCGATGCCGCCTGCGCGGCTTCGGCGGTCAGGCGTACTCCCTTCCACAGATATAATACCTTGGCGAGATAGGCGATGCCGTCCGACGGGTCGCCGGCATTGTAGGCGGCGACCGCTTCCAGCCAGGATCCCCGGCTCTGGGCAAGCCCGGCCAGATATTTTGCCGCGTAATCGATATTGGCCGAGGGGTTGAAGGCCTCTTCCAAGCTGCGGAAAGCGCTCGGGTGATGGAACAGATCGACCTGCAGGCAGCCGACGTCGACATAGCCGTTGCCGCCCTGCAGAAAGGTCATGGCTTCGCGGGCGGCGTCCGCGGAGGAATCGTAGTAGTGACCATGGCCCTCGACCTGGATGGTCCAGGGCCATGGGGCGACAAGGCCGGTGACGGGGTCGCGCCGTCCCGACTCGACCAGGGCCATCGACAGCAGCAAACCGGGCGGCAGATGGTGCTTGGCTTCGGCCGCCGCCAGCTCGGGAAGGCAGCTCGCCTTGACTTCCTGGCCTTGCAGCACCTGGCTTCGCGCCGTGGGGGCAAAGGTCAGAAAGGCTGCCAGCACCGCACCGCCGGCCAGGCCGCGCATCAGGAGGGATTGCCGCATGACCCGGAGCCGCAAAGCTGGATGATCATGGCGGGGGAGCGCCAGCGGACGATGTCGTCGAAATAAGTGGGGAATGTGGGCGGGGGCGGGTAGCGCCCTAGGGGGGTGCCCGAGGCGAAGGTGCCCAGTGTGCAGGTAGCCGAGGTGGGATCGCTGTTGCAGGCCTTATAGGAAAGGCCGAATGGCGGCGTGATATAGGTGAGAGCCTGGACGGCACCGCTTTTGGCCCAGCCATACCAATGGCTCTTGCCATGGCTGACCAGGACGTAGGCCGCACGATCGCTGACGTTCGGAGCGGGAGGGGTGGCTGTTTGGTGAGGGGTACTGCCTACGTCGGTGACGGTCATATAGGTCCCGGCCGGCCAGCCGTTGGTGCGGGAGACATTTGGTGCCGTCGTGACGTCCGAACCCATGCCGTTCAGGCCCGACGGCCAGTAGGACAGGCGCGTTCCCCATCCGTCGAGGGAATAGCTTTCGTCCAAGCCCATCGACCGCCACGGGATGACCGCGTTCGCCGTCGCCGCGGTGCACGCTCCCGGGGCTCCGGCTTCGAGCCCGTAGTTCCCGTCGGTGTTGGCCAGCTTTCCGTCGGCGGGACAAGGCAGCCGGCCATTATTGCGGATAACGAACAGCACCAGCGCGTTCTCGACCTGATCGAGCGTGGCATTGGTCTGATTGACGCGGGCTTTATCGACCACGGGGCCGAGCGCGAACAACCCGCCGCCGACCATCAAGCCGACCACGATCATGACCATCGCCATTTCGATGAGCGTGAAGCCCCGTTGCGACATGTTCCCCGATGCCCCCCAATTGAGCCGAAGCATTATCCGCGCCGGCACCAATATTGGCAAGCAAAGCGCGGGGAGGGCCGAGGTTCTTGCCGGTCCCGATCCATTCCTCTATCCTTAAGCCGTCCTGGTGCGGGTCCGCGGCGATAGGGGGCAACTCTGCGATCGACGTCCAATAGTCCTCGCCGGCAGACGGAACGTCAGGCCGGCTCGGCGCTGCTGATCGCCGTCATGGCTTTTCTCATTTTCGGGTTCAGCCTGGTTGCCGGCTTGCGCTATTTCGGCCCGCGCACCGATTTGGCCCATCAGCAGGGCGTCAGCAGGCAAATGTCGGATAACGTCCAGAAAGCGCTCCGGACGTTCGTTGCGCGCAATTACCGGCTGCCTTGCCCGGCGAATGGAGCCGACACGACGGTCAATCCCGGCATCGAGGTTTGCGGCTTGGGCAATGCAGCGGCCGGCGTCGTGCCATGGAGAACGCTCGGGCTGCCGCAATCCGCGGTGCAGGACGGCTCGGGCAATCTGATCGGCTATGCGGTTACCGCCGCGGCTTCGTCCCCCCCCACCGGAACCCCCTACAAGACATCGAGCCCTACCGATGCGGTCTTGGTGACCATCAACGGTACTACCAAGCCCTATGCCTATGTCCTGATGAGCTTTGGTCCCGACGGGGGCGGCTACAACCTGGCTGGCAAGCCGGTGCCGCAAGGCACGGCCTCCAAGCTCTCCGCCGCCGAGATCCAGTCCGAGGGCACTAATCTTCAGGCGATTTCCGGAGGTGGTCTCGCGACGGCCTTCCTCGCGCCGGCCACGGTCGGCGGCGCGACCGGTGCCCAATGGCTGCTGTTCGAGACCAGCACGCAGATCTGCGCGGAGTTGAAAGGCACCTATTGCACCCAGAAAAAGGGCGGAACGGGTTGTGGAAGCAGTTGCACCGGCTTTGACACGAGTCCCGCCGGCGCCTTCGTTCCCAGGATGTCGTTTACTTTGGCTTCCCAGACCAGCAATCCGAACGGGGAAAGCTCCAACTCCAGCATGAACACTTCCGGCGCCACTCCGGTCGTGGTGCTGGGTACCAACAGCACGAGCCCGGGGATTACGTCGGCGCCGGTCATGTACAACGATTCCCAGGCCTGCAGCTGGTTGCAGGTGCCGTTGATCCTGACGACCCATACATTGCGGGCCTATTTCGAATTCTCCACCGTCGGCACATCCGCGGGTGACGGCTTCACCATGGCGTTTCTGCCTGGCGCCACCAATCTGATCGGCACTACACCTTGCGGCGGAACGCCGGGGGGGCAGGGCAGCGGCGCCAATGTCAACGAGGGCAGCTATCTCGGCTTCGAGCAGATCACCGACGGCGGCAGCGCGGGGTCCGCGCAGGCTGGGGCCACAGTTTCCGGCAGCGGGACCAAACCTGTTACCGCGGTTTCCGTAAGTGCTTCCGGCGCCGGATACCTCTATATACCGCCGGTCGAGATCACCAGCACGGGGGGCGGCACACAAGCGACTGCGCTGGTTTCCGCGGCCAAGATCAACAGCATCAACGCCACCTATTCGGGCTTCGGCTACATCGCCGCCCAAGGGGCAAGCGTCACCCCCAACGTGATCGTCGCGCCGGCCGGAGGGGCGGGCTATCCTGCGGCGCCTTCCGTCGTCATCGAGTCCGCCGCCGCGACCGGCTGCACCAGCGGCTGTCTCGACGCACAAGGCTCGGCGGCCATAACGAATGGGCAGGTGACCAGCTTGACTGTCACCATCGCCGGCGCCGGCTATCTGCGTTCCCCCGCGGTGTGGCTGACGGGATCCGCCGATTCCGGTTGCGCGACCAGTTGCGCCGACGCAATCGGCGCTTCGTCCACGATCGACAGCGCCAACGGCGCGGTCAGCGGGCTCTATATCAGTCAGGACACATGCACCCAGACAGTAGGCCAGTCCAACTCCTGCGGCTATGCCAGGGTCAATTCGATGGAGGTGATCAGCCTCGCCATCGACAATCCGGGCTCGGGATATTCCACGGTGCCGAGTGCGGTCATCTCGGGCGGGGCAGGCTATACCGGCATCCCAAGCGTTCTTATCAACGGGGTCGGCTCGGGCGCCAGCGGCGGGCATGGGGCGACGGCGACGGCGACGGTGAGTGGCGGCGTGGTCACCGGTGTGACCCTCACCAGTGGCGGTCAAAATTATGGGAACAATGGGAACAACGTCATCGTTACCATCGCCGGTGGCGGCATCGGTTACGCCGTCATCTCGAAAGTCACCGCCGGCAGCGTGAACAAGATCAGCATTGGTGACCCCGGGGCGAATTACCCGGCCAATAGCACGGTGAACTTTACACTTCCCGCACCTCTCAATTGCAGCAGCGGCTGCACCGCGGCGACGGCGACGGCGACCATCGGCGCTGACGGCACGGTAGGCACCGTCACCCTGACGAGCGGCGGTTCGGGCTATAGCAGCAGCTACGACAAAGACAACTGGGCGCCCATAACGGATTCTACCCATGTGCTGGCTGTCGTAACAGCCACGGTCAGTAACGGCGCCATCACCGCCATCGGTGGAACCGTCCCGACCGTCACCGTGACGATCAACCCCCTGAACGAGACGGGTTCGATCTACGCCGCGGCCGCGACGGCAACCGTCGGAACGAACGGCACTATCACCGGATTGACCCTGACTTCTTACGGGTATGGCTATACCAACGTTCCTTCCGTCACCATTTCGGCTCCCACCAATGGCACCGCCGCCACGGCCCACGTCACTTCGATGGGGGTCTATGGGCTTGTCGCGGACACGACGAACAGCCGGACCGGATATAGCGGTAGCTTCACGGCCATTCCCAGTATCGGCATCGATCCGCCGACCTCCGCCTGCACCAGTTCGTGCTTCGCCGCCGCCGCGGGTGCCAATGTCTCGGTCAGTCAGATCCAGGTCGCCTCCGGGGGATCCGGCTATCAATCCGGCTCGACCGCGGTCTCCCTGCCGCCACCGATCGTACTGCCGAAATTCGGCATCGAATTCCGGACCTACCATCATCCGACCGATCCCTATTATTCGGACTATGGCTATCACGACGATTGGGGCTTCTTCGGCAGCAGCGCGGCGGCGTCCTATTCACCCGTTCTGATCAGCACGGCCTTGACGGCCCTGGGGGGCGTCCAGGGCAGCGGCGCCTACACAACGGGGACGGGGATCGCGATGCCCCAGGCCTATCCGGGGACGCAGAGCTTTTCGAGCGACATCCGGCACGATGACAATACGGGCTGCGACGGCAGCGCTTCCTTTATTTGCGTGCCGGAATATCTCGCCCTGTTGATCGTCGATAGCCTGCAGCACGACGACACCTACCATTATTCGACATCGGGGGCGGGCAATCCGGCGGGTGCCAGCAACGCGGCTTACACGGTCAGTCCGAGCTGCGATTCACCGGCGGGAAACAATGCGGCCCTGCATAGCGGCGGTTTCATCGCGGGTGGCGGAAGCACCGGCGGCGCCTTGGCGTCGAAGAGCGCCCCCAGCGCCGGCGGGTGCACCTACGACACCATCGCCGGGACCAATATCCTTACGGCCGACGGTCCGATCGCCGATACGGAAAACAATTCGGGGGTCAATTACCATTCAGTGCGGGTCGAGATCGAGCGCTATTGCGATCCCGCTTGCGGGTCCTGCGGCAACCCGGGTACGCAGGGCGCCAGCTACATGCATGTGGCCGCCTATCTCGATTGCGATTCCAATGCCCTGGGCGGGCAATCCTGCAACGATATGACCCAGAACTTGCTGATGGCGGGCTCGCGGGTCTATTCGATTTCGGTGACCAATGGCGGATCGGGCTATACCTCGGCCCCCACGGTCGTCATTGGCGGAGGCGGCGGCTCCGGCGCCACCGCGACGGCGACAGTGTCCGGCGGCGCGGTCTCTCTGATCACGGTTACCAATGTCGGGGCGAATTACGCCAGCGCCCCTGCTGTATCCTTTACCGGCGGCGGCGGCACCGGCGCGACGGCGACGGCATCGCTGTCGGGTCTGCCTTTGGCGCGGAGCTATCCGGGAACCTACATCTATGCAGTGAATTACTGCACCCCAGATCCCGGCGCGGTCAATTGGACCTCGTCGGCGAGTGGCTTGAAGTCGTTCGACAGCATCATAGCCGGCTTCACCGCCGGCGCGGGCGCGGCGACACGCGGGGTGTTGATCCGCAATCTGCAGATCGGCACCTACAACTAACACGGACCCTGGCGCCGATGGCGACCGAACGGCAACCCGTTGAAAAAAAGGGGCCAACAGGTACACTCACCGCGCGGTCCGCTGTTCCTGATCGCACGTATTATGGGGTGGGGATGATGCGCGGCAGATCGATGCGACTGCTCCTCGGGGCGAGTCTGTGCACCTTAGCGACCGGCTGCGTGGTGAAGACTCACCACGACGCCAGTTCGCAGCCTGTCACTACGCCGCCGCTGGTGTCAAATCCTCCCGGTACGACGCTGAACGCCAATGCGAACAGTGGTTTTCTCTCGGCGACACTGACCGGGGCGCTTGGCGCGCCTCTGGCTTTCACCGTCGACAAGCAAGCCCAAAACGCGGCGATCACCCAATATACCAATGCCAATCTCGGGCTGTCGGCGCCGAACATCTCGCCCACCAAGGGGCAGGATCAGGTAACTTTCACCAGTTTCTTCACGCAGGAGACTCCGGTGCAGGCGGCTGGCGGTCGTTTCGCCACGGGCATTAGCGCCGCGGGGGCGTCGGTCACGCTTTATCAGGGCCAGTTGACACTCGATCTTCAATATTCCGATTTCGGCATCTGGACCTCGGCGGCGACCAACAGTTCCAATGCCCAGATTCTTGGCGTCTATGCCGTGGGCAATACCACACCGAGCGGCAGTCTCCCGAAATCGGGGTCAGTCGTTTTCACCGGCAATGCATTGGGGACGATCGCCACCACGCAGGGCAGTGGCGTGTTCGGGGGGCTGGCGTCCCTGACGGTCAATTTCGCGAACAATCAATTGACGGGCTCGATTGGCGACGTCCGCGCAGCGAGCAGTTTTACGTCGCTTCCCACCGGTTCGGTCAACGCGATCAATTTCTCGGGCTCGGTCAACGGCAACAGCTTCACCGGCCAAACGAGCGCCGGCAGCGCCGGAACGGCGTTCGACATCTCCGGGGCGAGTGGCAGCTTCGGCGGCAATTTCTATGGAACCAGCGCGACCGAGGCGGTCGGGGTATTCTCCTTGTCCGGCGGTACCAACCAGGCCCAGGTGATCGGATCGTTCGGGGCTATCCAGTCCTTTGCATCAAACGATGTATCGTCAACCGTGCCGCAGCTTAACGCGCTGTCGAACGGAACGCCCCTGACCGCCACGTTCGGCAGTGGCTTCCTGTCGGCGACGAAGACGGTGACAACGACTGGGCAGATACAGACGACCTTCGCGGTTGATGGGACATCCACAGTAGGCGGCACCACCGGCACAACGACCACCGTCAATGTGCCGCCGGCGAATTTCGTCTATTACAGCAACGGCAATATTGGCCTTCAGGCGCCTGACATTCCCTATTTCAGCACCCAGCAAACTGTCAGCAACAATCAAAGTGTACAGTTTGCCGGCTCGTCCTTTACGCAGGCGTCCAACGGCGCCACGGCGGCGACCTTGCTTCCCTACGGCACGACGCAGGCGAGCGCTATCAGCAGCGTACCCGGATTTCCCTCGGTCCAGGGGGATCAGGTCACGCTCTATCGGGTTGGTGGCAATGTCGGGCTGCAATATTCCGATTTTGGTGAGTGGGCTACCGGACAGCAGACGGCAAGCGGTACCACCAACCTGGTCTCGTCCTATGGCGTCTATGGCGTCGGTGTGGCTACGCCGACTTCGCAAATGCCGACCACCGGCAGCGCCCTCTATACTGGAAGCGCGATCGGGGTGCTCGGTTACAAGGCCGCTTCGGGGTCGACGGTCATGGCCACTGTTACCGGCGTGACGGAACTCACCGCGAATTTTGCCAGCGGCGCCGTGACCGGCGGTATTTACGGCGTTCGTTCGGGGACCTCCACCGCCACCGACATTCTCTTCAATGCGGGCACCATAAAGGGTAACAGCTTCGCTGGGACGACCGCGGTGGGAACCAACAGCGCGGGCATCGCCCTGACTGGCGCCACGGGAACTTTCGGCGGTGGATTTTACGGACCCAACGCCAAGGAAATTACCGGCACCTTCTCTTTGTCGGGCGGAGCCTCGAACATTCAGCTGATCGGTGCGTTTGGTGCGCATAAATAGGGTCCTGGGGTGCATCGCCGCGTGGTTCTTGATCAGTTGCGCCGCATGGTCGCAAGACGATCCTAAAGTGCTGCTCGATGCGGCGCGCGCGGCCATCGTCGAACATCGTCTGGTGGATGCGAGGCGTCTGCTGGGGGCCATCTCCGACCGGGCGGCGGTCGATCTCAACGATCTCGACTTTCTCGAAGGCACCTTGGCCGAGGCCGAGGACGATCACACCGCCGCTATAGAGCATTTC
>Ga0213872_10001826_pt1 | contig 13207 bp, 7 predicted proteins | sample VelepicomBERX_R2_FD_160071 | JGI IMG/M metagenome (GOLD analysis project Ga0213872, IMG submission 160071) | Rhizosphere microbial communities from Vellozia epidendroides in rupestrian grasslands, the National Park of Serra do Cipo, Brazil - RX_R2 | ecosystem: Host-associated > Plants > Roots >...
GCGGATTTCATCATGGCCCGCGGTCAGACACACCGCATCTCAGGAGGCCGGACACATGACCGCACCTGACCAAGTTGCCAGCAAGAAATGCTTTGTCCTTGCATCACAGCGGTCGTCCACACATGACTACGTACAGAGATGAAAAAGATGAAAAAGATGAACTGAGCTGGGTCGTGCGATTGCTACGCCGTGCGTGAGCGCTGAGGCCGATCTTCGTTCATCTTTTCAGCGGCGAAGCCGCATCTTTTTCATCTCTGTACTTAGTCGACTCGGACCATCGGCATGAATTCTCACAACCCCAATTTCAGATGAACCGCATGGTCGCTTTCCTCGGCCCTTCTCGTGGCGCACGCCTTCAAGAGGTCTTTGCGGAGCTGCGCGCGGTCGGACCGGCACTGGCAGAAATCCTCTCCACCTTGCAGGGTTAGGTTCCCTAAACTACTTTTGAGAGGTCCCCGCAAATAAGGAGCCCATCATTATGGCGAGCAAGGATAAGCGCAAGGCCCCGCTCAAGACCCCGTCGGGCTTGGGCGAGAATGCCGTCCGCGATCTGTCGGGCGCTCTGACCCAGCTTTTGGCCGATGTCTTCGCCCTCTATCTGAAGACCAAGAATTTCCACTGGCATGTCTCGGGCCCGCATTTCCGCGACTACCATCTGCTTTTCGACGATCACGCCGCCCAGATCTTCGCCATGACCGACATGATCGCCGAGCGCGTGCGCAAGGTCGGCGGCACCACGCTGCGCTCGGCCGGCCAGCTCGCCAAAATGACCCGGGTCGCCGACAATGACGCCGATTATGTCAGCCCGGACGACATGCTGGCCGAACTGCGCGAGGAGAATGCCGCGCTGGCCGCCCGCATGCGCGTGGTCCATGGCCTGTGCGACGAGCATGGCGACGTCGCTTCGGCCAGTCTTTTGGAAAACTGGATCGACGAGGCCGAACAGCGCGTCTGGTTCCTGTTCGAGACCGGCCGCAAGGGCTGAAAAAAAAGAGCCCCGGACCGCATCAGCGATCCGGGGCCAGTCCGCGCGGGAGTTAAAAGGTGACTTTCGTGCCGAAGCGGAAGCGGCGGCCGTTCTTGTAGAGATAGACCGGGTTCGCAGGCGTGCCGTCGTAATATTCCGACTCGAGATCGAGCAGGTTGATGGCGTCGAAGCTCAAGCTGACATTCTTGGTGAGATTGTAATTGGCGGCGAAATCCAGTTCGCCTTCGCCCGCGTGATATTGCGGCGTCACCACGTCGTGCAGCACATACCAATCCGTACGGTAGGTGTAGGACAGACGGGCGCTTAGAGCCTCATCCTCGTAATAGCCGGTCAGCGTGAAGGCATGGCGGGAATTGCCCGGAAGCGGCCCTCCCGTATCCAGTCCGGCAAAGGCGTAGGTATAGCTGCCAATGGCGCCGAAACCACCCCACACATCGTGCTGTGCCTGCACCTCGAACCCTTCGGCATGGCCGCCGCCGCCATTGGTCGGATAAGTGACCTGATAGGGGTTGTTTCCCGGGAAGCCCGGCACCGTGTAGTACTCGGTAGCGGTCACCTGGGTGACATAGGATTGGATTTCCTTATAGAAGGCGGCCACCTCGAACAGCCCGTTCTTGCCCATGTAATATTCGTTCGACAGCGAGAAATTGGTCGAACGGTAGGGCAGCAAATCGGGATTGCCGCGGGTACCGGTGAGGTTGGTCGGGTTGAGGTTAACCGAACCGGCCAGATCGCCGTAATTGTTGCGCGCCATGACGCGCGCGACCGCGGCGCGCAGCACGTCGTCCTTGGCGACGTCATAGGCGATGTTGAGGCTAGGCTGGATGTCGTTATAGGGATGCGACACCGCGACCGGCGTATTGACGAAGTCGAGCCCGAGCGGGTTGAGCGGGGTGGCGGTGGCGCCGAGCGAGGCGACATTGAAGAAATTGGCCTGCTGGTCGGTGTGGACATAGCGTACGCCGATATTGCCATGCAGCTGGTCGGTGCCGAACATCGCCTCGACATAGCCGGCGCTGGTCTTTTCATGCACCGCGAAATTCGATTGGTTGGAGCCGATATTGATCAACGTGCCATTATTGATGAAGGCTTTCTGCTTGGCCGGATCGACATTGGGAAAGACCGCCGGGATGCCGGTGGCGCCCAAGGATGAGAGATGGTTTGAGGGCACCAGACCCGAGCTGCTGACGGTGCCGTTATAAGAGGGGTTGGCCGGCCAGTTGGGATCGGTGTTGGCATTGTCATAGACGAAGCCGGTCACCCAGTTGGTGTGATCGCGATATTTGACGCCGGCAAGGATCTGGTTGAAGGGACCGATCGCGAGGCCGTGCGAAAAGTCGGCCTGGGCGAAGGTTTCGTCATCTAAGGCGTGCAGACCGTCATATGTACCGTAATAATAGGTGAGCGCGCTGTTGTCGGTCGGGTTAAAGGGAATGCCGAACTTCGGAATCCCGCCCGACAGATCATAGTTGAAAGCGTAATCGCCGACGAACTCGGTCGTATATTCGCTCATTCCAGTCCGTGCACGGGTGTAGCCGCCTTCGACCGAAGCCTTCCAGTCGTCGCCCTTGTAGCTGAGCTTGAAATCGCCCCAGATGGTCTGGACGGACGCCGTGCGGACGAACTGGTCGTGCTCGACGCTGTTGTTGGCGACATTGGTGTTTCTCGGATTGGTAGGATCGCCGGTGGGATAGGCGGGCGCGGGCACATCGGCCGAGAACAGGGTGCCGTTCTTCACCGTGCCCGAATTGATCGGCAGGATGCCGTTATTCGTGACGGTGACCGGCTGGATATAGAAGCTCTGGTCCGAATTGTCGTACTGGGCGAAATTGTAGAAGAGGTTGAGTTCGGCCTTCCAGCGGTCGGTCGGCTGATATTGTGCCGAGAAAGTGCCGCCGGTGCTTAGGCGCTCTTGCTGGAAAAGGGACGAATTGATGCCGTCGGGCACCAGCAGATTGGCGCCATTGGCCAGGAAGCTGCCGTCCGGCAGCTGGGCCTGAACCGGGCTGTAGCCGAAAGTCTCGATGCCGTCGCGGCGATAATGTTCGTCATTGCGTACAAAGGCGATCGAGACGCCGAACGTATCCTTGTCATTATGCCAGGAAGTCAAGGCCGACAGATCCTCGCCCGGCTTGTTGGCGAGCTGGTTGTAATTGCCGTCCACGGCGATGGTGGTGGTGAAGGGCGCCATGTCGAGCGGATTGCGCAGATGGATGATCACCGTGCCGCCCAGGCTGCCTTCGTCGATGCGCGCTTCGGGGCTCTTATAGACCTCGAGGTCGCCGACCACCGGCGAGGGCAGCAGCGTGTAGTTGAAGGCGCGGGTCGGATACTGGACGTCCGAATAGTACCAGCTGCCCGAGGCCGCGGTCTGGCCGTTCAGCAATGTGCGGTTCAGCGAGGGATCGGTGCCTTCGATCGAGACCTGTTCGCCGTCGCCGAAATCATGGGTGATGGTGATGCCGGGAATGCGCGACAGCGATTCGGCGGCGTTCTTGTCGGGGAATTTGCCGATATCCTCGGCCGAGATGGCGTCGACGAAGGCTTCGGCATTGCGCTTGATGTCGATCGCCTTTTCAAGGCTGGCGCGGATGCCGCTCACCGTGATGGTCTGGATATCGTCGCCGCTGTTGGCGGCGGCCGGTGCCGCTTCCTCGGCGGTGGCCCCGCCGGCCAACATGAAGGCGATGCAGGCGAGGCTGGGAGCCAGCAAAGGGCGGCGGGCAAACAGATGAACAGGACGGCGGCGCATGGTTTCATTCCCCCCAAGACCGGGTGTTTCATTTGTCGTAACGATAGTGAAACACATCTCAATCTTAAATCAAAGTGATTTACTTAAAATTTTCCACAGTTCGGCCGGACAGGCGGCGTCTTAGACGCGTTCGCCCTCCGGCGGCAGATCGAAATTCACCAGGCTGTGTTTGAAGCCGCGGGTTTTCCAGGCGCCATAGGCGATGCCCGAGAGCATCCAGACCGATCCCGCGATCAGCGCCAGCGACGAGAGATGCGCCCAGATGAAGAAGCAGATGGCGAAACCCAGGCTCGGCACCACAAGCTGCGACCAGGAACGATCGCGGCGGCGCAGGAAATAATGGGTGAGCGAGGCCAGATTGACGCCCATGAAGGCGATCAGCGCACCGAAATTCAGCAGCTCCGCCCCATCGTCATAGGAAATCAGAAAAGCCCCGATCAGCACGATGGCGCCGACGAACAGCACATTATTGGCGGGAATCCGCGTGTGCGGATGAATGGCGCCGAAGAAGCTGCGCGGAATGGCGTCGCTGCGGCCCATGCCATAGAGCAGCCGCGCCGCACCCAATTGCGAGGCCATGCCCGAGCCGATGGTGGCGATCAACAGGGTAAGGCTGATCAGCTTGGACAGCGTCGGCCCGCCGGCGATGGCGGCAACATGGATGAAGGCGATCTCGATCTCGCCCTCGGGGAAGAGGGTCTGATCGCTCAAAAGCTGGGCGCCATAGACTTCGAGCGCCGACAAGAGGCCGGCCAGCAGGCAGACCAGGACGGTCGCGAGCAGGATATTGCGGCGCGGATTCTCCACCTCTTCTGAAAGGGTCGAGATGCCGTCGAAGCCGATATAGGTCAAGACCGCCACCGAGGTGCCGTGAAACACGCCGCTCAGGGAAAAAGTCTCGGGATCGTAGAAAGGCCGCAGGAAATAGGAATCGGGATATTGCGGCAGGCCGAGCACATAGCGGAGCGCGTACCAGAAGAACACCAGCACCACCGCCCCCATCACGGCGCAGAGAACGCGGTTGATGCGTGCCGAAGTCCGCACGCCCCTGAGATTGAGCGCGGTGAAGAACAGCGCGAAGAAGACCGGCCATATCAGGCCCGGATAAGGCAAGGCCAGCGCCGTGCCAGACAGAAGATCCGTCATCGCCTTGGCGCACCAGATGGTGCAGATCAGCGGATTGAGGATGTAATCCAGCGTGATGCACCAGCCGGTGACATAACCCAGCGCCGGATGCAGCTCGCGCCCGACATAGGTGTAGGCCGACCCCGCACTGGGATAGACCCGCGCCATGCGCCCATAAGAGACCGCGGTGAAGCCCATCGCCACCATGGCGATCAGAATGGCGGTGACCACATGGCCATGGCCGGCATTGGTGAAGACGCCGTAATTGGGCATCGGCGCCGTCGGCTGGATGACGATGATGCCATAGAGGATCAGATCCCACAGGCCCAGACTGCGCTTGAGCGAGACCGCGTTTTTCATCGGGCGGCTCCGTAGCGGCGCGGCACGGTGGAGATGGCCGAACTGGCGGCCTCGACTCCGAGGCGCAGGCAGCTTTGCAGTTCCTCGCCGCAGAGATGGCCATGCAGATAGCCGGCATTGAAAATGTCGCCGGCGCCGATCGTGTCGACCACCGCCACCCGCGGCGCCGCCGCCGACAGGGTCTGCCCGTCCCGCCGCGCCATCGCCCCTTCGGGCCCCCGCTTGATCACCACGGTGGCGCCCTCTCCGGTCAGGCCGCCTACATAATCGAGAGCCGCCTCCAGCCGGTCGCAGCCGGAAAAAGCCAGCGCCTCGATCTCATTGATCAGCACATGATCGACCGCATGCAGCCAGCCGGCCACGCGGGCGCGGATCTCGGCGGTCCAGCCCTGTGGCGGCCAGCCGGTATCGAGCGCCAGCTTGTAGCCGCGCCGGCGCAGATCGGCAATCAGCAGATCGAATTCCTCGAGCAGGAGCGGCGACAGGAAGGGGCTGCACAGCAGCGCCACATCGCCCGCGCCGGCCCGCGCCGGCGTCTGGACAAGAACGTCGGCCAGACAGAAGGAGGTGAGATGGCCGGGGCTGGTGAGGAAGGTGCGCTCGCCATCCGAATGGGTCAGGCCGACCGAGAGGGTGGTCGCCAGCGCCGAGCGCGTCCAGCGCCGGGCATTCTCCGGAAAGGCCGTGCCGACCCATTCGCCGAGCATGTCGGCGCCGATATTGGCGACGAGCTGGAAGTGCCCCCCCATCGCCTTGAAGGCCAACGCGGTATTGGCGGCATTGCCGCCGACGCGCGTCTCGGACTGGCTCATCATGATCTCGGTCCCCCGCCTCGGCAGATCGTCGAGCACGCCAAGGATCATGTCGACATTGACACTGCCGATAATAAGGAGCTTTCCGTAGTCCGACACCTGCACTCTCTCCCCCGTTCAATGCCGGGGGAGTGGATCATGACGGATCATTTAAATCAAGTTGATTTAGTTAATTGCCTCACCTAGAGTTTTCTCATGGCGCGACTTCCCGACAGCAAATCCGCCGGCGTGGCCGGCACCAATCTCGAATTCTCCAAGAAATTCAATCGCCGGGCGGTGATCGAGACGATCCGGCTGCATGGCAGTCTGCCCCGGGCGGAGATCGCCCGCCTGACCTCGCTGACGGCGCAGGCGATCGGCAACATCGTCGGCGAACTGCAGGAAGCCGGCTTCCTGGTCGCCGCCGATCCGGTGCGCGGCGGACGCGGCCAGCCCGCGACGCCGATGTCGATCAATCCCGACGGGGCCTATTCCATCGGGCTGCAGCTCGACCACCGGGTGCTGATCGCGGTGATGGTCGATCTGGCCGGCAAGGTGCGCGCGCGGGCCGAGCTGCCGGTCGACCGTCCCACACCCGAACAGGCCCTGCCGCTGATCCTCCGGCTGGTGCGGACGCTGAGGAAGAACAGTTCGGTCAATTGGCGCCGCGTGCTCGGCGTCGGACTGGCCACGCCCGGCCCGCTGGGCGGCGAGGCGGCTCGCTTCTTCGGCGCCGATCATCTTCCGGGCTGGGACGATCTCTCCATTCTCGACGAGCTGTCGGAAAAGCTGGAATTGCAGGTGCTGGTGGAGAATGACGCCAATGCGGCGGCGATCGGCGAACGTCTCTACGGCGTGGCCCGCACCCTGCAGAGCTATGTCTATCTGTTCGTCGGCATCGGCCTCGGCGCCGGCTTGTTCCTGAATGGCAGCCTCTATCGCGGCAGCGGGCAGAATGCCGGCGAGATCGGGCATATGGTGGTGGTGCCGGGCGGCCGTCCCTGCATGTGTTCCAACCATGGCTGCCTCGAGCGATATCTTTCCTTGCGCGCGGCTTACGAGGCGCTGGGCGTGCCCGATCCCGACATGGTGCGGCCCGACATTCTGCTCGACCCCTCCTCTTCGCAGGCGGTCGAACGTTGGCTGGACGAGGCGACCGAACCGCTGCGCCGCGCCATCAACATCCTGGAATCGGTGGTCGACGCCGAAACCATCATTATCGGCGGCTTCACCCCGCCCTCCATCATCGAGCGGCTGGTGGCGCGCCTTTCTCCCCTGCCCGTTTCCGTCCGGGCGCGGGCCGGCCATCAGGGGCCGCGCCTGCTTATCGGCTCGGCCGGTTACGACACGGCGGCGCTGGGCGCGGCCGCCCTGCCGATCTTCGACGAGTTCAACCCGCAATATGACGTTCTACTGAAAGGCTAGAATGACCTCCCTGAAAGACGGCGGCCTGCTCGGCATGAACGCCGACATCACCCGCCGCGATTTCATGGGCGGCACCTTGGCCGCTTCCGGCGCGGCGCTGATGACCGGAGCTTGCCCCTTCGCGGCGCGGGCCAAAAATCAGGCCGAAGGCGCCGATTGGACCGGCTATGGCGGAGTTGGCGAATATGCCCGCTCCAACGGCAATGTCTGGGACGTGGTCAAAGCCGGCCATGGCATACGCGACGGGGCCTACGATCTGGAAAATGCTATCCATGATCTCGGTGAGACGGTCGATTGCGTCATCGTCGGCGGCGGCATCAGCGGTCTGGCGGCGGCCCTGACGATGCGGCGGCGCAGCGGGGGCCGCCTCAGCTGCCTGGTGCTGGAGAATCATGCCATCTTCGGCGGCGAAGCCCGGCAGAACCTCTTCGAGGTCGAGGGTCGCCGGCTGGTGGCGCAGCAAGGATCGGCGCTGTTCTTCGTGCCCTATCCTTATAGCAGCCTGGCGCGCTTTTACGACTCCATCGGTCTTGGCGCGCCGCGCCTGCGTTATCAGGAGTGGGGCGGGCCCGATCCGGCCATGGAGATGGCGGCCAATCCCTATGATTCGGTCGGCATCGAGCATGGCCAATATGGCTTCTGGTTCGCCGATTCGAGCGGCGCCTCCTGCGGCCGCTGGGTGCTGGATCCGATCCGCAAGGGTTTCGCCGGCGCGCCGGTCTCGAACGCCGACCGCGCCGATCTGCTGCGCTGGTTTTCCGGCAAGGCGGCGGAAGCCGCGCCCTTCACCGGCCCGGCTTATGAAGGCGATGAGATTTCCCGCCGACTCGACGCGATCAGCCTCGAGCAGCATTACATGGAGCGCTACGGCCTCACGCGCGATTTCATCCGCACCTATCTGTCGCCGGTCGAAGGCGGCGGATCGGGTCTCGGGCCGGACGCGCTTTCGGCCTATTGCGATTATGGCGCGGATCTGCTGCGGATGGACTATCGCGGCGGCGACCCCTCGCAAATGTTCCCCGGCGGCAACACGACCATTGCCCGCTTGATGGTCAAAGCGCTGATCGACAAGGCCTTTCCCGGCGAGGCCAGCGTCGCCGGCGTTTCGCGCGACGTCGATTTCGCCGCCCTCGACGCGCCCGGCGAGCCGGCCCGCATCCGCTGCGGCGCCACCGTCGTCTCCGTGCGCCATGAAGGCGATCCGGCCAGCGCCGGCGCCGTCTCGGTGATCTATGCCAAGGACGGCCGGCTTTTCCGCCTGCGGGCACGCTCGGCCATCATGGCCGGGGGAAGCTGGACGGCGAAACACATCATCGCCGATCTGCCGGACAGCCACCGCGAGGCTTACGGCCAGTTCTACCGTTCGCCCTGCCTGATCGCCAATGTGGCGCTGCGCAATTGGCGCTTCCTCTATCGCATGGGGCTGTCCGGCTGCCGCTGGTTCGGCGGATTCGGCTCGGCCCTGGCCGTGCGCAAGGTGGCGGTGCCCGGAGGCGGCGGCGAACCGATCGGCCCCGACTCGCCGGTGGTGGTGACCTTGAAGATCCTGTTCCCCCGCCCCGGCCTGTCCACCCAGGAACAAGGCATTCTGGGACGGACGGAGATGTTCTCGACCTCCTTCCGCGAGTACGAACACCGCATCCGCGAGCAATTCACCGCCTTGTTCGGCCGCTGGGGATTCGACGCGCGGCGCGACATCGCCGGCATCATCCTCAATCGCTGGGGCCATGCCTATCTCAGCCCGCAGCCGGGCTTCTTCTTCGGCAAGGACGGCGCGCCCTCGCCGCGCGATGTGCTGCGCGCCGCGCCCTTCGGCCGCATCGCCTTCGCCAATACCGATCTCGCCGGCATCATGGATCACCGGTGCTCGATCCTGGAGGCCGAGCGGGCAGCGGGGCAGCTTCTGGACTCGGTCCTTATCTGAGCTTCATCTCGACCCAATCGATGGCCCAGAGCGGGTTCAGCGTCCTGCCGGTGAAGCTGAAGCAAAGGTCGCGGCGCCCTGGCCGGAGCGGCAACTCGGATTGCAATATCGTGGTTCCGGGGCTGTTCACGGCCTCGGGCAGGGGAAGCACCGCGACGGGATCGCCGCCGCAGCTGCCGTCCCGGATCTCGAGTTCGCCGCTTTTGGTGCGCGGGGTCCCGATCTTGGTCGGATAGCCGTCCTTGGCATCCTGGTAATTGAAAGGGACATGGCCGACCCCGACCCTGATCCGGGTCTTCCCGGCGATCTTGGCGTCGGGAAGGATCCAGCATGGGTGGGCGAGGTCGAGCAGGAAGACCGAACGCGGCCCGCCCGCCGGCGTGTCGGCCTCGAGATTGTTGATGTCCGGCTCGATGCCATCGGGATGGCGGACCGAGCACATGGCGAGGCTCTGGCTGTAGATCCGGCCCTTTTCCGGGGACCGGGCGGGCAGGTCAAAAGGAATGCCGAGCCGGCGATAGCGCTGCTCCTCCAGCCGGAGCCGGCCGGCGAAAGCCCTCGGATCAGGATCCGAAGCCGGACTCCAGGCGATTTCCGCCAGCGCGGCGAGGCGGGGGAACGCCATCCGCATCAATATGTCGTCGGTGCGGAAATTCTCGCTCCAGAGACTGGCCTGAACGCCAAGGATGCGGGCCTTCTCCGCCTCGGAAAGCCCGGCCGGCAGCGGGTCGAAGGCCAGCACGTCCTCGACCCGGACCACCGTGCCGCGGCCTGGTGGCTCGAACGCGGTGGCTTTCTGGCGGTAATCGAAATAGAGGGTGGGTTCCTGCGAGACCACCACCTCATGCCCGGCCCCCACCGCTTCCCGGACGAGATCGGGGCCGTGCCAGATTGCGGCGATGGCGTCCTTCCCGACCATACCGCCCGACAGGATCTCGTCCCAGCCCATCAGGCGCCGGCCATGGCTGGCGAGGAATTGGCCGATTCTCGCGGTGAACCAGCCTTGCAGCGCGTCCTCATCGGCGATGCCGAGCGATTTCATGCTTGCCTGGATGGAGGGCGATGCCTTCCATTGCGTCTTCACCGCTTCGTCGCCGCCGATATGGATGATCTGGCCGGGAAACAGCTCCATCGTTTCGAGCAGAACATTGTCGAGAAAATCGAAGGTGGAATCGTCGAGATTCAGGATCGAGGGCAGGATCCCCCAATCCTTGGACGGCCCCGCCGGCGCGTTGGGACTCGATCCGAGCTGCGGATAGGCCGCGATCGCGGCGGTCGCATGTCCCGGCATCTCGATTTCTGGGACGATCTCGACATGGCGAGCCCGGGCGAAGGCGACAATGTCCTGGATCTGCTCCTGGCTATAGATCCCATCGCTCGGACCGTGCCACCCGCCGATTTCCGTCAGGCGCGGATAGCGCTTGATCTCGATCCGCCATCCCTGGTCGTCGGTCAGATGCCATTGCAGCCGGTTCAGCTTGTGCAAGGCCATCCAGTCGATGAAGCGCTTGACCGTTTCCGGCGACTGATAATGGCGGGCCGAATCGAGAAGAACCCCTCGCCAGCCGAAACGGGGGGAATCCTCGATCACCCGTCCGGCCAGACGGACCGGACCCTGGCCGGGCGACGCCGACAGCAATTCCCAGAGCGAGATGCCGCCATAGAATAGGCCGGCCGGCGCTGGGGCGGTGATCTCGACTCCGTTGGACGAAATCGCGATCCGGTAGGATTCGGGATTTCCGGGGCCAGGAGCGATGTGAAAGCGGATGGCGCCGGCGCTCTCAGCCTGAAGTGGAAGCGCGCCGCTTCTCGTCATCAGATCGAGAAAATGGTGTCGCGCCTCCTCGGCTCCCGGATCGGCGGAGGCCTCGACCGCGGTCGCCGCCGTCACCGTGAAGGCGCCGCTTTCCAACCGCTCGGACAGAGGCGAGGGCAAAAGCGCATCGTCGCCCAGCGCGGAGCCGCCGGCCAGGCAGAGGAGGACGGTCAAGAGGGAAAGCGTCTGGTTGAACTGCATCGGGACTCGGAGCCTCCATCGCCGCGGGGTATTCGCCCCGCCTGATCGGAGCATTTCGACTTAACTAAATCAACTTGATTTATAATACACCCCATGTTTAGACTCCGAACTGTCACATTGGGCGACCGAGGGGGTTCGCCGGCACAAAGGGGGGATTTGAGTATGCAGGGTGTTGTTTCTCCGGTTTCGCGCGCCCACCGGTTCCGGCGCTTTCTCGACACCCGCATTTTTCTTTCCACGGTAGCGACGATTTATCTGGCGGCGGCGGGAGCCCACGCCGAGGCGCCTGCGGGCGACATTCAGGAAGTCGTCGTCTCCGGCTATCGCGAGTCGCTGGACAAGGCGCTGGCCAACAAGCGCAATTCCGATCTGCCGATCGAGTCGGTGGCGCCCGAGGACATCGGCAAGATGCCAGACCAGAATGTCGCGGAATCGCTGCAGCGCCTGCCGGGCATCCAGATCAACCGCGCCGGCGGGCAAGGCACCTCGGTGCTGATCGACGGCATGCGTCAGAATCTGACCACGCTGAACGGCGATATTTTCCTGACCGGCAAGGAATTCTATGTCTCGGGCGTCGGCGCCAGCGGCGGCGGCGGCGGCAATTCGCAATACAATTCCCTCGAAGGCATTCCGAGCGAGGAAATCGGCGGTATCGACGTCTATAAGAACCCCAAGGCCTCGATCACCGAAGGCGGGCTGGGCGGCACCATCAATTTGAAGACCCGCGATCCGCTTCTGGCCCCCGATGGATGGTCGCTGGGCGGCAATCTCCGCATGACCAATTCCAGCGCCAGCAATGACTGGACTCCGGTCGGAACCCTGGTCGCGACCTATAAATTCAACGACCGGCTCGCCGTGACCGGCAGCGTCTCCTATGACGAGGAAGACTTCCACAACAAGCAGGTGACCGACAATCTCGACAGTCCCTGGGTCACCACCAATTCGGCCACCCTGCCGACCAGCCAGCCTCTGACCGACGCGCAATACACCACCTTGCCGGCCAATGTCGGCATGGGCGGCTATTATCTCGATCCGCAGCGCGCCTTCTTCACCGACGATTACGTCAATCAGAAGACCATCGGCGCCTCGCTGGGGATCGGCGCCAGGATCACCGATTCGGTCAAGACCCGGGTGAACTGGTTCTATACGCATCTGGAGGCGGTCCAGACCGATTACACCGCCAACGCCATGTTCAATAGCGCCGGCTCGCCGCCCGGACAGGAAATTCCCGGCATCGACCCGACGAAACCCTATGCGATCGACGGCAAGGGCGTGGTTCAGTACGGCACCTTCACTGCCACCAACGCCAGCACCCATACGATGTATCAGGACGGGGTGGCCAACGCCAACAACCTGCAATGGCTCACCAATATCGATCCGGGCGGGAGCCTGCGCGGCTCGATCGACGCCTCCTACGCCTATGCCACCTCCAATCTGCAGGCCGACCAGGCCGACGTCTCTCACGCGGCCTACGCCACGGGCGGCGCCGTGTTCAGCGGCAACAGCATCTCGAGCGGCGTCCTGACCTCGCCGGCGGCGCCGGGCTGCAACAACGGCGCCGCGACCTGTACGCCCGGCACCGGCAACGCGCCCTACCAGTTCGCCTACTCGAATGGCGGAACTTCGGGCCTTCCGCATGTGAGCAACCTAGCGTCGATCCTCAATAATTCCGCTTACAGCACCTTCCAGTCCAACTGGGCCTGGGCCAACCTGACCTCGCAGCAGCAAGCGGCGGTCAAGCTCGACGCGGAATATGATCCCGCCTTCATCAAGAATGTCGACACGACCCTCTCCGGCGGCTTCCGCTACGCCACCCGCAATGTCG
>Ga0213872_10001827_pt1 | contig 13205 bp, 12 predicted proteins | sample VelepicomBERX_R2_FD_160071 | JGI IMG/M metagenome (GOLD analysis project Ga0213872, IMG submission 160071) | Rhizosphere microbial communities from Vellozia epidendroides in rupestrian grasslands, the National Park of Serra do Cipo, Brazil - RX_R2 | ecosystem: Host-associated > Plants > Roots >...
ACAGCATGCGTGTCGCATAAGCGCCGCTGCGTTCGTGGCTGGCGAATAGCCGCAATGGCAATACCGGCTGGCGCACGTGTTTTTCGATGGCGATAAACAGGGCGAGCAGCAGGAGCCCGGCCAACAAGGCGATCTGCGTGAGCGTATCGTGCCAGCCTTGTTCTGCCGCCCGCACCAAGCCATAGACCAATGCCGTCATGCCCAGCGTGGAGGTCGCCGCGCCGGCCAGGTCGAATTGCCCGGCGTGTGTCGGCGTCTCTTGGATATAGCGGCGCGCGCCGGCGATCAGCAGCAAGCCGATCGGCAGGTTAATGAAGAAACCCGCGCGCCAGGACACCAGATCGGCGAACAGGCCGCCGAGCACCAGCCCGAGCGTGGCGCCGATGCCGGCCGCGGCGGCGTAGAGCGACAGCGCCCGCGTGCGTTCCGGCCCCTCGGCAAAGTGCGTCGACAACAATGCCAGTGTCGAGGGGGCGAGCACCGCCGCGCCGGCGCCCTGCACCATGCGCGCGGTCAACAGCCAAGCAGGGGATTGCGCTAGGCCAATGGCCAACGAGGCGAGGGTGAAGATCGCCAAGCCGATGATGAACATGCGCCGCCGGCCGAGAATGTCGCCGGCGCGCGCGCCAAGCAACAGCAGGCCGCCGAAGGCCAGCGTGTAGGCATTGGGCACCCACGACAGGCTGGTCAGGGAGAAGCCCAGGCCGGCTTGGATTTTGGGCAGACCGGTGATGACGATCGAGATGTCGATCACGATCATCAGGTAGCTGGCCATGATGATGGCCAGTACCGGGCCGTGCTTGATGGCGGTGTTCGATTCGTTCATGCCTTGCTTTCTCGCGTGCGGAGGCGGGGCGCCGCGTACCCGGTTACAGCGCGTTGTTCAGAATGGGGGTGACGACGTCGCGGGTATAGATATCGGCGATGCCGAAATAGCGCGCGTTGCCCAGCACGTTGTCGATGATGGCGGGCAGGTCGGCCGCGTGAATGCCAAGCTGCGACAGCCGCGTGGGCGTGCCGATCTTGTCGAACCAGGCTTCCAGCGCGGCAATGCCCTGCAGGGCGCCGTCGACGCCGAACACGGTCTTGGCGAAACGCTCGAACTGCGCCGGGTTGCGGCTGTGGTACCAACGCATCCACGACGGCATGACGACCGACAGCCCCGCGCCGTGCGGCACGTTGAACAAGGCCGACAGCGCGTGTTCGATCATATGGTTCGGATAGCTGAAGCCGGCGGTGCCGGCATAGATCAGGCCGTTGAGCGCTTGGGTCGACGCCCAGGCGAACTCGGCGCGGGCAGCGTAATCCGCCGGGTCGTTCAGCAGCGTTTCGGTGGTTTCGATCACCGTGCCGACGATGGCTTCGACCATGCGTGAATGAAAGCGCGGCTGCACCGACGCGGTGAAGTAACCCTCGATCGCATGGGCGATGATGTCGGCGGCGGAATACACCAGGTAGTCGCGCGACACCGTCTGCATCAGCGCCGGATTGATGATCGATACCGTGGGGAAGCTGAGCACCGAGTGGATGGCGAACTTCTCCTTGGTGTCTTCGTTGGTGACCACGGCGCCGCTGTTCATCTCGCTGCCGGTGGCAGCCAGCGTCAGTATGTCGAAGACCGGCAATGCGGCCTCGATGCGTGCCTTGCCGATAAACAGGTCCCAGACGTCGCCTGCATACATCGTGCCGGCGGCAATGGCTTTGGCGCTGTCGAGCACCGAGCCGCCGCCGACGCTCAAGACGGCATCGACTTGATTGCCGCGGGCGAGCGCGATGGCCTCGCGCACTTTCGACAGCACTGGGTTGCTGACGATACCGCCGCATTCGATGAGCGCGATGCCGTGCGTGGCCATGCTTTGGCTGACCACGGCGAACAGACCGTCGCGCTTGATGCGCTCGCTGCCGTAGCACAAGAGCACCTTCTTGATGCCATGCTCGGCCAGATGTTGGCCGATCTGTTGTTCCTTGCCGGCGCCGAATTCCACCTTGGTCGGGTTGTAGAAAGTAAAGTTGTCCATCATGAAGTCCTTGATTGCGCCACATGGCGTGGCTGGATGGACGACACTTTAACTTTTGGATAAACATCAAACTAGACAGTTATAATTTGAATTATTTACAACTAGAAGATGCTAATTGGGTGGGCAGGTATGTCGATCAACGAGTTGCGTTCCATCACCACGTTTGTCCGCACTGCCGAGCTGGGCAGTTTGAGCAAAGCCTCTGAGGCGCAGCAGATCTCGCCGCAAGCGGCGAGCAAGGCGCTATCGCAGCTGGAGCAGTACTTGGGAGTGCGGCTGTTCCACCGTACCACCCGCAGCATGGCGCTGACCGAAGAGGGGCGGCGTTTTCTCGACGCGGTGCATCCCGCGCTGATCGGGTTTCAACAGGCGCTGCAGGCGGCGCGGCAAACCAAGGAAGAGTTGGCCGGCCCGTTACGCATCGTCGGCCCGCGCACGGTGGTGCAGTCTGTGCTGGGGCCGGTGTTGGTCGAGTATTGCCGGCTGTATCCGGAGGTGGCGCCGGACGTGCAGCTGGACGATCGCATCGGCAACTGGGTCGAGGACCGCATCGACGTGGGGTTCCGCTTGGGCAACAGCCCGCAGGAGGGGCTGGTGGCGCGGCGCTTGTTTCCGATGCAGCTGATCATTTGCGCCTCGCCCGATTACCTGCGCCGCTACGGCACGCCCAAGAGCCTGGTCGAATTGAGTTCGCATCGCTGCAGCGCTTTCCGCCGCGCCAGCGACGGCCGCGTGGTGCCGTGGCGGGTGAGGGTGGGCGAGAGCAATCAGGATCAGCCGATCAACCCGACGTTTTGCACCAACGACGAGACGCTGGAGCTGCAGGCGGTGCTGGCGGGGGAAATCATCGGCCAACTGGCGGCGCCCACCGCCGCCGCGTTGATCCGCGCGGGGCGGCTGGTGCCGATTCTGCTGGACCATCTATCCGATCATTATAGCCTGTTCGTCTACTATGGCAGCCGCGCCGCGCAGCCGGCCCGGGTACGGCGCTTTATCGACCTGGCGGTGGAACGGCTGACCGATAACCCCGACTTCGTGCTGGGCCACGACGAACTAATCGGTGCTGCGGCCAAGGGGTAGGCCCTGGTCGCCGTAGAAGCTGTAGCATTCCCGGCCGGCGCGCTTGGCGGCATACAGCGCCCGGTCCGCCTGCTCGATGATCTGCGCCGGCTGCGTGCTGTCGGTGGGAAATAAGGCAATGCCGACGCTGCCGCCGATGTGCACGCGGGTGCCCGCCGGGAGCTCGAACGGTGTGGCGAGCAGGCGGATGACGTCTTGCGCCACTTCCGCGGCGGCAGCGGGGGAGACGAGGTCCTCCAGAACGATGACGAATTCGTCCCCGCCCAGGCGCGCCAAGGTATCCTGCTCGCGTAAACGGCCGTTCAGGCGCGCCGCGACCGCGATCAGCAGTTCGTCCCCCGCTTTGTGACCCAGGGTATCGTTGATGGGTTTGAAGCGGTCGAGATCCAAAAAGAGCACCGCGCCCAAGCCGCCGCGTTTGGTGCGCGCGAGCGCATGCTCCAGGCGCGACATCAGCAGCAGGCGGTTCGGTAGCCCCGTCAAAGCGTCATGGTGCGCCAGCCGTTCCATTTCCGTCTGGACGTGCTGCATGCGCGTGATGTCGACCGAGGTGCCGACGTAGGCGACCCGCTTGCCGCTTTCGTCGTTGACCGTGCTGATGTTGATCCACTCGAGGTAGATTTCGCCGCCCTTGCGCCGGTTCCAGATTTCGCCTTGCCAGTTTCCCGTCTCGTTGATCGACTGCCACATATCGAGGAAGAAGGCGCGATCATGCCGGCCGGATTGCATAAAGCGCATGTTTTTGCCGCGAATATCGTCCAGCCGGTATTCGGTGATGCGCTCGAAGGCCGCGTTGGCATCGATGACGCGGGCCTGGGCATCGGTGATGACCACGCCCTCTTGCGAGTTTTCAAACACCATGGCGTGTTGGCGCAGACGCACTTCGGTCTGCTTGCTCTCGGTGATGTCCTGCGAGGCGCCGTGGTAACCCCGGAATTGTCCGGATTTGGAGAACACCGGCGCGCCGCTGATTCTGAACCAGCGCATCTCGCCGGCCTCGTTCCTCAGGCCACCCTCTAGATTACGGAAAGGCAGATGGTTGGCGAGCGTCTTGCGGTGCTTGGCCCAATCCGCTTCGGATAGCCCCTCGAACGGCAATTCCCAGCGCGTCTTGCCGAAATAGTCCTTGTAATTCATACGCGAGTGGTCGGCAATCGAAGCGCTGATTTCCTTGAAGCGAAATTGTTCGTCCAGCTCCCAGAAGTACTCGGCGGCAATGTCCGCCAGGTTGCGAAACACCTCGCGCTCTTCTTCCAGCGCCTCTTCCGCCTGCTTACGCCGCTGAATGTCCTCGATGATGGCGATGAAGTAGTCCGGCGCGCCCGCTTCGTTGCAGACCATGGTCACGGTCAGGTTGATCCACACCAGTTGGCCGTCGCGATGGATGTAGCGTTTTTCCATCGAATAATCTTGGATTTGGCCGCAGAGCATCTGGTCGACGTACTGCAGGTCGGCCTGCAGATCCGGCGGGTAGGTGATGTCCTGAAAGGTTTGGCTCAGGAGCTCGTCATGACTGTAGCCGACGATGTCGCATAACCGGCGGTTGACCCGCAGCCAGCGGCCATCCAGCGAAACATGGGCCACGCCGGTGCCGGCATGCTCGAACGAGGCGCGAAACAGCGTCTCGTTGCGCTGCGCCTCGGCGGCGCGAGCCTCCGCCAACTGCCTGGCTTCGTCCAATTGCCGGTACAGCGCGATGTTGGCGATGCCGATGGCGGTCGCATCGGCCAGCGCCTGCTGCAGCTCCAATTCTATCGGCGTGGCGTAGTGGGTATCGGCCCAATAGCAGCCGATGGCGCCCAGAGGCTTCTGGCGGCCGATGGGCACCATGCACAGGCTTTTGACGAAGGTGGGGCGGTAGGCGGCGTGCGGGACGCGCGGGTCCGCGTAGATGTCCGCAATGATGACCGGTTCGGCATTCAGCATGGCGTAGCCGCTGATGCAGGTCGTCAGCGGAAAGCGCTGGCCCTTCCACAGCGGGCCGATGGCGTCTTCGTCGGCATAGTGGCAGTTGTCTCCGTCGCGCAATACCAGCGTGGCGCCGTCCGCGCCGGTCAATTCGCGCGCGGCGCGGCGCACGATGGCCATCAAGGCGGGCAAATCGCGGATTTGCGCGATTTGCTGCACGACTTCGGCGAGATGAAGCGCGTTGTCATGCGCGAGGGAGGGTTGGATCGGGACTGGCGAACCCACAGCGTTTCCTTCGTCGACTATTTTTTGAATTTTTCTACTTTAGGGACCCTCTGAACAAGTTATTTGCCGCCGCGTTTGGTCAACAACAGGCCGAATGCAAGGCGCGCAACGCAACGGTAAATAACTTGTTCAGAGAGTCCTTAGTGGCTTTGCTTTAATTAGTTGACGCCATCTTGGATTATTTGTCACTTCCTTCTCAAGGTCCATGCATTTTTGATTGAAAAATTCACAATTAATTCGATGGGTTGATCCGCATCAGATTTTGGGGTGTTGTATGCTAACATTATGTTTATGTTGGCATAATTGTTTGGTCGTTAACGATTGATTGGCTAATTGTTTGATCTGAAATTAGACATGAAACCATCCTGTGCGCCGGATAAGCTAAAACTGGCTGTAAATCAAAATTAATAATTACCGGGGAGCATTGATGAAAATTACCAAAAGACTGGCCCTCACTTTGTCCGTTTCTCTGGGCGCGCTGCTGCTGATCGGCGGCTACGGTATTTGGCAGTTGAATCAGGCGCAGGCACGCTTCGACTACGTGGCGCAGAACACCTTCCCCAGCTTGCAGGCCTTGGCCAAGGCGGATCAAGCGCTCAGCGATATCCGCGTGGCGTCGTTGAAGGCCATCGCCGCACCCAGTGAAGACTTGCGCAGCACGGCACGCAATACCATCGCCGATGCCGATAAACGCTTTGATGCCACGATAGCCGATTACCTGGCCAACGACATTTCCAACGATGCCGACCGGCAAATGCTGGAGGCGGACAAGGCGGCGATGGCGCAATACCGGGCCTTGCGCGACCAGTCGATCCAAATTGCCGACCACGGCGATAAGGACGGCGCGCTGAAGAATTTCATGGTGACCGGCGCATCCATCGCACAGACCCTGGTCAAGGATTTGGCGGACCATGCCGCGTTCAACTATGACCTCGCCAATGGCTTGGTGAAGCAAAATCAAGCCGACTACACCCGCGCGCTGGCGCTCTTCGCCGTGTTGATCGCCGTCGCTTTTATCGCCGCGGGGGGGCTGGGGTTTCAGGTGTTCCACATCATTCGCGCTGGTCTGAGCAATATCCAAGGCACGATGGAGCAGGTCAGCCAATCGCTGGATTTCACCCGACGCGCCGACGTGGCGCGGCAGGATGAAATCGGCATCACGGCGACGGCATTCAACAAACTGCTGGCCATCCAGCAAGAAAACCTGAAAAGCATTCTGCACGGCGCGCATGAAGTCGCCGCGACCTCGGCGCAATTGACGCAGGCCGCGACGGAGGTCTCGACCGCCTCGCAGGCGCAAAGCGAGGCGGCCGCCAACATGGCGGCGACGGTGGAGCAGATGACGGTCAGCGTCAACCACATCGCCGAGCGCGCCAAAGAGACGCAGACCTTGTCGCACGAGTCGGGGCATCTGGTGCAAGGTGGTTCGGCCATCATCGGTCAGACCATCAAGGATATTCACCAAATCTCGTCCTCGGTGGCATCGGCGTCGACCAGCATCCGCGAGCTGGAAACCTATAGCGACCAAGTGAGCAATGTCATCGGTGTGATCGGCGATATCGCCGATCAAACCAATTTGCTGGCCTTGAATGCCGCCATCGAGGCGGCGCGCGCCGGCGAGACCGGGCGGGGCTTCGCGGTGGTGGCCGACGAGGTGCGCAAGCTTGCCGAGCGCACCACGCGCTCGACGCAGGAAATCTCGGCCACGATCCATGCCATGGTCGAGCGCGCCGGCCATGCCACCAAGCAGATGCTGGATGCGGAGCAATTGGTGGAGACCGGGGTCAAGCGCGCCGACGAGGCCGATGCGGCGATCCAAAAAATCGGTTCGACCTCGAGCCAATCCGGCGTGATGATCAGCGAAATCACCACGGCGATCGGCGAACAGGGCGTGGCCAGTAACAGCATCGCGGTGGAGGTAGAGCGCACGGCGCAAATGTCGGAGCAATCGAGCGCCGCTGCGCAGCATACCGCCGGCACGGCGCAACATCTGGATACGCTGGCGCAGCATCAAATCGCCACGCTGTCGAAATACACGCTGTAGCGCGTCGTATCACACTCTCCCCTAGGCGCACTCGCCGCAGGCAGTGCGCCTCTTTCTTTCCCCTGCCCATTTGGCATCTTATCTTTTATGCGATCTTTACATGGCGTCGCTTAGCATGAGATCGCCGGCCCCGTGGGCTGCGCACTTCATCGTTATCCCAAAGGATATTCCGACCATGATCAGCACATTGGCTCGACCTTGCGAGGTGGAGCACATCTTGTTGGATGCGGATTTGCATGATCGTCGACAGCTCTTTACCGCGATAGGGCAAGTCGTCAGTCAAAATCAGCCGCAGGCGAGCGCCGACATCGCGCAGAGGCTCGACGAGCGCGAGTCGCTTGGATCGACCGGGCTCGGCCACGGCGTGGCCATTCCCCATGCGCGGATGGATAGCCTGTCGACGTCGGTCGCCTTGCTGGTGCGCACGGCGGAGCCCATTCTTTTCGACGCGCCGGACGACAAGCCGGTCGATCTGTTTTTTGTCGTGCTTGTGCCGGAGCAGGCGACGCAGGAGCACTTGCAACGATTGGCGGATGCCGCGCGTCTGCTGAGCGAGCGCCGTGTCCGCGAGGCCTTGCGCACCAGTGTTTCCATCGCGGCGGTATGCGCCGTGCTGCGCGACGAGGGGCTGACGTCATGAGTGTGAATACAACCGAAACCTCGATCCGCCACGCACAGTTGCTGCGCGAGTCGCGCCCCTTTATCCATGCGCTGCATGGTCAGACCGTGGTCGTCGGTTTTCTCGGCGCAACGCTGTCCGATCTATCGATGCGTTTGCAGTGGATGCAGGACATCGCCTTGTTGGCATTGCTGGGCGCGCGCCCGCTATTGGTTCATGGCGTGCCGTGGTCCGGCCATGCCGAACAGCCTTCGCCGGCCGCGCAGCGCGCCGCCATGACGGAAGTCAATGTTGACCTGGTGCGTTTGCTCAACCGGGAGGGCGCGCGCGCGGTCGGGCTCAATGGACAAGACGCGCATTGGGCGTTGGCCTCCGATCAAAACGAGCAAGGTCTATTGGATGCCGACACGGCGTTGATTCAAGCGTTGTTGGCCGGCGGCATGATTCCCGCGTTGATGGCTTGCGCGCCGGACGTCAACGAAGCGTGGCATTCACTGCCGTCCGAACGTTTTGCCGCGCAGGTGGCGCAGCGGTTGCAGGCGCGCGCGCTGGTTTTGGTGAGCGAAGAGGCTCCCTCGCTTTGGGCCGGGATGAGCGACGGCATGATGGACCGCCGCGGCGCGGCGACCTGGCTCGCGGCGCACGAGCGCGACGAGAGCGCCTTGGCGATGCGCGCCGCCATGGCGGCGGCAGACGGGGGCGTGTCAACCGTGCATTGGGTTGATGCGCACGGACAGGGCGGGCTCATCGCCGAACTATTGACCAGCGAAGGCGAGGGGGCGGTGCTGTGCCGCCGCGGCAGCACGCAGGTGCTCAACGACACCGCGCGCTATTTCAGTCATGCCGACAGCGTCATTCGGCCGAATTTCGTCGCCGAACACAAATGGGTGGTGCGCTTTTAACATGACCACCGATAAGCCCCCCTCGCGCCCACGCACGTTGCTCTACCGCCCCTGGCAGGCGGGCGACTCGGCGCAAGCCGTGACGGCGTTGCTGCATCGGGCGTTCGACCCGCTGGCGCAACAGGGGCTCACCTGCGCCAGCGGCCGCCAGCCGGCGGAGGCGACGCTGGCGCGGATCGAGCAGGGTTGGTGTTTTGTCGCCGAGGATGGCGGCCGTATCGTCGGCACGCTGACGGTGTACGCCAGCGAACCGGAAAGTAGCAGCCGGGTTTACCGCAATGTCCGGGTGGCGAGCGTGCACCAGTTTGCCGTCGAACCGGCATACCAGGGGGCGGGGGTGGGCGACGCCTTGCTGCGCTTGGCCGCCTGTGCGGCCAAGCGGGCGGGGTTTGCCGTGCTGGCGCTGGATACGCCGAAGCGCGCCAAGCACTTGTTGGCTTTTTATCGCCATCATGGTTTTCGTGTCGCCGAGTCCCTTCGTTTCGCCGGGCGCGACTATACCAGCCTGGTATTGGAAAAGCCGTTGCGCGCGCAGGCGGCGCGCCTACCGGCGACGGCGTGGCTGTGAATCCATGCGCAGAACCCCGCCGCGCCGAGCGCGCGGCATGATTAAATAATTCTTGAAGTGTGTCTGTGGTTGTCGCATCATGGCGCCTCAAGATTCAGGTGTCGCGCCAGCATCCGTTGGCGCGGTGAAACGGGAAGCCGGTGACGCTGTTTACAGTCATTCCGGCGCAGCCCCCGCTGCTGTAGGCCAGACGAATCCACCCTTGTGCCACTGTGCGCCGCGCGCATGGGAAGGTCGGTGGAGGAGGATGAAGGCAAGCCAGAAGACCGGCCTGAGTCAAGCAGGGTATCTCTCTCTGGGGTGCGGGACGAGGCCTTGGCGGCAGGCGTGAGGTTGGTCTGTTTCCTGGTTTTCGTGATGTCCTTCCCGATGGAGTTCCCTATCGACGAATGGGTGCGCGCGTATTGGCTAGATGTGCGCCCCAAGTATCCGTTGCTTCGGCGGGGAGGGCGGATGCGCGATCAGGAGCCAACATGCATATCGAAGACGGCATTCTTTCGCCGCAAGCTTGTGCCACGTGGTACGCAGCCGCCACCGTTTTTGTCGTTCCGGGCATCTACGAAATCAAACGCCGCATCCGCGACAATCTTGCCTACAAACCTTTTCTCGCCATGGTCGGCGTGGCGGTGTTCGTCATTTCGGCCATGCACTTGCCGGTGCCGGTGACCGGCTCATGCTCGCATCCCTGCGGCACCACGCTGGCGGCGATCATCGTCGGGCCGTTCGCCTCGGTGGTGATTTCCGCCATCGTGCTGTTCTTCCAGGCGGTGTTCTTAGGGCACGGGGGCATCACCACCATCGGCGCCAATACCTTCTCCATGGGCATCGCCGGCGCCTTGACCGGCTATCTGCTGTGGAAGGGGCTGCGCGCATTGCACTGCCCTCTGTGGCTGGCCGCCGGCGTGGCCGGTCTGGTCGGCGACCTGATGACCTATTTCGTCAGTGCGTTCGAATTGGCCTGGAGCCTGCATGGCAACGTGCCGCTGTGGCGCCAGTGCCTGATCTTCTTCATGGGCTACGCGCCGACCCAGGTGCCGCTGGCGATTGCCGAGGCGGTGTTTACCGTGGCGGTGCTGCAAGCGATGCTCAGCCGTCGTCCCGACTTGCTGCGTGGCGTGTTGGCCAAGAAGGGAGCCTGATCATGTCCGCCTCGATCGATCGTATTGACCCTGCCGCCGACACCCGCTTCTTCGATGGCTACACGCGCGTGATGCTGTCGGTGATGTTCGTGATCCTGATGTTCATCTTTGCCTCCGGCAAATACATGTCGGCGCACAAGATGGAAGCCACCGGCACTGACGACAAGGTGAACAACCTGGCGACCCAGGTGACGCGCGGCGAACATCACCCGTTCATCGACTTGCCGGGTGATGCCCAGGTAGGGGCTTTCTCCATCGCCAACTTCTTTGCCGGGCTGATCGTCGGACATCACTGGACACGGCTGTTCGGTACCCGCAAAGTGGCGCGCGACGAAGAAAAGGACGCGTAAAGCATGATGCCATCCCCCCTTCCCGCCGGTGCCGACAGCTTGTTGCACCGGATGGATGGCCGGGTGAAAACCGTGGTGCTGCTGGCCGCTGTGGTACTGGCGTCCGGTTTGCGTCATAGCGGCTTGGCGCTGGGCCTGTGGCTCGGTGCCGCCGCGGTGTTTTTGCTCGCCGGCATGCACGCCAGGCAACTGCTCAAACGTTTGCTGATGCCGCTGGGCATCGCTTGGGTGGTGTTGCTCAGCGTGCTATTCACCCACGGCCATCATCCTTGGTTCAGCGTCACGCTCGGACATGTCACGCTCACCGCCTGGCGCGAGGGCGCTTGGCAGGGCGGGTTGCTGTTTTGCCGCATCATGGCGGCGGTGACGTTGGCCGCGCTGCTGGCGATGAGCACGCCGATGATCGAGATTCTGGAGACCCTGCGCCTGTGCAAGGTGCCGGGCGTGATCATCGACATCGCCGACATGATGTACCGCTACATGTTCATCATCGAAGACACCGCGCAAACGATGCGGCGGGCGCGGCAGAGCCGCCTTGGCGACGATGCGCCCTGGGTGCAGCGGGTCGGCGACGTCGGTCGCATCGCTTGTAGCATCATGGTGCGCTCGCTCGACCGTAGCACGCGCATTTACCAGGCCATGCTGGCGCGCGGCCACCACGAGCATGCACGCGATTTGCCGTTCTTTTCCCATCCGATTTCCGCGCGCGACCGCCTGGCCGGACTGTTGTCCGTCCTGGGGCTGGCCGCGCTTGCCGCCGCCAATCTCTGGCTGGCATGAGAGGCCATGCGATGAGCCAAATCGAACTACAACAGGTGTCGTTCTCCTACCATGATGGCCCGCGTGTGCTCGACGACGTGACGTTGTCGATCGCCGCGGGCGAACGCGTCGCCATCATGGGGCCGAACGGCGCCGGCAAATCCACACTGTTCCAGATGCTGAACGGCCTGCTGCGGCCGGATGGCGGCCAGGTCCGCGTCGGCGGCATGGCGGTGGCGGGCGAGCAGGTGAACGCGGTGCGTCGCCTGGTTGGCATGGTGTTTCAGGATGCCGATGACCAACTGTTCAATGCCACGGTCCTGCGCGAGGTGGCGTACGGCTTGGTCAATATGCAGATGCCGGCCGACGAACGCGAGGAAAGGGTGCGCTGGGCGCTCGATTTGGTCGGCATGACCCGCTTCATCGACAAAACGCCGTTCAACCTGAGCGGCGGCGAGAAAAAACGTATCGCGCTGGCTTCGGTGCTGGCAATGCGGCCGGCCATCCTGGTGTTGGACGAGCCGACCAATGCGCTCGACCCGAAAGGCGCGAGCAACCTGGTGTCGCTGCTCAATGACATTAACCGCGATTTGGGTATCACCTTGGTTTTCTCGACCCATGACGTCGATATCGTGCCGCTGTTGGCTGACCGGGTGGTGTTGATGCATCAAGGGCGTCTGCGCGCCGAGGGCACCCCCGCCCAGGTGTTCGGGCAAAAGACGCTGATTCGCGAGATGGACCTGCGCCTGCCGCGCGTCGCCCATCTGGCGGAAATCCTGATGCGCGATGGTTTGATTCCCGCAGGGGATCTGCCGCTGAGTATCGGTGAGGCGCGGGCGATGTTGATGAAGCTGCTGCAGCAAGATGCGGTACTAGATACCTGTGCGTGCTGCGCGAGCGGGAAGCGGTAAAGACGGGCCATCGCGCTGCATTGCGATTTTCAGATTTTCCTGACAGTCACGCTATCTTGTCGAATCTGCTCTTGCTGGATAAGGTGATTGGCGCGGCATCAAGCCGTTTTCGAGGCGCGAGCCCGGGGTGCTAGCAACACCCCGGACCCGCTGACCAAACCAACTCCACTTACCTTTACTCAGGAGAAGTTGATATGGCTGTCGTCAATACTAAAGCAGTTGCGTCGTTCCCTTCAAACCAGCACTTCCGCCAAGAGCAGTTACTATCCGTGATTTCCTTGTTGTGCCCGCCGCGCGAGCTGCGCCGCAACCCGGACGTTTGCCGTCTGATCGTCGACAGCCGCCTCGCCTGGCGCGCCGAGCCGATCGACGCGCACACCTCATGGCTGTATCTGCCCACGGCGGCGCGGGCGCGTGAAGTCGCGGGTTGCTTAGTACTCACTGCTGATTAAGCATTAACCGGAGGCGGGCCCCGTAGGGGGCCCGGGTCGGCACGCCTCGCACCTTGCGTAGCGTGCGTTCGCGCAGCAACGCACGGCATCGCGTGCGCTTGCCTTGTGTGCTCATTTGAGCTATCTATATTGATCAAAGGAGCCGATTATGCGCAGCATCGTGAAGGATA
>Ga0213872_10001828_pt1 | contig 13199 bp, 13 predicted proteins | sample VelepicomBERX_R2_FD_160071 | JGI IMG/M metagenome (GOLD analysis project Ga0213872, IMG submission 160071) | Rhizosphere microbial communities from Vellozia epidendroides in rupestrian grasslands, the National Park of Serra do Cipo, Brazil - RX_R2 | ecosystem: Host-associated > Plants > Roots >...
CCGGTGGTGACGCAGGTCGGTACGACGGTGGCGGGCAGGGCAGGGTGGAGCCAGCTCAACAATTTGGGCCTGCAGGAACTGGCGGCGGCCGACGAAGCAGGTTTTGTCGACGTCGCAGTCAAGCTTGCGACTGACATCGCAAGGCTCACTGCCCTGCGCACGTCCTTGCGTGACCACATGCAGTGCAGTCCGCTGATGGATGCACCGCGCTTTACCGCGGCGATCGAATCAATCTACCGGAAGGTGCGCGCGGTCGCCTAAGGGGCGGCGAGGGGCGGGAAGCAGCCGCTCCTTGCGTCGCCGCCCGCTGCGCTACTTAGCCTTGACTGCCGTCGTTCTTCAGGCCCAATACTTCGATAGGCTCAATCGATGGCGGCACCGCAAACAGCGTCTCCGCCTGCGCCATCAACGCCTTGGCAATGGGGCCATCGACATGGGCCTGGCGGCCGGCTTCGTCATGGAAGGCATCGAACACGCCAAAGGTGTTGTGCGACAGGCGCAGGGCGAACCAGATTGGCGTTTGCGTTTCCTGATTGGCCAGCTCGAGGCCGGCTGCGAGGAAGTCGGCTACGGCTTGTTCCTTGCCGGGCTTGGCTTCGAGACGTGCGAAAAGGGCTAGCTTGATCATCATGAACTCCTTAAGGGCCTGGATAGGCGTTGTGTAGGTGAGTAATGGGCCGCGCGGTGAACGGTACTTTACAAAAGCACCGCGCCTATCGATACTGGCAACAATGACAACTTTGATATTGATATTGCCATGATGATTGCCATTCTAACCTTGGAGGGCGTATTTGATTCGGGCATCAGCATCGTGCTCGACGCCCTGCATACGGCAAACGAGCTGGCCCCGTTGGCGGGCATTGACACGCCGCGCGTCAATATCGAGGTCGTCGGGGTGAGGCCGAAAGTGCGCAGTGCCTTGGGGTTCGACATCCCCGTCAAATCGGCCGCAGACATTGCCGCTCCAGACTGGGTTATCGTCCCTGCCATTGGCTACAAGATGCCTGACGTGCTGCAAGCGGCGCTGGCGCGGGAAGATGTCATGGAAGCGGGCCTGCAGCTCCGGCGCTGGGCCGAAGAGGGCGCTCGCGTGGCGGCGGCTTGCGTGGGGACCTTCATCGTCGCGGAAAGCGGCTTGCTCGATGGCGAGGAGGCCACCACCACCTGGTGGCTTACACCCATGTTCCTGCAGCGTTACCCTAAGGTAAGGCTGGATGCCAATCGCATCCTGGTGCCGAGCGGGCGATTGCTCACGGCGGGCGCTGCGTTCAGCCACGTCGACATCGCCTTGTGGCTGATCCGCCAGCGCAGCCCGGAGCTGGCTTCACTGGTGGCGAAGTACCTGGTGGTCGACTCCCGGCCTTCGCAGACGGCCTATATGATCACCGATCACCTCGCCCACGCCGACCCGGTAGTAGAGCGCTTCGACCGCTGGGCGCGCGAGCGTCTCGATACGCAGATCACCCTGGACGAGGCGGCCACGGCCTTGGCAACCAGTAAGCGCACACTGTCGCGGCGGCTGGAGAAGGCGCTGGGCAAGACGCCTATCGAGTACATACAGGACTTGCGCATCGAGCGTGCCGTGCATCTGCTGAAGACCAGCAAGCACAGCGTGGACCGTATCGCCTCGCTGGTCGGCTACGCCGATGGCGTAACCTTGCGCTCGCTGTTGCGCCGCCGCCTGGGCAAGGGCGTACGTGAATTACGTACTGCATGAACCTGCCAGGAGTGCAATTTTGCGCCGTGTCGGCAATCGCCGCCTTCCGTTTGCGCAAATCAATCTGCTAAGATCAAAACCGCCGGATGTCGCCGCCGTGGCCGTTTTGGGTCTGCTGTGCGACAAAGAAAAAACAAAATCGGCACGCTGCCGGACTATCATGGCAAGCGGATTCAATGGAAGCATCGCATACGGATGATGCTCGGTGGATGAATATACGAACCTACAAGGTAGGTAGGAAGTACTCGATCATGCGTATTGGCTTGTTTGTCCTGGTCGCCTTATTCGTCACTGGCTGTGCTCAGTTTGGCGCCACAGGAACCGATGGCACCGCCGGCCAACAGCCCGGCAAGGTCGACAAGCCGGCACCGGCGGCGACGCCCGCACCCGCGGTCTCGGCGCCTGCCGCCACAGCAACTGTCAATGAAGACCCCCGTCGCATCGATTTTGGCCTGATGACGGTCGCGCTCGACGAGGCGGCCAAGACGAAGATCGCGGCGCTCGTTGTGCAGGCCAAGGCGGCTAAGAACGTGTCGGTGCGCGGTTATTGCGACCGTACCAAGATTGGCAACGCCAAGGACGCTGCATTGGCACGGGCCAAGGCTGTGCGCGACGAACTCGTGCGCGCAGGTGTGCCGGCCAAGAAGATTCACTTGCATTTCACCACCGACAAGCCCGATAGCAGCGCCGTTGTTTCTTTCGATACCAACGACTGACCGAGCCAGCTAGGCGGCCAGGTTGATGTGGGCGGGTGCAAGCCCCTTCATGTATCGCTCCCAGATCGCTTCGTAAGCACGTTCCAGATCGCGTACGCTCCTTGTCGTATCAAACAAGGGCTGCGTGTCGCGGTTCGCAGCCAATTTGGCCCGCAGTGCCGCCAGGCGTCCGCGATCCTGGCACAAGCCCACAATCAAGTTCTCGTAGTCTTCCAGTGATGTCGCTACCAACTCCGACATGTCGAGCGCATGGAGACAACTGGCCGAGACGCGGCTGCAGAAGCTCTTGCCACTGAGTGCCACCAGGGGCACGCCGGCCCACAGCGCGTCGGATGCTGTCGTGTGGCTGTTGAACGGATAGGTATCGAGTGCAAGGTCGGCAGCCGCAAAGCGTGCGATATGATCGGCTTGCAGGCGGGCGGGCGCGAACAGGATACGGGCGGGATCAATGCCGTGCTTGGCCGCCTCTGCGCATAGGTTCTCTTGTGCGTGCGCCTGGCCTTTCATCAACCATAGCGAGGCGTCCGGTACCCGAGCCAGCACGCGCATCCACACCTCAAAAACCAGGGGGTTGAGCTTATAGTGCTGGTTGAAACATACGAGGATTAGGGCGGACTCCGGTAGCCCCAGTTCGACGCGCGACGGCGTCGCGCTGACCTGCCGCTTGTTGTCGTTGATCTGGTAGCTATGGGGTAGGCGTATCAGCGCTTCGTCGTAAAACGGCTCGCAACCGGCCGGTGCCGTGACCGGGTCGGCAATCAGGTAATCGCAGTAGGGCGCGCCTAGCGTACCCGGGAATGCCAGATAGTGGACCTGCAAGGGAGCCGGGCGCCAGGCCATCAGTTCCGCTTTCGTATCGCGGGTCCAGCCCTTGAGGTCGATCAGGATGTCGACCTCGTCCGCCTGGATGCAGGCTGCGATCTCTGCCGGCGAGTGGTTCGGCAGATGGATGTAGCGGTCGAAGTCGCCAATGACGGCGTGTCGCGCTGGCGACTGGTCGTCCAGGCCGTAGTCGTAGCCGAACACCTCGAAGCGCGAGCGATCATGCCCGCGGAACAGACCGGCCGTGAGCCAGGTCGTCGCGTGGGAGAAGAAATCGCCACCGACGTAACCCAGTCGGATGCGCTTGCCGGCCGGTCGGGCGGCGAAGCTGCGAGAGGCCGCCGTATAGCCCCTGGCCCAACGGCGCGATACATCCAGCTGCCGCGTAGGGTTGTCGTCCAACGAGAGGAAGGAGAAGGGCGGAATCTTAGCCGTGACGTCGACGCTCAGCGTGTGCAACAGGGCTTGGCAGCGCTGCGACAGACCGTCCCATTGCGCCATCTGCATGGCCATATAGAGGCCGCCGGCCTGCGCTTCGGCAAAGTTGGCCTGTAACGCGGCGGCGCGGTCATAGGCATCGAGCGAAGCGTCCCACAAATGCTGAACCTGGTAGAGCGCCGCCAGATTCTTCCAGGCAACCGCATAGTTTGGGTCCAGTTCGACAGCACGGCGATAGTGCCGCTCTGCGTGTACGACGTCGCCGCGCGCCTGCAACAGCGTCGCCAGGTTGTTGTGGGTGTGTGCCACACTGGCATCCATATCAAGGATGTGGCGGTAGGTACGCTCAGCCAGCGCCAGGTCACCATGCTCGTGGGCCAGCACGCCCATATTGTTCCAGGCTTCCAGGTAATCCGGCGCCAATGCCACGCTTCGTTCGTACATTGCAAGCGACTCGGCGGGTCGGCCCATCATGCGCCAGCAGGTGGCCAGCGCGTTCATCAGCCGCGCGTCCGCGGGCATTTTCTGTAGGGCAACTTCATAGTCGGCCGCGGCACCGACCCAGTCGTGCGCGCCCTGCTTCAATGTGCCGCGCAAGGCCAGGGCCAGCGGCTCGTCGGCCGCGCGCGCCAAGCTTGCGCCAATGCGCGTGCGGCATTCGTCCAGCTTGCCGGCACGGAAGGCGATATGCGCTGCCAGCGCCCAAGCATCGGCACGGTCTGCGTGTTTTTCGAGCACCATCAGCACGAAATTGTCGGCAAGTCGGTATTCGCCACGCTCCATACGCTGACGGGCGATATCGAGGAGCTGGTCGGGTTTCATCGGCGTGGTCATGGGCCGATTCTAGCAGGGTGTCGCGCCTGGAAACGAAAACGCCCCGCACAGGGCGGGGCGTTGCTTACCGCTGCAACGGCGACGGTCAGTCGACGTGGTAGTTTGGCGCTTCCTTGGTGATCTGCACGTCATGGACGTGCGACTCGCGCATGCCGGCCGACGTGATTTCCACGAATTCGGCTTTCTCGCGCATCGTCTGGATATTGCCGCAACCAACGTAACCCATGGAGGAGCGCAGGCCGCCCATCAGCTGATGGATGACCGCAGCCAGCGGGCCCTTGTAGGGTACGCGGCCTTCGATGCCTTCCGGCACGAACTTGTCGGTGTTGGCGATGCTGTCCTGGAAGTAGCGGTCGCTCGAACCTTGCGACATGGCGCCAAGCGAACCCATGCCACGGTAGCTCTTGTAGGAGCGGCCCTGGTACAGCTCGACTTCGCCCGGCGCTTCTTCCGTACCGGCGAACAGGCCGCCCAGCATGACGGCGTGGGCGCCAGCCGCGATGGCCTTGGCGATATCGCCGGAGAAGCGGATACCACCGTCGGCGATCAGGGGAACGCCGGTTCCAGCCAAGGCATCTGCCACATTGGCCACGGCCGAGATCTGCGGCACGCCGACGCCAGCGACGATACGGGTAGTACAGATGGAACCGGGGCCGATGCCGACCTTGACGCCGTCGGCGCCGGCATCGACCAGCGCGCGGGCGCCGGCGGCCGTGGCGATATTGCCGCCGATCACCTGCACGGTCGGGAAGTTCTTCTTCACCCAGCTCACGCGGTTCAGCACGCCTTGGCTGTGGCCGTGCGCGGTGTCGACGACGATCACATCCACGCCGGCTTCCACCAGCAGGGCAACGCGCTCATCCGTGTCGCCGCCTACGCCTACGGCAGCACCGACGCGCAGGCGGCCGAGGCTGTCCTTGGCCGCGTACGGGTGTTCGGTAGTCTTGATGATGTCCTTGACGGTGATCAGGCCGCGCAAATGGAAGGCGTCGTTCACGACCAGCACGCGCTCCAGGCGGTTCGTATGCATCAGGTCACGCGCTTCGTCGATGCTGGCGCCTTCGCGCACGGTAACGAGTTTGGCTCGCGGCGTCATGATGCTTGAAACGGGAGCATCCAGCCGCGTTTCGAAACGCAGGTCACGGTTGGTGACAATGCCGACGACCTGGCCGTTGTCTTCAACGACTGGCAGGCCGGAAATGCGGTGATGGCGCGTCAGAGCCAGCACATCGCGGACGAGCATGTCCGGACGGATGGTGACGGGGTCCTTCACCACGCCACTTTCGTAGCGTTTTACTTTCGTGACTTCCTGTGCCTGGGCGCGCGGCGACATATTCTTGTGGACCATGCCAATACCACCTTCCTGCGCCATGGCAATGGCAAGGCGGGCTTCGGTCACGGTATCCATGCAGGCGGATACGATGGGCAGGTTGATCCGGATGTCGCGCGTCAACTGCGTGGACAGGTCGGCTTCGGGCGGAAGGATCGTGGAATGGGCGGGGACGAGCAGGACGTCGTCGAAGGTCAGCGCTTTTTGGATCACTCGCATGGCTAAGTCCTTGGCGGCAAAAAACGATTATACAGCAATTCGACAGCCTCAGAACATGCATAGGCATGTTGCATTTTCGGTAGGGACACGCTGAACGATCCCGGGGAATCGTTCAGCGTGTCCCGAGATGCGGTGGGTGTTGTATCGCAACCCATCGAACCGCCAAGGCAGTGCGCTTGCGGCCTGCCTTGGGCTATTCTTCAGGCAAGACAAGGCGATTTGTCACGGCCACAAGAACGAGGAGACTCATGAAGCCTGACAGGGATGCAATCGTCGGACTTATCATGTCCGGCGGCGGCGCACGTGCGGCCTACCAAGTTGGAGTATTGCGCGCCATTGCAAAAATGCTACCCGCAGACGTAGCCAACCCGTTCCCCATCATCTGCGGGACCTCGGCCGGCGGCATCAATGCCGCGTCGCTTGCCTCGGGCAGCCGCCATTTCCGTAGAGCCGTCTGCAAGCTGGAGTTCGTGTGGAAGAACCTTTCCGTAAGCGAGGTCTACCGCACCGATTTCCGCTCCATGTCCCGGCACTTCTTCCACTGGGTCGGTTCGCTCTTTTCCGGTGGCATGGGCAAGCACAATCCCAAGTCTTTCCTCGATAACGCGCCCTTGGCAGGGTTGCTGGAAAAGCTGATCGATTTCGACGGCATCCAGGCCTCCATCGATAACGGGCACCTGAAGGCCTTCAGCATCACGGCGTCCGGCTATAACTCGGGTCAATCCGTCTCCTTCTTCCAGGCCGCGCCGGATGTGGAGGGCTGGAACCGTGCACAGCGCGTGGGTACGCGGGCGCGCATTGGCATTCAACATCTGATGGCGACGTCGGCCATTCCCTTCGTGTTCCCGGCTGTTCAGATCAACCGAGAGTGGTTCGGCGACGGTTCCGTGCGCCAGGTGGCGCCGATCAGTCCAGCGCTACACCTGGGCGCGACCAAGGTGCTGGTGATCGGCGTGTCGCCGCCGCGCGAGGACCCGATCGAGCGCCTTTACGCACCCGACTATCCCTCACTGGCTCAAGTGGCGGGCCACCTGATGAACAGCGTGTTCATCGACGGTATGGAAGTGGACCTGGAGCGGATGACGCGCGTGAACCGCACCTTGTCCTTCATCCCGGAGGAAGTGAAAGCGCGGCGCGATGTGCAGCTGCGCGAGGTGGATATTCTGGTGATCGCGCCGTCCAAGCCGTTGGAGCAGATCGCCTCGCGCCACGCCGGACATTTCCCATGGACCATGCGCTTCGTGCTCGGCGGCTTGGGCGCCTTGCGGCGACAGGGTTCCGTGCTGGCGTCCTACCTTTTGTTTCACAAGCGCTACGCTCGTGACCTGATTGAGCTGGGATATAGCGATGCAATACGGCGTCGCGAGGACATCCTGCGCTTTCTCGGCTATGATCCCGAGCAATTTGCGTCGACCGAGGATTGAGCCTTGCTGCGCCGTTTGTGCCTTTGCCTGCTTATCGTCCTGCTCTCTGGCTGCGCGATGATGTCCAATCTGCGCCAGCGCATCCACGCCATGGGTTCGCACGACAATGCGGAACCCGCGTCGCAAGAGGGCAGGCCGGGTGTGATGGAGCCCTCTGGCGTGCCCTCCTCGGCGCCCGTTGGCAAGGCTAAGCTGCTCAAGGCGCCCAGCGACTGGGGTGAGTTGGCACACGATGCCGCCTACCGCATTTCGCAGCGGGCCACGCAGGTGCCGGAGATTTCCAGCCACCTCGTGTACGTATCCGAGCCGACGCTCGCTACACCGTTTGCCGTTGCCTTGCGCAAGTATGTGCAGAGCAATCTGGCTGAGATGGGCATCACGGTGGCCCAACATAGCGAGACCAGCGCGCTGGTGCTCGATATCGACGTGCAGTCGCTCAAGCTGGCGAGCGGCATGCAGGTGGTCGTGTCGACCTCGATCGGCAATGGTCGCATCTACCTGTTCCGCAATACCGAGGCCTATGCCGTCAACCAGGCGGATACGGGGCTGTACGATGCTTCGCTGCTGCCGCCGCCGCCCTTGCCGCCGTCGCCCGTGAAGACGATGACCGTGACGGGGCAGCACTGATGCGCGCGCCTCTGCTGACGATGTTCAAGGCCGCAGCGATGCTGGGCCTTCTTGGGCTGATGACTTCCTGTGCCCACTACCAAGCCGGCGTCAAGAACCCCGTCATCCGCGCCAGCTACGACGCAGCCGACCAATTGATTGCGCTAGCCAAGCCACCCGTCAACAACGATGCGCCGCTGATCGTGGCGACGTTTGTCGACATCGACAAGCTGGAACAGGCGTCTACCCTGGGCCGGGTGTTGGCGGAAGAGGTGGCTGCGCGGTTGACGCAGCGTGGCTACCACATCATCGAACTCAAGTTGCGCGGCAGCGTGTACGTACGTGATGGTACTGGGGAACTCATGCTGTCGCGGCAGGTCAAGGAGCTGTCGCTGTCGCACAATGTGCAGGCAGTGGTTGTGGGCACCTATGCGCCCAGCCCGGAAAAGCTGTTCCTCAACCTGAAGATCGTGCGGCCCACGGACAATGTCATTCTGTCCGCCCACGACATTGCCCTGGACCTCGACGATACGACGCGGTCCTTGCTGATGTCGGACGTGCCCTGATCCATCACCCGAAGCAAAACATGAAACTGCCAGTTTCCCGTCGCCTGGGCTTCATCGCCATTTTTCTTGCTTGCGCCGCGATGATCGCGTTTGCGCTCTACCTGCAGTACTACAAGTTCCTCAATCCTTGCCCGCTCTGCATTTTCCAAAGGGTATGCGTGTTGGCTACGGGCCTGATCGCGTTGCTGGGAGCCATTCACAATCCCAAGTCCGATATGGGTGGACGTGTGTATGGCTTCCTTACCCTCGTAGCGGGCGCCACTGGCTTCGGCATCGCCGCGCGCCACACCTATATCCAGTATTGGCCACCGGCCGATTCTGCCTCATGCGGCGCAGGCCTCAATATGATGCTGCAGACGCAGCCTTTCCTGCACGTGCTGAAAGTCGTGCTGTACGGTACGGGGGAATGTGCGCAGATCGACTGGACGCTGCTGGGGCTGTCCCTGCCGGGCTGGTCGGCAATCGGCTTTGTCGGCCTGATGGCTCTAGCGCTGTGGGTGGGCTTTACCGGTCGCCGCCGATAAGGTGGTTGTGCAGGCGGTGAAGGAGGTTTACGCCGCCATTAGCTGGTTGAGTTCCTGCGTCGAAATCTGCTTCTGTAGTTTCTCGGCAGCAGCGCCATCCTGGGCTAGGAAGTAGAAGAACTCGCGCGCCAGGCTGACGAAGGTATGCCAACGCTCCTGGTGCGGGAACAGGGTGAGGATCTTATCGACGCCGGCGCGGTAAGTGTCCGTATTCTGCGGTGCGTCGCGGATGGTGAATACCAGCAGCTTCATCAGGCGCATGCGTGCTTCCACATTGCCGTCGTCCAAGCCGGCCCGCTTCAGTTCTTCGTTGTAGCGTACCAGGCTCTTCAATTGATGCAGCTGGCGCTCCAGTTCCACGATGGTGCGCTGCGACCAGGCGTCCGCATCCATCAGCCGTATGGCTTCCGTCAGGTTGGAAGCTGGCGCTGCCACCGCGACCGTTTCGCTGGGACGGCTCGTTGGTGCACTGGTAGCCTCGCCCGTCCAATAGGGAAAGAATTCCCGCACCATGTCCAGGAAGCTGGTTTCTGCCGGGAAATTGCGCAGCGTGGTCTCTGCTGCCGTGCGATAGCCATTGCCGTCTTGTGGTAGGTCGCGCAGGGTAGTCAGCAGATGGCGCAGGAAGTGCCGGGCGAGCGTCAATTGCTTGGTCGCCACGCCACGTTGTTTGAGATGTTCCGAGTAAAGTTCTAGTGCGGCGTCTGGGCTTGGTCGGCTCATGTTATTGGGCTTGCTCTATCTCGGCTGGGTAGGGAGCCTCTGACTAAGTATCCGCGACCCGGATACTTAATCAGAGGCTCCCTATGGCTATTGGAATCAATACACAGAACTGCAACCACTATACTCACACACTCCCGTACATGTGGCGGAGAGCGTGGCCCAGGCTACCGATCGACGCGAAAGTGATGCTCTCAGGCGTCACAAATATCGGCTAACCACCGGGCCATTATGCGGCACGGGCCAGTGTACTGGCCTGTCCCTCATGAAATCCATTCCAGAAATAGAAGAATTCGCGCGCAAGCTCAAGGAATACACGGCGAGTGTCTTCTTTGGTGAACAGCGTCAGCATGGCGTCGACGCCCGCGCGATAGGCAAACGGCGTGGGGTCGGCGTGGCGAATTACGTACAGCAGCAGCAACAGCAGGCGTTCGCGGATATCGACCATGGCGTCGTCCGCCCCGCTCTGGCCTAGGTGGGCGAGGTACTGGTTGAGGCAGACCTGCTCCTGTTTGGCCCACGCGTCGGAATCCAGCCGCTGGAACATGTCGAACAGGCTGCCGCGCACATCGACCGGGATATGCTGAAGCGACAGCGCATCGGCGGCATTGAGGCGAGCGATGGTTTTCAGGTCACCCAGCCAGAATGGATGGAATTCCCGCGCCGTCGTGATGATTTCGATCTGTTGCTCTTGTGGGAATTTTGACAAAGTGGCGTCGACGGAACGGCGATAACCTGCATCGTCGCTACCGTTCGAACCCTCTTCGCTCTCCAAGGCAGTGAGCAAATGCCGCAAGAAGTGCTTGCGCCGCGTGACGACATTGGTCGCCGCCCCCTTGTTTTTCAACAAGTTGAGATATGCGGACAGAGCTGTCTCGGCGCGTTGCGGGTCGGCGGACGACATGTGTGAGCCTATAGGTTATCCGGTTCATTCTAGTCGATTTCCCGATGGAGGGCGTTGCTCGACTGTCTGTTAAAATTCAGCAATGCTTAGACTTGACTCTCTCACTTTACGTCGTGGTACCAAGGTATTGCTGGACCGCGTCGACCTTGTCTTGCACCGCGGGCAGCGTGTGGGCATCGTCGGCCCTAATGGCGCCGGCAAATCGAGCTTCTTTGGCTTGTTGCGCGGTGAGTTGCTGCCCGACGGCGGCGACTACGACCATCCCCCCTCGCTTGTGATCGCCTCCGTGCGCCAAGAAACGCCGGCGCTACCGTCCAGCGCGCTCGACTACGTGCTGGATGGCGACGCCGAGCTGCGCCTGATACAGCGTGAGTTGGCGACAACGGAACATGACGGCACCGCGCACGCCGAATGGCTGGGCCGCTTCGAGGCAGTCGACGGCTACTCGGCCGAAGCGCGCGCCGGCAAGCTGCTCTATGGTCTCGGCTTTTCCGCGGCCGACCTCGCGCGCCCTGTGGCGAGTTTCTCCGGCGGTTGGCGCATGCGGCTCAATCTGGCGCAGGCACTGATGTGTCGTTCCGACCTGCTGCTGCTCGACGAACCGACCAATCACCTGGATCTCGACGCCGTCATCTGGCTGGAAAACTGGCTGGCAAGCTACGACGGCACGCTGTTGCTGATTTCACATGACCGCGACTTCCTGGACGCCACGGTCAATCATATCGCCTATCTGGCTAGCAGTCGCATCGACCTGTATTCGGGCAACTATGCCGATTTCGAGGCGCAGAAGGCCGAGAAGCTGTCCCAGCAACAGCAGGCCTACGATAAGCAGCAGCGCGAGATTGCTCACTTGCAGAGCTATGTGGACCGCTTCCGCGCCAAAGCGACCAAGGCGCGCCAGGCGCAGTCCCGTATCAAGGCGCTGGAACGCATGGAGCGTATTGCGGCTGCGCACGTCGATTCGCCCTTCGAGTTTGCGTTCCGCGAACCGGCTTCCAGCCCCAACCCCTTGCTGCGCCTGGAGCATGGTGCGGCAGGCTATGGCGGCAACCATCTGCTGGACGGATTGGAGCTAAGCATCGAGGCCGGTGCACGCATCGGCCTGCTAGGCCGCAATGGCGCCGGCAAATCCACGCTGGTCAAGCTGCTGGCGGGCGAGTTGCCCATGGCGGCCGGCCAACGCGTGGAAGGGCGCGGACTGCAGATCGGTTACTTCGCCCAGCATCAACTAGAGCATCTGCGCCTGGACGAGAGCCCGCTGTGGCACCTACAGAAGCTTGATCCAGCGGCGCGCGAGCAGGATCTGCGCAACTTCCTCGGCGGCTTCGATTTCCGTGGCGATATGACGACCGATCCAGTCGCGCCGTTCTCGGGCGGCGAAAAGGCACGGTTGGCGCTGGCGATGATCGTATGGCAACGCCCGAACCTACTACTGCTGGACGAGCCGACCAACCACCTCGACCTGGAGATGCGCCACGCCTTGACGCTGGCGCTGCAGGACTACGTGGGCGCGATGATCGTCGTATCGCACGACCGTCATCTGCTACGCGCGACGACCGACCGCTTCTGGTTGGTCGAGAGCGGGCGTGTCAGCGTGTTCGATGGCGACTTGGACGACTATAAGCGTTATCGTGACCAGGACAGCAGGGAGGCTGCGGCCAGCGAGGCGCCAACGGACGCCGGTCCCGATCGCAAGGCGCAAAAACGCGCCGAGGCAGAGGCGCGGCAGAAGCTGTCGGCCTTGCGCAAGCCGCTGGAGAAAGAGCTGGGCCAGGTCGAGGCAAACTTGGCGGCGTTCACCGAGGAAAAGGCCCGATTGGATGAAGCGCTGGCCGGTGACGCAATCTACGCGCCCGATGCCAAGGAACGCCTGAAGGATACGGTACGCCGCCAATCGGAGCTGGAGGTGCGCCTGGGTGAGCTGGAAGCACGCTGGCTGACCTTGCAGGAGCAGCTGGAAGCGCTTGCCATCGAGGCCCTGTAAGCCACACAGCCATTCCCGAACACGTCCAAACCATGCCTACCGATGATATTGCCTTACCATCACAAGCCGCACCTTCCAGCGGCTTGAGACGGGTGGCGATTCCCGCCCTGTTCTTCTTGCTGGGGGTGCTCTACGCCAGCTGGGCGGCCCGCTTACCGACCATACGCGAGACGCTGTCGCTGGATGCGGCGCGCCTGGGTACGGTGCTGCTGGGCGGCGGGATCGGCTCGGTGCTGTCCTACCCGCTGGCCGCCTGGTTGGTGGGCCATCACGGCGCCCGGCACGCGGCGCTGTGGACAGGCCTGGGCTTGGCAGCCCTGTTTCCCATGCTGCCCTGGATAGGCGACTGGCGTGGCCTGATGCTGGGCCTGCTATTGCTGGGCGTGCTGACCAGC
>Ga0213872_10001830_pt1 | contig 13193 bp, 8 predicted proteins | sample VelepicomBERX_R2_FD_160071 | JGI IMG/M metagenome (GOLD analysis project Ga0213872, IMG submission 160071) | Rhizosphere microbial communities from Vellozia epidendroides in rupestrian grasslands, the National Park of Serra do Cipo, Brazil - RX_R2 | ecosystem: Host-associated > Plants > Roots >...
TCGGGTAGGAGAATGGAACCGGCCGGGCCGACCAGCTTGGCGGAAGAATCAAAGAACTCGAGCATGCTCGAAGGTGAAGGTCAGGGGGATAAAGTCAAACAAGATATGGCGGAAAAGGTCTCTAAGGTCGGTTCATCAGCGCAATTGATACCATTAGGAATGGGACTATTGAGGTCCAAATACCGCCATATTCAATTAGACCTTTTGCGGCGCTCGTGATATTGCTGCAGCCAGTTCGTATTATCGCCAAGGCAAATCAATCCTCGCTCAAAAAAGTCTGCTTTCAGGGCGGATTCGCTGGGAAAACATACCCAGGGCTAAAGCCCTGGGCTAAGATCTGTAACCGCTTCGCGGTAAGTCCGACTGCCATCTTGGGCAAGCGACGGGCCGGTTTCGGTGCCGTCGCGCAGCCCTAGGATTTCTCGGCCATGCCCAGAACGGCCTGCACCTGATTAATGCGTGCTCCCCGCCAAGCCCGGCGCCTCCCCCTGATAACCGGTCAACTCCATGTAGCCGACTCCGTTCACAGATTTTCCTGCGCGCCGCCCCGTTAGCCGGATGCAACCCTCCCAGTATACTACTGCCAGGTTTAGCTCCTGATTCGTCACCGGTGGCACTACTTGCAGTTCAACGCCAAGCTTTGGAACGGTCAGCCTCCACTGAATCGGATAGGTCGTTTTGCTGGTTGGACTCTTCCATGATTTTTCAGGTTCCAATTGAAACTCATTGGCCCCAAGGTCGGTAGTCGAGCCATCCGCGGCAATCCATTTGCCGCCAGAATGCGAATCGATGCTGCCATCTTTGTGCCGCATTCGGTAAAGCATCATATCGCTGCCGTCGGATAGTTGGATGGCGAACCAATCCCAACCCGACTGCTCAGGCGCTAGCTGGTTGGTAGCCCATTCCCGATCGAACCACGAACTGCCTTCAACTGCATAGTTGGTGTTGCCGATTTTGATCAGTCCGGTGGTGCTCAACCGCGTGATCGAGTAATAGTAGGAGGCATGACCTCTACCGTCAGCCTTTTGGCTCAAACCATTTTCGCCTTGCAATACAACCGGCTTGTCAGGTCTGAGGACCAGCTGGATAGCATAGTCCTTGGTCGCCGCCGTTAGCCGAAAATCGCCCTCAAAATCTAATTCCCAATCGTCAATCCAGGCCAGCTTTGCTCCATCGCCAAAACCGGCCTCACCAAACGCACCGCGGCTGACACGATCAGCAAAATGGAATTTGCCGGCGTCGACATCCGTAACCGCAAAATGAGCGAATTTCACATCATTCATGACGAACCTCGACGTGACCGGCTCCTGGTCTCGCGGCGGTCTGTAACCATGCCGAAAGAATGTAAGCTGAAAGCCGAACGCCCGACCGTCCGTAGTTTTCAGGTTTCCGGTGAAATACCACCATTCGGTACGGAATTGGTAGTGAGCGAAATGATCTCGGGGAAAAGCCATTTGATAACCCGGGACAGCTATGGCCCATCCCTGATCATTGATATTCTCGCCCCAAGCCGGCCCAACAAAGAAGGCTACGGCAAGGCAGGATATGACTATGTTCATACATCCATTCTAATAGAGTCGATAATATTCCCTCGGGAAGCCTGATTGGCCGGTAAGAAACTGGCGACTGCAGCCACACACAATAGCCAGACGGGTGTTAGCAGGATCTGGTCCCAAGGAATCTTGAGGGGGATAGTCCAACGGAAGAAGGCCTTGTTGATAACTTCAGTCAACACAACAGAGAGTGCGCCGCCCATTGTAAGCCCCAGGAAGAGAGCTGCAACTCCCACCAATAGTGACTCGCAGATAATCAGTCCGCGGATCTGAGGCCTCGAAACGCCCACCGCCTGCATAATCCCGATCTCGCGTTCCCGTTCTTTCACCAAGGTGGTTAAATTGAGCACAATCCCGATTGCTGCGACCAGCACAGCGATAGCCCGAAGCACATAGGTCACCGCAAAGGTCTGATTGAACAAGTCTACTACGACGGCACGCAGAGCCCGATTGGAATAAAATGCATAGTCCTGTGCATTCGAGTATCCGGCGCGCAGTGCCGTGATGGTCGACTTAACTTCCGTTCCCGGTTTTAAATAGAGCGCGACAGAATTGACCCGAGTATCAGGCCAAAACCTTGCAAAGTTGGCCCGTTGCATCAGCATCTCACCTGAATCTCGGCTGTAATCATAAAAGACGCCTGCTACTCGAAAAATACGCATTCCCAGCGGCGTCGCGATTGTAACTGTAGCACCCTGACTTAAGTTTAAACGGCGAGAGAGAGGCTCCGATATGGCGACGCTGTCCGGCTGCCGGAAACCCTGGTATTTCTCGATACTATGCCCGCCAAGAAATTCCGGCACGTTGCGATTTGTTCCCATGATCACTCCCAGAGAGACCCGCTCACCGTTGACTGACACCGTGGCATCCCGGTAAGTATCAACCGTTTCGACTTCCGGTCGGGATCGTAGAAAGAACAAAAGATCTTCCGGGATAAAATTTTCGAATCCAACAATCTCGTTTGCGGCCGGCGCGACAAATATATCCGCCACGAGACGTCGCTCCACCCATCGATCGATAGTTTTCCGAAAAGAGTAAATCATGACCGAAATGCTAACCACCATCGCCAGCGCCGATGCTAGCGCCGCCACCGTGATGGTATGCCGGTAAAGCGATCGGACCAGGTTTTGGGAGGCAAGTCGAGGGAGCAGCAGGTGACGCGAGATTCGGCCAACCCAGATTCCACACTGGTGGGTCACATGGGGTGCGAGCAAACAAAAGCCGATAAGTGTGAGAAACGCTGAAGCAAATCCTGCTCGCGGGTGGCCGCTTAGCGCTAGCGCGCCGGCGCCAACCGCTAAAGCTAGATTCCCGCCACTCAGCAACAACCAAAAAAGACGCGGTCTTTGACTCCGTTCGATGAGCACTCCCATGTTCAGGGCTCTGAGCGGTGGCAAGTTCGCGCCGGCGTTTGCAGGAATAAATGCGCCGACAAGAACCGACCCCATCCCAAATAGCAGAGCTACCGGTATCTGCCACACCGGGAGATAGAAACGATCGATACTAACCAGCACGTATAGGTTAGTAACTGTCTCAGAGACCGCAGTGACCAGCCTGTTTGCCAGGAGCACCCCTGCAACACAGCCGAAAATAGTCCCAATGACTCCATAGAGCGCTGCCTCCCCGAGAAAAATCCATCTAACCCTTGCTCGGCTAACACCGAGGGCTCTCAGGATCCCAATTTCATTTCGCCTCCGCACCACCGAAGCGGTGACCGTATTATAAACCAGAAATACACCAACTAACAGCGAGACCATGCTCAGAGCCGTCAGATTCAGCTGAAACCCGGCTAACATTTTTTCGACCTGACTACTACGTTGCTCCGGTGCTTGTACAACCACGTCGCCCGGAACAATTTGTCGTATGCGCTCGCTCACCGTCTGGGAATTCTTCGGGTCGTTAATGCGAAAGAGTACACAAGTGAGTTTCCCCTGCAAACCGAGCAATTCCTGCGCCCAACCAATATCCATTGCCGCGAAGCGCGAGTCACCGTCTTGCGCCTCCAGAATGAAGCTCAGCACGAGATCGATCTCTCGCTCACCGAATTTGATCCGGAGCAAGTCGCCTGGTTTTAACTTGTGCAAGTCGGCAAAACTCTTTGAAACCGCGACGGATTTCGGGTTCCCGAACCAAGCGTCGGCATCAAATGATTCGTTGGCCGATCGGCTGACCTTAAAGTTTTCGAATGCAGAGTTCGTGAACGGGTCGACGCCCAATATATGGAGGTACTCACCCGGGTAGCCCGGGAGTGTGACCAGACCTTCCACCAATGGCGTCGCCGCCGTCACGCCGGCCACTTTTTGCAATCTCGGGAACAATTCATCATCAAACGTTCCTCGGGCCTCGAGATTCGCGCGTCCCGCCACCACGTCGACACCCGCCTTAAATGCTTCGGTTGCGCTCCAATTCGCAATCTGGATGGCCAAATAGACCGATACTCCAAGAGCGACACTAAGGATGTTAATCACCGCAAGGACCTTGTGCCTGAGAGCGTAGCGGACGACGTGCTGAACAAAGAATCTCACCTTTAGCGCATCAAGTGGCGTCGTACAGTAGCTCGGACAACAGAACCAGCAAAATCCGAGTGGGCTAGCCCGCAAAAATAACACGCTGGGAGAATCGACGAGCTCATTGCGGGCTAGGAAGCTCTTAAACAGACGCTGCGCGTCTGTTTAAGAGCCTGTTTTACAATTTAGGATTCGAAACAACCTGTTTTTAACTCTTCTCTTTAAAGAGCAGCAGAATAGTCCGGCGTAGCCGGAGGATTCTGCTGCCTGAGCCTGCATCGCTCACAAATCTCTGAAGATTTGTGAGCGATGCAGGCTAGGCCTGTTGCCGACCGTCAGCGACAACGATAACTTGCGAGTAACATGACCACCGCATCGATCGAAGAACAGGCGCAGGCATTTCGTGACACGTTTCAAAAGCTTCGATCGGAGCTCGGCAAGGTCATCGTGGGCCAGCAACAGATTATTGAGAATGTGTTGACAGCATTTTTCGCGGACGGCCATGCGCTTCTCGAAGGTGTGCCCGGCCTCGGAAAGACCATGCTGGTCCGGACCCTGGCCGATGCCGTGAACTTAAAGTTCGCTCGGATCCAATTTACTCCGGATCTAATGCCCTCCGACATCATCGGCACGAACATCATCACGGAAGAAACCGGTGTGCGCCTCTTCAAGTTCCAGCCTGGCCCGGTTTTCGCAAACGTATTGCTTGCGGATGAGATTAACCGGGCAACCCCGAAAACCCAAAGCGCTTTACTCGAGGCGATGCAAGAAAAACACGTCACTGTCGCAGGAACGACTTACCCGGTCGAGGATCCGTTTTTGGTCCTGGCGACACAAAACCCGATCGAAATGGAAGGCACCTATCCTCTCCCGGAAGCACAATTGGACCGATTTTTCTTTAAGCTTCGAGTAGAGTATCCAGACCCGGAAGAGATTCACACCATCATCGAGCGCACCACGAGCGGTGGACATCTGAAGGCGGACAAGGTCGTCGAGCATCCGTCAGAGATCAACGCGCTGCGAGAATTTGTCCGGCAAGTGCCGGTGGCACGCGACGTCCAGAATGATGCCGTCAAAATTTTGCTTGCTACCCACCCAAAGAACGCTGAGGCGGGCGAACTGGCCAAAAAATATGTCAGGTACGGCGCAAGTCCGCGCGGGGTCCAGGCCGTGATCTTAGCCGCAAAAATTTACGCACTGCTTGACGGGCGCTATCACGTTGCCACCGATGACATCCGTAGGGCCGCCATCCCAGCATTACGACATCGAATAATTCTGAACTTTGAGGGCGAAGCGGAGGGAAAAACGGCCGAGGATGTACTAGCGGAAATTCTCGGGAGGTAGGGGCGCGCTCCCGCGCGACCGGCGTCGAACGGTCCGAGAAGTTGTTGCGCGGGCAACGCCGGTCGCGCAGGAGCGCGACCCTACCTAACCCGTAAACGGTATCGGGCGATTGGTGGACCGACGATGGAGCAGAATAAGTCCAAGCAGCAGGAAGGCGAGGGCCGGCGTCCAAGCTGCAACCAGCGGTGATATCCTCGAACCTTGGCCGAGGGCGAGAAAAACGTTACTCGACGAGAACAATCCGATAAATAAAAAAAGTCCGCCGGCTATCCCCCCGAGCGCACCCCGGCGCGAAAACGACATGCAAAGAGGACTTGCGACGAACACGACGACCAACACGTTCCATGGTAGCGCGAACCGATACCACATCTGAGTCCTGAATTCGGCGAGATTAGTTTCTGGGAAATCGCCGTTCTCCGTCAGATAATGCTCCAGTTGCGGGACAGTCATGTATTTGCCCTTGAGAGAAGAACTCGAAAGCCGCCAGGGCGTCTCGCTCCAGTCGCTCACCTCTTTTTGCGCGAAGAACTCTTCGCTAGTGACATTTCCCTGCGGATCGATGTTGGCCAGCTTACCATTGTAAAAGGTCCAGACCCTGCGCGAACCGTCGTAGGTCGCATTTTGCCCGTAAATCTTCGACTGAATAACGCCGTGGTCATCCTGTTGAATCACTTGAACATTCTGCAACTGTTCGTTCTTGGCATCGAGGAGCTGGATAAACCAAATGCGATGCTCCGTGCGATTGGGGAAAACGTGAGCTTCCAGGTGCGCGCTCTTGGATTTGCCCTTAACGATTTCATCGAGCATGTACGCGCTTGCCCACTGTCCCTTCGGCCCAAGTTCGTAGTTCAAAAGCGTGCAGGCTCCAGTCAGCAGCAAGCCGAGCAGGATCATAGGAAGCAGCACCCGCGGAACACTCACGCCCGCTCCCAGCATCGACACGATCTCATTCCGGCGAGACATGCGTGTGAGGACATACAGCAGTCCCAGCAAGACACAGAGCGGCAGCCAGCTCACAACGATAAAAGGGATCTGGACCAGATAAAACTTGCTGATTGCTTCAAAACCAAGATGCGCCTCCTGGAAATCGTTCGCGTGCTCGCCAAGATCGTACACGAGCCAGATCGCGACCATCCCAAATAACGAGTAAAAGAAGGGTACCAGAAAATTCTTGATGAGGTATCGATCAAATATGCGGAACACGGCGGTAACGGTTTTGAGTTTTGAGTTTAGGGTTTTGGGTTTTGAGTTTTCGGTTAGTTCAGACAAAGCTGGCACTCAAAGTTTTGCGAACAACACCCGCAAGCCGCCATGGACACGCAAAACTCAAAATGCAAAACCCAAAACTCAAAACGATAATCGACCCGTAGCATGGCTTTGAGCAAAGGACAACGGTGATCGCTTTTCGCCAGGATTTCGAACATCAATTCGCCCAAAATGTTCGTGGAATGTTTGGGAAGGAAGGCTTGTTGTCGGGCGCTAAAAATTTCGAGTATCGGCCCGAACAACAGCAAATGGCTGCGGCGGTGGCCGAGGCGCTGGAAGGAAAACGCCATCTGGTCGTAGAGGCCGGCACCGGTGTCGGAAAATCGTTGGCCTACCTCGTCCCAGCCGTGCTCTTCGCTTTGGAACATAACCGCAAGGCGATTATCTCGACCCATACGATCAATCTGCAGGAGCAACTGCTCCACAAGGATATCCCGATCGCGCGCGGCCTGCTGGACCAACCCTTCGAAGCCGCGTTGCTCAAGGGACGACAAAATTACCTTTGCCCGAACCGGCTCGACCGCGCATTGCAGCTTCAGAACGACCTGTTTACCAGCTCAGAGCAACAGGAGCTGCTTAGAATCAAAACCTGGAGTCAAACGACAACCGAGGGCACTTTGACCGATCTTGATATCGAACCTGATCAGTCTGTCTGGGCGCAAGTTTGTAGCGAGCCGCACATCTGCACTCCAAAAACTTGCGGGACGAACAGCCGATGTTTTTATCAAAACGCCAGGAAAAAGCTGTTGACGGCCAGCGTGATCGTGGTCAACCACACTCTCTTTTTCCTGGCCTTGGAAAGCATCGGCGACAGCGAGGGCCGGACTCCCGGTTACCTTTTCCCAAACGACTTTGTTATCCTCGACGAAGCGCACACGATCGAATCGGTTGCGGCGCGACAGATTGGTCTCGGAGTTTCTCAGTACGGGGTTAAACAGGCTCTTTTCCGGCTTTACAATCCGAAGACTCGGAAGGGCCTGTTTACCGTTTTGCGTGATGCGGACGCGGTCAGGGAAACGGCCGAGAGCTGCGACGTTGTCGACCGCTTTTTTCAAACCGTAGAGCAGGCCGCAGACTTTCGTAAAGGGCGGGAATGCCGTGTTCGCAAGCCGGAACTTGTGCCGGACAGCGTCACTCTCGCGCTCGCCCGGGTGCAAGCGGCAGTCGTGAGCGCAGTAAAAGTAGCTGAGGATGAAAAGCTCAAATCCGAACTTCAGGATCTGGGTCGGCGCATTCGCGAGGCGCGTCGCGGGATCGTCGATTTTTTGCAACAAATTCCGGAGAACCATGTCTACTGGATTGAGCGAACCGGAAAAACCGCGCAGAACCTTACGTTGCACGCCGCGCCGGTTGACATCTCTTCTGTTCTTAACCGGATGCTCTTCCCAGAGGAACGCACCTGCGTGATGACGAGTGCGACGCTCTCGGTCGGTCAGGATGATCTCGCTTATTTTCGGAATCGAATCGGCGCATTCGAGGCTGAAGCTCTCCAGATCGGCAGCCCGTTCGATTATGAAAAACAGATGCGTCTCTACGTAGTCCAAAAAATGCCGGACCCACGCAATCCTGACTACGAAGATGCACTTGAGAAATGGATCGCTCACTTTCTGAAACAGACGAATGGACGCGCCTTTGTTTTGTTCACCAGCTATAAAACCATGACGAACATGGCTCAACGAATGGGATCAACGCTGGAACGCGGATATACCTTCATGGTCCAGGGTCAGGGCCCGTCGCGTACTCGCATGCTTGAACGGTTCAAGCGGTCTGACAATGGCGTACTATTCGGTACCGATAGTTTTTGGACGGGCGTCGACGTTCCCGGGGAAGCCTTGTCCAATGTCATTATCACCCGACTCCCATTTGCGGTTCCCGATCACCCGTTGATTGAGGCAAAACTCGAGCACATCGAGGCGAATGGCGGTGATCCATTCGCAGAATATTCGCTCCCGGAAGCGATCCTGAAATTGCGACAGGGAGTCGGCCGCCTGATCCGAACAAAGAACGACGAAGGTATCATCGTCATTCTGGATAATCGGATACTGAGTAAGACATACGGCAAGGCCTTTTTGCGGGCCTTGCCACACTGCCCGCTGGAGGTGGTTTAGGTTTTGGGTTTTGCGTTTTGCGTTTTGCGTAAGAACATGCCGGCGAACAGCGATCACAGATTCCAAGCATGAGCTGACCACAAAACTCCCAATCTCCGCATCGCAGCGAACAGGAAGACGCAAAACCCAAAACTCAAAACCCAAAACTCACCCCCTTGAACCCGGTCGAAATGTTCATCGCAAACTTCGAAGCGAGTCTCGCCAACAAGAGCTTTCGCAAGTTAACGCTCGGAAAATTTCGGGGTGACCTCGGTGGGGTCGAACATATTTATGTTCGGGCCATCACCTTAAAGGAGGGGATTCGTCTAAGCTTTGTGCACCGCTTTCCGGATCATGATCTGACCCAGAATCATCCCATCCCGGACGGCGTGGCAATGGTGCGAGACTGGTTAGGCAAGGCCAGTCTCGCCGCGACTCTTTTCACCGGGGACCAGCGCCAACAGCTTTTGTTCAATCGGCGCGGGAAGCCGAGGTTAACTTCAGCTCCCGCCGAACCTGTCGAAGTTCGGGAACAACACGATCGAGAAAAACCTCGGCTGTTAAAGGACGAAACGTTTTTGAAATACCTTGGAGTCCTGGATCCGGCAGGCAACCCGAAGACGGAGATGAGGGACAAATACCGCCAGATCCATCACTTCGTCGCCCTAATGGCGCCGCCGCTCCGAAAGCTGGACATGAACAGGCACCTTCGCGTAGTTGATATGGGGTCAGGAAAAGGCTATCTAACATTCGCCATTTACGCATTTCTCCAGCAGGAGGGTTTCAACGTCGAAGTTGCAGGCGTCGAAAGGCGTCGGGCTCTCGTCGATCTCTGTAACAGCGTCGCTACCCAGTGTGAATTCGACCATCTGCGATTTGAGGTCGGGGAGATCTCAACTGCCGGACTCGATGACGCAGACATAGTAATCGCATTACACGCCTGCGATACCGCGACGGACGACGCTATTTATCGCGCGATTGTTGGCGGTGCACAGTTGATCTTTGTCGCGCCATGTTGCCACAAGGAGCTGCGACCGCAATTGGCCGCCCCGGAAGCCTTCGCACCGCTATTCATGCATGGAATACAGACTGATCGCATGGCCGAAGCAATAACCGATGCGCTCAGATGTATGTACCTGGAGGCAAGTGGATACGTCACCAGGATTCAGGAATTTATTGCGTTGGAGCACACACCAAAGAACCTCCTCATCGTCGCTGCGAAGAACCCAAAAGCCGTCGATCGCGACCTCCTGTTTCGCCGAGCCTCAGCATTCCAACAACAATTTGGCATCAGTCACCAGCGACTCGGCGATCTCCTAGTGATTTAAAAGTTGGGAAACCTCGGGAAGATGGCGTAAAGAACAGCTCGAAAGGCCAAAGCTATGATAGAGCGAGCAAGGCATATCAGCAGGAGTTTTGACTCTGCGCTCTACGGTTTGAAGAACGACGTTTTAATGATGTCGAGCCTTACAGATCGGATTTTTCAGATGGCGTTCGAGGCGTTGTTGAAACGTGATAACGAGCTTTGCGATCATGTTGTCGCAGAAGATGAAGAGATCGACATTCTTGAGAAGCAGGTCGACAAGGACGGGGTCAGTTTGCTGCTTCGGTTTCACCCGGTTGCAACCGATATGCGGGAAGTTATTTCTGCGATGAAGGTCAGCGCGAATTTGGAACGTATTGCAGACCAATCGGTCACTATAGCACGCAGAGCTAAGCATTTGAATAACAGACCTGCCGTAGGGGAACTTGCCTTGCTGGAGCCACCTTACAGGTTAGCCGTCGCGATCTTTCGTGATAGCATCCGCGCCTTTGCAGATGGCGACTGGGAGCTGGCCGGGGAGCTCAAGCTGAAAGACAGAGAGCTGGACTCATTAACCGATGACCTCAGTGAAAAGCTCGTCGAACGCGCTACTCTGGACCCCGAGTTTGTGCCAAGTTACGTGGACCTTATCTTCGTTGCTCGCGCCCTGGAACGGATCGGGGATCACGCTACGAACATCGCTGAGGATTCTTTCTGGCGTGACCAGGCGGCCGACTTGCGCCACACGTACAGTCCTAAGCCAAAACATTGAGGCAAGTCCCCCGGGGTTCCGATGGGCAGCAGCCCGGCCTGAAAGAAGCACCGCTTTCGCTTGCCATTGACTTTCTAGCCATCCAGGTAGTACTTGTACGCCCTGTTTCCGTTGCACGGGACCTTGCGAATCTGTCGACCTGACGTTCGCGTAGCCTCGAAATTAGCAACGCGAGACGAAACAGAAACGGTAGAAAACCAGCGAATCAAGTCTGGAAAGCCTGATTCGGCGGGGTAGCCAAGTGGTAAGGCCGCGGTCTGCAAAACCGCTATTCACGGGTTCGATTCCCGTCCCCGCCTTTAAGTCCTTCGCATTGAGTAACTAATGCATGTCATATGCTCCGCTACAGGCGTCACAAGCGCCCAAAAGTGAGAACTCAGGTGGAAGACCTTGAGAGTCAGCGGGTTCTTGCGCGCTCAACCTGATCGAGGTTTCCAACTCTTTTCGAAATGCCATGCCTGTTGCATAAGACGCTGTGGTCAAACTCCAGCGATATTCCTGACGGTTCGGCCCACATCGAGTTCATGAACTGACGATGCGTCGAAAGCAAGAGGAAATTGGAGCGACCATTAAACAGGCCAAAAGTGGCCATCACAGAAGTTGACCTGTCGCTTTCATCGGCTACTCGCACTGCAATTGACAATTCGGGCATGCAGGTGCCACAAAGCACCGAGGCATGGCTGTCCCAACGCCGACTTTGGTATACCGGATTACGCATCTAAGGAATCTTCCCTGGATTCTAGAACATGGGATTTGCTGCAGGTCCCACGAAATCCGCGACCCCAACTTTATGACGATTGGGAATACGGAAATAATTTCGCGACGGGACTCACATTCCGTGTCAATCGGGGCTGGCGGTAAGTTGTCGGATTACGTCCCCTTTTATTTCTGTTCCCACTCGATGATGCTTTATCAAATTCACACCCGGCAGGTAGAGGGATGCACGGCGGTCCAAAAAGACCTTGTGTTTCTGGTCTCTTCCTTGCAAAAGTTTCAGGAACGTAGAACTCCATTTCTCTTTACTGATGGTCACGCTCTAATGGTGAACACCAATTATTTCGATTCGCTCGCGGACCTGAATAAGCTAGATTGGATAACAATCAGGTCCAAAGATTTCAGAAGGCGAATGGACGACCTCGATCGCACTCGACGATACCAAGCTGAGTGCCTCGTGTACAACTGCGTTCCAGTTGACGCATTGGTCGGAATCGCATGCTTCGATGCTAATTGCTTGAACGACATCGAAGACAAAATAAAACCTTCGGGTAACGCAATTCCCGTCAAAGTGAAGCGAAATTGGTATTTCTGATGATCAATTATACCAAGGGAAACCTTCTAGACGCTCAAACCGAAGCAATCGTCAACACGGTTAATACCGTTGGCGTGATGGGCAAGGGGATTGCACTGCAATTCCGAGAAGCTTTTCCAGATAATTACAAAGCGTACAAGAGAGCGACCGACGCAAAGGCCGTTCAAATCGGGAAAATGTTCGTCACGGAGAATCACGCGTTGACGGGCCCAAAGTATATAATCAACTTTCCGACCAAGAAACACTGGAGGCAGCCTTCTCGGATCGAATATATCACTGCTGGCCTGCAAGATCTCAGGCGCGTCTTATCCAAGAAACAAATTCGCTCGGTAGCGCTGCCACCTCTCGGCTGTGGCAATGGCGGATTGGATTGGCATGAAGTACGCCAACTCATCGAGGCCGAGCTCAACGATTTACCGCTCACAGATATTTTTGTTTACGAACCCACGAAAGAGTACCAAAACACGCCTAAGAAAGAGGGTGTAGAGGAGCTGACTGCAGCAAGAGCAATGGTTGTCGAGATGATCGCAAGGTATGTCGCGATCGGCTTCGAATGCAGCAATCTAGAGGTACAGAAGCTCGCTTGGTTCTTACACAGGTTTATTCAAGCATTTGGCGTCGACGATCCGCTTCATCTGAAATTTCAAGCGGAGAAGTACGGGCCTTATGCTGACAATTTGCGTCAGCTTCTAAATGCGCTCGATGGCAGTTTCCTCCATTGCGACAAGCGGTTGGCAGATGCTGGACCGATGGATTCTATCAGCATTGACTACTCGAAAGCGAGCAAGGCATCCGAATTCATGTCACAGAGCAAATATCAAGATTTGGAGAAAGCTTTGCGAGCGGCAGGCGAGCTAATTGAAGGGTTCGAAACGCCCTTCCTAATGGAGCTTCTCGCGACTGTCGACTGGATTCAGAGCGAAAGAGGACGAACGCTTGACACTCCTGAAATCATCGATGCGCTTCGCGAATGGCCTGGAGGTACAAAATCAGCGAAACGCAAGGCGGCCCTATTTGACTCTAAGACTATCGATTTGGCTCGCTCACGCCTC